>Ga0157376_10000014_pt1 | contig 303001 bp, 253 predicted proteins | sample M45metaG_FD_121801 | JGI IMG/M metagenome (GOLD analysis project Ga0157376, IMG submission 121801) | Miscanthus rhizosphere microbial communities from Kellogg Biological Station, Michigan, USA - M4-5 metaG | ecosystem: Host-associated > Plants > Roots > Rhizosphere > Soil | place: USA... | reverse complement strand
GAGCTGCGAGGTGAGTTTGATCACGCCGGTAGCGCTGGAGAAGGGGTTGCGGTTCGCGATTCGCGAAGGCGGCCACACGGTCGGAGCAGGCGCGGTTACGGAGATTATCGAGTAGTTTGGCGCTCGCTCCGAATTTCATAAAAGGATTAAGTCATGCGGGAAATCATTACGTTGCAGTGCGGGGACTGTAAGAACCGCAACTATACGACGACCAAAAACAAGAAGAAACACTCGGACCGTTTGGAGACGAAGAAGTTTTGCAACACCTGCCGGAAGCACACGGCGCACAAAGAAGTGAAGTAAGACGTCTCGTTTCTAGGCAGGACCGGTTTGATCTTAGGGGAGTCGTCCAACGGTTAGGACTCCGGTCTCCAAAACCGGGTATGGGGGTTCGAATCCCTCCTCCCCTGCCAGAAATTGCAGTGGCGCGAGAGACGGATTCGCGCGGGTTGGAAAGGGCAGCATGGCGACGCAGGCGGCAAAAATGAACGAAGAGACACAGGGCGGAGCGCAGCTTCCGCAGCGGGTTGCAGGCACCATTCAGAACACCAAGACGTTTCTGCAAGAAACGCGCGTGGAGATGAAGAAGGTGACCTGGCCGACTCGCGAAGATGTGATTGCGACGACCGGCGTGGTGCTGGCAACCGTAGCGTTCTTTGCGGTGTATCTGTACTTCGTGGAGCAGGGTGCGGCACGAGCGGTGGGATATCTGTTGAAGCGATTCGGCGCATAGGGAAAAGGACCAGCGATCCATGAGCATGCAGTGGTACATCATTCACACGTATTCGGGCTTTGAGAAGAAAGTGAAGGAAAGCCTGGAAAGCCGTGTGGCGGCCTTCAGCCTACAGGACAAGATCGGGCGGGTGCTGATCCCGATGGAAGACGTGGTGGAAGTGCGCGGCGGTAAAAAAGTGGTGTCATCGCGTATGTCGTATCCGGGATACGTGCTGGTGGAAATGGATCTGGACGAAAACACCTGGCACATCGTGCGGAATACGCCGCGCGTGACGGGTTTTGTGGGTTCAGCCACGGCCCCTTCGCCGCTGTCCGAAGCGGAAGTGGATGCCATCATCAACCGGGTGCACACTCCCCAGGACCGGCCAAAACCGAAAGTGGTTTACGAGCGCAACGAGCAGGTACGCATTGTGGATGGGCCGTTTGCGAATTTTAACGGAACGGTGGAAGAGATTGACAACGACCACAGCCGGTTGAAAGTGTCGGTGACGATTTTCGGGCGTTCGACTCCGGTGGAGTTGGACTTTGCCAGCGTTGAAAAGCTTAGCTAAGGGATAAGGAACATGCCGCCAAAGAAGATACAGACCACCATTAAATTGCAATTGCCAGCGGGCAAAGCGACGCCAGCGCCGCCGGTCGGCACCGCGCTCGGTCCCCATGGTCTGAACATCATGGATTTTTGCAAGCAGTTCAACGCCAAGACCGCCAAGGAGCCGGACGGGATGATTTTCCCGGTTCTGGTTACCGTCTATACCGATCGCACCTTTACCTTCATCCTCAAGACACCGCCGGCGTCGGTGTTGTTGCTGCGCGCGGCGGGAATTGCGAAAGGTTCTCCTGAGCCGAACCGCAACAAGGTCGGCAAGGTGACCAAGAAGCAGGTTGAGGAAATTGCGAAAATCAAGCTTGTCGATCTCAACACCACCAATCTGGACTCGGCGATTCGCACGGTGTCAGGCACGGCGAAGAACATGGGTCTGGAAGTCGTGGAAGCCTGAGGAGTTTGAGGCGAAGCGGGATCGAGTGAGGCAGAAAGCATGAAGAAGGCTGGAAAAAACGTGGAGAACGCGCGCAAGAAAGTAGAAGCGCGTCCTTACAAACTGGTGGAAGCGTCGGAGCTGATCAAAAAGACGCATCACACGAAGTTCAACGAGACGGTGGAACTCGCGATCAACCTGGGAGTAGATCCGAAGCACTCCGATCAGGTCGTTCGCGGAACGGTGGTGTTGCCGCACGGTCTGGGTAAATCGGTGCGCGTGCTGGTGCTGGCCGGCGGTGAGAAGCAGCGCGAAGCGCAGGATGCGGGCGCGGATTTCGTCGGCGGCGACGACATGGTGCAGAAAATCATGGAAGGCTGGACAGATTACGACGCGGTGATCGCCACGCCGGACATGATGAAGTCGGCGGGACGACTTGGCAAAGTGCTGGGCCCGCGCGGCTTGATGCCGAATCCAAAGACCGGAACGGTCACCGCGGATGTGGCGAAAGCGATTCGCGAGACCAAAGCGGGCAAGGTGGAATTCCGGGTGGACAAAGCGGGAATCGTGCACTGCCCGATCGGCAAAATCCAGTTTGACGGTCCGAAGCTCGCCGAGAACGCGCATGCGTTGATCGGAGCGGTGCTGAAGGCCAAGCCGGCAGCGGCCAAAGGCAAGTACGTGAAGAAAATTACGCTGACCTCGACGATGGGCCCGGGAATCTCCATCGATCTGGACGAGGCGGAAACTCACGCGGCCGCGGCATAAGCGGACACAGGAAACGAGATCATGAAAAAGCGCAGTGAAAAACAGCAGGATCTGGACAAACTCAAGACCGAGCTCGCAAGGGTTTCGACGGTAATTCTTTCAACCTTCCAGGGCATCACTGTGGAAGACGACACCAAGCTGCGCCGTGCGGTGCAGGCGGCCGGGGGGAAGTACAAGGTCGTCAAGAACACGCTGGCGGAGCGCGCCGGACAGGGAACGCCCGCGCAGGACTTGCTGAAAAACCTGAGCGGTACCAATTCCATCGCCTACACGCAAGCCGACCCGGTCGCGCTGGCCAAGGCGCTGACCAAGGTGGCCAAGGACGTCCCGGCGTTTCAGTTTAAGTCGGGCGTGGTAGAGGGCCGCGTCATCAGCATTTCCGAAATTCAGCAACTGGCGAACCTGCCGTCGAAGGAGGAGTTGATCAGCAAGCTGATGTTCCTGCTGAACGCTCCGGCGCAGCGGATCGCGAGCGCGTTGAATGCGTTGCCGCGCAACCTGGCGGTCACGGTCAACGAAGCGATCAAGGCCAACAAATTTAGTTCGTAAGTTTCAGCCGGCGCGGCCCGCAGCCAAGCCGGCGAGAAGAAATCTAAACGTTCTTGAGAGGAGAACAAGCTGTCATGTCGAAAGTGGAAACGATCCTGGAAGAAATCAAGGGACTGACGCTTTTGGAAGCGTCGGACCTGGTTAAGAAACTGGAAAATGCGTTCGGCGTCTCGGCGGCGGCGGCCACGGTAGTGGCGGCTGGCGGTGGTGGCGCAGCGGCCGCAGCGGCTCCCGCGGAAGAGAAGACGGAGTTCACCGTGGTTCTCACCGACGTGGGCGGCAACAAGATCAACGTCATCAAGGCCGTCCGCGAAGTGACCAGTCTCGGATTGAAGGAAGCCAAGGATCTCGTCGATGGCGCGCCAAAGACCGTGAAGGAAGGCGTGAGCAAGGACGAAGCCGCGGCCATCAAAAAGAAGTTCGAAGAAGCGGGCGCCAAGGTCGAAGTCAAGTAACAGTCCGCCGCAAGGCGGATGTGATTTGGCGGCTGCGGATGCATCCAAGTATCGGTGGCATCTGTGGCCGCATCCAGCGGTGATGTTGGGGCTGAAATTGGATGGCGGTGCGGCCCTTCTGGCGGAAAGCGCGGATCGCGCGCAAGGCGCTGCACCAAAGGATTTCTCTTACGCACGTCGAGGCTGGGTATTTCTACAAAGTGAATCGTCCCCTGGGGACCGCCTGTAGCCGTGTGCCCGATAGCCGCGCGCTTTATGACTTCGGGCAAGTCAATGAGCGCGACGGCTATTCGTCTGTTTGTGCGGTAACTGCATTAGCCCGAAATTCTACGAGGTAGACATGTCTAACACCAATCAGCACGTCCGGGAACGGCAGCGGCTGGATTTCGCGAAAATCCAGAGCGCGATTCAGATTCCCAACCTGATTGAAGTCCAGATGAAGTCGTACCAGCGCTTTCTGCAGATGGATTTGCTGCCGAGCGAGCGCGAAGACGCCGGGCTTCAGTCCGTGTTCACCTCCGTGTTCCCGATCAAGGACTTCCGCGAAATGTCGCAGCTGGAGTTCGTGGACTACGCGATCGGCAACTGGGAGTGCAAGTGCAGCAACCTGAAGGGGCTGCACCACTTGCGCGCAACATGTCGGAATTGCGGCGCCAGCGTGGTGACCAACCCCTATCAGACGGGCGACGTGATTTGCCACAAGTGCGGGACGTTTAACAAGAACACGCCGACGTTTTGCAACAAGTGCGGCGACCCTGTGGCCATGCAGCTGAAGTACGACGTGAACGAGTGCCAAGAGCGCGGCATGACGTACTCCGCGCCGCTCAAGGTCACCATCCGTCTGACGATTTACGACAAGGATCCCGACACCGGCGCGAAGACCATTCGCGACATCAAGGAACAGGAAGTCTTCTACGGCGACATCCCGCTGATGACGGAGAACGGAACGTTCATCATCAACGGCACGGAACGCGTGATCGTCAGCCAGTTGCACCGCTCGCCGGGCGTGTTTTTCGAATCGGCGAACAACCGTACCTATTTCCTCGGCAAGATCATTCCGTATCGCGGGTCGTGGGTCGAGTTCGAATACGACACCAAGAACATTCTTTACGTTCGCATCGACCGCAAGCGCAAGTTCCTGGGCTCGATTTTCCTGCGCGCGCTGGGGATGAAGTCGAACGAAGACATTCTGCGCACCTTTTATCAGGTAGAGCGGATTTCGCTGCGCGACAAGGACCTATTCTGGAACGTTTCGCCGGGTCTGATGGACCGCAAGCTGACCCACGAAATCAAGAATCCCAAGTCGGACGAAGTAATCGTCGGAGCGCACAAGCGCATCAATGAAAACTTGTTTAAGGAGCTGATCAAGGCTCGCGTGACACAGGTTCGCGCGGCACTGCAAGACCTGGAAGGCGCTTATTCCGTGGCTGACGTGGTAAACCGGCAGACGGGCGAAGTGCTGCTGGAATCCAACAAGCCGCTGACCGCGGACCTTTGGCAGGCATTTGCCGAGTCGGGCATTACCGAAGTGGATGTTTTCTTCCCGGAGCGCGACGACATCGGACTGGTGCTGTCGCGGACCCTCGATAAGGATGCCATCCGCTCTTCCAAGGAAGCCCTGATCGAAATCTACCGCAAGCTGCGTCCGGGCGATCCTCCAACTCTTGAGACGGCAACCAATTTGTTCCGCGGAATGTTTTTCGATCCACGGAAATATGATTTTAGCCGGGTGGGGCGCTTGAAGTTCAACATCAAGCTGGGTCTGGACACTCCGCTGGATAACCGCACGCTCGATTCGCCGGACTTTGTGGCGGCCATCAAGTATCTACTGAAGCTGCGCAAGAACATCGGCGTGGTGGACGACATCGACCACCTCGGCAACCGCCGCGTTCGCGCGGTCGGAGAACTGTTGGAGAACCAGTTCCGCATCGGCTTGGTCCGCATGGAACGCGCCATCAAGGAAAAGATGAGCGTGTACCAGGAAATGTCCACGGCGATGCCGCACGACTTGGTGAACGCCAAGCCGGTCATGGCTGCGATTCGCGAGTTTTTCGGAAGCTCGCAGCTGAGCCAGTTCATGGATCAGACCAACCCCTTGAGCGAAATCACGCACAAGCGGCGCCTTTCGGCTCTTGGACCAGGCGGGCTGTCGCGTGAACGCGCGGGCTTCGAAGTGCGCGACGTGCACCCGACACACTATGGCCGTATTTGCCCGATCGAAACGCCGGAAGGTCCGAACATCGGTTTGATCAGTTCGTTGAGCTGCTTTGCGCGCATCAATGATTACGGCTTCATCGAGTCGCCCTACCGCAAGGTGAAGGGCGGGCGCATCATCGACTACGTGCAGGTGGTGAATGCCGGCGACAGCGAGTTTAAGGCCGGCGAGATCATCGAAAAGGACCGCGTCGAAGAGCTCAACGAAGAGCTGAAGCGCCGCAAGGTGGTGTACGAGCCGTACTGTTTCTATCTTTCCGCGTGGGAAGAGGACAAGTACGTGGTGGCGCAGGCCAACGTTTCGCTTGACGACAAACTGAAAATCACGACTGAACTCGTGAACTGCCGCCAGGCAGGAAACTTCGTTTTGAAAAACCGCGAGGAAGTGGACTACGTGGACGTGTCGCCGAAGCAGTTGGTCAGCGTCGCGGCCAGCTTGATTCCGTTCCTTGAAAACGACGACGCCAACCGCGCTTTGATGGGTTCGAACATGCAGCGCCAGGGTGTGCCGCTGATTCGCGGCGAGGCGCCGCTGGTCGGCACCGGCATGGAGCGCGTCACGGCGCGCGATTCGGGCGCGGTTGTGCTTTGCAAGCGCGATGGCATCGTAGACCAGGTGGACTCCGAGCGCATCATCGTGCGCGTGGAGTCGGATCACTCCGGCGTGTTGAGCCGTGAAGTCGGTGCGGACATCTATACGTTGACCAAGTTCAAGCGTTCGAACCAGAACACCTGCATCAACCAGAAGCCCCTGGTGCGCGTGGGCGACCGCGTGAAAAAGCAGCAGGTTCTGGCCGACGGTCCTTGCACCGACCGCGGCGAACTGGCTCTTGGCCGCAACGTCCTGGTGGCGTTCGTGCCGTGGCGTGGTTACAACTTCGAAGACGCCATCCTGGTCAGCGAAAAGCTGGTGAAAGACGATTACTACACTTCGATTCACATCGAGGAATACGAAATCGAAGCCCGCGACACCAAACTCGGTCCGGAAGAAGTTACCCGCGACATCCCCAACATCAGCGAATCGTTCCTGCGCAACCTCGACGAAAGCGGAGTCATCCGCATCGGCGCGGTAGTCAAGCCGGGCGACATTCTGGTCGGCAAGGTGACGCCCAAGGGCGAAACCACGCTGACGCCCGAAGAGAAGCTGCTGCGCGCCATCTTCGGCGAAAAGGCCGGAGACGTTCGCGATGCTTCTCTCTATTGCCCGCCGGGCATCGAAGGCACCATCGTGGACGTCAAGATCTTCACCCGCAAGGGCGGAGAGAAGGATGAACGCCACAAGGCCATCGAAGCTTCGCAAGTGTTCAAGCTGGAAAAAAACCTGGCCGACGAAATCCGCATCCTGACCGACGAGCGCTTGAAGCGGCTGTCGGATTTGTTGGGTGGAAAAATTCTGCAGGCCGATCTGCACGACGAAAAGACCAATAAGCGACTGCTCAACAAGGGCACCGAGCTGACCCGTGACCTGATCGAAAAGATCTCCACGCGCAATCTGAAGCGCCTGAAGCTGAACGAGAAGGATCCTCTGTTGATCGAGAAGATCGAAGAGGTCGAGGAAATGACTTCCCGTCAGATTGACGTGCTGCGCAAGATCACCGAAGAGCGCAAGGAAAAGCTCAAAAAGGGCGACGAACTGCCTCCCGGCGTGATCAAACTGGTCAAGGTCTACATCGCGATGAAGCGCAAGCTTTCGATCGGCGACAAGATGGCCGGCCGGCACGGAAACAAGGGCGTGATCGCGCGCATTGTTCCGGACGAAGACATGCCGTACTTGCCGGATGGCACGCCAGTCGAAATCGTGCTGAATCCTCTGGGCGTTCCTTCGCGTATGAACGTCGGGCAGATTCTCGAGACGCACCTGGGCTGGGCGGGTAAGGAACTCGGCAACAGCCTGAAGCGGCTTCTCAGCAAAGAAGTTCGGGCGGAAGCGCTCCGTCGCTGGTTCCGCGAAGTTTTCACCGAGACCGCCATCTGGAAGTCACTGTCGAAGCTCGATGACGACGAACTGCTGGAAATTGCGGAAGGCTTCCGCGACGGCATTCCGTTCGCCACTCCCGTGTTCGACGGCGCGCGTGAAGCAGAAATCCGCCACCTGCTCGAGGTTGCGGGCTTGCCTAACGCTGGAAAGATCAACCTGTTCGACGGCATGACCGGAGACATGTTCGACCAGCCGGTTACCGTAGGCTACATCTACATGCTGAAATTGTCGCACTTGGTGGACGACAAGATTCACGCTCGCTCCATCGGTCCGTACTCGCTCATCACGCAGCAGCCGCTCGGCGGTAAGGCGCAGTTCGGCGGACAGCGTTTCGGCGAAATGGAAGTGTGGGCGCTTGAAGCCTACGGAGCCGCGCACATCCTGCAGGAACTGCTGACTGCGAAGTCCGACGACGTGTATGGCCGCGCAAAGATTTACGAGGCCATCGTCAAGGGCGAGCCGGGCATTGAGCCTGGCGTGCCGGAGTCGTTCAACGTGCTGGTTCGCGAGTTGCAGTCGCTGTGCTTGGATGTGGAACTGATGAAGCGGCAAAAACCAGCCGAAAAGGCAGCCGACTAAGCGTAATTGCCGGGAAGGGCTCGGCGCGCCGAGCCCTTCCCGGCAACGGTTTCAAGAAGTCTTGGTTTCTCGGTTTTTGGGTTCTCAGCCGGCTCGGATCTTGAAAGAGTTCCGGGCCGCGGGCTCCCGCCGAAAGGCGAGGGCAGGGAGGAAACAACCTTGTATCGCAGCAGCCCCTATGATCGCGCAAGCCTGATTGCAGATTTCGATTCCATCCGCATCAGCCTGGCCAGCCCGGAAAAAATTCGTTCCTGGTCGCACGGCGAAGTCACCAAGCCGGAGACGATCAACTACCGCACGTTCAAACCAGAACGCGACGGATTGTTTTGCGCCAAAATTTTCGGCCCGGTCACGGACTGGGAATGTCTGTGCGGCAAGTACAAGCGGATGAAGCACCGCGGAGTGATTTGCGACAAGTGCGGCGTTGAAGTCACTTTGTCCAAAGTTCGCCGTGAGCGCCTGGGTCACATCGAGCTAGCTTCACCCTGTTCGCACGTGTGGTTCTTCAAGGGCCTGCCCAGCCGCATTGGCTACTTGCTGGACATTTCCATGCGCGACCTCGAGCGCATTTTGTACTTCGAAGCATTCGTCGTCGTTGATCCGGGCGAAGTTGCCATCCTGAAAGAGCGGCAAGTCCTGCCCGAAGAGGAATACCGCAAGCTGGCGCAGGAATATCCCGGACAGTTCACAGCTCGCATGGGCGCCGAAGGCATTAAAGAGCTTCTGAAGCACGTAGACGTGGACAAGCTCGCGGATGAACTGCGCGAAAAGATGAAGGTCGATGCGTCTCTGCAGAAGCGTATCAAGTACGCCAAGCGCTTGAAGGTGTTAGAGGCGTTCCGCAAGAGCGGCAACAAGCCGGAGTGGATGATCCTCGACGTGATCCCCGTGCTTCCTCCGGAGTTGCGCCCTCTGGTGCCCCTGGACGGCGGACGCTTTGCAACTTCCGACTTGAACGATCTCTATCGCCGCGTCATCAACCGCAACAACCGCTTGAAGAAACTGATGGAACTGCGTGCTCCTGATGTCATCGTGCGCAACGAAAAGCGCATGCTGCAGGAAGCGGTTGACGCGCTGTTTGACAATGGCCGCCGCGGCCGTGTGCTGCGCGGAACCAACAACCGGCCGCTCAAGTCGTTGAGCGACACGCTCAAGGGCAAGCAGGGCCGCTTCCGTCAGAACCTGCTCGGCAAGCGCGTGGACTATTCCGGCCGTTCGGTGATCGTGGTGGGCCCGGAACTGAAACTGAACCAGTGCGGTTTGCCAAAGAAGATGGCGCTCGAGCTCTTCAAGCCTTTCATCTATCACAAGCTCGAAGCGCAGGGTCATTGCACCACCATCAAACAGGCCAAAGAAATGGTGGAGCAGCAGGAACCGGTCGTGTGGGACATCCTCGAAGATGTCATCCGCGAGCATCCGGTGCTGCTGAACCGCGCTCCGACCCTGCACCGCTTGGGCATCCAGGCGTTCGAACCGACGCTGGTTGAAGGCAAGGCCATCCGCATTCACCCGCTCGTTTGCACCGCGTTCAACGCGGACTTTGACGGCGACCAGATGGCCGTGCACATTCCGCTTTCGCCCGAGTCGCAGGTGGAAGCGTCGGTGCTGATGCTCAGCTCGCGCAACATCCTCTCTCCCGCCCACGGTTTGCCGCTCGCCGTGCCGTCGCAGGACATGGTGCTCGGTATCTACTACCTGACCAAGTCCAAGCCCGGTGCAAAAGGCGAAGGCCGCGTGTTCGGCTCGGCGGAGGAAGTCATCCTCGCGCTGGAAGCCGGCGAAGTCGAATTGCTCACGCCGATTCGCTTGCGCTATACCGGCGAAGTAATTGACCTAATCACTGCCTACGACAACCAGGACGTCACGCACACCGAGCCGGTGAAAATGGAGCGGCAGTTTATCCAAACGACCGTCGGACGCGTGATCTTCAATTCGCACTTGCCGTCGCACATGCCGTTCATCAACGGCTTGTTGAAAAAGAAGGGCGTTCAGCAGTTGGTGTACTTCGCCTATCTGCGTTACGGCCTGGAAGGCACCGTCGCATTGCTCGACCGCTTGAAGGCGCTGGGCTTCACCTACGCCACCAAGTCAGGGATCTCCATCGGCATCGACGACATGCTGATCCCGAGCGACAAATCGAAGCTGGTGGACAACGCGGAAAAGGAAGTCGTCAAGGTGCAGCAGCAATACCTGGACGGCGCCATCACTCACGGCGAGCGCTACAACAAGATCATCTCCATTTGGGGCGACATCACCGAAAAAGTCGCTGACGAGATGTTTAAAGCTCTGGAAAACCACGACAAGGAAGGCGTCATCAACCCGGTGTACGTGATGGCGGACTCCGGCGCGCGCGGTTCGAAGCAGCAGATTCGGCAGCTTTCCGGCATGCGCGGCCTGATGGCCAAGCCCTCCGGCGAAGTCATGGAAACGCCGATTACTTCGAACTTCCGCGAAGGTTTGACCGTGTTGCAGTACTTCATCTCCACGCACGGCGCGCGTAAGGGTTTGGCCGACACCGCGCTCAAAACCGCCGACTCCGGCTACCTCACTCGCCGCCTGGTGGACGTGGCGCAAGACGTCATCATTAATGAACTCGATTGCGGCACTGGCGAAGGAATCTTCGTCGAACCGATTATCGAAGCCGGCGTCGAAGTCGAACCGCTGCGTGACCGCATTGTGGGTCGCGTTTCGCTCGACAAGATCAAGGACTTTGAAGGTCACGTGATCGTCGAGGTCAACCAGGAAATTACTGAAGAGCTGGCCAACGCTGTGCAAGCGGCGGGTATCGAACGCGTCCGCATCCGCTCCGTGCTCACCTGCGAATCCCGCCGTGGAGTCTGCGCGCTGTGCTATGGCCGCAACCTCGCTTCGGGGCGCATGGTCGAACTCGGCGAAGCGGTCGGCGTCATCGCCGCGCAGTCCATCGGCGAACCCGGCACTCAGCTCACCATGCGCACGTTCCACATCGGTGGAACCGCGACCCGCGTCAGCGAACGCTCCACGATCGAAGCACGCAACAACGGTATCGTGAAGTTCGTGGACATGAAATTCGTTGAGGGACGCGGCGGAACCTCCATCGCCATGAACCGTTCCGGCTTGATTGCCATTGTGGACGAAAAAGGCCGCGAAAAGGAACGCTACCACGTGGTATACGGCGCGCGCCTGCGCGTGGCGGAAGGCGATAGCGTAACCCATGGCCAGAGTCTGGCCGAGTGGGATCCCTTCACTTTCTCGATCCTTACCGAAACCGGCGGCTCGGTGAAATTTGACGATCTGCGTCCCGGCCTCACCATCGAAGAGCAGGTGGACGAAGTCACCGGCCTCTCGCAGCTCGTGGTTACGCTGCCACCGGGCGACGAAAAACATCAGCCGGCGATCCTGATCCGCGACAGCTCCGGCAAGGTCAAGAAAAAGTACCTCATGCCCTCCCGCGCGCACTTGATGGTGCAGGACGGCGACGAAGTACTGCCGGGCGACATTCTCGCGAAAATCCCGCGCGAAACCACCAAGACCAAGGACATCACGGGCGGTCTGCCGCGCGTGGTGGAACTGTTCGAAACCCGCAAGCCGCGCGACCCCGCGGTTATCGGCGAAATCGACGGCGTGGTCCGCTATGGCGAAATCAGCAAAGGCCTGCGCAAGATTTACGTCGAAAGCGAAGACGGCAAGACCACCAAGGAATACTCGATTCCGCGCGGCGTGCACATCAACGTGCAGGAAGGCGAGCATGTCAAGGCTGGCGAGGCTTTGATCGATGGCCCGCTCAACTTGCACGATTTGCTGGCCGTGCTCGGCGAAAAGTTCACCCAAGCCTATCTGGTCAACGCCATTCAGGAGGTGTACCGCCTGCAGGGCGTGAACATCAATGACAAGCACATCGAGACCATCGTTCGTCAGATGATGCGCTGGGTCAAAGTCGAAGACGTTGGCGACACCACGTTCCTTCTTGAAGAACAAGTGGACAAGTTCCGCTTCCGCGAGGAAAACGATCGCGTGATTTCCGAAGGAGGACGCCCGGCAACGGGTCGCCCGCTGCTCCTCGGTATCACCAAGGCGTCGCTCTCGACGGACTCGTTCATCTCTGCCGCCAGCTTCCAGGAAACCACGCGCGTGCTCACCGAAGCCGCCGTTGCCGGGAAGGTGGATTACCTGCGCGGCTTGAAAGAGAACGTCATCATGGGCCGCCTGATTCCGGCTGGCACAGGTCTCGAGCACTACCGCAGCCTGCAGTTGCTGACGGAAATGCCGCCTCCTGCGCCCGTAGAAGAATTGCTGCCCGAAGCCACCGAGCTAATGGCCGACGACGGAACGGGCCTCGACTTCCTCGGCAAGGATGGGGAACTCGAAGGCGAAGCGGACGCCGCGACGGAAGTTTAACTCGGATAGCCGGCGCGAAGAGCGCCGCAACCTTCAAAAGGGGACGCGATGGATTTGATCGAGTCCCCTTTTCTTTTGGGATGGAGAAGGGAGCTGGCTGGTGGCTTGCCTAGTGCACCGCAACCTTGGCGGCCGCGCGCGGGTTATTTTTCCGCAGCGTGAAGGAGAGCAGGAACATCAATGCTGCCGCACATGCCAGTACGAAGTACGTATCAATATAGGCCAGAGACGTTGCCTGCGCCTGCAGGCCGGCATAAAACCGCGCCAGGGCATGTCTTTGAGCATCGGCCCAACTCATACCGCTTTGTGCCAGTTCTTTCGCTGTTAGGGCTATCGCGTTCTGGAAGTTGTGATTCAAGCTGCTGGTATGCTCAGTAAGGCGAACCTGGTGAAGCTGCGAGCGGCGCGCCAGCAAGGTCGTAACGACGGAAGTGCCGACGCTGCTGCCGATGTTCCGCATGAAGTTCACGAGCCCGGCAACGGCGTTATTTTTCTCTCCGGGAATCCCGTTGTACGCGGCAGTGGAGGACGGTATAAAGATGAAGCCCAGTGGCACGTACTGCAGAATGCGTAACCAGGTAGCGGATGCGAAGCTGATCTGCAGGTCGATCCGTTGGGTGGAAAGATACATGGTCGAGGTGAGAGCCAGCCATCCGAACGCGATCAGGTAGCGTGCCTGGAATCGCGTGGTGAGCTGACCCACGAAAGGCAATTCGATCAAGAGCACTACTGCGGCCGCGGACATCACGATTCCCGCTTTTTGGGCGGTGTAGCCGAGCAGAGTCTGCAGAAATTGCGGCATCAGCACCGTCGAAGCAAACGAAATCGCACCGACCATAAACATCATCATATTGGCCGCGGCAAAGTTGCCGTTCTTGAACAGCCGGACGTCGACGATCGGCTCGTTGTGCCGCCATTCGTAGATCACCAGAGAAACCAGGCACGTCGCGGCGATCACCGTCAGCGCGATGATGAAGTTAGATCCAAACCAGTCGTCTTCCTGCCCCTTGTCCAGCAGGATCTGCAGCGCGCCCACCCCCAGGGCCAGTAGCCCGAAACCGATGTAGTCCACACGCAAGAATTTACCTACATTGCGGCTAATGTAAGCCGGGTCTTCGACCAGCCGGTAGACCAGCAGCAACGCCAGGATCCCCACTGGCAGATTGATGTAGAAAATCCACCGCCACGAATAGTTGTCCGTGATCCATCCGCCCAGCGTGGGCCCGATCGAAGGCGCGACGATGGCCGTCACTCCATAAAGTGAAAATGCCAAGCCGCGCTTTTCGGGCGGGAAGGTATCGGCAAGAATCGCTTGCGCCAGTGGCTGTAGTCCACCGCCGCCCGCGCCTTGCAGGATTCGGGCAAACAGCAAGAAGCCCAGACTCCAGGCGACCCCGCAAAGCAGCGAACTCACCGTAAAGATCACGATACACAGCATGAAGAACCGTTTTCTGCCAAAAATGCCCACGAACCAGCCGCTCACCGGCAAGATAATCGCGTTGGAAACCAGGTAGGACGTTAGCACCCAGGTGCTTTCGTCGGTGCTGGCGCCCAAATCTCCCGCGATGTGGGGCAGCGCCACGTTCGCGATGCTGGTATCCAGGACCTCCATAAAGGCGGCAAGCGATACCACTACGGCGATGAGCCATGGATTGACCACCGTGCTGGCCGGTGGCCCGGATTCGGGGGCGCTCGGTTGATTGGGCATGAACTGAGGGCAATTCTCAGTATCAGATTTCAGGGTGGCACAAGAGTTTAGCCCATTCGCGCCAACCCTGGTAGCGGCGACTCAAAATGCCGGATTTCGCTTCCCCTCAGCCAAGCTGAGCTTGGTGTCGTCCGGTACAGGTATCGCTCAGGAACCATATGCGTTTCTATCAATTGCCGCTGGCCAGGCCAGGGCGGAGAATGAGGATGAGGACGCAGAGTTTAGTCTCTGGCGCAGAACTATCGCCCTATGGCCGATCCACTCCTGCAGGGCTCTCCTTCGCCACCGGTCGGAGGCTCCAATGAACCTTCTCGGCCGGGTGTGGCTGACCGTCTCGCGCAATTCGAGGAGCGCCAGCGTCATCTCTGGCGCCGTACTTATCTTCTGCTGGGTCTCCTGACTCTCGCCTTTGTGGTTGTTTCCTGGCCAACGATCCGGGTTTTCGCTCGTCGTTACGAATTTGTACTTCCTGTCCTGGTTATCGTCGTAGCTACCTTCATTATTTATGCGTGGAAGCGCAACAAAGAGATTGCCGAGCTTCGCGGTTTGGTACGGGGGATCGAACAGCGCGTCGCCAACCCACCCAGTGACCAGCAGCTCGACAAGCTCTTTTCGGTGATTGAGAGGTCGCAACAGGGCTACCGGGACCTGATCGACTCTTTCGACGACGTACTGATCGCCGTGACCCTGGATGGCGAAGTCCGCGCGGCTAACCGCAGCTTTGCTGATCTTGTCGGCTTGTCGTTTCAGGAAATTGTCGGTCGTCCGCTCAGTGAGTTCATTGAGGACGGCGGAGGCGAAGGTCCGAACCTCCTTGGACGGCACATGCCGCGGTTCCTCGAGAATCGCCACTGGACCGGCGTTATCCAGGTGCGCCTGAAGAAGCGGAATACCATTAATTACTTCGATTGCGTCATCCACGCGATGTTGCGTGATGCCCAGGTGCAGGGCATGACGGTGCTCGCGCGCGACATCACCGCCTCGCGCCGCAATGAAGCCCGCTTTACTGAACTCTTCGAGACTCTGCAGGAAGGCATTTACATCGTTACTCCGGAAGACCAGATTCTCGACGTAAACCCAGCCTTAGTGCGCATTCTCGGATACGAAACCAAAACCGAGCTTTTGTCCCGTAAAGTTAGCGACATTTTCCCGGACGAATCTCTTCGCAGTTTGGTTCGCCATGAAGTCGATCGGCAACCGGTTCTCGAAGGCCGGGAAATTACCCTGGTGCGAAAAGATGGTTCGACCGTAACCTGCCTCAACACCGCCGCTGCTGTCCGCGACTCTGCCGGAAAGATTCTGCGTTACCAGGGAGCGTTGATGGACATCTCGTCCCGGCGCGAAATGGAACGTCGGTTGTACAAGCAACAGGAATTTGCCCGCCGCCTGGTGGACAGTTTCCCCGATTTGATCTTGGTTCTGGATACGCAGTCGCATTACACGTTCGTCAGTCCTCGCTGCCGCGACGTTCTCGGCTACGAACTGGACGATACACGCGACATGCAGTTCGGCGGGCGCACCCATCCGGAAGACTTGCCGGCGCTGATGGCTCTCTACCGGGACATCATACGCGGCAAACAAAGCTATTCGTCCATGGAAGTTCGGGTCCGCCACAAACACGGAGACTGGCGCCGCATTCTGTTCAACTTCAGCCCGTTGTTTGACGAAAGCAACAACATCGAAGGCGTGGTCCTTTCCGGCCGCGACGTGACGGACTTGAAGCGGCTCGAAGAGCAGCTGATCCAGGCGGAGAAACTCGCCGCCATGGGACAGATGCTTGCCGGCGTGGCCCACGAGCTGAACAATCCGCTAACCGCCATCCTGGGTGTGACGGAATTGGTGCGCGAACGCGAGGGCCTGGACGATTCCATGAAGCGGCAGCTCGATCTTACCCACCGCCAGGCACGCCGCGCCGCCCGAATTGTACAGAATCTGTTGGAATTCTCGCGTCCGGCGTCTCCGCAGAAAAAGTCCATTGATCTCAATTCCATTATTGAGCGCACGCTGCAACTCCACGAGCACTCCCTTCGCCGCAATCAGGTTGCCGTGGACTTCAAGCCTCGCAACGACTTGCCCCCGGTCGTCGGCGACGCCAATCAACTGATCCAGGTCTTGCTGAACCTCATCACCAATGCCGAGCAGGCGATTCGCGAAGTTCGCGAATCGGGCCGCGTCCAGATTCGCATGAGCACCACCGGCGGAAACGTAATTATTGCCGTGCAGGATGATGGAATTGGTATTCCCGCCGAAGCACTCCCGAAATTGTTCGACCCATTTTTTACCACCAAGCGTCCCGGCGGCGGAACCGGCCTAGGCTTGAGTATCTGCCTCTCCATCGTTCGCGAACACGGCGGCACGATTCAGGCGGAGTCGCTTCCCGGTGGTGGCTCTGCATTCAAGGTCTATTTGCCAGCTCGCGAACTTCCTCGCGATGCTTCTCCCGCACGTTCCGCCGACGCTTCAGACAGCGATTCTGACCGCGCGCCGCGTCCGACTCCGACGGTGTTAAAGGGCATTCGCGTTCTTGTTTTGGATGATGAAGAAAGCATTTGCTCGCTTCTCGAAGAAGGGCTTTCTGCCCACGGACTTGACGTTTCTTGTGCGTCCACGGCGGAAGAAGGCGCCGCCATAATCGCTGCTCGTCCGTGCGATGCGCTGCTCTGCGATCTTCGCCTCAAAAGTGCAGGGGCTTTCAGTGACGGCCAGAAAGCCGCGGCTCATGTCGCGGCCGCCGCCGGCCCGCAAAAACCCATCGTCATATTCATGACCGGCGAATACGTAGACCAAAACGCGAAACTCGGTGGCGCCACGCTCCTTCAGAAGCCGTTTCGCATCCTCGACGTGTTGGCAGTAATGAAGGAAGCCTTCGTGTTTGCCAGGCAAGGATCGGGGAAATAGGCGCTCAGTCCTTTTTCGCCTCTGCATCGGCAGTCTTGCGGTCCACGCCAAAATCCCACACATACAAATTGATTCCGTCGGGCAAGATCTGCGCGAACGCGTATTCCCCCGCAGGGAGCGCCTCGCCAAGCGTGAAGCGGAATACATTCTGTGCCACGTCCCACCTCTGGATTCCGATCACGTTGCGATCTTCGGACACCTGTTGTCCGAACATGGTTCGAATCGACTCGATCTCCCGCTTTCCGCTTTTTACCGTCAGCCGCACCAGGGCAACCTCCAGTCCGATCTCTCCCGGCCAGCTGCTCGTCCGGATTGGTGTCGCCCTGTCCGGGTCCGGTGGCGCCTCGCGCAAATAGAATTCCGGCCTCTCGGAATTGATGCGACGCACCGCCTTCGCGCCGGGGATTTCCACGTTGCGCTTGCCCGGCACAATCGGCACCGGCGACAGCACTTGCTTCAAGAGTTGCTTCTTGTCGGTGCGGATCTGCGCCGCCACCTGGTCGAGCTGCGTCACTGATTTCCCCTCCACCACGAATAGCCCTTCGCCCGGCGGCAGGAATATCCCCGGCGCGACCGGCAAGCTGGCGTCGACATCGAGCGGCATATCTCGTCTCTGCTGCTCCTGCTGCTGACGCACTTTTTTTAGCAGTTCGTCCTTCGCAGCCGCCGCAGCGGCCTCCGCCTTCGCTGTGGCGTCCCAGTCCACCATGGCCGCTGGGATTTCTTCCCAGGCACCCCGTTCCGCGCTGAAGAATTTCACCCGGTCGCCGTTTCGCTGATACTCGCGCACTAACTGGTAGTTACCATCCTTCAGGACCAGCTTCTTGCCTGGCGAGACGTTGCCACTGCTGCTTTCACCGGGATTGTTGGCGGGCGGGTTTTGCTGCAGGGGGCGAGGGCCTTTGGCAGCCGCGCCAACTCCTGACAACCCACCAAGCACCGCGCAGAAAAAGACCAGGAACTGAGATCGGCAGAATGTCATGGAAAAACCTGAGGAATTGGATGCGAGTTATCCGTCAATCTTTGCCCGGCAGCGAGCATAACACGAGCCACCGGCCCTGCCGCTACACCCATCCCGCAAGCGTAAACCGCGCACCCCAATGGTTCATGCAGTTGTCCGTTTAGCTTAGCGGCGCCCGCTGATCGATTAGCCCTTGCCCGCCGCCTTGGACTTCTGAGCCATCTGCGCCATCCACTCTTTGGCCCGGCGCTCCATTTCGGCCGGTTCCACATCTTCTGTGTGTGTCGCCAGGTTCCAGTGGTGCCCGAAAGGATCAACTACTTTGCCGAAGCGGTCGCCCCAGAACATGTCCGACACGGGCATCGCTCCGGTACACCCGGCGTCTACCGCCTTCTGATATACCGCGTCCACATTCTTCACATACAAGTACATGGACTGCGATGGTGCGGCACCCGGCGTGGGCGCTGCGGACATCCCTGGATATTCATCAGCAAGAAACAGTCGCGAGTCGCCGATCTGTAGTTCCGCATGCATGATTCGCCCGTCGGGGCTTGGCATCCGACTTATTTCCGTTGCGCCAAACGCCTTCTTGTACAATTCGATCGCCGCCGCGGCGTTCTTGCAGGTGAGGCCCGGCGTTATCGTGTGAAATCCTTCGGGAATTGCGCTGACTGGCATGAAATCCTCCAAAGAGGTGAGATTGGCCGCCGCACCAGGGTAGGGAACATTGCAGCACCGATGCCCTTGATACGCCCGCGCGGAAATCGTGTCAACCGTTTTTGGCGCGGCGCGCTTTCTGTGAATCGAAATTTACCGGAATGCACGCGGGCCGAGCCGATGCGTAATTTTTCTACTCCGACTCAGGGTTTGCTGGTATGGCATTCCACGACGCCATCGGTAGATACTCTTCGCACGCGAACGGTTCGTGGCCACCTTTCCCTCGGACCGTTCTCAATCGCAGTTAACCTCCGAAGTACCCCGAACGGGGGAGGGGCTTTACCGTGAAGCCCCTCCCTTCCTTCCTGAATCAGGCAGTCTTGAGTTCTTCGGTCGGAGCGTCTTTTCTCGCGCGCATTTCACAATGGTTTCGGATGTGAGGCCAGCGCATCACGGAATACCTTCACGTTGCGCTTATCCACGACCACCGTTCCCGTATCCACCCACGTCGGCATTGCCGGTGCGGGAGCTGTCCGCCAATCCTTAAACTCGTGCACCGCGTTGTGATGCAAATCGTCCGCAAACTTGATTGCGTAGTACGCCATCACGTAGGGCTTCTGTGTTACCGTCGCCGTGATCCCTTCGCGGTCTATCCAATCGAGCGTTTCCGGATCTTTGTCGAATCCTACGATGGGGATCTTCGCATCTATCCGGTGCAGCGCTTCCGCCGCCCCCGATCCCCCCGAAGCCTCCAGGCAGATAATCCCATCAATCTTGGCTTTCGCCTTTAGTAGCGCCGAGATGTTGTCGTTGGCCACTCGCGGATCGCCCTTATCGTCAATCGTCTGAGCCAGCTTGATTCCGGGATACTTCTTCAGTGCCTCATTCATCCCCCGCGCCCGCTCGTCGAGATTCAACTGGCCGGGGATGGTGACCACCACGAGTTGGCCTTGGCCTTTCAAAAGTTCGCCCATTCGCTTGCCGCTTTCCATGCCGGCTCGGAAATTGTCGGTGCCTACAAACATCAGCCGCTTCGACGTAGGGGCGTCGGAATCCACGGTAATCACTGGGATGCCCTCCGCCACCGCATTGTCGATCGCGTCCTGCAGCAGATCCGGCCGGGTCACCGAAATCATGATCCCTGCGGGTTTGCTGTTTACCACGCCTTGAAATGCCTTTAGCTGCTCCTGTGGATCAAACTTTTCTGGACCCACCAGCTCTGCTTTCACGCCCATCTGCTTTGCGGCATCCAATAGCCCCGCCTGCGCTTCCTCCCAATACGGCAGATGGATGTTCGATGCCACAAAAACGTACCGCTCCTTATCCTCGTGATAAGGCGCCTGGCACGAAGAGAATCCCATCACCGCCAACGCCAATCCTGCGAACACACCCATGCTCTTGAATCTCATGGTTTTTCCTCCTGCCGATGTACGATTGACAACGCATACCCGGAGTTGCCAGGGTCCGTTGAGAGGCACAAACGGGGCAAGCCTACCACAAACCGGAGAAGCCGGCGCGCCAAACTCGCCCTTACCCGCCCCAGCATGCGACGCTCAGGAGCTAGACATGACTTACGATTTCTTGATGGATAGCTAGCCACCCTACCTATCTCAGCAATCGGCGCTTGGCGCGAATTTCACGACGGCGATCTTGCCCTCTTGCACCAATCCGTCCGACCGTCGCGTCCTCGAACAAATCGCCGACGCAAGCGGCGAGCCGCTTACCGGGTTAGCTCAGGACGCCGGCGGGGAGAGATGTTCTCCGCGAGTTTTTCGACGGTCTTATTCCGATTTGGAAATTACGCCGCAGGCAATGCGCGGCGGGGCTCCGCTGTCTGTCGAATTGTTCACCGCGTGAATCACTAGCGCCGTTCCGCCGTTGCTGAACACCGAATGATCGTCGCTTCCCAGAGTTACGTTCGGCGCCACGACCGAAATGTGCGCGGTTCCGTCCGCTCCCACCACCAGCACAAAGTTCGGAATGTCCCCTGCTGGCGCGCCGCTATGGTCGTGGCTTTCCGCTGCTCCCATGAAATGCGGCCCTGCTGACTTGAAATCCGGCCCTTCGCACTTCGCCACTTGATGAATATGGATGGAATGTTCCCCGGGCGGCAAGTTCTTGATATCCAACTTGATCCGCACCCCAGGCGCCGCATCGGTCAAAGTCGCCGTGCCGATATTCCGGCCCGAGGCATTCTTGATCTCGACCACCACCGGCTTGGGTAGGGCGTTCATCGCAGGTGACACTATCCCGGACCAGCCTACAACTGCTGCACATGCAAGAATCGTTGAGGTTTTCATGGATTTCCCTTCTTGGACTTTCTGCGCATTTAGGACCCACCCATTTTTCGAGCCCACGGAAAGGGAAGCTAGCGGGAACTTGTCTAAATTCTGTTACATGTGGCTATTCGCGCAACTCCTCTGCGCTCTGAATGGCAACCGATCGCGCTCAGCGATACAGCTCCGGATATTCTCTGCTCAACTTAACCAGCTTTGGCAAGTCGTTGTAGCGGATATAAGAATTATCACGATGTTTTTCCAGATACCCCTGGTGGTAGTCCTCTGCCGGATAGAAGACCCGATACGGCACCAGCTCGGTGGCGATTGCGCGATCGTACACCTTGGCCGCGTTGATCTGAGCAATGTAAGCCTCGGCGATTTTTTTCTGTTCTTCGGTCTTGTAAAAAATCGCTGAGCGGTACTGCGTACCGATGTCCGGCCCTTGCCGGTCCTTTTGCGTAGGGTCGTGCGCCACTGAAAAAAGCACTTTCAGCAGCGTGCCGTAGCTCACTTGCGAGGGATCGTATTCTACCTCCACGGATTCCGCATGCCCGGTGCTGCCGCTCGACACCAACTCGTAATAGGGATTCTCGACGTTTCCTCCGGCATAGCCAGACACCGCCCGCTCGACGCCTTTCACATGCTCAAACACACCTTGCACTCCCCAAAAACATCCGCCTGCGAAGACCGCCGTCGCCTTTCCCTTCTGTGCGGCAAGCGCTGCGTCCACCGAAGGCGCCGGAAAGGGTCCAGCTGGCTCAGCCGGCCGTCCGGAAACCATCCGGACTCCCCACCACACCAGCATTCCAAGGATTACGACAACACTCAACGAGCGGCCAATAAAAGGTGCTTTCATGACGTCCCTCTCGGTGATTCGATGCCGTTTCGTGCCCGAGATTACAACCTATTTTGGCGGTTAATCTGGAGACCAAGACCGCCGTAAGGCGTCAAAGCTTGTCTAAGGCAGCCCGATAGCGGGATACTACCCCGGTCTCGGTTTCGCCTGTCTCTGGCGATTCGAATTCTTTCTGAGGGTACCTCCACAATGAGCTTTCGCAACAGCACCTCCCTTAGGTTGTTGACGCTGTCATCTTTGCTGGCTATCCCGTTGGTTCTCCCCGCTCAGGTTACCCATGGCCAGAAACCCGATCTGCCCGCTCCCTTCGCCACCAAATCCGCCGGCAACGCACCGGGTAAAGTCGAAGCGCCTGACGGCTTCTTGCCCACCGTGCCTAAAGGCTTCCATGTGAATATTTTTGCGAAGGACTTCAAGCGCCCCCGCTTGCTCACGGTCGCTCCGAACGGTGACATCTTTTTGGCCGAAAACGGTGCCGGCCGCGTTGTCATCCTTCGTGATCCCAATCACACCGGCGGCGTTCAGGAACACCTCGTCTTCGCGGACCATCTGGTCCGGCCCTTCGGCATTGCCTTCCACGACGACTACGTTTACATCGGGAACATGACCAGCGTGGTCCGCTTCAAGTACGATCCCAAAACCTCCAAGCGCCTCGGTGAAGCCGAAAAGCTCCTTGATCTTCCTGGCGGTGGTCACGACACACGCAACCTGGCGTTTACGGCCGATGGCAAACACCTGCTCGTTGCCGTGGGCTCCGGGAGCAATATCGACACGGGTGAGCTGCCCATTCGCGCCGCCGTCACGATTTGTGATCCCGACGGAAAGAATGCTCGCCAGTACGCCACTGGTTTGCGCAACCCGGTTGGCCTGGCCATCGAGCCCGTCACCGGCAAACCTTGGGTCACCGTCAATGAAAGAGACGAACTCGGCGACAATCTCCCTCCAGACTATTTCACCAGTATTAAGGACGGCGGCTTTTACGGATGGCCCTACAGCTACATCGGAAGTAACGTCGACTTCCGCGTCAAGCCGCAGGATCCCTCTCTTGTCGCCAAGGCCACCATTCCCGACGTCCTGCTCGGTGCGCACGTCGCGCCGCTGCAGTTCGCCTTCTATAACGGCAAACAGTTTCCCGCCAGTTACTACGGCGGCGCCTTCGTTGCCGAACATGGCTCCTGGAATCGCGCAAGTCGCTCCGGATACCAAATCGCGTTCGTGGCCTTCAAGGATGGCGAACCCTCTGCTGACCCCGTGCCGTTTCTTACCGGCATGGTTCCCGATCCAAGTAAGGAGCTCGTCTATGGCCGTCCTGTTGGTGTGACCACCGCACCCGACGGCTCGTTGCTCGTCGCCGACGACGGCATTGGGGTGATCTACCGCATCACCTACGCCCCTTGAGTGCCCTGCTCACGATGATCGGTGGCACAGGCTTCAGGCTATGCGAAACAATCAATGGCTCAGCCCGCGGAGGCCTTCATTTCTTTACGCGGTTGTTTCCGGATTCTTTATCTCTACGAGGTGGCGGAAGCCATCCATCTCGATCGTCTGCGTTCTCTGCGCGAATCTAGCCGCCCCGAGCCTCCTGCCGGACGCAATCCTCCTGTCCCGCAATATCTTCGTTTCGAACGTCCGCCTGTTTCCGAGCCCATTGATCCGCTCACCCTCGACGCCGGAAACCGCATCAAGGGCAGTGCAAAATACTACGACTATGGCGTGGTCAGTATCGAATTGGAGCTGCCGTTTGAATCTGATTGGGACGCTGTCGTCTTGCAGTCCAGTCGCCTGATGGCCAGCACGGACCTTGAAAATCGTGCCGCGGAATGGCTTCGCGCTGCCCTCACCCGCGCGCGTCCGGCTTTACTCAAACCTTACGACTCGTGGCTCACCGAGGACTATCAAATCGTCTATCTTCAGGAAATCAGCGGGCACAACAAACAGAAACTATCCGCCAGCGACCTGCTTTCCACGCACGCTCGGGAAATCGCGCAACTGGTCCGTGGAGAATCCGTCTTGCTATCCGACGTCGAACGCAACGAAGTTCTGCAATCGAGCATTTCCTATTCGCAGACCGATCTGCTGATCGTCGGTTGGACCGGTGCCGTGGTCTATGGCAGCGGCGAAGTTGCCGCCGCCACCATCCAGCTGCTCGAATACGCCAACACCCAGCTTCTCGAACTTCGTTATTACGACAGGTTGCTTACCAATGTCCTGAGCAGTGTTTACCGATTCCTCGAACACAAGGGTGGATTCCTTGGCAGTTGGCGGCTTTCCCGTCAGTCCACTCGCATCAACACCATTCGTCTCGACGTGATGGAGCTGACTGAAAAAGTTGACAATGCCATCAAGTTTCTCAGCGACATGTTCTACGCCCGCCTATACAACTTGATCGCTACGAAAGTCGGCGTACCGGATTACCGCCGTCTTGTTGAACAGAAACTTCGCACTGCCGGCGAGCTTTACCGCTTTATGGTCGACCAGTTCAATCAGACCCGCAGCTTCGTCCTCGAAGTTGCCATCGTGGTCATCTTGATCATCGAATTCGTCTTTCTCTTCCGCGGCAAATAGTCAGTAACCCGCTGCGTCGCTCAAGACCGTAACGCAATCGGGAACGCTGCCAGCGGAGGCCACGGCAGGTTGAATTGACCACGTCGTGCCATGTGGCGTGACCGCATGAGGCTGAGGCGTTGCGCTGCCTACCTCCCCGTTGAGTCGTTCCCAACCTGCGTCCGAATGTGTCACGGAACCGTAACCATTCGTTTATGGACTTGAAACCATCATTACAGTACGCTTCGGGGCTTATGCAGCCTGCCAAACTCGATATCACGCAACAACCGGCAAGCAACGGCACGCTGATCGCGCGTCCGACCGGCAAACTCAGCCTGGAGACGGTCAGCGGCTTTCTTCAGGAGACGCGAGCCTACTCAGCCGACAAGCTCATCCTGGACATGAGCGGCGTCAGCTATTTGGATTCTGCAGGCGTAGGCGCGCTGGTGCAGCTGTTCGTCCATCGCAGGAATCAGGCCAAGAAGTTCGCAGTGGCAGCCTTGACTCCACAAGGTGCCGCGGTAATGCAGGTTGCAGGCTTGATGAAGCTGCTGCCAACGTTCGCGACCGTCGAAGCAGCTTCGGCGTAGCGGGGTTGCGCCACTGTAAAACGGTCAGCGCGGCGTCCAGGACGGGTGCGCGGTGAAGAGACCGTCCACAAAACCAATCTGCCAGGCGACGAACAATCCAAAAACAAGGCTGACGACTCCCGTTGTGGTGACCAGGCCCTTGTTGAGCCAAGCGAATCGGTTGCCAGCGAATGTGAAAGGCCAGGCGAAAGCCAAGGTCATTAGCATCATGCCGACGATCGTGCCAAGGCCAAAAACCAAAAGGTAGAAGACCGCCCAGCGCGGGCTGCGAATCGTTCCGAGGACCAACAGAGCCACAGCGGCGGAGCCGGCGAGTCCATGGACAATTCCGATAAGCAGCGGCCGCAGTGAATGAAAAATGCCGAGCCGAGCGAAGGGAGCACGCAGCCAGTGGGGCGGCTCGATTTCGTTTGTATGATGCTCGGTTTGAGCACTGTGCGCGTGCGGATGGTCGTGCGCGTAGTCGCCGTGGCTGTGCAGGTGTGAGTGCGTGCCGTGATGCAGCGGGTGAGTAGGAGCGAAGCGATGGCTGATCCAGTGCATCGCGCCAGTGAGATTGAGGACGCCGAGCAGGATAAGCATGAGCGCAACCGAGAATTCGAGTGTCAGACCGATACGAGGCGGAATCACCACGCCAAACAGGATGATGGCGGCGCCGACGACGAGGATGGTGAGGGTGTGTCCGATTCCCCAGAGAATACCGATCCAACCGGCGCGAACGATGGACCTCTCCCGGCTGACGATGGTCGAGACGGCAACAACATGGTCGGGATCGGTAGCGTGGCGCATGCCGAGCAAAAATCCGATGCCGAGGATGAGCAAGGCGCTGGTCATGGAAGAGAGTTCACAGTCTACAGTCTACAGTTCCAAGCGAAGCCTAGAAACAATTTTGCCGCTCTGCCCTCATGGTCGGGGCTGGGCGCCGGATAGACGTGCTGTCGTAAGGGAGCGTACGGATGGTCGCCAGACGACAACTCGAATCCTCTATACTCAGACGCCGATGAGACGCGTAGGGAAAGCTATCAACGTGAGAGGGGCGAAGGCATGGAGTATCCTCAGTTCACATTGAGCGGGCAGGTGGCGCTGGTAACGGGAGCGGCGCGAGGCCTAGGGCGGGCGATTTCTCTTGCCCTGGCGCATGCTGGAGCGCATGTGGCGCTCGGATTGCGCGACGTAAAAGCAGACTCCGCCCTGGCTGCCGAGATCATCAAACTCGGTAGAAAAGTGCTCCCGCTGCAGATGGACATGAGCCGAATGGATCAGATCTGCAGTGCGGTGGATGATACTGCAAAAAAGTTCGGCCGGATCGATATCTTGGTGAACAATGCGGGAATAGCGCCCGAAAATCTGGCCGAAAATGTGACCGAAGCAGACTTTGACGCGACACTTGCGATCAATCTGAAAGGGACATTTTTCGCCAGTCAGGCAGCGGGACGGGTGATGATCCGGCAGAAGAGCGGGAAAATCATCAACATGAGTTCGCAGGCAGGATTTGCGGCGCTGCCTACAGAATCCATCTATTGCATGACCAAGGCGGGCATCGCCCATTTAACGAAATGTCTGGCGGTGGAATGGGGTAAACACGGAATCACCGTGAACGCCGTGGCGCCGACCTTCATACGGACGCCGGGGACTGAGGGCGTGCTCTCGGACCCTGCATTTCACGCCGACACCGTGGAACGGGTCGCGGCTTTGCATCGGATTGGTGAACCCATGGAGGTAGCCGGTGCTGTTGTGTTCTTGGCCTCACCGGCTGCCTCGCTCATCACCGGTGAGACCGTTCTGATCGATGGCGGCTGGACCGCGCGTTAGCCTTGGATGGTTCCGTCTCCGATCAGACGCGTCGCGGGGCAGAGAAGTTTTTGGAATTGCGATCGGAAGGCTAGGGGACGGGCGAGAATTTCACTGCAAATCCTCCGCCAGAAGCCAGCCTTGCCTGCAAGTGGGAAGTGCGAGCCACGGTTTTCTTTTCTATCCGAACGTCCGTGGGCTCCTTGTCCGCATCGTCAGCATCTGCGTAAATCGTGGCGACGTAATTTCCATTTCCTAGAAAATCTAGAGACAGATCGAGGCTGCGCGCATCCCAGTTGGTCATGCTGCCGAGAAACCATTCTTTGCCGCGGCGGCGAGCGATGGTGACAAAACGGCCGGGCTGGCCGTTGAGTACGCGGGTTTCGTCCCAGGCGGCCGGCACGTCGCGGATAAACTGGAAAGCCGGCTGATTTTCGTAGGATTGCGGCGAGTCGGAGACCATCTGCAGGGCCGCTTCGTAGACCGCGTACATGGCCAATTGATGCGCGCGAGTGCCCATGGTCATGGGCGATTCCATGCGCGGGACGAAGTCGTCGCGCGTGACGTTGTGAAACGAGCCGGGCGTGTAATCGATGGGGCCTGCGAGCATGCGAGTGAAGGGAAGCATGACGTGATGATCGGGATTGTCGCGCATGCCGGCTTTGGATTGCTCCATGCCAAGCACGGCTTCGTAGCCTAGAACGTTGGGGAAAGTGCGCTCGATACCGCTCGGCTTGGTAGCGCCGTGAAAGTCCACCATCAGGTGATGGTCGGCGGCCGCTTTGGCGACGCGATAGTAAAAATCGATACCGCGCTGGTCGTCGCGTTCAATGAAATCAATCTTCACTCCGGCCACGCCCCACTTTTCAAATAACGGAAATGCTTCTTCCAGTTGAGCGTCCACACTGCCGTAGTAGAGCCAAATCCAGATCTTCACTTTTTTTTCCGCGGCGTAGCGTATGAGCTCCGGAATGTCCACCTGGCCATTCATTTTCGTAATGTCGCGATCGGACCAGCCGGCGTCTACGAGCATGTACTCGAACCCGGACTTCGCGGCGAAGTCTACGTAATACTTCATGTTGTCGGTGGTGTAGGCGTGTTTGCCGTCGGGTCCGAGGCTGCCGCTCCACCAGTCCCAGGACGCCTTTCCGGCGTGGATCCAGGAGGTTTCGGCGACCTCGTTTTCGGGATTGAGGCTGGTGAGGACGTTGGACTCGACGAGGCGGCCGGGATCGTCGCCGATGAGCAAGACGCGCCACGCGGAATGATGCGGGAGCGAGGATTTGACGATGACGGACGGTTCTTCGTCAGCAGGAGCGAGGACAGATTCGAAGTAATGCCCGAGCCAGCTGGCAGAAGGATTGGTCAAATACATCGAACTGTTTCCGCGCAGGTCGGCCTCGGCGATGGCCAGCCAGCCCACGCCGGGTACCTCCATGATGGTAGGAAGGCCGATCAGGACTTTGCTGGCCACGCCACCCTGATTGGAGAAAGCGCTGATGGGCAGTTTGACGAATTCGCTCTCGTACATGGAATGAAAATTCGGCAGCAGCAGGGAATAAGTGGTGGCGTCTTTGGCGATGCGAAATTCGGTGGCTTCTTTGGTGAGGCGATAGTCGCGCACGTTTTGTTGTTGCGGCACGGCGTACCGGAAAGCGATCGCATCGTCATAAGCACGCGCTTCAATGGAAAATTTGCGAGCCGGGCCGCCGACTTCCTCCAGGTCCACGCGCAGCGCGTGGTAGTGGTCACGCACTGTGCTGCTTTTGCCAGCGATCAAGCGGTACGTCGTGTCGGAAGAAGAGGGCCAGGCTCCCCTCACGCGCACATCAGGGCCGAGCGGGCGTTGCCCTTCGAATTCCAGCCGAAGCGCGGAGCGTTCGATAAGCAGCTTGCCGCGAAACGAAACTTGATAGACCAAGGAGGAGACGGGCGGTGTGGCGCCGTTCGTCGCGGCCTCGATGGTTAGGACGACTTGCCCGTTGGGCGAGGTCAATGTTTCTGCCTGCTGTGCGCGTGGCAGAGCGTAGAGCGCAAAAACAAGGGCGACCAAATGACGACTGACGGTAGACATGCGCCACATGCTACCACGCGCGAAAAGTGGAAGGGCTAATCCGTCTTCAGGAGGCGAAGAAGTTCCGCGGCGGCATGCGGCAGGCGGGCGCCGCGGCGCGAAATCATGTAGACGTGGCGCGGCAAGTTGAGCTGCCGCACCTTCACTTCCTTCATCCAGCTGTGATCGATCTCCCAGGCCACACACATGCGCGGAACAATGGCCACGCCCATGCCCATTTGCACGAAGCGCTTGATGCTTTCAAGAGTCGGCATTTCGATCGGCATGTTCAAGGTGGTCTTGTTGCGGCCGAAAAGTTCGATGACGCGACGGCGGAAAGGTGACTCCACGCTGTGCGCAACAAAGCTTTCGCCACCCAGGTCCGAGACATCCACTTCACGCCGTTTGGCCAGCGGATGCTTGGGCGGCACCACCAGCGTTAGCTCGTCTTTCAGAATTTCCGTGGCCTGCAGCTGTGCGTCGCGCGGCACGAAAGAGACGGCACCGAGATCCAGGCGATAGTTCAAGACTTCATGTGGAATGTCCCGGGAGAACATGCGGTGCACACGAATTTGCACGCCCGGATGAGTTTCCCGGAACTGCGCCAGGGCGGGCAGGAGCGCATGTATCGAACTTTCGTTGACGCCGAGGGAAAGTTCGCCGCGGGTCAGGCCTTCCAGCTCAGACAGGCCTTTTTTCACTTCGTCGCGCAGGTTGATCAGCCGCTCGGCATAGTCGCGCAGCAGGTTGCCGGCGTCGGTCAGGCGCACCGGCCGCGCACCACGCACGAAAAGCGGTTGGCCGAGACCATCCTCCAGCTTGCGGATGGCCAAGCTGACCGCCGGCTGGGTGCGGTAAAGGCGTTCAGCGGCGCGCGAAAAGCTCCCTTCGCGCGCCACGGTCAAAAACACCTGCAATTCGCTGAGATCCATGAAACCCTTCGCAGGGCATTATAAGGTAGAATTATCAAAAGTAGAATAAAGATAAATTTGACCAAATGGGCGTTTCTCTGCGTTACTACTAACAGGAGCACTCCATGGACGTAGTGCGCATCTTCGACACCACACTCCGCGATGGCGAGCAGTCGCCCGGCTTCTCGATGAACACCCAAGAGAAGATCCGCATGGCCACGCAACTGGCCAAGCTGGGCGTGGATATAATCGAAGCAGGCTTTCCGATTTCTTCGCGAGGCGACCTGGAAGCAGTGCAGGCCGTAGCGCGGGAGGTGCGCGATGTGCCCATCGCTGCGCTGGCTCGTGCCAAAAAAATGGATCTCGACGCGGCCATCGAGGCCTTGAAGCCGGCGGCATCCTCGCGTTTGCACATTTTTCTGGCAACCTCCGACCTGCACCTGAAGGTCAAGCTCAACATGACGCGCGAGCAAGCCCTCGAGGCGATCACTGCCATGGTCCGGTTTGGCCGGCAGAATGTTGCCGAAGTGGAATTTTCCGCAGAGGACGCGGGGCGCACTGATATCGACTATCTGTGCCAGGTTTGCAAGGCCGCAGTCGAAGCCGGCGCCACCATTTTGAATTTGCCGGACACGGTCGGTTACGCGGTACCCGAGGAATATGGCGCGATGTTTCTGAAGGTGCGCGAGGCTCTCGACGACGCGCCCGGCGTGACGCTCAGCGCGCACTGCCACGACGACCTGGGGTTGGCCGTGGCGAACTCGCTGGCTGCCGTTCGCGCTGGCGTTCGGCAGATCGAATGCACCGTTAATGGAATTGGCGAACGAGCCGGGAACGCCTCTCTGGAGGAGCTTGCCGTGGCGCTCGCGGTACGCAGGGAAAGTTTCGGCGTTACGACCAACATCAAACTCGATCAGCTGTTCCCGGCCAGCCGCATGCTCACCGAAATTACCGGTGCGCAAGTCGCTCCCAACAAAGCGGTGGTTGGAGCAAATGCCTTTGCTCATGAAGCCGGTATTCACCAGGACGGCATCATCAAGAACCCGCTCACTTACGAAATTATTTCGCCGGAAACAGTCGGCGTGCCGGCGCGCTCGCTGGTTATGGGCAAACATTCCGGCCGCAACGCGTTGCGCGTCAGCCTGCGCGACCTGGGCTTTGAACCAAGCGACGCCGAATTGGCGGAGATCTATCGGCGCGTGACTTCACTAGCCGACCAGTCCAAAACTGTCCGCCCTCGCGATATCCTTGGCATTGCGCACGAGGTGATCCGGCGCGGCGCATCCTCGGTGACCGCCGAAGCCACATCAGCGGCATAAGAAAACGGATTCAGGTATAGCGATGAAAAAGACGATTGTAGTCTTGCCGGGCGACGGCATCGGCCCGGACGTGACAGCTGCCGCTGCTAACGTACTCAAAGAGTGCGCGCGCGAATTCCATCATCAATTTGAGTTTCAGGAGTACCCGGTCGGCGGGGCGGCGATTGATCTGACGGGTACGCCGCTGCCCAATGCGACGATTGACGCGTGCCGACAGGCGGATGCCGTGTTTCTCGGCGCCGTGGGTGGGCCTAAGTGGGATTCCTTGCCCGTGGGCAAGCGACCGGAGAGCGGTCTGTTGGCCTTGCGCCAGGGGTTGGGCCTCTACGTGAACGTGCGGCCGGTAAAAGTTCTCGAGCCGTTGCGCGGCATGTCTCCGCTGAAGCCCGAGCGCCTGGGCGATCTGGATGTGGAAATCGTCAGGGAACTTGCCGGCGGCATGTACTTCGGCGAGCGGGGCAATGTTGCCGAAGGCGGCAAAGAGCGTTCATGGGACACCGAATCCTATTCCACTGCGGAAGTCCAGCGGATCGCGTCTTTTGCCTACACCCGCGCCGAAAATCGCTCACGGCGGTTGTGCTCGGTTGACAAAGCCAACGTGTTGGCCAGTTCGCAACTGTGGCGACGGACCGTCACTCAAATGAGCAGCGCTTATCCGAATGTCAAGCTGGAGCACATGTACGTGGACAATGCAGCGATGCAGCTGACGTTGAGACCCTCGCAATTTGACGTGATGCTCACCACGAACATGTTTGGCGACATCCTGAGCGATGCGGCTGCGGCATTGCTAGGTTCGATCGGCCTAGTCCCGTCGGCGAGTTTCGGATCGGGTGCGCCGCTGTTTGAGCCGATTCACGGTTCGGCGCCTACTCTGGCCGGAAAAGACTCGGCCAACCCGATTGGCTCGATTCTCAGCACCACCATGATGCTTCGCGATTCGTTTGGCTTGGGGCTCGAAGCTGACTGGGTAGAGCAGTCTGTCGTACGCGTGTTGGCGGCAGGCTATCGCACTCCAGACCTGGCCGCACCCGGGTCGAAACCCATTGGAACCAATGGGTTTATGGAAATTCTCCACGAAGAGATGCAACGCACCCTGGAGCACGCCGAACGCTACGGCTGGGGCGTCTGATCCCTGGTTTCGGGGCTTGCAAATTCCTTTTCGCTTCTACAGAATGATTGCCCTGCTGGGGGGCGGAATGCGCTGGCTGCGTTTATTGCTGCTGGGCCTCGCGTCCATATACCCGCTCTATTGGACGGCTCAGTTCCTGCTGTATTTTGTTCCAGAAAGCCTGGTCGGTTATTGGCTGGGTCAGCCGGTTCGGGTGATCAGCATCTCCTATCTGCAAGCCACTTCGGTCGTGCACCCGCACCCTGTCTTCGCGGCTCAGTGGGAGGCGCTGGTTTCCGCGGGATTCTTCGTGATGCTGATTCTGGGACTCCGCGGCGACCGCTTTGTAACCGGGGCTTTCGCGATCGTGGTGCTAGGACAATCCGCTCTTTTGCCGTTTTTCAATAGGTTGTTTTCGGGCGGCGGACTGAGCGCGCCTGCGGTTTTCGGGGGACTTGTTGCTTTTGCACTGATGGTAGTCGGTCTTTACCGGATTCTTCGCTGCACGGGAGGCCTGGACTTTTTTGACCGCCTGGCGCTGCTCAGCTTGCTGGCGGTATTGCCTCAGGCTGCGTTGTGGGTGGCTTTTCGGATGGCATACCCGTTCTTCCACGCCAGCTTCCTGCTGTTTCTGCTGTTGCCGGTATATCTGGGCGCGATCGTCGCCGCGCTGCTGCCGGCTCGGTTGCCCGGCGATTCGTTCTCGAGTGTGCCCTGGACCGAGATTCTGGCTAGTTCAACTCTGGCTTTCTTGTTGCTCATCGCCATCAGCCTCAGTAGCTACACGGGCGATATCTTCAATTCGCAAACTGGCGACCAAGTCATCCTGGCCGCACGCGTCCTTGCAGGAATTGCTCGCGGAATGTTAACTTAGCATTTCACAAATCTGTCGTCCTTCGCCGGAAAGCCAAGAAATGTCAGGGGATGCCCGGAACGCTGGCGGCGGAGTCCAGGCCAACAGGATCGCTTTGCCCTACGAACACCAAACGATTGAATTCTCGCGCGCCGCGCGGCGCCGTTAGGCATACGCCCGCCATGCTCGCCATTTCTTCCAACAAAGTGAACTCCCTAAACGCTGTACCGAATGCGCCGGTTTACTGGCGCGTGGAAGGCTCGCTGTTGGAGCTAAGCGCTTTACGGCAGGTGGGCTTTTTCACTTGGAACGCGCAAAGCTTTGCCGAAAGATGGCGTCGCCGTTTGGGAATGGCCTTGATGGCTGTGGCGCGGCCGTTCGCCTACCTCGCCGGCCGTAACTTCGCGACCCGATTGCTCTATGGCCTGTTGCGTGGGGTCACTCGCGATCGCCTCGACCTGCTTGGTGAAGAGTACTTTGAATATGCGTTGAAGCCGCGCTTGCGCGGCGAAGGCGTGGCGGCATTGCGTAGGGTGGTTGAAGGCGGACAACCCATCGTATTGTTAGGCGAATCGCTGGACCATGTCGTGCGGCCGCTCGCTAGGTACCTGGGCGTTGACTGTTTTGTTGCCAATCGCATGGAATTTCGCGACGGCGTCGCTACCGGCCGCCTTTTGGCTCCGGTCATTCATCCTCGCGGTCCCCTGGCCTGGATTGCCTCCGGCCAAGTCGACGGCCGGGTTGCGGAACCTCAGCTACGAGCGGAACTTGGACTGCGCGACGCTGCGCAACTGCTGGCGTCCGTGCGGCCAGTGCGCCGGCCTCTTCCCATGGAGCCGCCTTCCGTCGTGTCTTTCGATAGCGCCCCGGCCGTAACACAGCTCAGCGTGCGGCGATCCCTCAGCGGGAAGCATATTCTTTTGATAGGAGTTACCGGCTTCATCGGCAAAGTGTGGATGGTGGATTTGCTCGAGCAAGTTCCGGACATCGCCAAAATCACTTTGTTGATTCGTCGTAATCGCACCACCACTGCCCCGCGCCGATTCGAGAAAATTGTCGCGGAGTCGCCTACACTCGATGGCTTGCAAAAAACCTACGGCGCGCGCCTCGGCGATTTTCTACGCGAAAAGATTGACGTCGTCGAGGGCGATGTCAGTTTGCCTGGCCTTGGCCTCGGGGCCGAAGTTCGCGCTCGCCTCGCGCGTTCTCTCGATTTGGTCGTTAACAGCGCCGGCCTGACCGATTTCAATCCCGACTTGCGAGAAGCACTTTCGTCCAATGTCGAATCCGCGGAACATCTCCTTGATTTCCTCCGCTCCACCGATCATGCGGCGTTGATGCACTTGTCCACATGCTATGTGGTTGGCATGCGAGATGGACGTGTCGCCGAAGAACTGAGTGAAAACTACAATCCGGCGAACATCAAAAATTTTGATGCCGAGCGCGAAATCACGTCGCTGCGCGAAATGATCCAGCGTATCGAAGAGCGCGCGGAAAGCCCTGAACTGGAGCGCGCGCTGCGCCGTCAAGCGCTTGGCCGCGCCATCGATGAAAATCGCGTGGCCGCAGGCGAACTCGACGGTGTGATCAAGCGCAATCGTGTGCGCTGGGCACGCAACAAACTGGTTCGCGTCGGTATGCGGCGCGCGCAATATCTTGGCTGGCCCAACACTTATACCTTCACTAAGAGTCTCGGCGAATCCATTCTCGCGCGCCGCGGGAAAGACCTACCCGTCGCCGTGGTCCGCCCGTCCATCGTCGAAAGCTCCACCCGCAGCCCTTTCAGCGGTTGGAACGAAGGCGTCAACACTTCCGGTCCACTTTCCTACTTGCTGGGCACCAATTTTCGCCAGCTTCCGACCAATGCGAAGAAGTGCCTCGACGTGATTCCCGTGGATATGGTTTGCCGCGGCATGTCGCTGATCGCGGCCGCTCTCATCGAGCGCAAAGCCGCCCGCATGTACCAGCTCGCGACTTCTGGCGTAAACCCCTGCGACATGGGCCGCAGCATCGAGCTCACCGGTCTGGCGCACCGCAAGCATTACCGTACGCAACAGGGAATTGAACACTGGTTGAAACTGAAATTCGAGACCATCCCCGTTTCCAAGCAACGCTACGAGCGTCTTTCCATCCCTATGCAGAAAGCGGTCGTCTCCGGGATCAACCGCTTCGCCGAAAAACTCAGCATGAAGAAGCCTCCGCTCGCCAAAGCCGAACGCGACCTTACGCGCGCTGAAAAACTCATAGAGCTCTACGAACCATTCATCCTTCACAACGAACACGTCTTCGCCTGCGAAAATGCGCGGCTCCTCTCCGCAGCCCTTCCCGAAGACGAACGCGCCATTTTCAGCTTCGATCCCGAAGCGCTCGACTGGTGGGACTACTGGATCAACATCCACATCCCCGCGCTGCGCCGCTGGTGCTATCCGTTGATGGAAGGCCGCCCGCTCGAATCGCGCCCGGCGCGTGACGTTGGCTGGGAAGCCCAGCCATCCGCAGCGGCAGCCGTTGCCCACTCCGGGGAGAACCACTAGCGCCCATGGCCATTTTTCTTACTGGCTCAACCGGATACCTCGGGAGCTATCTCGCCACTGGCCTGCTCCGCGGCTATCGCGATCCGCTCAATCTCCTGGTGCGAGCGAAGAGTGATCAAGAAGCCCGTGAACGCCTCTGGCAATCGCTTCAGCTTCACATAGATTTTCCGGAATTCTCGGAGCGCATCTCGAACTGCGCCAGAATTTTTCTTGGAGATCTGACTAGCCAACAGTTCGGCCTTAGCGACCACGAATATCAGGCGCTGGTTCATTCCACGGATTCCGTAATTCACTGCGCGGCCTCTCTCAATCGCAAGTCGGAAAAGCAGTGCCTCAACGTCAACCTTCGTGGCACTCTCGAAGTCATTCAGCTCGCCCGCCGCGCGCAGGACCATCACGGCCTGCGCCGCTTCTCCCACGTATCCACCGTCGCCGTCGCCGGCCATCGCCAGGACGAAGTCGTTCAGGAAGATTCCGCCATCGACTGGGCCCGCTCCGATTACGATCCCTACGCCCGCACCAAGAAATTCTGCGAGCATATGGTGCACCAGCTCCTGCCCGACGTGGACCGCCGCATCTTCCGCCCAGCCATCGTTCTCGGCGACAGCACCCGCCCCGAGACCACGCAATTCGACATGGTCCAGGCCTTCAGCGTCCTTCAGGCGCTGCCGGTACTTCCGCTTAGGCCCACCGACCGCATCGACATCGTCCCCGCCAACTACGTCGGCAAAGCCATCGTCACCATCCACCAAAAGGACCAGCCGAAATATCCGCGCTATCACCTGGCCTCGGGTACCGGCTCGCAAACCTATCGCGAACTTACCGATGCGCTCGCTACTGCCACATCCGGCTCGCGTCCGACGTATTTGCCTTCGTTCGGCAAAACCTTCTCCGGCACCGTAAACTGGCTCTCCCGCAAAAAGAGCAGCCTCGGTCGCGGCGCTTCGCTTCTCAAAGTTTTCTGGCCCTACCTCGTCTGGAACACCGTCTTCGACAACTCCCGCGTCGTCGAAGAACTCGGCGGCGAAGCTCCCGCCAAATTTTCCACCTACGCCTTCCCCTTGCTGAAATTCAGCCGCGACAACAAATTCCGCTACCCCGCCAAGCCCTGGCCGTCGCAAAATGCTTCCATGATCACCGCCAGCGGAGCTACGCGCGCATGACCGATTTTCTCCTCGTCGCCTGGGTCAGCATGCTGATTGAGCTTACGCGTCTGCAATGGATGCTCGGCGGCGGCAAGAAGTGGACGCCCGGCGAAAGACTGAAATTGCTCTTCGCCGGCTACAACGGCACGCGCAATACCGGCTCCGACGTCCGCGTCAACGAAATGCTGCGCCAGATTCGCCACGTTCTCGGCGACGAAAACGTCGACTTCAGTGTGATGACGCAAAGCTTCGACCGCACGCAAGGCTACTTCGAAGGCTCGCGCCAGGTCTTTCTTCCCGATGTCTTTCCGCCCTTTCTCTATCGCGAAACGCGCGCCAATCATGGCGTCGTCGCCTGCGAAGGCTCGATGTTCAAGAGCAAATTCGCCAATGCGCTGACCACCATGATGATCGGTTCGCTCGGTCACGCCTCCGCTCAAAACAAACTCTCCGTCGCCTACGGCGCCGAAGCCGGCCATATGGATTCGCTCATCGAAAAAATGTGCGGCCGCTACGTTCACGATTCGCTCGTCATCACCCGTAACATGGAATCGCAATCCGTCCTCGGCAAACTCGGCATCTCCACCGAACTCGGCACCGACACCGCTTGGACTTTCGAGCCGCATCCTGACTCCTACGGCCGCAAAGCTCTTCGCGACGCCGGCTGGGACGAAAGAACTCCCATCCTGGTCCTCTGCCCGATTCATCCGTTCGTCTGGCCCGTGAAAGCTTCGCTTGCCAAGTACATCGCCCGCGTCACCACTGGCGCCTACAAGGAAAGCCAGTACCGCACCGTTTACTTCCACGAATCCGGCGCGGAAGTCGATCGCAAGTTCAAGCACTACCTCGACGGCTTTGTCTCCTCCACGCGCGCGTTCACGCAAAAGCATCGCGTCTTTACCATTCTCGTCGCCATGGAGCGCCTCGACGCCGTGGCCTGCCATGCCATCGCCGCCGACATCCCCGGCCTGCCCATCTTTACCTCCGACGACTTCGACATGTACCAGCTCGTTTCCATCCTCCGCCAATGCTCTTACATGGTGTCCTCGCGTTACCACGGCATCGTCACCTGCATGCCCTCTTCTGTCGCCTCCGCCGGCGTCACCATGGACGAGCGCATCCGCAATCTTATGCGCGAACGGGGTCACCAGCATCTCTTCCTCACCGTGGACGATCCCGACCTCGGCCCCAAAATGCTGCAAATGATGGAAGCATTGGTCGCCGAAGCAGACTCCGTACGCGAAGGCATCGGCCAGACGGTCGTTCGCAATCTCAAGGTCATGGCCCGTATGGGCGTCATCTTTGAAGACGTGCTCCGCCGCCAGTATCCGGAATTTCCCTTGCGCAGTGGCGTCCGCTCCTGGGAAGAATATCTGCCTCCGCTCAGCGAGCCGCTGGTTCGCCTTGCGGAAAAGTACGACACCACCGAAGCCGTCGCTCTGGCCGCTTCGAAATAGTCTCCATGCCCAATTTTCTCGAAAATATTTTCGCTCGCCTGCAAGATTCGCCGAAGCGCGTGGTGCTCCGCGAAGTCCGCAGCGAAGCGACCGACAAATTCGTCTCGGTAACCGCGGCCGAACTTCTCTCCCTCGTCGAACGCGCCCGCCACTGGCTTCAGGCACAGCACATCGCGCCTGGCGAACGCTGCGGCCTCATCGCTGCCAACAGCATCCACTGGATCGCCGCCGACCTCGCCCTCATGGCCGAAGGTATCGTGGTCGTTCCGCTCTATCACCGTCAGACCGCCACCGAACTCGTTGGCATGCTGCAGAATTGCCAGCCGCGCCTGGTCCTGACCGGCGACTGCGAAACCGCCGCCACACTCACCGCCGCCTGGCCGCAAATCCCTCGAGCGGTTACGCTCGCTGAAATCTCCTCTGGCGCCGCCGAGCGTGCCGGAACCTCGGCTCCCCTCGAGCGCCCCGACACTGACCTCCTCACCGTCATTTACACGTCCGGAACCTCCGGCGAGCCCAAGGGCGTTTGCCTTTCCATCGGCAATCTCAATCACATGACCGGTTGCACCACCGACCGCCTCGATCAGCTCATGGCCGGCGTAAAAACATCCGAGCCCGACAGCATCTTTCTCTATGCACCGCTCAATTTTGCCGCCTCCTGGATGCCCATGCTCTCCGCGCTGCTCCGCGAAAGCGAGCTCACGCTGTCCACCGACCTCAACAAACTCGCCGACGAAATCCGCCTCTCGGCGCCGCACTATTTCTTGAATGTCCCTACGCTGCTTGAACGCGTCAAGCGTGGCGTCGAAGAAAATATCGCCAAACAAGCCTTACCTATTCAAGCTCTCTACAAAAAAGCGCGCAATGCCTGGCAGCGCCAGCACGTCGGCCGCGGCAAGCCCTTCGACCGCTTCATCGTCACGTTGGGCCGCAAACTCATCTTCTGCAAAGTTACCGCCCGCTTCGGCCCGAATCTCCGCGCGCTCATCTGCGGCTCCGCTCCTCTGGCTCCTGAAACGCAACAGTGGTTCCTGATGCTCAGCATTCCCGTACTGCAAGCCTACGGACTCACCGAAACGACTGCGCTCTGCACGCTTGACGACCCGCGCCTTCCCGTCGAGCCCGGCTACGTCGGCCGTGCCGTCCCTGGTATCGAAATGCGGCTCGCCGAAAACGACGAGATCATCGTTTGCGGCCCAAATATTTTTTCCGGTTACTGGAATCGCCCCGACGAAACCGCCAAAGTCCTGCGCGACGGCTGGTTCCACACCGGCGATCAGGGTGAAGTCACCGCTTCCGGCAACTGGCGCATCATCGGCCGTATCAAGAATCTTCTCGTCCTAAATACCGGCCACAAATTCGCGCCCGAGCCCATCGAAGACAAACTGGCCCAGCTTCTCCCCGCCGCGCCGCAGATCGTTCTCATCGGCAACGCCCGCAGCTACGTCACCATGCTGGTCACCGGCAAGCCCGAGCCCGCCGCCGTCCAATCCGCCATCGACGCCATCAATCCCGAGCTTCCGCACTACCGCCAGATCCGCAATTTCCACATTCTGCCGGAGCCTTTTACTCTGGACTCCGGTCTCCTCACCGCCAACGGCAAACTCAAGCGCGACGCCATCGCAAAACGCTATGATGCCGAAATCAATTCCATGTACGCGCGAAAGGCTTCCGCATGAGATCCTTCACCGGTCAAGCGCTGCGCTGGGAATGGCGCGACGGCGTCATTGAACTCACCCTCGACCGCCCGCCCGCCAACGAGATCGGATCGCTCCTGCTCGACGAACTGGAAAACTTCGTCGAAGCCGCCAAGACACTCGCGCCCGAAACCGCTGCCTGCATCATCAGCAGCGCGCAAAAATCGGGCTTCTGCGCCGGCGCCGACCTCCGCGAGCTGTATCACCGTTCTGCCGCGCTCGATTCAGCCCTGCGCAACGAAGGCGTCCGCGAGTTTCTTGAACGCATCCATGCTGTCTTGAACTGGCTCGATGAAGCCCCCTTCGTCACCATCGCTGCCGTCCACGGTGTCTGCTTCGGCGGCGGTCTCGAACTCGCGCTCGTCTGCGACGTTCTCATCGCCGACAAGATGGCCCGCTTCGCATTCCCTGAACTCCGTCTCGGCCTCATCCCCGGCTTCGGCGGTATTCCCCGCCTCAAGCGCGATCTAGGCAACGGTTTTGTGCGCGATCTGTTGCTCACCGGGCGCAGCGTCAACGCCGCCCGCGCCCAGGCCGTCGGCCTGGTCGCCCAACTCGCCGCCGAAGGCGAAGCCCTCAAAATCGCGCGCTCCACCGCAGTTCAAGTCACCAAATTCGACCCCGCCACCCGCACCGCCGCCAAGAAATTTATCAAGCCGGTCCCCCACGAAGAGCTGCGCCGCGAGATCGAAATCTTCTGCGATCTTTTTACCCGACCCGCGGTAATGGCCGCTCTGAGGAAATTCGTAGAAAACACCGGCCCCATGCCCTACCAACCATGATGGCCACTCCCGCCAAGCTTCCCACCGCTGGTCTTCACTGAAGGCTCTGAGCAAGCCAATAGCTCGCCTGCGTGTGGTTGAAATGGAATTCGACCGTACCGGTCAGCGCTTCAGGATAGTCGCAAATAACTCGCGAATCCGAATAAATATGCCTCTTCGTTATGCGGGGGTTCGCGCTAAAAGGAGGGAAATGCTAAATTAATTCAAGCTATGCCCACTCTCGAAAACACTACCCAGGAAGTCCTGACGCTCGCCGAGCAGCATTTCAAGCTCGAGCCCGGCTCGCTCTCTCCGACCGACGACTTCTTCAAAAAGCTCGGCATCGACTCCTTGCAAACCCTCGAACTCCTCTCCCGTCTTGAAAATCACTTCAACATCGAACTCCCTGACTACGAAGTCCAGGGCGTCTCCGACTTCAAAACTCTGGCCGAACGCATCCAGTCCCGCCTGTAATGCTCGATCTCACAGAGTATTCTTCCGTCGGCGCCGCGCTGAAAGACGCGGTAGAAAAATTTGCGAAGGAAACGTGTTTGATTGAAGCCGACCGCGAGCGCGAAAAAGACCGCCTCAGCTATGCCGAATTCAATGCGCGCGCCCACTCGCTCGCCCGCGCCATGCAGGACGCTGGCTTTTCCGTCGCCGACCGCGCCAGCATCATCATGACGAATCAGTCCAAGTGGCTGATCTCTGCCTACGCCATTTTTTTCTCCGGTGGTGTCCTCGTTCCGCTCGACTACAAACTGACCCCCGTCGAGCAGTGGCAACTCCTTCAACATTCCGGCGCAAAAATTCTCATCACCGAGTATCCCATCTGGCGCCAACTTGCCACGTCACCCGCACGCGCCGACGCCACAACTTTGCAAACTGTCCTAGTTAGCGAAGCCCCGCCCAGCGCCGATCTCTCGGGGGCCCATCGCTGGGAGGCGTTCCGCAATGCCAGCGCACCGCCGCAATTCGCTCCTCGCGAACGCAAAGACATAGCCTCCATCGTGTACTCGTCCGGCACCGGCGGCCGCCCCAAGGGCTGCATGATGACCCATGAAAATTATCTCGAGCAGTGCGTCGCCCTCACTTCGCTCTATCCCTTCTGGCCCGGCGTCCGCTATCTCAGCATCCTCCCTACCAACCACGCGATTGATTTCATGGTTGGTTTCTTCGGCCCCTTCACCTGTGGAGCTTGTGTAGTCCATCTCCGCACCCTGCGGCCAGAATTCGTCCGGGAAGCCTTCACCAAATACAAGATCACCTACGTCAGCCTGGTGCCTCTGGTCCTGAAAAATCTGCAAAAGGGTCTCCAAGCAAGATTCGCCGAGCTCCCACCCGGCAAACGCAAAATCTTCGATCGACTCGTCGCCATCAACAAAACCCTCACTAAACCGCATCCGCGACTCTGGCTCAGCCGCGGCTTGCTCAAACAGGTCCACGCAGCTTTTGGTGGCGAACTCCGCGCCATCATCGTCGGCGGCGCCTTCACCGAGCCGCAGACCCTGCAATTTTTCTACGACCTCGGCATCCCCGTCGCCAACGGCTACGGCCTCACCGAAGCTGGCACCGCCATCACCGTCAACGATCTCAACCCGTTCCGCGCCGACACCGTCGGCAAGCCGCTGCCCGGCATGGAAGTCAAAATCGTCGATCCCGCTCCCGACGGCGTCGGCGAAGTCTATGTGCGCAGCAAGACCGTCATGTCCGGCTACCTCAAGGATCCCGAACTCACCGCCGAAACCATCGTGGATGGCTGGCTGCGCACCGGCGACCTCGGCCAATTCGACCTGCAGGGGCACCTCCATCTCAGCGGCCGCAAGAAGAACATGATCGTCACCGAGGAGGGAAAAAACATCTACCCGGAGGACATCGAGTCTGTGTTCGAATCGCTGGCTGTCAAGGAATTCTGCGTTTTCGCCGCAAACTATGTCTGGCCAAAACGCACTATGGTCGGCGAACAGTTGATCCTGGCCATTCACCTTGAAAACAATCAGGCCTTCACCGAAGAGCTGAAACACGACATCGCCGCACGTAACAGTCGCCTCCTTAACTACAAGCGCATCCACGGTATCGTCGTGTATCCCGAAGACTTTCCCCGCACGGCCTCCCTGAAAATCAAACGGTACGACCTCGCCACACTCCTCGCCAAACTCGACCGCGACCACGTTATACTGCCGCTCTAAGTCCCCATGCCGGCGCCAAAAGATCGCTTCTTTGCCATCGTGAATCCCGCTGCAGGCGGCGGAAAGTCCGCCAAACTCGCCGCGGTTACGCTGAATCGCCTGCGCGAAAGCGGCCTTCACATTGACATCATCGCCTCGGCCAGCCCGGGCCATGCTGGCGATCTTGCGCATGAAGCCCATACCCAGGGCTACCGCAACTTTATCGCCGTCGGCGGCGACGGCACCGCCCACGAAATTCTCAACGGCATTTTTTCGCGCAACGCCAATCCCGATCGCATCGCTCTCGGCTTCCTTCCGCTTGGCACCGGCAACTCTTTTCTCCGCGACTTCACCACCAATGGCGCCGAAGCTTCCCTGCAAGCCCTACTGCAAAATCGCAAACGTCCCGTTGATCTGCTTCGCCTCACGCACGCTACCGGCGAAGTCTATTCGTTCAATATTCTGAGCGTCGGCTTCACCGCCGACGTCGGCGCCATCACCAACCGTCTCTTCAAACCGCTTGGCCACTTCGGCTACCTTCTCGGTGTATTTGTCCGCGTTGTCCAACTCAAGCGCCGTGCATTCCCTCTTCGTTGCGACAACGAACCTACCTGGGACGACCGCCGCAGCTTGTTCCTGACGTTCAACAACAGCAAGTACACTGGTGGCACGATGCTCATCGCGCCGCAAGCCGATCCTTCCGACGGCTTCATCGAATTTGTCCGCTGGGGGCCCATTGGGCGTTTGGGCCTTCTGCGCATGTTGCCACGCCTTTATGACGGCACTCACATCGAACATCCGCTTGCTTCCCGCAAATCCGTGCGCCGCGTCGAATTCAACATCCCTGTTCCGGTGGATGTCATGATTGATGGCGAAATTCTTACCCTCAAGTGCAAATGGCTGGATGTCCTCCCTTCCGCGCTGGACGTGTACATATGAAGCGCGTCTGGTTTGTCCTTCGCAGCGCGCTTCTTTGGGCCGTCAGCTTGCTTCACTTCGCCATCGCGGTTCCTATCCTTATTGCGCTGGCCATCATTTTCGATCCTAAGAAACACGACTGGCTCCAGCGCGCTTTCTGCCGCCGCATCGTCTTTTTCGCCGGAGCCAAGGTGCGCGTAGTCTGTGAGCCAGGCTTTGATCGGCACAAGACTAGCTTCTTCATTTCGAATCACGTCAATCTGTTCGATCCATTCGTCCTGTACTGTGCGATCCCGCAATTCGTCCGCGGCTGGGAACTCGAATCCCACTTCGAAATTCCCATTTACGGTTGGCTGATGAAGCGCTTCGGCAACGTCCCCGTCCCCGATGTGCGCCGCCCGGCCGATCTCAAACGCATGTGGCGCCTCACGCGCGACGCTATCAACGGCGGCACCAGTCTGATTGTCTTTCCAGAAGGGAAGCGCACGCGCGATGGCCGGGTAACCGAATTTCAGGATGGGGCGTTCCGGCTGGCCCAGCAGCTCGAAGTTCCCATCGTACCCGTTAGCATTGTCGGCTCTTTCAAACATCACCGCACCGGCCACTGGATGTTCTGGCCCACCGAAATCCAGGTCGTTCTCCACTCCACCATCGATACCACCAACCTCAACAAAGAAGACGTCCCGGGTTTGCGCGACCGCGTGAAGGAAAAGATCGAACAACCGATTCAGGAGTTTTTGGCGGGACTGCAAGAGTCGCAGCAGCAACCGGCGGAGCAAGAAGTCGCAAACTGAAGCAGAAAGAATTTACAAACTGAGTTTGATTCCCGGTAAAGTGCGGCCCGCGCGCGTTTCTTGCCATGTGAACACGATGCGGTGGATTACCGTAAGCGTCGAAACCACCGCGATCACCCACAACACGGGCGCCATTCGGTTGAACACTCCGCCGATGATGAGCAGCACCAGGCGCTCCGGCCGTTCCATGAACCCAACCTTGCACAGTGGAATCAGCGATTCGGCGCGCGCTCGCGCGTAACTTACCATCACCGAGCCAGCCGTGGCCACCGCCGCCAGCACCACGTAAGGCGTGCGGCCGCTCACCGAGTAATACACCAACAAGCCCATGTACAGAGCCATGTCCGCGTAGCGATCCAGAGTAGAATCATAGAACGCGCCGAAGGCGGTCACACGATTCTGCCGCCGCGCCACCTGGCCATCCAGCATGTCCAGAAAACCGGCGAAAAAAATTATCGCCGCGCCATAAAAAAACTTGCCGACGGCAAAGCAGGCGGCCGCGCCAAAATTCACCACCAGCCCCAAAAACGTCAATACGTTGGGATTGATTCCGGTGGCCGCGATTGCGCCCACGATTTTGTCCAGCAGCCACTTGCTGCCGGTACCGATTGCGCCGGTAAGAGTCGCCATTCCTGGTGGGAAAACGCGTATCGTTTAGCCGACACACGCGGAAACTATCGTAGCGCAGCCGTGCCGCAATCCGCAAATTAGGTCCCCGGCCAATTTGGCCCCGATTCGTTGCGGCGTTTTGTTCCATCGGTTCTTTTGCATTGACGTTCCCGTATGCAGGGAATACAGTCGAGAAAATTGAAATTTCTGGACCATTACATTGATTACCGAACTTGACCGAAGACAGTTTCTTTCGCGCGCCTTGGCAGCTGCAGGCGCTACGTGGACTGCGGCCAACTGGCCGGCGGTTCTCGCTGCCGCCGAGCACGCCCACAAAACAGCCGCGGCGCCCGACTCGCAGAAATGGGAATTCCTAACGCCTGCCGAAGCGAAGGAAGTGGAGGCGATTTCGGCGTGCATCATTCCGAGCGACGGCACGCCCGGTGCGCGCGAGGCCGGCGTCGTCTATTTCATCGACCGCGCGCTGGTCACCTTTTCCGCCGCCGACCAGAAGACCTATCGGGATGGTCTCCCTGAAGTTCAATCTCGCTTGAAGCATCTCTTCCCAACCGCCACGCTATTTTCCGCAGCAACACCAGACGAACAGGGGGCGGTGCTGGAATCGCTCGACGAAGCCGGAGCGAAAAAGTCGCCGCGACGTCCGCGGGCTAATTTCATGCCAGGATCCGCGGCACAGCCGCTTTTTGAAGTAATTCGTGTTCACACGCTGGCGGGATTTTTGATTGATCCCGAGTCCGACCGCAACGGCAACCGCGGCGGAGTCGGCTGGACTGTGATTGGCCGGTTGCCGGAACACGGCTTTCAACCTCCCTTCGGTTACTACGACAAGGGCTATGCGGGCTGGCAACCGGCGTCCGCGGCAAAGGAATCCGCGAAGAATGACTAGAGCGACTTTTCGTCCGGGGGCACCGGACATGCCGAAGTACAAGCCTTCTGACGTCGTGGACTTCGTAATCGTAGGATCAGGCGCGGCCGGCGGCATCCTGGCCAAGGAACTCTCCACCAATGGGTTCAGCGTCGTGGTGCTCGAGCAGGGGCCGTACCTGCATGAAAATGATTTTTCGCACGACGAAATCAAAGTGCTGCAGGAGGATTTGCTGACCAATCATCCGAAGCTGCAGCCCAACACGTTCCGCAAGACTCCGAAGGATAAGGCCAAGCAGCAACGTGTACTGGTTTATGGAAGAGCGGTCGGCGGAACCAGCAATCACTTCACGGCGAATTTCTGGCGTTTCCACGAAATAGATTTCATCGAGCGCAGCAAGATCGGCCCGATCGCGGGTTCCACGTTTAGCGATTGGCCGATCACCTACGCTGATTTGGAGCCTTACTACACCAAAGTAGAGTGGGAAGTCGGTGTCTCGGGCATGGCCGGCGCGAGTCCGTTTGATCCGCCGCGCTCCAAGCCATATCCGATGCCGCCACTGCCGGTGAAGGGTTCCGGAGTCCTTTTTGAACGCGCGGCGCGCAAGCTCGGCTGGAATCCGTTCCCTGCGCCGATGGCCATTCTTTCGCAACCGCGCGCCGGGCGCAGCGCCTGCGTGAATTGTGGCTTTTGCCTCGGTTTCGGCTGCGAGGTGAAAGCGAAATCGAGTTCACTGGCCAGCATGATTCCGCTGGCGGAAAAATCCGGCAAGTGCGAAATCCGGCCGAACAGCTACGTGCACAAGATCGAAGTGGACGAAAAGGGGCGCGCCACCGGCGCGCTGTATTTTGACGAAAAGAAAAACGTTCACCTGCAGAAGGCCAAAGCTGTGATTCTCTCCGCTAACGGCGCGGAAACACCGCGTTTGCTTCTGCTCTCGGCATCCAGCAAGTTTCCTGACGGGTTGGCGAATTCCAGCGGCTACGTCGGCAAGAATTTGATGTTCAACACCGGCGCGGTTTCCGTGGGTGTTTTCGACGAGCCGGTCAACGACTATAAGGGATTTGCTGTCAGCCGCATCCTGCACGATTTTTACGAACTCGACGCGCAGAAAGTCGGCTTCTACGGTGGCGGCGGAATGGACGCGCGCTTCGACATGACGCCGATCGGCTTCGCGTTTGGTGGCCTCCCGCCTGGCAGCCCGCGCTGGGGCAAGGACTTCAAAGCGTTGTTGGCCCATAACTTCACGCGCTCGTTTGAGATTTTCGGCCACGGCACTTCGCTGCCGGTGGAAGACAACAGCTTCTCCATAGATCCTGAGGTGCAGGATGCGTGGGGACTGCCGGCGTTGCGGCTGACGTACAGGGATCATCCGGACGACCTCAAGCTGGCGCACTGGCTGGCGGATCGGTCGAACGAATTGCTCGAAGCTGCGGGCGCTAAGCAACATTGGACGTTCCCGATTGACGAGCAGCAATTTGGCGTGCACCTGCTCGGCACCTGCCGCATGGGCAACGATCCGAAGACTTCGGTCATCAATGCCGACCACCAGACCCACGAAGTGAAAAATCTGTTCCTGTGCGACGGTGGAAGTTTCGTGACGTCCGGACGCGGCCAGCCTACGATGACCATCATGGCGCTGGCATTCCGCGCCGCCGACCGCATTCGGGACCTGGCCAAACGCGGCGAGCTCAACGCGTAGCGCTGCTGTAAGTTTTATCGACCCGTCGCAGTTTTGCATAACCATTTTGTCGCGGCGCCACTCTAAGTTACTTTCTGGCTGTACATTTCGCGCAGCCCTGAATCACTATCTTGCCGCAGGAGGTATTCCATGAGTGAAGCTGCACGTACATCCCCCACCACATTTCCCGCGAAGGCATTCGCCGCGCCAAGCCCAACCGGCGCGCTGGTGCCGCACACCATTGCGCGCCGTGCGCCACGCCCTCAAGACGTACAGATCGAGATTATGTATTGCGGCGTGTGCCACTCCGATTTGCACCAGGTGCGCAATGAGTGGAAAGAAGTGATGCCAACGGTCTACCCCTGTGTGCCGGGTCACGAGATTGTCGGCCGCGTGACCAAGGTCGGCAACGCCGTGAAGAAATTCAAGGAAGGCGACATCGCGGCGGTCGGATGCATGGTGGATTCGTGCCGCGTTTGCGCCAGCTGTAAAGCCGGCGAAGAGCAGTATTGCGAAAACATGATGACGCTGACCTACAACGCCGAGGACAAGATTCTCGGCGGTGTCACGTATGGCGGCTACTCGGACAGCATCGTGGTGGACGAAAACTATGTGCTGCGCGTTCCAAGGGGCTTGGATCCCGCCGGGACAGCGCCGCTGCTGTGCGCCGGAATCACAACGTATTCGCCGTTGCACCACTGGAAAGTAGGGAAGGGACAGAAGGTCGGCATCGTTGGCTTGGGTGGCTTGGGGCACATGGGCGTGAAGTTCGCGCATGCCTTGGGCGCGCACGTGGTGTTGTTCACGACTTCGGCAGGCAAGACGGCGGACGCGAAGCGACTGGGCGCGGATGAGGTGGTCATCTCGAGGAATCCCGACGAGATGCAGAAGCACGCGGGCACCTTCAATTTCATTCTCGATTGCGTGTCGGCGGATCATGACATCAACTCCTATCTCAGGTTGCTCCGGCGCGACGGAACGGTGTGCCTGGTAGGGGCGCCGGAGAAGCCCATGCCGGTTTCGGCGTTTAACTTGCTGATGGGGCGGAGAAGCCTCTCCGGTTCGGCGATCGGCGGCATCCGCGAGACGCAGCAGATGTTGGATTTCTGCGGCGAGCACGGGATTACGGCGGACATTGAGAAGATTCGCATCCAGCAGGTCAACGACGCGTACGCACGGCTACTGAAAAGCGACGTGAAGTACCGCTTCGTGATCGACAACTCTTCGCTGTAGCAATAGGGAGTTTGGGCAGTTTGAATTGGTGTCCGACAGGCTTTTCGGAGAAGGGTGGGGGCCTCCCCACCTTTTTTCTTGTGAGAGTGGCAATAAACAACTTGTTGACGCACGTGTCGGACGAGTGGGACCGGGAAGGACGATAGTCAGGGGGCGTGCCTCAATATCACAGTAAATGATTGAAAAATCCGCCCTTATTGGGGGTTGTCCTAAAGCAATGAAAACGAAAAAGAGAGCAGGGATCTTAAGATTGAACGCATTCCGTTAGATTCGTGAGATTGGGCTTCGCGCGTCGTTACGTCCAGGTTCGATTACGTTTTGCTAGACTCTTGGTTGCTGATTTCACGAGGGCTCATGAATCTCAACCATACTGTCGGTAAGTCGCTGGTCGTGTCGTCTGTTTTGCTCGTGGCCTGCGTCGCGATTTTGCTCGCGGCCCGGGCGCAAAATCCGCCGCAGTCCCCTCCCGCTGTTGGCACTCCCAAGACCGCTTCAGAGCAGTTCAAGAACATTCAGATCCTGAAAGACATGCCGGCGGATCAGTTGATTCCGGCGATGCAGTTCATCACGGCTTCGCTCGGAGTGGACTGCGAGTATTGCCACGTGGAGCGCGCGTTCGACAAAGACGACAAAAAGACCAAAGGCTACGCGCGGCACATGATGGAGATGATGTTCAATATCAACAAAGACAATTTTGAAGGGCAGCGATGGGTGACCTGCTACACGTGCCACCAGGGTTCGCCACACCCACCGAGCATTCCGGCGATCGCCGTGAAAGAGAAAGCGCCGGAAATGATGAGCGAAGAGACCATGTCGGCGACGGGAAATCCGGAAGCGGCGAAGCTGCTTGACGGGTATCTGGCGGCGGTGGGCGGAGCGGAAGCGCTGAAGAAGATTACCAGCCGGGTGACCAAGGGTTCAGTTGCGGCGTTTGGCGATCAGAAGATGACGGTGGACATCTACGCGAAGGCGCCGGACAAGCGGGTTTCCGTGATGCACATGAAGGGCGGAGAGAGCGTGACGGCGTTTAACGGCAAAGTAGGATGGCTGAGTGTGCCGGGGCGCGTACACATGATGAACGCCCAGGAGTCGTTCGGCGCGCAGATGGATGCGGACTTGTTGTTTCCGGCGAATGTGAAAGGGCTGTACGCGAAGTGGGAGACGAAGCCGGGTGAAAAAATAGATGGGCAAGAAACGTGGCTTGTGATCGGGGAAAAGGAAGGCCAGCCTCCGCTGCGGCTGTACCTGGATCAAAAGTCCGGACTGCTGGTAAGGCTGGTGCGGTATGTGGATTCGCCGCTCGGCTATAACCCGACGCAGATCGATTATGCGGATTATCGGGCCGCGGACGGAGTGAAGGTCCCTTATCGGTGGACGGTAGCGCGGCCAGGGAACCGATTCACGATTCAGGTGGAGCAGTTGCAGCAGAATGTGCCGGTGGATGATGCGAAGTTTGTGCCGCCAACACCACCTCCTCCTTCGCCCGGCCCAGCAACGGCGCATTAGGGAGTGAAAGGATCAGCCCACTGAATATTGGTAACATCCGAACAGAGGAGCGGTTGGCGAAGGGCGAGTTAGGCGTGCTAAGATAAAGTTCCGTTCGTAACGGGCCTGTAGCTCAGGTGGCTAGAGCGCACCCCTGATAAGGGTGAGGTCGGTGGTTCAAGTCCACCCAGGCCCACCAATTAATTCAGCGACTTAGAAGAAGCTCTGGAATCGCTTGTTTGCTGTTGGTTCACGTTTTGGTTCACAGCGGTCCCAGCCAAAGCCTGGGCCGGCTGCGCGGCAATGAAGTCCAGAGCCGCACGCTTTGCCTCCATGCGGATGTGAGAATAGTGCTCGATCATCTGCGGGCTGGCAGAAAGAAGCCGCATCGCAGGACTCAGCAGCTGCTCGAATCGATTCTCAAGGGACTCGGCTTCCTGTAGAGAGTCGACCAGAGCACAGCGGGTCCATTCCCCACCAAGTCCGTCGTAGAAAAAAGGCGAACCCCATGGTTCGCGCTTTTTTCTGATGATCGCAAATGCTATCGAGAATGCTCCGGCTGTGGATGCCGGAAATCCTCTACTTCTGGTCAGCGTTGGCTCTCTGAACAGTGCCATTGACAAGAACACTCGCTACTTCCAGCTGCGGTCTCGGACTTGCATCCGCAATCCGCCTCTCTTCCTTCGACATTTGAAAGCAATAGGTTGACAACCACGAGCCGGTGGAGACGAGAGATAGAAAGTACTCACTGCCGTAGCGGTGAAAGGCAACCTTTGCCCTTCCGTCTGCTTCCTTCGAGCTGGCAGGCAGCGCATGCTCGAACGACGCAGCCTGGCCGTTTAGATTACGCAGCTCGAGGGTCATGCTTGCTGGCATTGTGATCTCATATTCACCTGCTGGAAACGACGCGTTCTGGGCGGTGAACGGAAACGGTACGTGGAAGCGGAGCCTTAGGCTGTTGCCTTGGGCATAGGTCGCCGTGGCGATCAGACAAATTGCGATGGTTGCTGCTGCAAGATACAGAAAGCGTTTCATATTTTCTCCTCAAAATCGGGGCCGTAGTTGAGATCCGCCGGTCTGGCGATTCTTGCCCCGGTGAGTGGCACCATCACACTGGCCACGAAAGGGATCAATGGAATGGGGCTGTCATCAAAGGGAGATGCAGCTAACGCCATAACCTGTTGAGCGAGTTGGGGCTTACGCCTGCCTATAAGCGGTGCCCCGAGCAGGAGTGCTACAATCAAGCCCGCTTGACAGCCACTAGGGGTATTGAATCATGGAGGATTCCGGTTCCATTCCGTCGGCCCTTCGCTTTGGCGTGTTCGAGCTCGATCCGAAAGCCGGGGAACTCCACAAAAAGGGGATGAAGGTCAGGCTGCAAGGCCAGCCGATCGACATCCTAGTCCTGCTGCTGCGGCGTCCGGGCGAAATTGTCACCAGGGAAGAACTGCAAAAGAACCTTTGGCCCGCCGACACGTTTGTGGACTTCGAGCAGGGCCTCAACAATGCCATGAAGAGGCTGCGGGCGGCGTTGGACGACGACGCAGAGAGTCCCCACTTCATTGAAACCCTGCCACGGCGGGGATACCGATTTATTGCACCAGTCGAAAGCACCGGCATCGGGGAGCTACAAGTCGAGGCGCCGAACGACGGTGTGCCGAAACATGCGCCGAAGCGGTCGCGGACTCTGCGCTTCGCGATTCTCTTCGGGGGATGCGTTCTGCTGCTCGGAGCGGGCTTCTACCTTTACAAGCTGCGCAAGGTTTCCGAGCCGCCGAGGCAGCGCACTCTCACCCGCGTCACGTTCGACGACGGCCTGCAGATCGGTGCTACTTGGTCGCCCGACGGACGTTACCTCGCCTTCAGTTCGGATCGTGGAGGAAAGTTCGACATCTGGGTGCAGCAGGTCAGCGGTGGCGACCCTATCCAAGTGACCAAGAGACCGGGGCACAATTGGCAGCCTGATTGGTCTTCAGACGGAAAATACATTGCCTATCGTTCCGAGGAGGGGGAAGGAGGGCTGTATATCGTGCCTGCGTTGGGCGGAGCAGGACTCGAACGCAAAATTTCATCGTTTGGATATTTTCCACGCTGGTCGCCAGACAGTTCCCAAATATTGTTTCAGACGCATTTTGCACCGATTGATACCGTAAATAAGTTCTATGTGGCTCATCTTGACGGAGGCCCGCCGAGGGAGGTTTTAGCCGAGTTCCTAGCACAGCACAAACTGTGGCCGGCCGCAGCCGTTTGGCATCCAGACGGAAAGCGAGTGTCGGTCTGGGTCTCGTCGTTGGCCAGAGGCCAGACACTCAGCTCGGATGCTGCGCCAAGCCCCAGCATCTGGACGGTGCCGATATCAGGGGGCGAAGCCATCAAAATGGAGATCGCCCCCGCAATCAAGAACGAACTCGCAGAAGTAGCTAATGGAAACATAGGCGGGGAACACCTAGGAGAGTTGTCCTTTTCCTGGTCACCTTCCGGCAAGGCTCTGTATTTCGAGTGCGGCTACAGAGGTGCGATTAACATTTGGAAGATGACAATCGAACCGGAGACATTGCGGGCTACCGCGGTAGAGCGACTGACCACTGGACCTGGACCTGATGGGAGTTTGGCGGTCTCAAGGGACGGGCGACGACTGGCCTTCACCGCGAAATCACAGCAGATACGGAATTGGCTGTTCCCGTTCGATGCCAACAAAGGCCGCATCACTGATAAAGGTCAGCCGATAACGGCTGCCGGGAGGACCGCCTTTCTACCAAACCTGTCGCGCGACGGCAAGCACGTGGCTTTTTGTGTGCGCCGCGGTGGGATCTTTGAGCTGTGGGAGAAATCGCTCCTGGATGGACGCGAAGCTCCGATTATCGCCGACGAACATAGTCGCGTCGGGGTACAGTTGTGGTCTCCCGACGGCATGCAGCTCGTATACTCGCGCGAGAAATCCAGCGAAGCAACGCCGCAACAGCTCATGATTTGGTCGAGCCAAACCCATAGTGAAAAGCCGCTTACCACGCCAAGTGATGTAACTCAAAGGTACGTGTACGACTGGTCTTCGGACGGCGCGTGGTTGCTGGTGTCACAGAACACCACGGACACCAATGAGGAGGTCTGGCTGTTACCTGTGGCAGCGGCACCGCATGCGGAAACCGCGGCGAGAAAAATCATTTCGGATCCAAAGTACGATCTTTACCAATCACACTTCTCGCCTAACGGTCGATGGATTGTATTTGCGGCCGCCAGAAACTCGCCGACGATCGCGGAATCAGCGCTGTACGTGGTACCCGCTGCGGGTGGCGAGTGGACGCGGATTACCGATGGCAAGCATTGGGACGATAAACCTCGCTGGTCGCCGGATGGAAAAACGATATATTTTGTTTCGGGACGCGGTGGTGTTTTCAACGTGTGGGGCATTCACTTCGACCCTGCCCAAGGAAAGCCAGTTGGGGAACCGTTTCGCGTGTCCGCGTTCGAAGGGCATGGCCCAATGATTCCGCGATGGATACCTCTAGTCGAACTCTCGCTTAGCGAGGACAAGCTGGTGCTGAATATGGCGGAAGTGTCCGGCGGTATCTGGGTGCTGGATAATGTGGATCGATAGGAGCGCGTCTCATTAACCTAACCGGTAAAGTAAAAAGGGCACTTTTGCTCTAGCCTATCCCCTATCCCCCCAACACTATGACGGGCGAAAGTCCGGCGGCAATACTTGTCGTAAAAATGAAATCGTAAAAATGAAAAATAGAACTGAATCGCGCAGGCTGAAAGGCGCACTCGCGAACGCCGGTCTCTCAGGCCGGACAACTCGGCCCTTCCGATTCAGAATGCCACTTGCCTCGCACAATTGTTCTACTCTTTGCGATAGATACGACGCCTGCAAAATGCGCTGAAGCTCGCTAGAAAGTGTGCTGCGGATTCACACGTCGCACTTACAAGCAACTCGCTTTCCAATTGTGCGAATTTATTTTCCGCGCGAGTGCGTTTTGCGCTTGACGGAAAAGTATGCCGAACGTATATACGTCACATGAAGCGCGTTTCCATGTTCCTATCCGAGTCTCAGATCGCTGCGCTCAAGAAACTAGCAAAGCGGACGGGGATCAAGATGTCGGAACTGATTCGTCGTTTCATTGATGAGGGTTTAAAACGCAGTTGAATATAGAACGGGCCTGCCGACTGTTAGTAGCAGCCGACAAGCCCTAACCGAATTGCACATTGGAGGTGCAACGTGGCTATAGCAATTGTAAGTCAGTCTGTCCGTTCGTCCGTACCTTATCCCGTTCAATCTGCAAAAACTCGCCCCGGGTCGCACGCATCCGTCTACGAGATCGTCACGGAGCAGGTCATCAAGCAATTGGAATCTGGCGTCGCACCTTGGCGTAAACCGTGGCGTACAGAGATGCCGTGCAATCTGGTATTGGGGAAGCCCTATCGCGGTATCAACATTTTCTTGCTTGGCATGCAAGGCCGCGCGTCGAAGTATTGGCTGACATTCAAGCAAGCAAGATTCCCAGCCAGAAATGCAACGCGCAGACAATCGAAGACACCGTGCGACACTGCTGGTATTCGCCGATGACTCCCGGCGGATTCCATGTAGTTTTAGTCGATGAGGCCGATCAGATGACGAACGCGGCGCAGTTGGCGCTCCTCTCGAAACTGGATTCTACCGACCCGGCACCCAACACAATTTGGATTTTCACCGCGAACGATACCGAACGCTTGGAACGCAGATTTCTCTCTCGCTGCAAGACGCTGGAATTCTCCAGCTACGGTCTATCTGATCAGATCGCCGCATATCTGGACAAGGTGTGGCACGCGGAGGGAGGGAACGGAAACGCGCCAGACTTGGTGCGCTTGGCGAAGGATTCGCGGAACAATTTGCGGGATTGCCTGATGCGTTTGGAAGTCGAATTGATGGCCCTATGAGCGCGAGAGTAGCGATATACGCCAGGGTCTCGACGATCAACCACGGCCAGGACGTGGGCCTGCAAATGCGGGAGCTGCGGCAATTCGCCGAAGCGCGTGGATGGACCGCCGCTGGCGAATACATCGATGCGGGAGTCAGCGGTGCCAAGGACTCCCGTCCCGAGTTGAACCGTTTGATGGCTGACGCGCACAAGAGGCGGTTCGATGTCGTGTGCGTCTGGCGCTTCGATAGGTTCGCCCGCTCGGTGTCACACTTGCTACGGGCCCTGGAAACATTCAAGGCGTTGGGAATCGACTTCGTTTCCTACTCTGAGCAGATGGACACATCGACGCCTGCGGGGAAAATGGTATTCACGGTGTTGGGAGCGGTCGCGGAGCTGGAGCGCAGCCTGATTGTGGAACGCGTTCGGGCTGGCTTGCGGAACGCACGCGCCAAGGGGAAGACGCTGGGCAGACCGCGCGTACCGGCGGACACGGCAAAGATTGCCAGTCTACGCGCGTCAGGCACTTCCTGGCGAAGCATCACGCGCCAGCTAGGAATCAGCGCGGGCACAGCCAAGCGGGCCTTCTACGCCTGTCCAAAAACCCCTCGCACGGCACGTCCGTAAGTCTCTGATCCTGCATGCTGAATGTCGCTCGTCGTGACTGTCCACAAACAGATGTTTTTGACGCACAGGCCGATTGGGAATGGCCAGATGCTCCCTTAAATTCGAAGCGGAAGAATATTGGCCCGACCTTTAGGTGCCCAGCGTGAAGGATTCCTTGTAAGGTCGACAAGCAGGACGCCCACGACGCTGCCGCCAGCACGTTATCTCAACTGGAACGTGCGTACGCTCAGTCGCAACAATCGACTTTGATGTACACAGGCGGCATCAGGCGCAATGTGAAGAAAGTATCTACGTGGGCTTGCCGAGCGGAATCAGTGCTCGAAGAAAACAACTTACGAAAGAAGGATGTTAAATGAGCACTGCGATTCTCCCACAGCTTATTTGAGTATTCGCCATGATATGATCCAGCTCAAAGTCGGAAGCCATGGCTTCTATTTCCCACCCTGTCCTCCAGCCCGTTTCTTCCAGCAACCGTGTTCATTACATCGATGTCCTTTGCGGGTTCGCACTCTACGGTGTTTTGCTCGCCAACCTCATCTGGTTCGTTTGCGACATTGTGCTTACGCCCGTGGCCGGAGGCCAACTATCGACTCACGCGATGGATCGCATTGTGAAGTACCTTGTCGTGTTTTTCATCGATGGAAAGTTCATCACCCTCTTCGCCTTTCTTTTTGCTGTCGGCTTCACCATCCAGATGCAGCGCGCGCTACAAAGCGGACGCAACGGCCTAGCGATCTACGCACGGCGTGTCACCGTGCTTTTGGTGATTGGCGCGGCGCACATCGTTTTCATCTGGTTCGGCGACATTCTGTTTGTGTACAGCCTTCTAGGATTCGGTCTCCTACTGGTTCGCAAATGGCGCCCCGGAATTTCCATGCTGGTGGTCGCCTGCCTACTTATTCTGCTGCCGCGGGTTACGTTTATCTCGGTTCAACAGGTGCGTCCTCACGATAGACCGGCCCAGATCGCAGCTTCGCATCCTAAAGAAGCACAACAGCAACAGACGCTCGCCGCGTTCCGAGGCAGCTTTGCCAGTGTCATTCGCCGTAATGTCGCAATCTATTGGGGAGATTTGTTTGTAGGCGGGCTGATCCTGGTCATGCTGCCGCAGGTGTTCGGGCGCTTTCTCCTGGGCCTCTACGTCGGCAAGCGTGGATACATCTACCACGTCGCCGAATACACGCCCCTATTCCGTCGGGCCTTGCCCTGGCTATTGCTGGTCGCCTGTGCCGGGAACGGAGCAAGCGTCGCACAAGAATGGGCGCAGCACACTCTCCGACTTCCGCCAACTACCACGTGGATGGTTGCCCTGCGGCCGGTGATGGAGGCTGGTGTGGTTTGCCTCTCCGCGTGCTACGCAGTATGGATCGCATTGCTGCTTCAGTCGCAGTCATGGGCACCTGTGGTTGCCCGACTCGCGCCGGTTGGCCGCATGGCCCTGACGAATTACCTGGCCCACAGTCTCTTCTACTTGTTCTTCCTCACCGGAGCTGGTCTCGGCATGCTTGGCCATTTCGGTGCGACCGTTTGTCTTGCCCTAAGCATCCTGATATTCGGCGCTCAAGTAGTCTTTAGCAGATGGTGGTTGCGCCATTACCGCTTCGGTCCCGCCGAGTGGCTCTGGCGTTCCCTCACTTACGGCCAATCGCAGCCGATGCGCCTCACAGCCCAAACATCAGCCGAACCCACCTAAGTGCGGTTCAGTGGCAAGCGTCGCCGTCGTCGCTGGCTCACGGCCCGGACAACTCAGCAGCTTCGAGTTAGTTCACGTTTTGGTTTACATCTCGTTAAATTCGCAGCCCAACGGGTGATACCTGGTAGCAACAGCATCCCTGCCACATAAACCGCATAAACACTGGCGAATCGCAGCGTCTCACGATTCCTCACCGCTCCTCACAAGGAGCCCGGTGACAACTGATAAGGGTGAGGTCGGTGGTTCAAGTTCACCCAGGCCCACCAATCCTTTCAATCAGTTAGCCGCAGTCGTTTTTTGCGCAGTCAGGCGATGGTGCGATTCCGCTGCTTCGCACTCCGGGAACGCGTAATCCTCCGCATTCGACTCGACTAGGCACCCGTACCAAGAGTTCTTGCTCTCGGACGACCTCAAACTGATGATTGGACTTGCGAACTTCTCTCTGATTACCATTCTCGTCGCGTTGCCGTTAGACATGAAACGATGCTATACATTTCCTCCTCATGGAAGACGCGACACACAACCTCCTGCCAGACACCCAGCTTTTTCGGGATGTCTTCAACGCGAGTCTCATCGGAATTGCGGTCGAAAACTTGGACGGGCAGCCTCTCTTCGTGAATCCCGCTTTTTGCGCGATGTTAGGGTTCAGTGAAGAGGAGTTGAGTCGAAAGCATTGTGTGGATTTTTCTCCTCCTGAAGATGCTGAAAAGGACTGGGCACTTTTTCAGCAACTGCGAGCAGGATCAATAGATCACTACCAGCTAGAAAAGCGCTATTTCCGGCGAGACGGTTCGTTGGTCTGGGGAAACCTGAGTGTCTCCCTGCTGAAGGGCCGCCCCTCTCCGCTGATCCTGGCAATGGTGGAGGACATTACCGACAAAAAGAGGGCGGAAGAAGCCCGGTTCCGACATGCCGCAATTGTGGAATCGTCTGAAGACGCGATTGCTTCGGTGACGCTAGATGGTGTTATTGCGAGTTGGAACGCGGGTGCGCACCGCATCTTTGGATACACCGAGAGTGAAGCCGTGGGAAAGCCAGTTACCACTCTTGTCCCACCCGAGCGACTTGATGAGGAGAACAAGATTCTGGAAACGCTGAAGGCTGGTCGTCGCATCGATCAATTTGAAACGGTTCGTGTTACCAAAACAGGGGACAGAATTAACGTATCTGTGAGTATTTCCCCAATTAAGGATTCAACCGGAAAGATAGTCAGCTTTTCTGGTATCTCACGCAACATCACTGAGCGAAAACGGGCGGAGGAACGGCTAAGAGAGTACGAGAAGGCAGTGGAAGGTGTGGAGGAGATAATCGGGGTCGTAGACCGAGAATACCGCTTACTCCTCGCGAACCGTCACTATTTGAAGATGCGGAATATGACCAGGGAGCAAGTCGTGGGGCGTCTTGTCCCTGATGTATTGGGCAAGGAAGTATTCGAGAATGTCATCAAGCCAAAACTGGATGAGTGTTTCCGAGGTGAGGTGGTCAGATACGAGATGAAGTTCTCGTATCCTACGGTTGGCGAGAGAGACTTGTTGCTCTCATACTTTCCGATTGAAGCTGAGAATGGGACGATTGACCGAGCTGCATGTATTTTGCATGACATAACTGATCGCAAGAGGGCAGAACGGAACATAATCGAAGCGCAGGAACAAGAACGTAGCCGGATCGCAAGAGAGCTTCACGACGACATCAACCAGAGACTCGCGGTGTTGGCCGTTCAACTTGAACGACTGCAGGGCGACCCTTCCGACATTCAAAGCTGGGCGCGAGAACTCCGAAACGATGTAATTGAGATTTCTAGTGACGTGCAATCTCTGTCTCACGAATTGCACTCCTCGAGCTTGGAATATCTGGGTGTCGTTGCTGGCATGAAAAGCTGGTGCAAGGAATTTGCGGGGCGTCAAAGGATCGAAGTGGATTTCCTGGGCGATGTAACCAGCGCCGTCTCTGCCGAAATCAGTCTTACCTTGTTTCGAGTTCTACAGGAAGCCTTGCACAACGTAATCAAGCACAGCGGGGCGAAGCGCGTCGAGGTACGGCTAAGGGAAGACTCCGGCGAGATTCATCTCACCGTCGGCGATTTAGGTCGCGGGTTCGAGATCGACGCTGGAACCCAACGTAAAGGTCTGGGTCTCACCAGCATGCAAGAGCGCGTCCGACTCGTGAATGGCACGATTTCGATTGATTCGAAACTGATGGGTGGAACCACCATCCACGTTCGTGTCCCATTCAAGTCAGAGCACGTCGTTCAACGTGCGGCTGGCTGAGACTTCATTTCCCCACGATCGCCTTCCGAATTGGGCTGGGCGGAGACTAGGTGATCATTCCGTTGATGACGGCGGAACTTTTTGGAGTGCAGGCGCTAGGTCGCTTGCTGGGAGTGATTTTGACGGCGGAGGGCGTGGCGGAAGCGGTGGCACCATGGTGGCTGGCCCGGCTGCGCGATGCGTCGGGAAGCTACGTAACGGGTTTGCGACGCTCATCGGAGCGGCGCTGTTGGGCGCGGTGGCGATTGCGTTGTTGCTGAAGCGCAGGAGCGTTCAGTTGCAATGAGCGGGAATTCGATAGCGCGGCTGGGAACGATGAAAGAGATTGCGCGTTTCCAGGATTATTTGCGTTCGCTCGGGGTGAGCATTCCCTGCGACAACGATATTCAACGGGGAAATGATTCACCGGTGCTGGCGAGGCTGCAGCGGGGCGATTTGAGGATCGGGAATCGAATTGCGATCAATCCGATGGAAGGCTGGGACGGAACTCTGGATGGCCGGCCGAGCGAGCACACGCTCAGGCGTTGGAGGCGGTTTGGACAAAGCGGCGCGAAGCTGATCTGGGGCGGAGAAGCCGTGGCCGTCAGGCATGAGGGCCGAGCGAATCCGAATCAACTGGTGATTGGTGAGCACACGCTCGATGGGTTGGCCAAGCTGCGCGCCGCTTTGATCGAAGAGCACAAGAAAGTTGCGGGGTCGGACCAAGGCTTGCTGACCGGACTGCAATTGACGCACTCCGGTCGTTACTGCCGGCCGAATGCAGATGGTCGGCCGGAGCCGCGGATTTTGTACCGGCATCCGATTTTGGACCGGCGCTTGAATTTAGCAGGCGACTATCCGGTGCTGAGCGATGGAGAAGTGCGCGGGATTGTTGAGGACTTTCACCGCGGCGCGCGCATGGCGTGGGAGCTGGGTTTTGATTTCGTGGATGTGAAACATTGCCATGGCTATTTGGGTCACGAGTTCTTGAGCGCGCACACGCGGAAAGGGAGCTACGGCGGAAGTTTTGAGAATCGCACGCGCTTTCTACGGGAAGTGGTGGAGGGCATTCGCGCGGTTGCGCCGGGGTTGCGGGTTGGCGTGCGGCTGTCGGCGTTCGATACCATTCCGTTCCGGCCAGATCCGGCGAAATCGGCTCCAGGGAAACCCGGACCGGGAATTCCCGAAGGGCACGAGCAACTGATTCCGTACCGATGGGGATTCGGTGTGAACGAGCAGAACCCCGCCGAGCCTGATCTTGGAGACGCGATTCGATTTCTTGGCCTGTTGGAAGAGCTGCAAATTTCGCTGGTGAACATCACGGCGGGGAGTCCTTACTACAATCCGCACGTGCAGAGGCCGGCGTTGTATCCGCCTTCGGACGGATATTTGCCGCCTGAAGATCCATTGCTGGGTGTGGCGCGACAGATGCAGGCGACGCGAGCGCTGAAACAGCGCTTTCCGAAGTTGATTCTCGTGGGGACGGCGTACACCTATTTGCAGGATTTTCTGCCGCATGTGGCGCAGGCTGCGGTGCGCGATGGTTGGGTGGACGCGGTGGGACTCGGGCGGATGACGCTTACCTATCCGGAAATCTTGTGGGATGCGGTGAACGGACGAACAGTCGAGCACAAGCGGGTTTGCCGAACGTTCAGCGATTGCACCACGGCGCCACGGAATGGATTGCCGTCGGGGTGTTATCCGCTGGATGCGTATTACAAGGGTTCAGAGATGGCGGTGCAGTTGGCGGCGATTAAGAAGCATTGAGGCTGGTTCATGCAGATAGAAGAGATGATGCGGCGGCAAAGGCCGCGCCGCAAAGTGCAAGGAATCTCGGCGGCATTGTTGCCCTTCAAAGCGGACGGACGCGTCGAAATGGAAGCTTTTCAAAAACATTTGGTAGCGACACAACGGGCCGGGCTGGTGAACGCGGTCAACATGGACACCGGATATGTGAACTATCTGAGTGACGTGGAAAAAAGCGACGTGCTGCGCTGGACGCGCGAGGCGCTCGGGAAGGACCAGGCCTTTGTGGCGGGCGCGTATGTTGAAGGGTTAGACGGCGACGTTGTTGCGTTGTACCGGCGCGAGATGGACCGCATCGTCGCTCATGGTGGTATGCCGATTCTTTTCCAAACGCGACGTTTACACGGAAAATCGGCGCGGGAAAAGGCTGACGTGTACCGCGCCGTGTGCCAAGGTTTTTCGCAGGTTCTGGCGTTTGAATTGGGGACGATGTTCGCGCCGAACGGAGAGATTTTCGATGAAGAGACGGTGCGGCGTTTGATGGACATTCCGGAGTTGCAGGGAATGAAACACTCTTCACTCGACCGCACGATTGAGTTGAGTCGATTGGCTTTGCGTGACGCCCATCGCCCGGACTTTCGCATTTATACCGGCAACGACCTGGGCATCAACATGATCGAGTATGGCTCGGATTATCTGCTGGGACTAGCGACGTTTTGTCCGGAGCGCTTCGCAGAGCGGGACCGGTTGTGGGAAGCCGGGGATGGGGCGTATTACGCGCTGTCCGATGCCTTGCAGCACTTGGGCAATATCGCTTTTCGGGCGCCGGTGCCGGCTTATAAGCACTCCGCGGCGGTGTTTCTGCATTTGACGGGGCGCATTCCGAGCGCACAGCCACATCCTAAAAATCCTAGGCGCCCAGACTGGGAAGCCGAGATGCTGCGCGACTGCGCGCGGCGCCTAAGCTACTGAGCAGCATTTCTCGTTACCTCGTGCTTGGTCGAAACTATTGCACAAAACCGACGTTGGGAGTGGGGTTGCTGCCTTCGGGCGCTTCCTTGATAGGGCCGAATTGCGCTTCGTAGCGGGAGATGTTTTCGCCAAGGGCGCGCCAGATGCGTTTGGCGTGTCCGGGGCTGACGATCATGCTGCTGAGCAGCTTACCCTGTGCGCCGTTGGGAAAAATGTACACAAAATTCAGAGTGAACTCTTCCAGGTTGTGCTGGAGCATGACCAGGTTGCTGTAAAGCCCCTGCAATTCTTTTTCGTCGGCCTTGATCTGCATCTGGCCTGGCTGCGGTTGCGGCTGCTTCTCGTCCATGCGGGATCTCCTGAGCTCCGTTTTCAAAGGTACCACACACCCGGTGGCCCGGCAGTTACTCTGCGTCACATCTCAAAAAAGACATATTGACAGAATTCCGCATTAAAGATAGTTTAGGTGTGATATTCACTATAGTTAATAAGAATGCCGCGGACGACAGAACAACTTATCGAAGCGGAACACCCAGCAACATTGACGCCTCCGCAGGGGCGGGTCGTTGGCGCTGCCCCTGTAATAAATCCTTCGCTTCCCGAAGCGCATCGCACCATTCCCATCGCGCCAGGGCTGACCTGGTTCAAGAAAGTGCTGGCGTTTGCCGGGCCCGGTTACCTGGTCGCAGTCGGCTACATGGACCCGGGCAACTGGGCGACGGACCTTGGCGGTGGGGCGAAGTTCGGCTACACGCTGCTGAGCGTGATCTTGTTCAGCAACCTGATGGCGATGCTGCTACAGGGGCTTTCAGCGAAGCTAGGCATTGTGACGGGGCGGGACCTGGCGCAAGCGTGCCGCGAATCCTACTCGCGGCCGGTGTCGTTGGTGTTGTGGGTGATTTGCGAAATTGCCATTGCGGCGTGCGACTTGGCGGAGGTTTTAGGGTCCGCTGTGGCGCTAAAGCTGCTGTTTGGCCTGCCGCTAATGGCCGGCGTGCTGATTACCGCGTTAGACGTACTGATCGTGCTGGCGCTGCAGGGACGCGGCTTCCGGCTGATCGAAGCATTTGTGATTACACTGATCGCCACGATCGCGGCGTGTTTTGCTTATGAGATATTTTTCGCGCAGCCTTTGTGGAAGGAAGCAGCACACGGCTTTTTGCCGCGACTGGAGATCCTGCAGAACCGCGAGATGCTGTACATCGCCATCGGCATTCTCGGTGCGACGGTGATGCCGCACAATCTCTACCTGCATTCGAGCATCGTGCAGACGCGGGCGTTTCCGACGGACCCAGCGGGGAAGCGCGAAGCATTGCGTTTTGCTGTTTTCGACTCTACGCTGGCGCTGACGTTCGCCCTGTTCATCAATGCGGCCATCTTGATGCTCGGCGCCGCGGCGTTCCATGCACGCGGTTTGCATGACGTTGCGGAGATTTCCGACGCCTACAAGCTACTGACACCGGTTTTGGGAGCGAGCCTGGCCAGCACGCTGTTTGCCTGCGCGTTGCTGGCGTCAGGGCAGAACTCGACATTGACCGGCACGCTGGCTGGTCAGATAGTGATGGAAGGATTCCTGAATCTGCGCCTTAGGCCGTGGCTCCGGAGATTGATCACCCGTGCGCTGGCCATTATTCCTGCGGTGATCGTCATTGGCATTTACGGCGAGGGCAAAGTGACTTCGCTGCTGATCCTCAGCCAGGTGGTGCTCAGTTTTCAGCTGCCCTTTGCGGTGATACCGCTGGTGCAGTTCACCAGCGACAAAGTGAAGATGGGCTCCTTCGCCAACTCGCGGCTCACCGCAATCGTGGCCTGGGTGGTCGCGATCGCCATTGTCGCATTCAACGCCGAACTGCTCTGGCTGACGCTGCGCGGTTGACGCAATCACAAAACAACAGAAGAAAACCTGGCGCCTGGTCAAGCCTACCGGGCCTCCCGGAATTTCGACACGCGGTCCTGGAGAAACCTGTCAGCCTTATGCCAAAATCATTTTGCATATGCCTTCGCCCGCCCGCAAGAAACTAGCCGCTACGCTGTTTGTTGTTCTGCTCTTGATTGCCGCAGGTTCGGCCGTGTACGCGTTTTTCCATCCGGGACCCTGGGTTGTGCCGGAGGAAGCGAAGCGGGTTGTTAATCCCATAAAACCTTCGCAAGCGAATCTTCCCGCGGCGCAAAAACTGTATCTCGACAAATGCGCAGAGTGCCATGGGGACTCCGGCAAGGGGGACGGTTCGCAGGCCAAGATGTATGAACCGCGGCCTGCGAATTTCGCGGACGCGGCGAATATGAATTCAGTCAGCGATGGCGAGCTGTTCTACAAGATCAGTGAAGGACATCGGCCCATGCCGGGTTTCAAGAAACGGTTCACCGAAGAACAGCGCTGGCAGTTGGTGCTTTACCTGCGCTCCTTCGCAGAGAATCATCAGAAATAACAAGAGTGCAGGCCGCCTAAGGGGCGCCGGGACGGTTGGCGGTGACTTGCTTTTCGAGCTATTCTCTTGGAGCTATTTTCATTCGAAATCGGTGAGGGAATTGATGCGCAAGATCTTTTTGCTTCTGAGCGTGTGTTTGCTGACTATAAGCGTTGCCTCGGCTGCGCCGGGTTCCATCCGCTGCGGCAAGTTGCTGGACGTTCGCGCCGGACAGCTTCTTTCCGACCAGGTAGTGACGTTTGATGCGGACGGAGTTATTACTTCCGTGGCGCCCGCGTCCGGATCAAGCGCGGGAGCAATCGATCTCTCACGGGCGACTTGTCTCCCCGGATTGATCGACGTACACACCCACATCACCGCCGATCCGCAACACAGCGGCTATTCGGGTTTGGGCATTTCGGTGCCACGGCAGGCCGTTACCGGCGTGAAAAATGCGCGGCTCACGCTGCGCGCCGGATTCACCACGATCCGCAACGTCGGCGCCAGCGACTTCACGGATGTGGCGGTGCGCGAGGGCGTCATCGCCGGCGAAATCGAAGGGCCGCGCATGCTCGTATCTGGGCCGCCGCTCGGCATCACGGGCGGCCACTGCGACAACAACCTCCTTCCCTACGAATTTCATTACAAGGGCGCCGGCGTGGCCGATGGGCCGTGGGCGGCGCGCGCTAAGGTACGCGAAGTGATCAAATATGGCGCCGATGTGATCAAGATTTGCGCTTCCGGCGGAGTGTTGAGCAAAGGTGACCAGCCCGGTACTCCGCAGTACACGCTGGAAGAGATGCAGGCCATTGCCGAGGAAGCGCACAAGCTGGGCCGCAAGGTAGCGGCGCACGCGCATGGCACGCAATCCATCAAGGATGCGATCCGTGCTGGGATCGATTCGATCGAACATTCGAGCTTAATTGACGACGAGGGCATTGCGCTGGCCAAGCAGCACGGAACGTACTTGGTGTTCGACATTTACAATGACGATTTCATCTTGCAGGAAGGCGCGAAGGCGGGGATGCTGCCCGAATCCATCGAAAAGGAAAAGAAGGTGGGACGGCTGCAACGCGAGAATTTCAAGAAGGCTTTTCAGGCCGGCGCGAAAATCGCGTTTGGCACGGACGCCGGCGTGTATCCGCATGGCGATAACGCCCGGCAATTTGCAAAAATGGTGGAGTGGGGCATGCAGCCCTTGGATGCAATTCGCGCGGCGACAGTGAATGCCGCGGATTTGATTGGCTGGAGCGACCAAGTAGGCTCCTTGGAGAAAGGACGCTACGCCGATTTGATAGCGGTGGAGGGCGATCCGCTCTCCGACGTGAAAGCGCTGGAAAAGGTCAAGTTCGTGATGAAGGGCGGCGCGGTGGCGCGCAACGACTTCGGTCGTTAGACTTCGCGGCGGTTGTTTGATGCTTCCTGCGACGCAAATTGCCGGCGCGCTTGATCACCGCCTGGCACTGGTCTTGTATTTGCTGCTCTTGCTGGCGGCGGCGTGGCCGGTGGCCATGGCTTGGCTGCGGGTACTGCCGGCAGGGCGCGACCCGTTCGCCGCTCCCGACGACACACCGAACAGGGAAGAACAAGACGCGTTTGCGATTTTTCTGCTCGTCAACATCTCGCTAAGCCTGCTGTTACGAATTCCCGGGGTGAATTCCGGGGCGCTCGCTAGACATTTGGCGAAATGGCTGGCTACGGATTGGGCGAATCACGTGGTGATGGTCGGCTTCATCTGGTTTGGGTTCATTCCCGGGTTGGCCGCCGCCTATGCGCTGATTCGGCCCAACCCTTTGCGCTGGCCATTGGTGGTTGGCGGCGTTTTGACGCTCGGCTTGTGGCTGGCTGCCCCGTTCCTGCTTGCAGCAATTGGCGGAGCGCAATAAAAAGGGCCGGGATTGCTGTCCGGCCGGCTTTAGGCAAATTGCACCAGAATTACTACGCGGTCGCCATTTTTACTTTCTGCAGCGCCGTAGCCACTTCATCCACGTCCGGCACGACGGGGATATCATAGTTTTTCATCCAAGCAACCTTGCCGTCTTTGCCAACGATGACGATAGCCCGGCCGGTGATTCCTTTGTCTGAAAGATAGACACCGTATTTATCGGCCATGGCGCCGCGTGGATTGAAATCCGCCAAAAGCGAATACTTGATGCCCATTTTTTCGGCGTAAGCCTTGTGCGACCAGGCGCTGTCCACGCTGACGCCAAGTACTTCCGCGTCAAGCGTGGCAAAATCCTTTATACCGTTCACCAGACAAACGTGCTCCTTGGTACAGACCGGGCTCCAATCCAGCGGATAGAAAACGATCACCACATTTTTCTTTCCTGCAAATTCCGAGAGCTTCACATCCTTGTCGTACTGATCCTTCAGCGAAAAATCCGGCGCCGCTTGTCCCACTGCAATCGCCATTTAGTTTCTCCTTGTGCGAACGATCCGGCAGGCTCGTTTCGTTAGTCGCAGCAAAAATGATAGAGGATTCGTGAGTGGTTGACAAAGCGAACAAGCCGCCTCTGCGGATCGCCAATCGGGTGTAAAATAAGATTCTCACTTAGCGGAAGAAAGGTGGCAATCATGAGCACCCCAGCCGCAAGGCCCGCCCCCATGCTTTCTCTGCAAGAGCTCTATCGGCTGTACACCTGTCTCGCAGCGAAGCCCGGGGAACCAGTGCCGCTCAATGCATTCAAACTCTCCCACGTCGAAACCGAAAAAGTATTTTCGACTTTTGACGAGGACTATCACATCAGCCGTTTTTTTCATTTTCATAACGAGCATGGCGACAAATTCTCAATCAACGGCGAAATGGCCACGCACGTGGTGATTGATCCGGAAATTCGGTTGGTGTTGTAGCAAAAACAGCGCGAAGAGTTTTAGTGGTCGCTCCCGGGTTTCCACTTGTTTAGAAACGCGAGAATATCCTCGGGCGCCATGGATCGCGCTTTTTCGAACTCCTGATTTTTCTGGCTGACCAGCAACTTGCCATTGCTGTCGAGTATCGCCGCGGCAGGCACGCCGCGCTCCAGCGGCACCTCGTACTTCTTGGCGAGGTCGAGATTCTTGTTGTATTCGCCGACGTCGACGTGCACAACCACATAGTTGCGATTGAGCGTTGGCGCGATTTCTGGCGTACGGAAGGCCGCGTCCAACACGTGGCAGTCGTAGCACCAATTGCCGCCAAAGATCAGCACGACGCGCTTGTGCGATTTGGCCGCGGCATGCAGGGCCTCATCGATTTCCTTTTGCGCGTCGGCATCGGCGGGATACAGGTCCTTTCGTTCCGCCGGACCTTTCAGACGGGTCGCGTCTTCGCGCTGCTCGACAGCAATTTTCCAGGTGCCGCCCTGTTCGGCGTACCCTTGCGCCATCTTGAGGTAATACTTTTTCGCGGTGCCGCCCTCGGAAGCGACCAGTGTCAACTGAATGGATAAAACATGAAGGCCGGGCTGCGGCTCTTGCGCGTTTTCGATTTGCGCGGAGATGGTTTTCAGGCCCTTGGCCTTCCATCCGATCCAGTAAGAGACTTCGGAGGTCAGATTGGACGCCGTCTGGTTCGGGCCAAGAATCCTGGGGCTAGCCGCGTAAAGAGGAGTAAGCGCTTGCGCGTCGCCAGCAAGCACCGCCTTGCGCCACACGTCAAGCTGCAGCACCGCCGGATGAGGGCCTTGCGCAAAGCTCGCGCCCGCGGCCAGGATGGTCGCGGCACACGCGACAACACTCGCAAGCAAGACTCTCAGCTTCACGGGCGGAGCTCCTAAACACTATCTTAGCAGTTTGACGTAACCCTGCTCTGTTGGCCAACAGTGGTAATCTGATGCCATGTTCGCGCAAAAGTTTCTGGTGAACGTAGTAATACGCGGCGAGCTGCGGCCCTGCCCTCTCGAGTGGCTGGACCAGTTCTGCATGCGCAATTTCACGAACTCGGCGGAGTTCGACGACACGCTCCCGGTGGCCGACGGCATAGTGGAAACCAGTTTTCGGCTGACGCCGGAAAAATTCGCCGAAGGTTTGGCGGCCTGGCTGACCCAGCGCGGAAAAGGGGAAGGCCGGGCGGTGCTCGTCGAAGCTCGTTTGCAGGAACGTTGAACGGCTACGCCACAGGATTTTTCTTTTCGCCCCGCAGCACTGCAAGGATTTGCGGGATGGCTTTTTTCGCGGCGTCCTCGCCCGCCGCAACCAATTCGGGAGTTTTTGTAAAGTCATCCCATGCGAACCTGGTAACATCAGGTTCGATCACTACGTCGGCCTGCGCCCTCCAGCTGATTTCGGAATGCCCCTGAATAATATTGAACGAGCGACTGATAATGTCCACCGCGGTGCGTGGGTTTTCAATGCCACCCGATTCCAGAAAAATGGCGATGACGACTTCCGCGCCGAGAAGCAGCGCACCTTCCACCGGGACGGGAGAGGTCAAAAAGCCGTCCACCAGCGTCCGCCCATCATGCTGAATGGGAACAAACAATCCCGGATATGCGCACGAAGCGCGCAGCGCCGGTGCGATCGGCCCGCTGGAGTAGTACACGGTGATGCCAGCGTTGATATCAGTGGTACTGATGGCCAACGGAACGTGCAGTTCCTCGAATGTGGTTATCGGCGTCAGACGCGACAAGTATTTTTCCATGCGCTGGTTGGTGGCCAGGCCCAGCCAGGAAGGAGTCCATCGCCCAAAATCAGCGAACGTGGTTTGCCTGCCAGTCTCTTCCATGAATTCCAGCGTCGCGCCAGCGCAAAAGCCCGCTCCAATCAATGCTCCGACGCTCGTTCCCGCCACGCAGTCAATGGGAATGCCAGCCTCACGAAAGGCGCGCAGCACGCCAATGTGCGCAATGCCGCGAGCGAAGCCACCGGCCAATGCCAAACCGATCTTTGGCCGCGGCGATCGCGTTTCCGCACTGCCGAATGCGCGCTGGCGAAAGGTTTGCTCGGCGCTTCGGAGCCATTCGAGCGCGCTGCTGATTTTGCCGTCCATTTAGGCTGCTCTTATTCTAGTACCGCGCGGCGCAAGCGCACTCCGGTTTGACCCTGCTTTGCCGGTTTTGTAACCTTGCTCACCCGGGGTTACTACACCAACTCTGGAACCGTCCGGACGTTCATCTCGCATTCGAAGGCTGGCCATGAAGCTTCCCATCCAGAAAGCAGTGGTTTTAGGCGCCGGCACCATGGGCGCCCGCATCGCGGCGCATTTTGCGAATGCTGGGCTGCCCTGCGTGTTGCTGGATATGGTGCCGCCGGACTTGAAGTCCGATGCGCCCGCCAGCGAGCGCAACCGTTTTGCGCGTAACGGCGTCGACGCTGCAAAAAAATCGCGGCCCGCGGCCTTTTTCAGCACCGCCCTTGCCGAAAAAATTTCCCTGGGCAATTTTGAAGACGATCTTGCGCGTTGCGCCGAAGCCGACTGGATCATCGAAGTTGTCGCGGAAAATCTTGAAATCAAGCGCCAGCTTCTCTCGCGCGTCGCGCAGTTCCGCAAGCCCGGCGCCATCGTCACCACAAATACTTCCGGCCTGCCGGTCCACATGATCGCCGAAGGGCTCCCTGAAGAGTTCCAGCAGCACTGGGCCGGCACGCACTTCTTTAACCCGCCGCGCTACCTAAAGTTGGTCGAAATTGTTCCTGGTCCGAAAACTTCCGCGACCGTTATCGAGACGCTGAGCGATTTTTGCGATCGGCGGCTCGGCAAGGGCGTCGTTGTCGCGAAAGATACGCCAAACTTCATCGCCAACCGCATCGGCACGTTTTCCGTGCTGAATGTACTGCGCCTGATGAGCGAACTTGGCATGACCGTGGAGGAAGTAGACGCGTGCACCGGCCCGGCCGTGGGCTGGCCGAAGTCCGCGACGTTCCGCACCGCGGACATTGTTGGCCTGGACGTGCTGGCCCACGTAGTGAAGAACATTTATGAAACGGCGCCGGATGACGAGTCGCGCGAACGTTACAAAATTCCCACGCTGGTTGAGGAGATGATCAGGCGCGGCTGGCTCGGCGACAAGACAGGCCAGGGCTTCTACAAGAAAGTAAGAGGCGAAGGTGAAAAGGAAATTCTGACGCTTGACGTCAACACGATGGAGTATCGCGCCCGCCAGAAAGCGAAATTCGCCTCGATCGAAGCTGGCAAAGCCATCGATGATACGCGGCACCGTTTGCGCGCGCTGGTTGTACCGATTCTGGACGGGCACAAGGGCGATAAGGCGCAGCAATTTTTGTGGAGCGCGATTTCCGAGACTTGCTTGTACGCTGCACGGCGCGTTCCGGAAATTTCCGACAATCTGATGGACGTGGACCGCGCCATGCGCTGGGGATTCGGTTGGGATCTCGGCCCCTTCGAGATGGTGGACGCGCTGGGGCTCGACACCTTCGCGGCACAGGTAAAGAAAGAGGGCCGTGCCGTACCTGCGCTGTTGGAAAGAGTGCTGGCGAGCGAGCGGAAGAGTTTCTACCAATCGGAAAAGGGTGCGACCACGGTCTTTGATTTGGCTGCGGGCAGCAAGAAAGTCGAAGAACTGGCCGGCATGCTCATCCTCAGATCCCTGAAAGACGCGGGCAGGGAAGTCGAACGCAACTCTGGCGCGAGTCTGGTGGACCTGGGCGACGGCGTGGTGTGCTGCGAATTCCACGCCAAGATGAACGCGATCGGCGCGGACCTGATCGCCATGATCCACAAAGGACTGAAACGCTTGGAAACGGATTTTGATGCAATGGTGATTGCCAACCAAGCGGTCAATTTTTCCGTTGGCGCAAATCTGATGCTGGTGCTGGTCGGTGCGCAAGAGCAGGAATGGGACGAATTGCATTTGGCGGTGAAGCAGTTCCAGAACGTCAATCTGGCCATCAAGTACGCAAAAAAACCGGTCGTTGCTGCTCCGCAAGGGATGGCACTAGGGGGAGGTTGCGAACTCAGTTTGCACGCCGCGCGAATCCATTCCGCAGCGGAAGCATACGTCGGACTGGTGGAAGCCGGAGTCGGCCTGATTCCCGGCGGCGGCGGGTCGAAAGAAATGTTGATCCGCGCCAACGAAAATGCAACAGGCGGCGAAGACTTGGACCTTTTTCACGCAATGAAGCCGGTATTTGAAAATGTGGCGTTGGCGAAGGTCGGAACCAGCGCGGAAGAGTGCCGCGAGCTCGGTTACTTCCGCCGCGAGGATCGTTATTCCATGAATACGCAACGACTGGTGGCCGACGCGAAAGAGACGGCGCTAGGCTTGCTCCGCTCTGGCTGGAAGCCCGCAGCGCCGAGTTGGCAGGAAGGCGCACAGACCACGCAGATCAAAGTCCTGGGCGAGCAGTTCCTCACCGCGGCCAAGTTGATGATCCACATGCTGGTGCGTGGAGGCTACGCTTCGGAACACGACGCGGTGGTGGCTCGCAGGCTGGCTAACATTCTGGCCGGCGGGGCGTTGACGTCTCCACAACCGGTCAGCGAACAATATGTGCTCGATTTGGAGCGTGAGGCCTTCGTTTCGCTGCTCGGCGAAAAGAAAACGCAAGAGCGCATCGCGTTTACGCTGAAAACGGGAAAACCGTTGCGCAACTAGTCGGCTCGAAAACAATGCTGGTAAAGGAGGAGTGCTACATGAGCATGATCGGCAAACTCCGCCAGGTATCCGAGTTCGAACTCGCGAGGTTCAAGAAGAATCCTCACGAAGTGGTGCGTGCCCTTGTCGGTTCGCAACCCGACGTCGCAGATCCGCAAGCTTACATGCAGCTTCGCGAAACCCTGCAGCAGTCTCCGGTTGTGCAGCAGATTATGGAACTTTCCAAACAAGGCAAGCCTCCCACCCGCGAGCAACAGCTGGAGTTGCAGAACGAAATGATGCAGCTCATGAGGCAGGCGGCAGGAATGCGGAACGCGGCGCTAGGGGGAACGAATCCACCGCCCGATGCCACGGCCCCCCACGACCTCAAAGAACTCGACTTGCACAAATCCTGGCACTGTCTTCATTACCTCCTTACAGGTAAGGCCGAAGGATCGGACGGCTCGCCGCTGGGCGATGCGATTCTTGGCGGAGCGGAAATAGGAGGAGAAGCCGCTGACACCGGCTATGGCCCGCCGCGGGCGTTGTCCCCCGTGCAAGTGAAGAATGTCGCCGTTGCGCTCGATGCGTTCCCGATCGAGCAAAAAGCGAGAGCTTTTGACTCCGTTGCCGCCGACAAGGCGGGCATTTACGTGGCACAGCACGACGCCAGAGAGCTGCGGCATTACTTCGCGGAACTACGGAATTTCTACAACGATGCCGCGCGCAACGGCAACGCGGTTCTGCTTTGGATATCGTAAGTTTTTGGTACCCCATTAAAGCGCATAAAATCGTATTGAAATAGCGATAGAGAATGTTTTATCCTGTATGAATCAGGGTGCTCCGTCATGCAAAGACTGTTGACGCCGCGCGAAGCGGCGAATATCTTGGGCATTAGCTATCCCACGCTGAAGCAGTGGATCTACCACGGTAAGATCCGTACCGCCAAGACTCCAGGCGGCCACCATCGGGTTCCGGAGAGTGAAATTGACAGGCTGATCCCCAAAAAGCTTGAACGCGGGGACATCGGGGTGCGACGCGGCTATTTCCGCAAGATCAGCGGACGCAATCAGTTGATTGGTCGCGTGGTAGCCATTAGGTACAGCGGCCTGCTCGCGCAAGTCACCTTGGCTATCGGCGAACAACACATCACCTCGCTCATCACCGCCGATGCCGCAAAGGAAATGCGCCTCAAAGCTGGAGAACGTGCCGCGGCGCTCATTAAATCCACTGAAGTCATGATCCTGCGCGTTTGAGTTGGTGCCTGCGGGAGAAAGCCATGCCGGCAAAAACGATCCCGTTGCGCATCTTCAGCGTTCTTATTTTGATGCTTTGCGCGCCCTGTTTCGGCTTTGCGCAGCCGAAACAGATTCGCGTCGCGGCGGCTTCCGATCTGCAGACAGTGATGCCCGAAATTGCCAGGGCCTTCGAATTGAAATCGGGCACCCACGTCGAGCTCATTTTTGGCTCCAGCGGCAATTTCTTCGCGCAAATCCAGAATGGCGCGCCGTTCGACCTTTTCTTTTCTGCGGACAGCGAATTTCCCGCCAAGCTGATCCAATCCGGCCGCGCCGAGCCCGCGAGTGCGGTAGCCTACGCCGTGGGCCGGATCGTACTGTGGCTGCCGGCGAGCGCCAAGTGCGATCCGCAGGCTGAAAAGTGGAACTGTCTGCTGAGACCAAACGTCGCTAAAATTGCCATCGCTAATCCGGCGCACGCTCCGTACGGGCGCGCGGCAGTCAGGGCGTTGCAGTCCGCCCACATCTACGAACAGGTGCGCTCCAAATTCGTGCTCGGCGAAAACATTTCGCAAGCCGCACAGTTTGCCGATTCCGGCAATGCTCAGGCGGGAATCCTTGCGTATTCGCAGGTGCAGTCGCCGACCACGCGGGGGGGCAAGTGGTGGGAAATTCCCGGTGACACTTACCCGCCGATCGAACAAACCGTTGTTCTGTTGAAAATAGCCAAAGAAAAATCCGCCGCACAAGATTTTGTGCTGTTCATCACCGAGGGCCCCGGCCGTGCTCCGCTCGAAAAATTCGGCTTTCGGCCGCCGCTACCTCAAACCGGTGGGGGGCGCAACTAATGGAAGCATTGTGGCTTTCCATACGCCTCGCATTCTGCGTTGCTGGAATTTTGTTGCTCCTGGGCATTCCCGTTGCCTACTGGCTTTCGCAAACTCGCTGGCGTGGCAAATTCCTTGTCGAAAGCGTGATCGCCCTCCCATTGGTATTGCCGCCGACGGTGCTCGGCTTCTATTTGCTGGTGGCGATGGGGACAGAAGGGCCGCTCGGTAAGCTGTGTACTGCTTGGTTCGGGCACACGCTGGCCTTCACGTTTGCCGGGCTGATCGTCGCATCGGTCTTGTACAGTTTACCTTTCGCGGTGCAGCCGCTGGTCATCGCGTTTGAAAGCGTCGATTCGCGGCTCCTCGATGCTGCTGCCGTTCTCGGTGCCGGCCGCTGGCGCATCTTTCGCGAAATCCTTTTGCCGCTTTCTGTGCCGGGCATCATCACTGCGGTGGTTTTGAGTTTTGCACACACCCTCGGCGAATTCGGCGTAGTGCTGATGGTCGGCGGTAATATTCCGGGCGTAACCCGAACCGTGTCCATTGACATCTACGATGACGTCCAGTCGCTTGACTACGCGGCAGCCAATCGCATGGCGCTCGCGTTACTCCTGATTTCCTTTGCGGTGCTCTCGACCATCTATGCGGTGAACCGCCGCGTGTGGTCGCCTTGGCCAAGCAAATGAACTCCGCCACCTTAGCGAGTACCCGGTTGGAGGCCCAGTTTCGTTTTAAGCGAACGGCACCACCGGCTGACAAATTCGAACTGAGCGTGAATTTGCAGCTCGATCCGGGCATCACGATCCTCTTCGGGCCTTCCGGCGCAGGCAAATCCACCCTGCTCGATTGTCTTGCGGGCTTGCTCGAGCCCTCCCCTGCGCGCATCGTCCTCAGCGGCGCTATTCTCCAGAATTCCGCTGCGCATGTTTTTCTTCCTCCCCGGCGCCGCCGTCTGGCCTATCTGTTTCAGTCCCCCGCTTTGTTTCCGCATCTGACGGCCGCACAAAACGTCGCCTTTGGTCTGCGCGATCTAAGCGAAGAGGAGCGCGCCAGCCGGGTGCAGGACCTGCTGGCAGCCTTCCGCGTCGAGCACCTCGCCCATCGCAAGCCCGGAGAAATTTCTGGCGGCGAAGCGCAGCGTGTGGCCTTGGCACGTGCGCTGGCTCCTTCCCCGGGTGCGGTGCTTCTGGACGAACCACTAAAAGGGCTTGATGCGGAGATAAAATCCGCCATCGTCGACGACTTGCGCGCTTGGAATCGCCTCCGCCGGCTTCCTATTCTCTACGTTACGCATCAGCGCGATGAAGTGGATGCCTTGGGCGAACGCGTCATCGCGCTCGATCGGGGTACGATCATCGCCGAAGGTTCTCCACACGCGGTGCTTGACGCACCTCGCAAAAAGCGCCTCGCGCACGCCGCCGGTTTTGAAAATCATCTTTCCGCGGTGGTGCAGGATCTTCGCGAATCCGACGGCGTCATGCGCGTTCGCCTCTCCGGCTCCGAAACCGAGCTGGAAGTTCCTCTCGGGTATGCCGACGCCGGCAATCGCGTCCACATCGCCATTCGTGCAGGCGACATCCTGTTGGCCACGCGCAGACCGGAAGGTCTCAGTGCCCGCAATATCCTCGAAGGCAATCTCGATTCCCTGGAAATTCACGGCGCCATGGTGGTCTGCCGCGTTGACGCTGGAGCTGTCTTTCGGGTTCATGTGACGCCCGGCGCGTTGCACTCTTTACAGCTGGCGGCTGGCCAGCGCGTTTGGCTGGTCATCAAAACGCATTCCTGCCATCTCGTTGAGGAGTGACAAGATCGGGTTAGAGAAGCGCGGACATTCGTCCGCGCTCCGTTCGACGGAAAGTCTATTTTCAAGCGAAGTACTTACGGAACTTGTTTACGGAACCAGGGCGTTCACAAACGCGGCGCCGTTTGGCGTTCCCAATCCGGTCACGTTGTCCCAACCCGGTGTCACCGTCAGCGATGAATCGGTCCCAAAGGTTAACACGTACCATGCCGCGCTACTCGGATCGTTGTACAACGCGCTGTAGAAACTGGTCGTGTTCAGCAGCGGCGACGCCAGCTCGTCCGCAGAGAGGCTGTTCGGCGTTCCGTTTACTGTAATGATCCCGGTCACGTTGTTCGGCGAGTTGAACGGTGCCACGTCGCTGATGGCTCCTGCCGGCAAATTGTAAAGAAGCGGAGCAGCTTGCCCAAGTCCCACGTGCCCGTTCTTCTGTGCTGCCACCGCCATCACGCCCGAAAACATTGGAGTCGCCAGGCTGGTCCCCCCGACCACTCCGACCAGCAGTTGGTTGTCCAGAGTGATGATGATTTCCGTTCCCGTGAAGGGATCGGCCAGCATCGAAACGTCCGGCACTTGCCGCGTCGTTCCTGCCAGCCCACCTTGAAACGCCGGCTTTGCAAATACCCGGCTCGAGCCGCCGCCTCCGCCGCCCTGGAACCCAAACGCCACCGGTGGCACGGCTGGAAAGGTATTGGGGCCGGAAGGCGCCGCGATCAGCGTCGCGTTGTTCCCCCAGCCAGTCTGAAATTCGATCGAACCATCGGGATTCAACGCCAGGCTGGTTCCGCCCACTCCGGTCGCGAATTGCGAGCTCGCGGGATAATCCACGCTCACAAACCCAACACGCGAGGTTTCGTCGCCGGAGTCGCCGGTCGCAAAGTTCAGGTCGATTCCTTGCGCGACGGCTTGCTGCAGAATCCGCTCGATGCGGTTGAACTGAGCCGGATTGCCCAACGCTTCGATGCTGGACCAGCTGTTCGAAATGGTATTTCCGAGGTGGCGCACTACGGCCAGGTTTACCGCCTCGGCCAGCGAACCGCGATCGATGGACGTAACCAGCGCGATCTTTGCGCCGGGCGCCAGAGCGTGCGCCCATTCGACGTCCAGCGTGGTCTCGATATTCCAGTTTCGCGCTTCGCCTTTCGGGTTATTCACCAACCCGGGCGCTTTCACGATCGTAAAATTTTCCGACGTGATGCGCGGTAGCCTGTAGATTTGCGAGAATGCGTCCGCGTCCGATGCGATCGTGGCGGAGCCATAGGCATCCACAACCACGATCGTCTCACCCGAACCGTCCAATCCCGCGGCGAACAGCGGATTCATCCCATAGGCCGTTTGCACTTCTGACGGTTGGTACCCGCACGGCGCCAAATGACCGCGTTGCACGTTGCTGATCTCGGCGCCGTACCGATTTCCCGTGTAAACCGCGGTGGTATTTGCTCCGGCGTTGGTGAAGGTCTCAGTCTGCACTCCGCGAAAACACTGCCCTTCAAAAAACGCGCCCTGCGGTGTCACCGTCACCGGACGCATCGGCAGCGGTTTTCCCTGCGGATCGGTCGGCAGCTTGTACGCGGGCTCAAAGCCGAAATCGTCTAGCCCGGTAACCGCCGCGATGTGCCCGCCCGCCGTCTTGTCCAAAGACGGGTCCGCGTTGTTCGAACGGTAGTTTTGCCCCTGGTAGGAATAATTGTGCAGACTCACATGAAAGGTTTTCTCCATGTCTGCGACCGTGCCTTGCACCCGAACGTAAAAATTGTTTTCCGCCGTTTCCACAATCGCCAGCCCATGCGCGGAAAGAAAATTACTTACCGCTTTCACTTCCTGCGCCGTCGGGCTGAAGTTTGCATTGAATTCGCTTTGCGAAATCCATTTGTGAAAGCCCGGCGACTTCTTGTTGTATTGATCGCCGGTAAGCTTATCCAGCAAATTCTCGTTGTGCAGCTTCAGCCACACCGTCGCGCTCATCATCGTGCCCAGGTCGGCTTCTCCCAAATCCTTGGCGTTCTTGATGAAACCCGGCGTGTTGTTACTGATGGTTTGTGCCGAAACGACGGCACCGCCAGAAAGTGCAAACACCAAAACTACCACCACCGCTGCATGGCAAAGCACGCGCAGCGCGCGAATTGAAGACACCATCATGCTGCCCCCTTTTGGCAACTTCTCGACGCAAGTTGAAAGAAATTTCGAGACTGAATGGCCCAACAAGACACCCCAGGTCTGGTAGTGGCTGGATCGTGCGGAGGCAAATGCTAGGCCGTCACGGCAAATCTGTCCAGTGAATAATCCTCAGGAAGGGTCAAGGAATGGCGGCCCAGGAGCTATAGCAATACTACAACTCGTTTCAATAGCACCTCTGACGGTCCAACTACTTCGGAGAAGCGGCCGCGGCCGGCGCTGAATTAGCGCTGGAAAACTTCACGGTTGCGGCGATTAGGTCGGAGCCTTTGGGATCGGCATGAATCACCACGCGTTGGCCCACCGCGAGGTCGGCAAACTTTGCCGGCTGATCGGCGCTGGTCACATACGTCGTGGTCGGTGCGAGTTTCACTTCAATCGATTTGCCTTCCTTGGTTTTCACAATGACCGTTTCCGGACTCACTTTTTCAATGGTGCCGATGACGTGTTTTTTGTCACCGTGCGCAAAGGCCGGCACCGCAAGCGCGAATGCGAGCAAGAGTGCGATCCAGCTGAGTTTCATAGTCTTTCTCCTTCAAAACATTTATCTCACACGGCGCAATCGCTGGCCAGCGCGGCTTTTCCGTAGGAGCCGACGCGCCGGCGAGGTCCCCGCCGTTCGCCCTAGTGGCGATGATGATTCTGACGGGCAGAAGGCATTTCGGGCGCGCCGCTCAGAAAATCCCGCTCCTCCTGTTCTTCTTTCAGTTCGTCCGGTCCCTTCGGATTGTACTTTTCCATTTCGATGCGTTCTTCCACGGTGAGCGCGGGCAAGTGCCGGATAAAGTGCACCAGCTTCCAGCTGTCCTGGCCGTTTCCATGCTCCCCGGAATCTCCAAACGCCGGCATGCCCGTCAGCCGCACTCCGTTTTCGATGATCCAGAAAATTTCGCCGTCGCTGCGGTTTTGCGTTTGCGCCGTACGCAGGTCGGGGGGCTTGGGATACATGCCGCGGCCGAGGCCGGTGTCCCCGCTCCCATCGTTGCCATGGCAAATGGCGCAGTGATCGGCAAAGTGCAGGCGCGCGTCGCGCAGGACTTCCGGCGAATTCGCCACCGCGTTCTTCGCGTCACGCGCCGAAGAAGGCATGGCCAGCTTGCGCATCACCGCGGCCATCGCGGTCTCCAGTGCACTCGGCTGAGCGCGCGCGCTAAGCCCGTCGTGTAGAATGCTGGCCGCTCCCGCCGCCACCATTCCCAACACGAACACGAGAGCCACCAGGAAAGCGGTTCCGCGTTTCATACCGAAAGTCTACTCCTGCGCCGCCTTTCCTTTCTAACCAGATTCCCAGGACGGCAGCCCTTTCGCCGTCGACGGTCACCCGGTCAGTGATGATGGTGCTCTCCGGGATGATTGGTGTGCCAGGGGCCGGCGGCAGTGCCGATAATGATCGTATCTTCATCCGCCGCCATGGTGTGCCCTACATTTGCTGGAACGTACAAGAAGGTTCCCACGGGATACGACTGGAGATGCTCCAAATCGGCAGCGTCGCCGAAGCTGACCTTCAGCACTCCCTGAACGACTGCGACGCGCGCATCGCTGCCGTGCGAGTGAAAATCGTGGAATCCCGCCGGAATGAACGCCGCGTAGGTGAACGCTTCGCCCGGAACGTCACTGCGTCCTTCCAGCACGGCCCACTTAGTCCCATCCGGATCGACTTTTTGCCAATGTATGGATTTCGCGTCCCATGCCTGCGGCGATTTGGTTGGTACGCCGGACGGTGCCGCCAGTAAAGCGAGATTGATGGTGATTGCGATCAGCCAGTGCATTCGTTTTCTCCGTTGTTGAGTTCGCCGAAGATTCCAGCGGGTACAACTGGCTCCAAAATAGCGTCACCTGCCGGGAGGCTCTATCCGGAAGGAATCCTCAAACTGTTTTTGTCCCGATCAAATCGAGTGCGGGTGGGCGAGTCGTCTAAAGCCGAGCGGCCACGCGCGCGGCGATCTTGTGCTCTTCATCTTCGATTACCAGAACCAGGTTGTTGGTCAGCGGAACGTTTTCGCTATTCACCGTGAAGGTGTAGCTCCATTCGTAGCGGCGAGCGAGTTCTTCATCCGCGGCCGGGCCCGCCGCAAACGTCCCGATGCGGCGAACTTCCACAGTGTTTCGTTTGCTTCCTTCCACCGGGCGCAGATGCACGCCTTGCTTCCAGAAAAAGTTCAGGCGCAGCGTGGCCATCATTTCGCGCGTGATGGGCGGCCGCACTACGGTGTCCCGCAAATCGAGTGTGCAGGGAAAATCCAGCAGGTGGAGGACGATCTGCACTTCTTCAGGATATTCCGTGACCAGCTGATTGCGCAGGTAATAGCTGGTGCCTTCTTCGGAGTCCACGCGGCGCAGACCCTCGAAAAAATCGGGAGCGTTCATCTGTCCGGAGATGCGGAAGCAGGAGCCGTTGGGCAAGTGACCGTCGGTAGCGAAGAAGACGCCGCCGTCGAGGTTCCAGACGGTGCGTTTGGCGGCCTTGGACTTCGCCCACTTTTCTTTTTCGTTGGCCTTCGATTCGGCTTTGCTGTCGGTGCGCTCTTCGATGCGCGATTGCAGCGGCCACGCGGTCGCGGCTGCGAGAAGCGGCAGCAGCACGACGCCGAAAATCGAAATGGCCCGCAACGCAAACATCAGTGCGCCCCAGAACTAGAGTTTAGCGCGGGGAGAGGATTTCGCATCCGGAAAGAAAATTCGCCGACCTGGTAAGCGGCTTCGTCGCCATTGACGGACTTCGGTTTTACTTTGCCGTCCACCACCGCCTGAATCGCATCCTGAAGTTTTGCGAGAACCGCGGGATCGGCGACGGGAACGTTGTGTGCGCCGAGAACGGTTTTGACTTCCGGTGCGAGGCCCGCCAGTTTTTTCACGGAAGCGATGTAGGCCGTCAAATCGGTTTCCGGGCGGTAGAGCCAGATAGGTGCGGGATAGTAGGTATCTCCGGTGAAAAGGATGCCATTTTCGCGGTCGATCAGGGAGATGGCGTCGGGCGTGTGGCCGGGCGTGGCGATGATTTCCACAGTGCGATGGCCGAGATTCACTTTGAAGCCGTCGCGTACGACGAGCGAAATCTTCCACGCCTTCGTCGCATACTTTGCGCGGTCGAATCCCTTCGGCAACTCGCCGCACAAATTATCCTTGCCGAGTTCGCCCTGCGCATCTTCGCGCGAGCCTTTGGCATTGGCGCGTGTGAAAGCGGTGTCCATGCCGAAGATGTAGGGGAATTGCCAGTTGTCGCCGACGTGGTCGTTGTGCGTATGCGAATTGAGAACGACGACGGGCCGAGAAGTCAGCCGGGTCACCACAGCCTTGATGTTGCCGATGCCCATGCCGGTATCAAAGAGCAGCGCTTGCCTGGTGCCGACTATCAAGTAAGAGATGGCCTCTTCAAACTGGTGCGGCTCGTAAATCGCAAATGTCCCCGGCGCGACCTTGTACACCTCGAACCATGTCTCATCCGGCAGCACCCGCTGCAGTGTTTTGTACTCCGGCCGCGGCAAGGCCTTGCACCACTCCGGTTTTTGACTCTGCGCACGGCAAACCGAAGCAAAATTCGGGATTGCCACAGAGACACAGAGCGCACAGAGCAGATGGAAACCCACTCGCGATTTAGTCTTCATGTTCCTATGTGCAACCCCACATGCAATTCATTCATGCCTGCCTGGTGGTCCACCACGACATAAACGTGCGTGACATTCCATCCTTGGTCTCGGCTAACCCGGACTTCGTAAACTCCGTCCGGCAACTTCTTGAAACAAAATTTGCCGTCTGCGGACGTTACGCAAACTCGCAGCCGGTTTTGCTTTGGTTTCTCACTCCAAGGCTTGTCACTGACGAGATACTCGGGCTTGTCAAAGACTTCGACCAGTTCCTTTTCGAAGACTTCCACTATCCCTCGCAGTTCACGAAAGTGCTCGTCTGGCGTCAGTACGATGGCCTGATTTCCGCCCCAGCGGGTCGAGTCATCGCGCTCCGGCTTGTGACACTTGCATTCGCCGTGCACGGCAACTGGAGTAAACGCAAGAAGGGCAACACCTGCAATGATCAAACGTTTCATGGGCGGGTCCTCTCCGCCCCTACGAAAATTGCTTTGGGAATCATCATGTGCACGCCCTTGTTCCCATCCACCAGCTGGGTAATGTGCAAATCTCCCGCCACGCTGGCGAGCATGTAGGCGTCGTCGCGGGACAGATGCTTTTCAGTCATCAGGAAATCGATCATTTCGCGCAGGGCCAGCGTCGTACAGAGATTCAGGTCTTCGTTTAGGCCCATAGTGATGTAGTGGGTGGGCGTTTCGGCGCGCGGCCAGCGCAGATGCATGTCCTTGCGCAGGATGAACTGAAACGTGCCGACGAGAGAAGTTTCCAGAGCGGTGATGTCCACTTCGCCGTCGCCCTGGCCGGCGTGGCCGTCGCCGACTTCAAACAGCGCACCCGGCGCATGCACCGGAATATACAGCGTGGAGCCGGGGACCAGATCTTTGTTATCCAGATTGCCGGCTTGAATCCACGGCGGCGCGCTTGAGAGACGGCCCGAACCTTCCGGTGGTGCTACGCCCATGCTGCCGAAAAAAGGATGCAGCGGAATTTCAATTCCAGGAGCGAATTTTGCCACCATGCGCTTTTCGTCCAGCGGAATGATTTTCATTTTCGGATAAGGATAGTCGTCGGGCAGGTAGCCCCGGCCGGGGCCGAACCCGTTGTAGGCATAAGCAATGGCCAGCTTAGCGGCGAGGATTTTTATTTCAAGGACGTCGCCGATTTCCGCGCCGTCTATAAAAATCGGCCCGGTCAGGATGTGCCCGCCCGGCCCTTTGTCTTTCACCTGATCATAGATGTCGCGCAGCGACTGCTCGACCTGTTCCGGAGCCACGCCTGCCGCTTCCAGCCGTTTCGGGCTGGAAGTGATCAGAGTTTCAATCTCCACCGTGTCGCCCGACTTCACATGCAGCACCGGCGCTGCCTTCGCATCGTAGTAGCCCCACGCCACCGTCTTCGGCGTCGCCTTCAGCGTCACCTTCTGCTGCGCCGCCGACCGGCTGCTCAAAGAGCACAAGGAGACGAGAATTCCCCCGGCGATGCCGACCGATCGAAGAATCATGTCTGGCTCCAATCAAAAGGCGGATATAGGGGCTCGCGACCAGGAGCGCCGGATGCAGAGGCTTTGAAGGGGGCGGCTCGAAGTGCGCCGGATTTCTGTGCGATGCGATCGACGATGCTCATGGATGGGTCATGTCTTCGGGTTTGACTAGGGCGTCGAATTCTTCGCCGGTGAGGAAGCCGAGCTTGATGGCGGTTTCGCGCAGGCTTTTGTGGTCCTTGTGGGCCGTCTTGGCCACTAGGGCGGCGTTGTCGTAGCCGATTTTGGGAGCGAGCGCGGTGACCAGCATCAGCGAATTGTGCAGATGGGCGCTCATGTGTTCGCGATTGACCTGCATGCCCACCACGCAGTGATCCACAAAACTGTTGCAGGAATCGGCCAGCAGCTCCACTGAATGCAGATAGTTGAAAATCATCACTGGCTTGTATACGTTCAGTTCAAAATTGCCTTGCGAGCCAGCGAAGCCGATCGCTGCGTCATTGCCCATCACTTGTACGGCCACCATGGTTACAGCTTCGCACTGCGTGGGATTCACTTTGCCTGGCATGATGGAGGAGCCGGGCTCATTTTCCGGCAGCGTGAGTTCGCCGAGGCCGCAGCGCGGACCGGAAGCCAGCCAGCGAATGTCGTTGGCGATTTTCATCAGCGAAGCGGCGAGCGTTTTCAGCGCGCCGGAAGCGAAGACGATTTCGTCGTGGGCTGAGAGCGAAGCGAACTTGTTGGGATGCGAGCGGAAGGGCAGTCCGCTAAGTTCGCTGATCTTGCGCGCAGCACGTTCAGCAAATTCGGGATGTGCGTTGAGGCCGGTTCCTACTGCCGTCCCGCCAATTGCCAGATCGTAAAAACCATCCAGCGCCTGGAGGGTACGCATCAGGTCGCGGTCCAGCAGCGAAACCCAGCCGGAAAATTCCTGTTCGACAGTGAGGGGCGTAGCGTCCTGCAGGTGCGTGCGGCCAATTTTGACGATGGGACCAAATTCGTGCGCCTTTGCGTGCAACGCGTCGCGAAGTTTTTTTACCGCGGGCAGCAGCCGCCGCGAGGTCTCCGCTGCCGCCGCAATGTGCATCGCCGTCGGAAACGTGTCGTTCGATGACTGCGACATGTTCACATCATCGTTGGGGTGGATGGGTTTCTTGCTGCCCATCACCCCGCGGGCCATTTCAATGGCGCGGTTGGAGATGACTTCGTTGACGTTCATGTTGGTTTGCGTGCCGCTGCCGGTCTGCCAGACCCGGAGGGGAAAGTGATCGTTGAGCTTGCCGGAGATGACTTCGTCGGCGGCTTGGGTGATGAGTTTGGCTTTTTCGGCGGGGAGTTTGCCGAGGTCCTGATTGACCAACGCGGCGGCCTTTTTGAGGATGCCGAAGGCGCGAATAAGTTCCGCAGGCATAGTGTCCTGGCCAATGGCGAAGTGGATCAGGGAGCGGGCGGTCTGCGCGCCGTAGTAGCGGTCATTCGGGACCTCGATCGTGCCCATGGAGTCGGATTCGGCTCGGGTCGGGACGCCCGGCGTTATGGTGGGCAGGTGCTTCACAGATTCAGACATGATGGCTCCTGGAAATGAACAGAGGGAGTTTAGCGAGGGACGTACTACAGTGCAAAGGTGCAAGCGTTTCTGGCGACCGGCTACCGTAGAGCGGTTAGGGCACGGAAAGTATCGGGGAGACGACGTCAGCCGTGAGGCATATTATCTTATAGTTAAGATTCAGGCGGCTCGGGGCAGCGGTGACCCTCGGAATGCAAGAGCACCGTTGCCCGTCGGGCCAGTGTCTTGTTTCGCTACTTCGCGAGGAATTCACGTGGATGGCGGCGCGATTCGCCGATACTAGACCGAGGAAGTAACAGTACCAGGTCAAGAATTTTGGCAGGCCTGAGCAAGAAGGCGAGAATGGCGAACGAGACGCGGCGGTATCCCCGGTATCGAGGCGTGAAGCCGGTACCGGTTGCGTGGATGCACAACAGCCAAAAGAGTGTGGCCAAGGCGGAGAATTTGTCTCTGGGCGGATTGTTCATCGGGACTCCGACGCCACCGCCGGTTGGGTCGCTGATCCTGCTGCTGTTTCATACACCGGAAGGCGAAGTTCGGGTGCGGGCGACCGTGAGGAATGTGAAGCCGGGCAAAGGAATGGGCTTGGCGATTACTTCGATGGACCAGGACCACAGGGCGCGGCTGTCGCGTTGGCTACAGCTTTTGGCGAAGCAAGCGGAAGCCGCCTCCGAACCCGTCGCAGCCGTCTAAAGTCAAAACAAGCCGCGTGCCGCATCAAAATCAGAACCTATTTGCCTTGAATGAGGGTGCTTTGGCTGGCGACGCAACGCCAGACGCCGTTTTGCTTGATCCAAGTATCGGTGAAGCGGACGCGGTGGGTGTAGCTCTTGCCTTTGGTGGTGCCGGTTTCGCGATAGATTCCGGTAACGACGGCGGCGTTGCCGTAGACGGTGACGGTGAGACCTTCATCGTAAAGATGATCGGCCTGGTAGACAGTCTTAGTGACATCCTGGATGTACTCGTCCTTGTTCATGACCGTGCCATCGAAGTCAATGTAGGTCAGCGTGTCGGCGACGATGTTGGTGACGGCTTTGGCATCGTGGCGGGCTTCGGCTTCGTTCCAGGCGCGCTCGAGTTGGCGAACCTGGATTTCGTCGCCACTAGGAGCGGGCTTGTTTTGCGCGAAAAGCACAACGGCTCCGGCGAGAGCGGCAAGCAGAAGGGTGAGGAACTTTTTCATGTGGCAGCCTTCGTAAGACAAAGTTCGGAAATTTGCGCGTAGCGTAGCAGGAACGCCGCGTCGGTTGCCAGCGAGTTTTGCAAAAAACGGGCCGGGTGACGCGTTTTAGGCACATGGGCGGCCGTGCGGGAAGGGCTTGCCGAAAGCGCCACAGATCGTTGATGCGTCCTGCTGAGGCGTGTGAGTCAGGTATAATTGTGGTTTGGGGATGCGGGGGTACGCCCGCACAAACTCTCTGGCATGGCGAATCAGACTACACCAGTAAAAGCGGAATTTACGACCAAGCTGCGGCGGAGGCTGCGGTTTCTGCGGACGCGTGCGCGCGAAGTGCGGATGATCGGGAAGGCGCTGGTTTCGACCAAGCATCCGATTCTGGTGCACATCATTCCAATGCGGCGCTGCAACCTGGACTGTGGGTATTGCAACGAGTACGACCAGGTGTCGAAGCCGGTGCCGATCGAGGAGATGAAACGGCGGCTGGACTACCTGGCGGCGATGGGGACGACCATTATTACGATCAGCGGCGGCGAGCCGTTGATGCATCCGGAGCTGGAAGAGGTGATCCGGCACATCCGCAAGCACGGGATGATCGCGGGGATGATCACCAACGGGTTTTTGCTGAGCCAAGATCGAATTAAAAGTCTGAATGAAGCCGGGTTGGAGCACCTGCAAATCAGTATTGATAATGTGACGCCGGACGAAGTTTCGAAGAAAAGTTTGAAGACGCTCGATTCGCGGCTGGAATGGCTGTCACAGCATGCGATTTTTCAGGTAAACATCAATTCGGTGCTGGGTAGCGGCGTGAAGAATCCAGAAGATGCGCTGACGATTGCGCACCGCGCGATTGAGCTGGGATTCACGAGCACGGTGGGGATTATTCACGACGGCATGGGGCAATTGAAGGCGCTAAGCGGGCGGCAGATCGAAATCTTCGAAGAGATCATGACGCTGGGGAAGCGGTCGTTTTCGCGCTTTAACGAATTTCAGCACAGCGTGGCGCGCGGGAAAGAGCACAACTGGCGATGCCGGTCGGGCTCGCGGTATTTGTACGTTTGCGAGGAAGGGTTGGTGCATTGGTGTTCGCAGCAGCGCGGGTATCCGGGGATTCCGCTGGCACAGTACACACCGGAAATGCGGCACCGGGAATATCTGACGGACAAGTTTTGCGGGCCGCGGTGCACGGTGTCGTGCGTGCAGCAGGTGGGGATATTGGATAACTGGCGGGATCCGCAGACCTTGAAGCCCATGCCGATGGCGCCTGCGCCGACGCCGCCGAGTGAGCTGGTGCAAATAGGTAAGTAAAGCAGGTTGTAGAGTTGCAGTTTGTTGCACAACGCGGTACGACGCGCGTTGACGTGGCGGGCGGGCTTGCAAGAATAGAGATATGCCGGCTCACGCGATTGAAACAGAGAATCTTTCTAAAGAATACCCGCACGGATTTCTTCACCTGAAAAAGAAAACTTCGCTGGAAGGCTTGACCATGCAGGTCGAGGACGGCGAAGTGTTTGGCTTACTGGGTCCGAACGGCGCGGGAAAGAGCACCACCATCAAGTTGCTGATGGGGATTATCTTCCCGACTGCGGGCAGCGCACGCATGCTGGGCCAGCCGGTGAACGAAGTGGCAATGCGTCGCGACATCGGGTATTTACCGGAGCAACCGTATTTTTATGACTATCTGACGGCGAAGGAATTGCTGGACTATTTCGCGCGGTTTCATGGCTACAGTGCGGCGGCGCGCAGCGAGCGTGTGCAGAAAATGTTGAAGAAGGTCGGGCTTGAAACGGCGGGAAAGATTCAGCTCCGGAAATATTCGAAGGGCATGCTGCAGCGCGTGGGGCTGGCGCAGGCGATTCTGCACGATCCTAGGCTGGTGATTCTGGACGAGCCTATGTCAGGGCTGGACCCGGTGGGGCGGCGGGAGGTGCGAGACATCATTCTGGAGTTGAAGAACTCGGGCAAGACGATCCTGTTTTCAACGCATATCTTGCCGGACGCGGAGATGTTGTGCGATCGGGTGGGCGTGATTGCTGCAGGGAAATTGCGCGGAGTGGGCACACCGGGCGCGATTGTCGGAGTGCAGGCGACGGGTATGGAAATTGCATTCGAACTGGCGGAAGGCGCGGCGTTGCCGGACAAGATTCGAGCGCAAGCGGCAAAGGCGGGTACCGGTTATCGAATGAGCGTGGGAGAAAGCGGACTATACGCGGCGCTGGACGAGTTGCGGACAGCGGGAGCAAAGATCACTTCGGTGGCGCAGATCAAGCCGACGCTGGAAGATTTTTTTATGGAACTGGTGGGGAAGGATCGCGCGCAGGCGGCGGCTGTCGAGGTGAGCGGGAAATGAACAGCATACTCATCGTCGCGCGCAATACGTTTCGCGAAGCGGTACGCGATCGTGTGCTGTACAACCTGGTATTTTTTGCTTTCCTGATGATCGTGTCGGCTGTGATTGTCGGACAGATCTCGATGGATATCGAGACGGTGGTGATGATCAGCCTGGGGCTGAGCGCGATTTCGTTGATTGGGCTGCTGATCGCGGTGTTTACGGGCGTAGGGCTGGTTTCGAAGGAAATTGACAAACGAACGCTGCACGCGGTGCTGGCGAAGCCGCTCCGCCGATGGGAATTTTTGTTGGGAAAATTTGCCGGATTGGTGGCGACGCTGGCGGTGAACACGGCGGCGATGGCGGCGGGTTTGTTTGCAGCGCTGTGGCTGGTGAAGCACTCGATCGCGCGCGGCGATGCGGTGGTACTGGTGGCGGTCTATTTTATTTTGCTAAAGCTGACGCTGGTAGTGGCGCTGGCCATGTTGTTCTCCTGCTTCACGTCGCCGCTGCTGGCGATCTTGTTTACCGGCGGGTTGTATCTGGCGGGACTTTTCGTTTCCGAGCTGCGCAGCCTGCAGGTGACCAATCTCACGCCGCAAGCGCAGAAATTCTTCACCGTTATTTCCTACGTGTTGCCCAACTTCGGAAACTACGACGTAATGAGCGCGGCGGCGCACGGTCGCCGAGTCGCGGGAATGCTCGTGCTGCATAACACGCTCTACACCATTCTTTACTGCGCCATTGTGCTGAGCGCGGCGGCGGTGATTTTTTCGCGTAAGGACCTGAAGTGAAGGGCGGCAAAGCTGCGGCGTGGTTGCTGTTATTGCTGCTGCCGGTGGGATTTGCCGGCGTTTGGCGGGTGCAACGGAAGATCAACATAGCACGCGAGGCGATGCACCAAGAGGACGATGAAGTGCTGGTGCGCTCGCCGAAATTGATGAAAGTGCTTACGGGAGAATACGCGACCCTGGCGGCCGATATTTACTGGACGCGCGCCGTGCAGTACTACGGTGGCAAGCGGCTGGGACAGGACACGAATCTGGAAAGCTTGTGGCCGCTGCTGGACCTGGCGACGACACTGGATCCGAATTTGCTGCCGGCGTATCGCTTTGGCGCGACGTTTCTGAGCCAGCCGGAACCGCGCGGAGCTGGCCGCGCCGACCTAGCCGTGAAACTGCTGGAACGCGGGCTGGCGGCCAATCCGGATTCCTGGCGGCTCAATCAGGATTTGGGGAACGTGTACTACCTGGAGTTGAAGGATTATCCGAAAGCGGGCCAGGCATATCTGGATGGAAGCAAGAAACCCGGAGCGGCGGCATGGATGAAAGTGATGGCCGCAAGATTCTTGGAGCAAGGCGAATCGCGCGCGACGGCCGTAATGTTGTGGAGCGAGGTATACGAGTCCAGTACGGACGAGGTCCTGAAAGAAAATGCACGAATCAATTTGCAGCTATTGCGGGCGGACGAGGACATTGAGCACTTGAATGAAATCGCGGAGCAATTTGCAACGCACGCCGGGCGTCCGCCGCACAGTGTACGGGAGCTCATCCAGGCAGGAATGCTGGGCGGGGAGCCGCTTGACCCGGCCGGCTACCCTTACACCATCGGCGCGAATGGGAAGGCAAAGATTTCAGAAAAGAGCCCGTTATTCAAACAGCAGACAACCTATCGGCGCGCGTTGTAGCGACCACCACCAGATACGAAAAAATACAGAAAGCGGCAGCCCAACTGCCCGCGCTCCGAATACTCAACGGTCGGTGACGCAGAGCAGTGTCATTTGCGGATCAATGACCAGTTTTCCCGGGTCGCGTTCCGAGACGAAATGGAATGAAGTTTCGGGACCTCCGGCGATGATGCGGCCCAGATAGGCGCCGCTGGCGGTGAAGATCGGTACGGGCGCGACAAAGGAATCAGGCACCTCGGATTGCCGCAATTTGCCCCTTATGACAAAGCCCTTTTCCGAACGTCTGGTCGTGTATTCCAGCTTGTAGCGAGGAATTCCTGTACCGCGTATCCAGCCGGCGAAAAACCATTCCATAGAGCGGCGGCCTTCGATGGCCATGGCCGGGGTCATGACAGCTTCGAGTTCACGCTGCAGGTCTAAGGTCGAAAACGCCCGGTAGGCGTAGGTTTTTTGCAGTGTCAAGAGGAATGAGATGAAGCGGGCATCGGGGTTTTTTGTTTTGGGTTCGCGCAACATTTCCCGAATCATGTGGAATACCCAAGTGCCCTTGCTGTACACGACGGTTTCAAATCCGTTTGGCATTTTTGAGGAATCCAAGCGGCTGCCCAAGGTCAAGCCGCCTATATCCACTGGCGCGATGTCGGAAGCGCCTTTCTCTAGGAGGCGCTTGCGGTAGCGGTCGAGCCAGACACGGAGTCTGCGGTCGGGTTCTTTCTGGCTGTCGGCGAACAGGACTGACATATAACTGGAAAGCGCCTCATCGATCCACTGGTCGCGATAGCTGGACCAGGCGACCACATTGCCCCACCACTGATGGGCGACTTCGTGAAAGGGAACCAGCTCGTGAAAGTGTTCCTGGCCGCTCGACGAGAGACCCGCCTGCTCCTGGGTTGCCGTCGGTAAAAAGGAATAAGTCGATAGATAAAGGAGGCCGGGCCAGCCCTGGCCAAAGCTGCCCGGGATCTGCGAAACATTTAACTGCTTCACCGGAAAAGGCCCAGCGTAAGTTTCGTAAAAGCGAATGGAAGAATCGATGTCTCGAGCGAGCTGCTTCAGCGCACCGGCGGGACTAGGTGGAGGAGGGGAAGGAAGGCTGAGGTGCGACGTCGACTGAGGCGAACCAAAGGGCCGCGGCATTTCGGCGATGGGGTTCACCGTGTTTACGCGAAGATGCTCCGCCAGGGCCTGCTCGAGCTGACGATTGGCGTAGACGTCGATGGAGTAATTGGCGCCGGTAATAGAGGCGATAGCATATTCGCCAAGATTGAAGCCGGCGACGGCCGCGGGTTTATCCGTGCGCCAGTGACCGGTGCGCTGGTCGGCGTCTTCGCGTTCGCTGATCTTAGTACCGGTAGCGGCCAGGCGGAGTTTGCGGGGCCAGTGGAAGGTCAGGTCGTAGTCGGCGAATTCCGAATTGTCGCCGACATGTGGATACCAACCTTCGCGCGCGCTGACGAACAGCACGCCGTTGCCCGCGTCCCGGATGACATTGCCGTGGTAACGAAAGCTGATTTCGAATTCCTCGCCCTTCTGCGGAGCGCGAGGAAGAACGGCAAACAAGGCGTCGGTGCCGCGGGCTTTGCGCTCTTCGGATGTGGTGGCGTCGTTGGGATAGGTGAACAGAGTTTCGTCGCGAAGAGTAGCGGAATCGACTGTAAGGAAACGGGAAAATTCGAAGCCGAGCAGGCGTTGTCCGGGGCTCAGGGCACGTAGGCGGACAGTGGCCTGACCGCTAATCGAATTGTCCTGATTGATGGTGGCTTCAATCTTGTATTGCAGCGCGCGAAAAGCGGGCGGGAGGGGAGCGGTTCCCGGCAGGCGGTAGGAACTCCAGATGTCGTAGAAGTCAGTGCCATTGGATTTCTTGCCTTGGCCGAACATTTCGGTTTCTTCGCGCGCTTCGTCATAGGTGAAGTCGAACAGACCTGTCTGGACGCCGCTGAGAGAAGCGGCGAAATAGGGATGAGGAGTTTCGCAGAGCGAGTCATAGAGAAAGCGCAAGGAATGCGCCGGCGCTCGAGCCTGCACGGCGGGCTGCCAGAGGTTGACGAAGGAGGAGTCGGTCTGCGGGGTGATTTGCGCGACTTCGAATTGATGCAGCAGGTCGGTCGCGGTGTCTTCGGTGAAACGAAGATAGGCGCTGGTAAATTCCTGATCGAGCATGGGCGCGCCGAGAAAATAGCCGAGCTGTTGTTTTTCGACCGGATCGCGCGGGGTGGCGAGAATGTGGCCGCGACCGGAGTAGACAGCACCGGTGATTTTTCCGTCGAACGGCGTGAAAAAAGCCAAAGTGCCATCTTCAAGCTGAAGTTTGGCGTCACCACGGCGAAGCTCGATACGGGAACCAGGTTCGATCTTGTAGACAGCGGCTGGATCGGCTTGAACGCGGTTGAGAGCGGCCAGGATTTCGCGCGGTTCGCGAGGCGGAAGCTGCTGCGCCATGGCGCAAGTTCCTGTAATCGCGGCAAATGTCGCAATGATGAAGGCCCGGGAGTCCATGCTGGCAGTGTAGTCAGATAGGACATGGAGCGGCAAGGTTGCCCGAAGCCGATTTGCGCGCAGGAGTACATTGGAAAAATGCGTTGTGGCTGGAAAAATTGGCGCGCTTGGGTGCTTGCGGCGGTCCTGTTCTGTGGCGCCAGTGGCGCGCGAGCCGACACGATCGTGCTTAAGAACGGCAAGCGAATCATTGCCCTCAGCGTGACGCAGGATGGCGACAAGATTCGCTACGAGACTGCTGCGGGTACGCTGACCCTGCCTCGCGCGATTGTGGACCACGTGGAGCGCGGCGGAGCGCCCACGGTCGAGAGTTCACCCGGTGCCGCCGGCTTGTCCTTGAAGGCACCGGAATCCGCAGCGGCCAATCCGGAGTTAACCGCGAGCCAGAGCGAGATGGAAGCCCGCGTAATTCACGGTGGAGAGGTGGACCGCACCTACGTTGCAGAACTCGAGAGCGAGGCAGGTTCGGGAAAGTCGCTGGCAAACTGGAATGCGGCTCTGGCTCATCATTTGGCCGCGCTGTTCGAGTCGGCCCATGGGGATATGGACTTGGCGATCGCGGACGAGCGGCAAGCTGTCACGTACGCGCCCGAACAACCGGTGTTCCTGACCAATCTGGCTTACCTGCATCTGCGGCGGAGCGAATACACACAATCGCTCGAATACTTGGAGCGGGCAAGGCGGGTAGCCCCAGAGGATCCGGACGTTGCGAAGCTGGAGGGTTGGGCTTACTACGGCTTGAGCAAGCTAGATCAGGCGGTCGCCGAGTGGCAGCATGCGCTGGCGCTGCGGCCGGATGCGGAAACGGAAACGGCGTTAAAAAAAGCCCTGCGGGACAAAGAGGAAGAAGCGCAGTACCGGGAAAATGAGAGCCGGCATTTTACGCTGCGCTACAGCGGTGCTTCGGAGCCGGCAATGGCGCGCGACGTTTTGCGGACGCTCGAGCATCACTTCGACGCCATTGAATCCGAGCTGAGTTATTTACCCCCGGATTCGATTGGCGTGATTTTGTACACCCAGCAGGCCTTTGCGGACATCACGCAGGCGCCGTCCTGGGTGGGTGCCTTGAACGACGGACGAATTCGTGTGCCGGTGCAAGGGCTAAGCAGCGTGACGCCCGAGCTGTCACGTGTGTTGCGGCATGAGTTGACGCACAGTTTTGTCCAACAAAAAACACGCGGGCACGCGCCAACATGGATTCAGGAAGGCCTGGCGCAGTGGATGGAAGGCAAGCGCAGCGATGCGAGCGCGACGGCGCTGATTCGCATGGCGTCGAGCGCGCCTGAACAGGCTGCGGCGCATTTCGAAGGCGACTGGATGAAAATGCCGAATGACGCTGCGGGCGTTGCGTATGCGTGGGCGCTGGCGAATGTGGAATGTATCCTGCACGCGGGCGGGATGACGGATTTGGACCGGATCATGGATCGTCTTGCGGCAGGTGAAGCGCCGGAAGTGGCCACCAAGGCGATCACTCGCAATGACTACGCAGAACTGACTAGCGACACTGTCGACTATCTGCGCAAAGCGTACGGCAACTAATTCTCGGGAGAACATGGAAGCATGGCGTTGATCAAACAGTTTGGGCTGCACTGGCCGCGTAACGCGGAAAATCTCGAGGAGATCGAAGATGTCGCCGGGCACAAGTCCGGGATTTATGTTCTGTATCACGGGGCGATGCCGGTGTACATCGGGCGCGGAGCAATCAGTTCGCGACTGCTGAGCCACGCGAAAGAGGGCTCGAAGAAGGAACAGTTCTGGGACCGGTTTTCGTGGTTTGTGGTGGGGAATTCAAAACCAGAACGCGAACTGGAATCATTGCTGTTGGAGGCGCTGCCATTTTATGTGCGGAGCCTAAACAAGCAGACGGGAAAGCTGTCGCGGAAATTGCAGATAGGGGCACCGAGCGGCGAAGTGATGAACGTTGCGCTGCCGCGGCTTGCTCCGGGCCGACGCGGACGGCGTGTGTAGTATCAGCTGCGCAATAACATCGCAGCGAGAAGCGCAGCGCGCTCCGGCATGGTCTTGGCGATTACATACTCGCCGGGCGAATGTGCGCCGTCGCCGACCGCACCAAAACCATCCAACGTTGGAATGCCGATAGCAGCGGTAAAATTGCCGTCGGAACCGCCGCCCGCGGTGCATTCGCCAATCTGCAGGCCCATCTTTTTCGCCAAAGCGGTTGCGCGTTGATAAAGCGCGGCACTGTGCTTGCGCTCGAGCGGCGCACGGCTGAAGCCGCCATGAATTTCGAGTCTTGCACCCGGGGAAATCGGTTTCAGAACGCGCAAGCGCTTTTCAATGGCACGCATGTCGGCGATGCGCAGAGCCCGTAGGTCTACGACCGCTTTGGCGTAATCCGGAATTACGTTGGTGCGGGTGCCGCCTTCAATGACGCCTGCATTAACCGAGATCCCGCGCGGGAGATCGTTCCACTGCTTCACGCGCGCGAGCTGCAGGGCCAGCTCGTGAATCGCGTTCAAGCCTTTCTCGGGCGCCAGACCCGCGTGCGAAGCTCGGCCATGTACGATGATTTCTGCTTCGCCGACTCCCTTGCGCGCGGTTTTGAGCAGGCCCTTTGGGCCTAAGGCGGGTTCCAGCACGAACACCGCGTCGCTGCGTCGTGCTTCGGCCTCCAGGAGCTTGCGCGAGGATTCGCTGCCGATCTCCTCGTCGGATGTCCACAGGAAGACGATTTTCTTGGCCAGAGGCGCACCGAGCTGTTTCAGGGCGTCCAACGCAGAAAGCGCCTGCACGATGCCGGCTTTCATGTCGAACACACCAGGACCAAAGACCTTTCCGCCCGCAATGCGAAAGGGCATTTTCCGCAAAGTGCCGCTGGCATAAACCGTGTCGTAATGGCCGAGCACCAAAATTTGGCCGTGTCTTGCGCCGCTTGGTGCGTAGATCATGCGCAAGTGCGCGCCGTGATGTTTTTGCTCGAGAACTTCGACTTGGACCCCTCGACGCCTCCACGCTGCGGCGATCAACGAGGCGCAGGCGTCCGCGGCGGCTTTCTCCGTACTCGGCGATTCGCAGCAGACAAATTCCTGCAGCGTTTTCAACATCGCGGGAAGCTTGCCGCGTAAATTCTTCAACAAACTCTTGGCATCGGCCGTTTGAATCATGGTTGCCGATGCTAACAACCTCCCGCCAGGCTGGCAAATTCGAGGTCGCCCGTACCGCTCCATCCACACAAACTGCTCGCCGGGACTGCCACTGCCTCCGGTATAATGGTAGTTTTGGCGGTGAGCGCGGTGCCCGCTGGGTGTGCGGTGCGCGTGACGGAGAACCTCGAATGATCATGGACGTGGTGGAAATCCAGAAATACCTGCCTCACCGCTATCCGTTCTTAATGGTGGACGGCATTCTGGAAATGGAGCGCCTGAAACGCATCGTTGGCGTGAAGAACGTGAGCATCAACGAAGCGCATTTTCAAGGACACTTTCCGGGCAAGCCAGTCATGCCGGGCGTGTTGATTATCGAGGCGATGGCGCAGACCGGCGGGCTGCTGTTGCTGCTGGAAGTTCCCGATCGCGAAAACAAGCTGCTTTTTTTTGCTGCTGTGGACGGCGCGCGCTTTCGGCGGCCGGTAGTACCCGGCGACCAACTGAAGATTGAAATGACAGTGTTGGCATGGCGCGGCGATTTTTGCAAACTTGAAGGTAAGGCCTTGGTGGACGGCCAGCTGGCGGCGGAAGCGACACTGATGTGCAAGATGGTGGATCGCGAAGCGGGACCAAAGGCCGCCAGCGAGGGCGCGCCTCAAAAAGCACAGTCAGGTCAGAAAGAGAAAGACGCCGGGAAATGAGCGGTCCGGAAATTCATCCGAGCGCCTCGGTCGCGGCAGCGGCCAAACTTGCGAGTGGCGTACGAGTAGGAGCATTCGCCGTTGTCGGCGAAGCAGTCGAGCTGGGCGAAGATTGCGTGGTTCACCCACATGCGGTGGTTTACGGGCCATCGCGTTTCGGCGCTGCAAACATTTTTCATCCGTTTTGCGTAGCGGGTGGTGATCCGCAGGATTATACGTTTGCTGGGGAACGCACGGAGCTTATTGCAGGCGATAAGAATATTTTTCGCGAGTATGTGACGGTCAGCCGCGGGACAAAAAAGGGCGGCGGCGTGACCCGCTTGGGCAACGAGAATTTTCTGCTAGCCTACACGCACATTGGCCACGATTGTCAGATCGGCAGCAATAATCTGTTCGTGAACGCTGCCACCCTTGCGGGCCATGTGACCGTTGAAGATTTTGCGACGATCGGCGCGCTGTCCCCGGTCCATCAATTTTGCCGCGTGGGCCGTCATGCGTACATCGGCGCCTCGACCGTCATCGTGCAGGACGTGCCACCGTTTTCCCGCATCGTTACGGAGCGGGAAACGAAGTCTTTCGGGCCTAATTCGATCGGGCTGGAGCGTAAAGGCTTTTCGGCCGAGCGGATCAAGACCTTGCAACGCGCGTTTCGCCTGTTGTCGCGCGCGAAGATGAATACTTCGCAAGCGCTGACGGAAATGCGCGCGCAGTTTGGCGATTCCGAAGACGTTCGCGAACTGGTGAAATTTATCGAAGCCGCCGAACGCGGCATCGTGAAATAGGCAGACCATCTTTCCGAAATGACCGCAAGCACTTCCAGGAGCAACGGCTGGGGCCTCATCGCCGGCAACGGGCGCTTCCCGTTTCTGGTGCTGGAAGGCGCGCGCAGCCAAGGTATTGACATGGCGGTAATCGCCATCAAAGAAGAAGCCGATCCGCAGCTGGAACAGCGAGCGCAACGCATTCATTGGGTGAGCCTCGGCGAACTTTCCAAAACCATTGACCTGCTGCATCAAGAGGGCGTTGGGCAGGCGGTCATGGCTGGACAAGTGAAGCACAACAAGATTTTTAGCTCGATTCGGCCGGACTGGAAACTGGCCAAGCTGCTGTTTACCCTGCCGCGAAAAAATACCGATACCTTGATCGGAGCAGTGGCAAAGGTCTTGGAAGACGAAGGCATTCATCTGGTGGACTCAACTCTCTTTCTGAAGCCGCTGGTCCCCGATGCTGGCGTGCTCACGCGCCGCGTGCCGAACGAACCCGAAGCCGCCGACATTGCCTATGGCCTCGGTGTCGCGCGCCACATCGCCGGCATGGACATCGGCCAAACCGTGGTGATTTCCGATCAAGCATGCGTTGCCGTAGAAGCAATGGAGGGCACCGACGAAACCATTACGCGCGCGGCTCGCATCGCCTCCGGAAAACCGTTGGTGGTAGTGAAAGTGAGCAAGCCGAAACAAGACATGCGCTTCGATGTGCCGGTGGTTGGCTTGCCTACCATTGCGACCATGAAAGCCGCTGGTGCAACCGCGCTTGCGGTGGATGCACAACGAACGCTGTTCTTCGATCGTGCAGCGCTCATCGCGGCGGCGGATCAAGCCGGCATCGCCATTCAGGCCGTTCTCCCCGCCGTAGCCTCGGAACCAAACGCTTGGCCCAAGGGAATAGAGAAGAAATGACGGCTACCACCGCCACTCCGCGCACTCGTGTGGCTCTAGTCGGTTGCGGCGAATTTGGCCGCAACCACGCTCGCGTGTACCGCGAAGTGGAGTCCGCGCAACTCGCCGGCGTGTTCGACACCGACCCCGCGCGCGCCGCGGTCTTCGCGCAAGAATTCCAGACCAAAACGTTCTCTTGTTTGCAGGAAATGCAAGGCCAAGTCGACGCTGCGAGCGTTGCCGTGCCCACTGTGGCTCATGCCGAAGCCGGTTGTCGTCTGATGGAACTCGGTATCGATGTGCTCGTCGAAAAGCCCATGGCGAAGGATCTTTCCGGGGCCGATGCGCTGCTCGCCTCCGCCAAGCGATATGCGCGCATCTTGCAAGTCGGCCACGTCGAGCGCTTCAATCCCGCAGTGCTTGCCGTCGAACCCATTCTCAACCGGCCGCTCTTCTTTGAAGTGCATCGCTTGGGTGTTTTCACGCCACGCAGCCTAGACGTAGACGTGATCTACGACTTGATGATCCACGATCTGGACATTCTGCTCGCCCTGGTGGGTGAACCCGTCATCGAAGTCAAAGCCGTCGGCATACCGGTGCTCAGCGACAAAGTGGACATCGCCCATGCGCGCCTTGAATTCTCCGGCGGCGCCGTCGCCAACGTCACCGCCAGTCGCGTCTCCACCGAACGCGTCCGCAAAGTCCGTTTCTTCCAGCAGCACGAATATATTTCGTTGGACTACGCCCGCCGCGACGCTTTGCGCGTCAGCGTCAAGCAGCCCGCCATTCAGCCGGGCGTACAGCCAGAATTTGCCTTTGAAAAACTCGTCGCGGCGGGTGTCGAGCCGTTGCGCGCCGAACTCGAAGCATTTCTCGATGCAGTACGTACTCGCAAAGAACCCAAGACCAACGGCACGGCGGGGCGTGCCGCACTCGAATTAGCCACCCGCGTCATGGCGTGCATCCAGGAACACGCCGCGCGCGTCCAACCTACAGGCAGCCATCCGGCGGCGGATTTGCCTGCGTTTGACCATCCGAGAAAAGACGATAAATGATCCCACGGTCCCTGGTACCGTTCGATGCTCGCCCATCCGCGCTGGAGCCCAGTTCGCGCCGCCGTCCTACCGCGCTCGATGACCGCACGCTGGTTCCGGCGGGCATGGCGCCCACTCCGCTCGAAACCAAGTCCAGCATTCCTGCCAATCTCCCGCTCGAATCCATCGCCGCACGCTTTGTGGTTCCCCGCGACGTCAACCCGGAAGCCTACGCGGTACAGGAAGTCTCGACGCTTCCGCCGCAGGCCTCCGACCTCGATGAACGCATCACCGTTCCGGCTGGCGCTGCTCTTCCGGAAATTGTTCCGCCGCCGTCTCGAGTTTCGGAGGAGCTGGTCGAAAAGGACGTGTTTCTGACCGGCGAAGTCAACTTTCTCGCCAACGAAGAGCTGCGCGAAAAACAAGCCAGAAAAAATCTGATCGATCGCGCCTACTCCATCGTGCTGCACGTCGCGGTGGTGCTGCTGCTGATCTTTCAGCCCAAACTTTTCAGCCGGCGCCCGCCCTCCGCGGCTGAGCAGGAAATTGCGCGCAAGCAGATGACGCTTATCTTGCCGCCCGGCGCGTTTGAATCGGCTCGTCCTGAGCCGCGCGTTGTCACGCCCCCGCCAAGAGTCAAAGTGGATCCCCGCATCCTGCGCCAGATCGCTCCGCCTGAACCAGTGGCCCCGCCGCAGCCCGTGCAGCCCAAAGTCGAACCCAAAGAACTCCCGAGCGCACCGGCTCCGCAGCCCAACGCCAATCAGCCGCCTCCGCCTGCTCCGGCGCCGAAACAGGAAATTGCATCGAACAACGCTCCCAAACTGGAATTGCCGGATACTCCGACGGCTCGGCCAAATCTCACTCTTCCGAAAACATCGTCGAACCCCTTGCGCGATACCCTGCGGGACTTGTCACGCCAAGGCAATACGGGCGGTACCAGCGGCGCGTTTTCCGCCCCCACGCCGCGCGTTGCGCCGGGCGGGAGCGGCCGGCCGGGCGGCGCCGCGCAGGGCAACAGCGGCATGAGTGGTGCGTACCAAATCCTCACACCCACGGAAGGTGTAGACTTCAGCGATTACATGGCCCGCGTCCTCGCCAGCGTACGTCGTAACTGGTACGCAGTCATGCCGGAGTCGGTCCAGCTTGGCGACCGCGGCCGTGTAGTTCTTGAATTCAGTATCCGCCGTGATGGCAGTGTTCCCAACGAGGATCCGCAGCGCCTGCTCGGATCCGGCAAAGAGCCGCTCGACCGCGCCGCCGTTTCCGCTATTCGCTCGTCGAATCCATTCGATCATTTGCCGCCGGCCTTCACTGGACCCGAAATCCGTTTGCGGTTCATTTTCCTGTACAATCTGCCCCTCGAAGCAGCCAACCAGTAGCGATGGAGCGGGCCTGGGTTTCCGCATCGAATCATGAGACCGACAGGTCCACAAGTCCTCGGAAGTATCCTCCTGGCGGCTGTGGTCCTGGTTATCTTTGTGGCTAGCGCCTGGCATATTCTCTTTCGATGATGTCCCTTCCCCCGCTTGTGGCTATCGTGGGCCCTACTGCCTCGGGCAAGTCTTCGCTGGGCATTTTTCTTGCCGAGAAATTCTCCGGCGAAGTGATCGCCTGCGATTCGACACAACTTTATGGCGGTTTCAACATCGGGACGGCCAAGCCTTCGCTCGCCGAACGCCAGAGCGTCCCGCATCACCTTCTGGACATTCTCGATCCTGCCGAGCCCTCTACCGCCGGCGCCTATCGCGAACGCGCCGTCGCCGTTCTTGCAGATCTGCGCGCGCGGCAATGTCTCCCCATTCTTACGGTAGGAACCGGCCTGTACCTGCGCGCACTGCTTGAAGGGTTGGCCGACCTCCCGCAGCGTTCTGAGGAGATTCGCGAACGACTGCGTGCCTCTGCGGTCGAACACGGCCGGGGCCATCTGCACAAAATGCTCGAGCACATGGATCCGCAAGCTGCGAAGCAGATTGCCCCTTCCGACGAACAAAAGCTCATCCGCGCCATCGAAATTTGCTTGCTTTCAGGAAAACCGCTCAGCGAAGTGCATCGCGCTGGACGAACTCCACTCACCGGCTGGCGCGTCGTCAAGATTGGTCTTGCGCCGCAGCGCCAAGCGCTCTATCAGCGCATTCACGAACGAACCGATTCCATGCTGGCTGCAGGCTGGCTCGACGAAGTACGCCGCTTGGTCGCCAGTGGTTTACCGGACAACGCCAAACCTTTCGATTTCATCGGCTACCGCGAACTGCGTTCCCATCTCCTTGGCCATCTCACTCTAAACGCCGCTCGCGCCGCCATTCAGCAAGGAACTCGCCAGTACGCCAAGCGCCAGTTCACATGGTTCCGCCGCGAATCAAACGTCCACTGGCTCGCCGGTTTCGGCGACGAGCCCGAAATACAAGCCGCCGTTCGCGATTGGCTAACCGCACAGCTTCGATAAGCCGCAGTCCTGGGAAACACCAGTCTCCCCAATCGTCGCGTGAGGTCCTTGGTCTCGCACCGGCTCCAAGCCGTTTTTGACTCCGACCGGTCATGCGCACGCTTTTCCTGTTTTGCTCAACGCAAAATACTGAGTCCTCCTATTTCGCGTCCGTACGCTCCGGCGTATACTCTCCTCGATGACCCCTTCCGTGCCTCGCAACGCCATCCATCGTTCGCCTCGATGAAGACCCCGCAAGCCATTCCGTCCACTGAACGCGCACTGCTTGTCGGCGTAGCCTGGAAGCGCTCTCCGCGCATTCCAGGGGTACCCGCCGGAACGCCAGAGCGCGAATCGCTCGCTGAACTCGTTGAGCTCGCCCGCAGTGCTGGCGCCTCCATTGCCGGCACGGTCTTCCAGTTGCGTGACAAAGCCGATCCCGGAACTTTCGTCGGACGAGGCAAGCTCGACGAAATTCGCGCCGAGGCCTATGCCAAGGACGCCCCTCTGATTATCTTTGACAGCGATCTCTCGCCGGTACAGCAACGCAACATCGAGGAACACACCGAATGCCGCGTGATTGATCGGACCCAGCTCATCCTGGATATTTTTGCGCGGCACGCGCGCAGCCGCGAAGGCCAGTTGCAAGTTGAACTTGCGCAGCTCAACTATATGCTCCCGCGCCTCACCGGCCAGGGCGCGGCAATGTCCCGCCTGGGTGGCAAGAGCGGTGGCGGCGGTGCGGGTGGCGCCGGCGGAGGGGCAGGGCGCATTGGCGTGCGCGGCCCTGGTGAAAAGAAACTCGAAACCGATCGCCGTCGTATCCGCGACCGCGTCCGCAAAATCCAGAACACCATTGACGACGTGCGCAAGCAGCGTGCCCTGCGGCGCGTGGCGCGCAACGCTGTTCCGCTCGGCATGGTCGCGTTGGTTGGCTATACCAACGCTGGGAAATCCACGCTTTTCAATGCGCTGAGCAAAGCCGAAGTGCTGGTTTCTTCGCGCATGTTCGCCACGCTCGATCCCACCATTCGCGCCCTGCGTTTGCCATCAGGGCGGCGTGTGCTTCTCTCCGACACGGTTGGTTTCATCCGCGATCTCCCCAAAGGCCTGATGACGGCCTTTCGCGCCACGTTGGAGGAGGTCCAAGAAGCCGCCGTCATCCTTCACGTCAGCGATATTTCCAGTCCCCGTCAACGCGAACTCGACGAAGCCGTCAAAAAAATTCTTGCTGAGTTGGGGGTCGCGGGCCGCCCCACGATTCAGGTTTGGAACAAAATGGATTTGCTCTCCGACGAAGAAAAAAAGGAGTTGCAGGACTCCGTTGCCGCGGAGAATTGCGCCGGCGCTCCGGTGCTGGTCTCTGCAGCAACCGGGGCAGGACTCGAATCGCTGCTGAAGCGAATTGACGAAGCGCTGCCCGTAGATCGGGTGGTGAAAATGTTGTTGCGCCTTCCATTGACTGAGGGGCGAACTCTCGCGCTCGTTCACGCGCTCGGCAAAGTGGTCCACTCGGAGTTGGAAGACGACGCTCACATGATGCTGGAAGCCGAAGTGCCCGCTTCCATCGCAGATCGCCTGAAACTGCAGGATTTTTCGCTGAAGGGAACTTCCCAAGCTCAATTTTCGTCTGAAGGATAGAGGGTGAAGGAGGCCTGGGTATGGCTGCGTTTCTTCTCTGGTGCATCTTGTTTGTGCTCTGCTGGCCGCTGGCATTGCTGGCGCTGATCGCTTATCCCTTTGTGTGGCTGCTTAGCATTCCGTTCCGCATCGTCGGCATCACGCTAGCGGGCGTGTTTGGCCTGCTCAGCGCCATTTTGCTTCTGCCGGTGCGTCTGCTGCGAGGCCCGCGGGCGATTTGACGCGACCCCATTCCAGCCAGCCCTTGTATTGTCGGTAAACTCAACAAAAGACCACCAAAACCCTTTGAATTCCGCTTTTTTCGCCGCCATAGGTGGCGCTTTCGCGCCGCGTCCGACGGTGGAAATCCTTGTGGAAATCCCGGAGCTTCAAGGCTCGTCCCTGGCACAGCTGGCTCTCTTCGCTTCTGGCCGGCCCGACACTTGTCCTGTAACTTACACAAAATAGAGCTATTATGTGAAGTTAATGGATTGTGAACGTTCCCCGCACCGAGCGACTGCTCCCCGCTCTCTTCCAATAATTTGCACAGCTTTGGGGCACCTGTGTTACGAAACCGTACACAACTTTCCGTCCTCCCTACCCGCCGCCTCGTGTTATCTCGGTAGTACCACGCAAGTTCCAAATGCAGGCTGGCGCGACGTTGACGCCCACCCCGGGCGAGTCTATAGTCGTTTGTCGGCGCCGTTTCCGACCCAACTCGCGGTGGCGGGCGCTGTGCGCCTATGAACCTTCCCAATTCACTCACGCTGCTGCGCATTTTCTTCGTGCCCCTGCTGATCGTGGTACTTCTTACACGCAGCCCCAATGTGGAGTTGTGGGGCTTCCACATGCGGTTCGAGTTTTGGGGCGTTTTGATCCTGCTGGTCGCCGCCGCCACCGACTGGGCGGATGGCTACTTCGCACGCCGCCGTTTGCAGGTCACCACTCTCGGTATTCTTCTCGATCCCATCGCCGACAAGCTGCTCATCTCCGCGGCGTTCATTTCGCTGGTGGACATGCACCTGGTGCAGGCATGGATGGTGGTCATTATCGTTGGCCGCGAATTTACGGTTTTGGGTTTGCGCAACATCGCCTCCGCCGAAGGCTTCACCATCGCCGCTTCCGCGCTTGGAAAAACCAAAATGGTTTTGCAGGTTTGCGCGGTTGCTGTGCTGATTGCCGGCGCCAGCCGTCCCTACCTGCAGCCTATCGCGCAAGTTCTGCTCTGGTTAGTGGTAGCCAGCGCGTTGATTTCCGCCGCGCAATATTTTTTCCGTTTCTGGAACCAACTCGATGATCGCATCAAGCAGCGCAGAAAACTGCGCATGATGGAAGCCCGCGCAAAGTCCGAGGATGTCGTCCCGTCCTGAATGCGAATTTACCCCGCAAGAGCAGCGCGCCATGCTGGCGCTCGCCCGCTCTACGATCCTTAGCGCGCTTTCTGGCAGTACTGCCAAACCGCCCCGTGCCGAACCCGACTGTTTTGCGCTGCGCCGCGGCGTTTTTGTGACCATTCACGTCGAAGGCAATCTGCGCGGCTGCATCGGAGTGATCGAGGGCCGCGACACGCTTGGCCAAAGCATCATTCATTGCGCAGAAAGTGCCGCTTTCCACGATGCTCGTTTTCCCTCGTTGTGCGCCGATGAAGTAACCGGACTGCGGATCGAAATTTCAGTGCTCTCGGAATTGTTCCCGCTCGATCCCGAAAAAATCGAAATCGGCAAACACGGTTTGTTTATCAAGACTGCGCACCGGCAGGGTCTGTTGTTACCGCAAGTGGCGGTGGAACACCGTCTCTCCCGCGAACAATTTCTGGAAGAAACCTGCCACAAAGCGGGACTGCCGCGCGACGCATGGCGAAAAAATGAAACACAGCTTTTCGCTTTTACTTGCGAAATCTTACGGGAAAATGCTGCCGGTGCCACTGCGGAGTAGGGCGAAAATGAGAAGCCCGCGGCAAACTTCTCCGCGGGCCTCGGTGCGCTGATCTCGCTCCGGCTCCGGCTATTCCAGTTCGACGTAATCGCCGGCGTGAATTTCGTTTCGCGAGGCGGTGATCAAAACCGTCGCAGCGTTTTGGCTGACGTTCAGCACGATGCCTTCGCCTAGGATTTCACGCGGCAAATCGTTCCACTCATAGTGCTTGGGACTGCTGCCGAATCCGTACATGGCGTCCTGATAGCCTTTCTGGATCGGTATGGTTTCGGCGTGCGTGCCCTGATAGCGGAACATGCGGAAATAATCGCCGACCTTAACTCCTTGTTTGCTGCCGAGATTGACGAACACGGTGTTCCACCGGCCGCTCATTTGCGCAAAAGTCTTGCCTTGAACCACCATGGCTTTCGGTTTGCCGCTCGACGGCGCCAGAAAGTCGAACGAGCTCGGGTCCTTGAAAGGCCCGGCCGGACGCTCGGAGTAAGGCAGCACGATATCGCCACGCTGCATGAACTCGCAGCTCATGGAAACTTTGGCAATCGCGATATTGGGCTCGGCCTTGATGACCGTCAGTTGGCCGAGGTCGGAATAGTGATCGCCCATGGCTTTGGTCAGCTTATCCTGCCACTTGAACCATGCCACGTGCATGGGGTCGCTCTCTTGCCGTACCACTGAGAAACGGTCGCCCTCTTTTACACCTTGGTTCGAACCCTTGCCGAGATAAACGATGTCGCCGTAGGCAAAAGTGATCTTGTATTCGGTTTGCTCTCCACTGACTAGCCGCAAATCGTCCGAAACCTTTTCACTGGTGTAGAAACCAGAGCAGTACACCGAGGATTTCCAAGGCTCGGCGGGAGGGCCGGCCGGCTGCTGGTTGATGACCGTCGGTTCCTGCGCCATCAAGACACCTGCGCTAAACAGCAGGGCGACAGACAAACGTGCGACCGTTTTCGCAAAAGTTGCGCGCATCAGAATACTCCTTCGTAGACACACGCCCGGAGGGCCGTGCGGGGACAATCTCAATACCGAAAATAGCAACGGGTTTTAGTACCGTCAAGAAAACGTCGGGACAGGCTTTACACTCTTGATACGGCGTGCTATATCTTTTGTTTTCAATAATATGCCCGTTTCTCAACAGTCCGGCCTGTCCTCTGTGGACCGCCTTTGTGCGGTAATTGCTACCCCCATCGCGCGCGAAGCCCTCGCGCAGCTCAAGCTGGCGCTTCGCTATACGAAAACGGTGGAGCTGCGGCTCGACTGGCTGCGGTCGGACCGGGAGCGTACCAAGCTGCTGGCGGCCCTACGCCGGCGACCTAGGAAAAACGTCACACTGCTGGCAACCTGTCGGCGAATTCTGGGCGGTGGCAGGCTCGCAGGCGGTGCGGAAGCCGAGCTCTACTGGCTGACCCAGGCACGTGAGGCCGGCTGCCAGTGGTGCGACCTGGAAATCGAGACTTTGCGCGAGCTCCCGGAACAGTCTGCTCGGTCTTATCCGTTGCCGGAGAACATCCTTCTCTCTTTTCACGATTTTGAAAAGACGCCTCCGCTCCCGCGACGCTTGGTACATGCAAGACGCGGCCAAGCGGACGCCTTCAAAGTTGCGGCGAAAGTGCGAACGCTAAAAGACAGTCTGCGAATCTTGCAGCTGGCTCGGGAGTCGAAGGATGTTGTAGCGGTTCCCATGGGCGAAGTGGGATTGCCCGCGCGGTTGCTGGCGCTGCGGGAAGGCAGTGCGCTGGCGTATGCGCCGGTAGCGGTGGCGACGGCACCGGGCCAGGTGAGTCTGCAGGATTTTAAAAAGCTATATCGCGCGGATGCCGTCACACGCAAGACAGGAATATACGGCGTAATCGGGAACCCCATCGGACACTCGCTTTCACCGCTGCTGCACAATACCGGATACGTGGCAGCAGGACGCGACGCCATGTTTCTGCCGTTCCTGGTCGAGAACCTGAGTGAATTCCTGAAAACGATTCCGGAATTTGGGCTGCGCGGCATCAGCGTGACGATTCCGCACAAGCAAACCTTCATGAAGTATCTCCATGCTTGCGAGCCGGTGGCGGACAAGATCGGCGCGATCAACACCATGGTTATAGCGAAAAACGGAAAATTACTCGGTTCGAATACGGATTACGTCGGCGTATTGCGGGCGCTCGAAACGAAGCTGCATCTGATGGGAGCACGCGTGCTGATTCTTGGCGCCGGCGGATCGGCGCGGGCCGCGGCATTTGCCCTGGCGGATGCGGGAGCGGAAGTATTGATCTGCGCGCGCCGCGAGGCAGCCGCGCAGGAACTGGCGCGCGCCTGCGGAGCGCAAGTGATCGCGCGGAGGCATGTTGCCTCCGCCAGCTTTGAGCTGATCATAAACGCCACTCCTGTAGGGATGTATCCAAACGACGGCGTTTCCCCGCTTGATGCGAAAGAGCTAAATGCGCCCTTCGTGATGGACTTGATTTACCGCCCGATGCAAACGGAACTCCTGCGAATCGCCGCAAGAAAGGGAATCAGCGTGATCTCCGGCGTGGAAATGTTTCTAGCGCAAGGCTTCGTGCAATGGGAGCTGTTCATGGGACAGCCGGCGCCCGAGGCGGCGATGCGGCGGGCGGTCCTTGCGATATTGAGCGCCGCTGAATCATCCAAACGGGTCCCAGGGAAAGGCAAGCGCTAGCCTCGCCAGCAAGCACGCTCACCCCTTTTTGTGGATAATTGACGGACGGAAACCCGGCCAGGTTTTCACGTAATGTCCGGCAATCGTGGTTTCTCCCGGAAGCAAACAGAGAGTGGTCATCGCCGCGCCATGATCCAGCCGAATTTTGCCGAATTTAGCCGCCTCGCCAAACAGGGAAACCTGATCCCGGTTTACGACGTTTTTTCCGCCGATTTGCTGACGCCGGTGAGCGCCTATTTGCGTATCGCACAGGGCGCCCGCTATTCCTTTTTGCTGGAATCCGTGGAAGGCGGAGAAAAGATTGCTCGCTACACGTTTGCCGGTGCGCATCCGGAAGAGGTGTTCCGCTACGCCAATGGCGCGTGCGTGCTGGAGAGCAGTGACCGGCTCATCTGGGAAGAAAAAGATCCCATCACCTTTTTGCGCGCGCACATGGAGCGTTTCCGCCCAGTGCGGCTGGCGGGGTTGCCGCCGCTGATTGCCGGCGCGATCGGATACTTCAGCTACGACATGGTGCGGTTGATTGAAAAGCTGCCGAAGCAGTTGCAGGACGAGATCGGGCTGTTCGATTCGGTGTTGATGTTTTATCGCGGCCTGATTGCCTTCGATCACGTGCAGCACCGCTTGTGGATTGTGCGCAACGTCTTTACCGAGGGGAAAGGCACCCTGCAGGAAAAGTACGACGCCGCGGTGAAGGAGATTGAACACACGCGGCAACAACTGGAGAAACCTGCGGCGGCGGAACAGCCCGCGCGAAAAGGCGGCAAATTCTCCGAGCCGCCCGAGGTCACGTCTAATTTCAAGAAGCCGGCGTATTTGGCTGCCATCAAAAAAGCCAAGCAATACATCCGCGCAGGCGATATTTTTCAGGTGGTGATCAGCCAGCGGTTTTCTGCCAAGACGGAGGCCGCGCCGTTCCAGATTTACCGCGAACTGCGCGCGCTCAATCCCTCGCCGTATCTCTTCTTCTTGCAACTCAATGACGTCGCGGTGGTGGGCAGTTCACCGGAAATGCTGGTCAAGGTGCAGGGCCGGGATGTGCGATACCGGCCGATTGCGGGCACGAGATGGCGCGGGAAGGATGAAGCGGAAGATGCGCGGCTTGAAAAGGAGATGCTGGCTGACGAAAAGGAGCGCGCCGAGCACATCATGCTGGTGGACCTGGGACGAAACGATCTGGGCCGGGTCTGCGAGTATGGGACCGTAAAGGTCGAAAAGCTCATGACCGTCGAGCGTTATTCGCACGTCATGCACCTGGTATCGAGCCTGCGCGGGCAGTTGCGCCCGGATGTGGATTGCTTTGACGCACTGATGGCGTGCTTTCCCGCAGGCACCGTTTCCGGCGCTCCGAAGGTGCGGGCCATGGAAATTATCGAGGAGCTGGAAAAAACGCGGCGCGGGATTTATGCCGGTGGAATTCTGTATCTGGATTTCGCGGGAAATCTGGACTCGTGCATCGCGCTGCGCACCATGGTCATCAAGAATGGCGTGGCGCACATTCAAGCCGGCGGCGGAATCGTGGCTGATTCGACTCCGCAGGGCGAGTATGACGAGTCCGTGAACAAATCCAAAGCCTTGCTCCGAGCCCTGGAAGCCGCGCACAATCGGAGCAGCAAATGATCCTGTTGCTCGACAACTACGATTCGTTTACCTACAACCTGGCGCAGTATCTGGGTGAACTGGGTTGCGAGGTGGAAGTCCATCGCAACGACAAGATTTCCGTGGAAGAAATTGCGCGGCGCAAGCCAGAGCGCATCGTGATTTCGCCGGGGCCGTGTACGCCGCAAGAAGCGGGCATTTCGATTGAGGTGATTCAGCGTTTGGCGGGAAAGCTTCCCATTTTGGGTGTTTGCCTGGGGCACCAGGCGATGGGCGCGGCGTATGGCGGAAAGATTGTTCGCGCTCCGAAATTATTCCATGGAAAAACCAGCGAAATCGAGCACGATGGCAAGGGCGTGTTCCGCGACTTGCCGAAGCCGTTCACGGCTACGCGCTACCACTCCCTGATCGTCGAGAAAAAATCACTGCCGAAGGAGTTCGAGGTTACCGCCGAAACTTCCGATGGCATAATCATGGGCCTGCGGCACAAGAAACACAAAATGGAAGGCGTCCAGTTCCACCCCGAATCCGTCCTCACCCAGTCTGGCAAACAACTCCTTCAGAATTTCCTCGAGCTCTAGACCGAATAACGAAAAAGACTCGGCCATCCCGCGTGGTGAACTGTTCCGAATTCTCAGAGACGGACATCACGTTCACACCGATCTCGGTTGAAATCATGAGCAGTTGGCACTAAGTGCGACTACTTCTTCTGCCTACGCGCTCCACTGGGCCGATCTGCACTCGGAATCGGTCGAAGAACTCGAAGCCGTTGACTGTTTGACCTAAGGCAGACTATCTGACTGGCTCTACCAGTCCAAATTAGCGAGTAGGACCGCGTAGGTTTCAATTCCGTCGAAGAGGTTGCCGAGGCGGAGATTTTCGTCCGCACTGTGCTGGTGGTTGTCGTAGTTGACTATGGGGACGCCAATCCAGGCCAGACCGAGGTCTTCAAAGATGTACATCGGCACGCTTCCGCCGAGCATGGGAGCCACCACGGTTTTTTCGCCGCTGGCTTCCTGCAAGACTTTAACCAGCGCCTTCGACGCGGGCAGATCCATCGGCGTACGCGAAGCGCGGTAACCGCCTTGATCAACTAGCTTTGCGACACGCGGATGAGCGCGACGCTCTTCCAGCGTCGGCTCGTGATCCACGACAAAAAATCCCTGCTTGCGAATGAACGCGGCGATTTGCTGGAACTTCTTGTGCGGATCCTGGCCTTTCACCATGCGCGCGTCGAGCGAAGCTTCCGCCTTATCGGGCACAATATTGGTGGCGAAATCGCCGACATTGCCGCTGCGAACACCACGAATATTCAGTGAAGGTTCTTGCAGCAGCTCGACTAATTTTCTTCCGCTGCCATCGGGTTTGGCGATCGCGAGTTCGTGCTGCAGGTCAGCGTCATTGAATGGCATAGCTTCGAGCGCTGACTTTTCCAGCGGCGTGAGCGGCGCGACATCGTCGTAATAGCCGGGAATCAGCACTCGGCCGTTCTCATCTTTCATCGCGGCAAGTAGTTGCGCTAATTGCATCGCCGGATTCGGCGCCCAATTGCCGTAGTGTCCGCTGTGCAGCGAGCGCACCGGGCCATACACCGTGATGTCCAGACCAATGTCGCCGCGATTGCCGAAGAACACCAGTGGACGCCCGGACTGATGTACTGGACCGTCGCCGGTTATCAGCAGATCACCTTTCAGCAGGTTTTTACGAAGCTGCAGAGTGTGCTGCAGGTGCTCGGAGCCCGCTTCCTCTTCGCCTTCCAGAATGAATTTCAGGTTTACGGCGGGGGGAATATTTTTTGCGCGCAGAGCGTCGATCGCAGTCAGGATAGCTATGATAGGAGACTTGTCATCGGACGCGGACCGAGCGTAGATGCGCCAGTCATCCTGGTAAGCGTTCGCGTCCTTTGCAGCGTCGGGGAATGGAATGCGCTCGCCGCCGGCTTCGATGGAGTTTGTGCGAAGCGTCGGCTCGAAAGGGGCCTTGTCGGTCCACTCGGAGGCCACCACGGGTTGGCCATCGTAGTGCGCATAGAAGATTACCGTGCGCGCGGCGCCGAGCGTGTCGAGTTTGCCAAAAACGACCGGGCCGCGCCCCTCAATCGAAAGTAGATGGGTTTCGACGCCCCGCGCTTCCAACAGTTCCTTGAGGTGGGCGGCATTCCTTTGCATGTTTGGCGTGTCGCTCGCCACGTTGGGAATCGCCAGAAATTCGCGGAGTTCGCGCATAATCCGGTCCTCATTGGCACTGCGATAAGAGCGAACCGCTTCGACCACTTGAGCGACGCGCGGCAGAGTTTTCTGTGTTTCTACGTGACCACCAATCGACGATTGCGCGGTCGACGTCGCGGAAAAGACGGCTAGAGCTGCGGGAACTGCCAGGACCAGAAACCGCATCGTGTCGCACTCCTCTTTTTTCCGAAACCACAGAGTAGCAGAGAACGGCGGTGCGAGATGCTGTGCTACTGTAACGATTTGGAAAAACCATGGGACAACTGACATTTAATCTGCAGCCGGAACGGCGCTCGCTGACGGTGAGCGAGCTTACGGCGCGGATCCGCGACCTGCTCGCGAAAAATTTTATTGATGTATTGGTGGATGGGGAAATTTCGAATTGCCGCGAAGCCCAGTCCGGGCACATTTATTTCACGCTGAAGGACGAGAAGGCGCAGGTGAAGTGCGTGTGGTTCCGGCGGCAGATGCGCGGGGTGAAGTTCCGTCCGGAAGACGGACTGAAAGTGACGGTGCGCGGCTCGATTGGCGTGTACGAGCAGCGTGGCGAGTATCAGATTTACATAGAGACGATGGACCCGGCGGGGCGCGGCGCTCTGCAACTGGCATTCGAACAGCTGAAGAAGCGGTTGCAAGCCGAAGGGCTGTTTGACGCGAAACACAAGAAGCCGCTTCCCCGGCTGCCAAGCCGCATCGGATTGGTCACGTCGCCCAAAGGTGCGGCGGTGCGCGACGTGGTTCGCATTCTGCGGCGGCGATTTCCGAACGTGCATTTGATGCTGGTTCCGGTGCGCGTGCAGGGAGAAGGGGCGGCGGGAGAAATTGCGCGCGCGGTGCGGTTTTTCAACCAGCGGCAAGACGTGGATGTGCTTATGGTGGCGCGCGGCGGCGGATCGCTGGAAGATTTGTGGGCCTTCAACGAGGAAGTGGTGGCGCGGGCGATTTTTGAGTCGGCGATACCGGTCATTTCCGGCGTGGGTCACGAGACAGACTTCACCATCGCGGATTTTGTGGCGGACGTGCGTGCTTCGACTCCGTCAGCTGCAGCAGAAATTGTGGTACAGACGCGGCGTGAGTTCGACGAACACGTGATGCGGTTGAAGCGGGCCCTCGGAGAGCAGTTGCGCTATCGGATTTCTGTGCTGAGCCGGCGCGTGCATGAATTGGGCGGGCGGCGTGGGTTTCGCAGGCCGTTGGATTTACTACGGCAGCGGCGGCAGCGTTCTGATGAGATGACGGCGCGTCTGGCGCAGGGCTTGCGTCAGCGCCTCGAGCGGTCGCGACGACGATTTACGCTGGCGCATTTGCGCATCGCGGGTTTTGATTTTCGGATGAAGATTGCAGCGATGCGGCTGCGCGTGGAAAAACGCAGCGCGGAGTTGGGTGTGCGCGCAGAACGCATGCTGCGCGACAAGCATGAGCGGATTGAGCGTTTGCGATTGCAGCTGCAGGAGCGCGGGCCGTTGAAAGTATTGGAGCGAGGCTACGCGATCGCAACGGACTCGGCGGGAAACGTTTTGCGCTCGGCGGAACGAGTGGCCATCGGCGACGCGATTTCAATTCAACTGCATCGCGGAAAACTCACCACCGAACTGAAAGCCAAACACTAGAAAGCGCCCGCCTGGGAAGGCGGCCGCAACAAAAACGCGATGGCGTCAATCTTCTTCCTCCGCGGACGATACTTTGAGGACGGCGAGGAAGGCTTCCTGCGGAATGTCCACCTGGCCGACACGCTTCATGCGGCGTTTGCCTTCTTTTTGTTTTTCCAATAGTTTGCGTTTGCGGCTTATGTCGCCGCCATAGCATTTGGCGAGAACGTTTTTGCGCATGGCAGCAACCGTTTCGCGGGCGATGACCCGGCTGCCGATGGCGGCTTGGATGGGAACTTCAAACATCTGGCGCGGAATAAGTTTGCGGAGGCGAGAAACGAGTTCGCGGCCACGTTCGTAGGCGGTGTCGCGATGGGTGATCATCGCGAGGGCGTCTACCGGCTCACCACCGACCAGGACGTCGAGTTTCACGAGGTCGGATTCCTTGTAACCCTCGAGGTGGTAGTCGAGCGAAGCGTAGCCGCGCGAAACGGATTTGAGGCGGTCGTAAAAGTCCAGGACGATTTCGTTAAGCGGCAGCTCGTAGGTGAGCATGACGCGAGTGGGAGAAAGATACTCGAAATTTTTCTGGATACCGCGCTTGTCCTGGCACAGCTGCAGGATGCTGCCGACCGAGTCGTCGCTGGTGATGATCATGGCCTTAATGACGGGCTCTTCGATCTTTTCAATATCACTGGGATTGGGAAATTTTGCGGGGCTATCCACTTCGATGGCAGTGCCGCCGACACGCGTGATGCGATAGCGCACGCTAGGCGCGGTAGTGATGAGGTTTAGACCGAATTCGCGTTCCAGGCGCTCCTGCACGATTTCCATGTGCAGCAGGCCGAGAAAGCCGCAGCGAAAACCGAAGCCGAGAGCGACCGAGTTTTCCGGCTCGTAAAAAAATGCCGCGTCATTGAGCTGGAGCTTGCCGAGCGCGTCGCGCAACGGTTCGTATTCGTCAGCAAGGACCGGGAACAAGCCCGCAAAGACCATGGGCTTGGTGGCTTCAAAGCCGGGCAGCGGCAGCGCGTTGCTGCCAGCTTCGATAACCGTGTCGCCCATGCGCGCGTCCGCGACGCGTTTGATGTTGGCGACGATGAAGCCGACGTCGCCGGCTTCGAGCTCTTCGAGTGCAACTGGCTTGGGGGTCAGCGCGCCAAGTTGCTCGACTTCATAAACCTCCGGATTGGCGCACAGCCGAATCTTCATGTGATTGGTCAGTCGGCCGGCCTTCACACGAACCAGCACGACGGCGCCGCGATACGGATCGAACCAGGAATCGAAGATCAGCGCTTGCAGCGGACTTTGCGCGCTGCCTTTAGGCGCGGGAACTCGGTGAACGATGGCTTCGAGGACATCTTCGACGCCGAGCCCGCTTTTGGCGCTGATGAGCAACGCGTCTTGGGCGGGAATAGCGAGCACGTTTTCGATCTGTTCTTTGACAAAGTCCGGCTGCGCGGCCGGCAAGTCCACTTTGTTGATGACCGGAACGATGGTGAGGTTGTTGCCGGCGGCGAGAAAGGTGTTGGCGACGGTTTGTGCTTCGACACCCTGAGAAGCATCAACGACGAGAAGCGCGCCTTCGCAAGCGGAGAGCGCGCGAGATACTTCGTAAGAGAAGTCAACGTGGCCTGGTGTATCGATCAGATTGAGGCGATAGGTATTTCCGTCTTTGGCTTGGTAGTGGAGGCGGATGCTCTTGGCTTTGATGGTGATGCCGCGCTCGCGCTCCAGGTCCATGGAATCGAGTACTTGTTCGTGCATTTCGCGTTGCGAAAGCGCGCCGGTCATTTCCAGCAAGCGATCGGCCAGCGTGGACTTGCCGTGGTCAATATGCGCGATGATGCAGAAATTCCGCTCGAACTGTGGGTCCATGTACCTATTCTGACGGCGGCGGAAAGATGATCCGCATGCCCGATGTATTTTCCCGGCGCGGCTACCAAGCAGCCGACCTAAAATTTCGCGATGGGAGCACAGACGGACTGCGCGAAATCGCAATCTTGGAACAATCAGTTTGCCATAAATCGCGGTGGGCGTCAGCCGAAGCGGTGCAGCTCGGCCGCATGGACTCAGCGGCGGAACTGGTTGATGATCCAGAGAATCAGACTGATGAACACGCTGATGACCAGGCAAGAGACGAGCGGGAAATAGAAAGTGCCGTTCTGGCCGCGATGGACGATGTCGCCAGGCAGGCGACCGAGGCGGAAGGGAAGTTTGCCGCCGAAGTAGAAAAGCATTCCGACGATGATAAGAACGGTGCCCAGAATGAGCAGCGTGCGGCCGAATTGTTGGAGCGGTTCCACTTGGGCGATTGTAGCTTGCGCAGAGCCAAGGAAACAGGAAAGAACGGGACGAAATAAGTGTCGCGAGGGCCACAATTTTTTCCTAATAGTGGCAAACAAAGGACTTACAGAGGCACGGAGGAAAAGAGTACCGGGCTAAGGTTGAGGAGAAGGAAGTTAGCGTGTCGCCGGAGCTTGGCGTTCTTGCCAGGACGAGCGGATACTATAGCGTCTTTCACGACGCTCGAGAGACCGTTCAACCTTGCAAGACCGGGTGTGGCTTTCCAGGCCGGGCGCTATCCGCAGAGCGGCGAACGCGTTCCTGGCAGGCAGATGAACCATGATGGATGGAATGCCGGTACGTCGTCCACCGGCGCGGGACGGTCGCGATGAGGTTGTCTGAAAAGATCGGCGGAACTGACTCACCCCAAACCCGCTCGTTAGCTTGAGTCTTTGAACAATCGATCGGAAACCACCGCCGGTTGGACGAAATTCTTGCGAGACAACGCCTAGCAACGGTCCTGTGATGTCTAGGCGGCGGCGATGCGGTGTATGAGGTCGTTTTGTTCAGCGATGGATTCGGCGCCGATAGTGAAGGCGTCGAGGACATTGAGGCCGAGGGCGAAGCGCAAGGCTTCGGCTTGGCGGTCGCGCAGTGCACCTTGGCCCAGGATTTTCATGCCAAGGATGGCTTTGCCTGCGGCTTTCATTTCGCGGAGAACACTGACCACGGTATCGGGATCGGCGTCCATGTGCGCGCCGATGGGATTCACTCGCGCCAAGTCAACCTCTACCCAGGGAGATTTCGCCGCGGCGCGCAGGGCTTCAATGGAGTGGCACGAGCAGCCGTGCGCGCGAATGATTTGCTTGTGTTTGGCTTCTTCGAGCACGTCCATCACCGGGCGGTAGCGCGTCGTCCAGTCGCCTTCAGTTAAGCAGTGCATCAAGACGATATCGATTTGTTCGATGCCGAGCTCGCGGCGGAAGCGGTCGAGGTCCGCACGCATTTCGTTAGGATCGCGGGCCCAGGACTTGGTTAGGACAGTGACCCTGTTACGGTCGACGTGCTTCAGCGCTTCGGCGACGTGGGGGTGGCTACCGTACGAATCGGCGGCGTCAAACAAGCGCAGGCCGTGGTCGTAGCCGTTCAGCAACAGGCGTGGAAGGCCGTCCATGCCGAGCGCGGTCTGATGGGAATGCTTGCCGACGCCGACCGTGCCGGTTCCCATGGCCAAGCGGGAAGTCTTGATGCCGGTGTTCCCCAGTGTGACGGTATCGGTTGCATTGTACTTCTGAGCGAGAGGCGGAATAGCGGAGAGCCTACGTGCAAAAGAGGGAGACGCGAGCAAGGCGCCGGCGGCGGCGCGGGAAGTACGGTCGAGGAAGTCGCGACGGAGCATAGAAACCTCCGGCTGGCGTTACGGAACACTCCTATCAGTCGGACGGATGAGCGGTGCCATTGGTTAGCGACGGTACCTGACCGGTGCGGCGTGTACCGCTATTCTTCTTCTTCAAACTCGCCCAATTGCATCGTGAGGTACCGCTCATAGCCCAGCTCTTTGATCTGGTGGACTTGCGCTTCGAGCCAATCGACGTGATCCTCCTCGTCTTTCAAGAGCACGACGAGCAGATCCCGTGAACCATTATCCTTTTCGGCGACGGCAACCTGAATGGCGGCGTTGTACGCCTGGACGGCGGAAAGTTCCAGGTCGAGATCGCTCTGGATCATTTCCTGGACATTTTTTCCGACCGTGAGTTCCAAAGGCTGCATGCTGGGAGTGCCGTCAAGAAAGAGAATGCGTTCCATCAACGCTTCGGCGTGCTTCATTTCGCCGATGGACTGTTTCTTGATGTATTCGGAAAGGCGCTCGTAGCCCCAGTTCTCGCACATTTCCGCGTGGAGAAAGTATTGATTGATCGCTGTGAGTTCTTCGCGCAGCGCTTTGTTCAGTTCTGCGATGACTTTGGGTGAGCCCTTCATAATTCCGGGAGTATAACGCGGTAGCGAGCTTATCCGGAACAACTATTAGGCCATAAGCCACGACCCGCCCCGGGTTCTCGCTCGTCAGATCAGTTCGAGGCCCGAGAAGAAGTAGCCGATCTCGAAGGCGGCGGTTTCTGATGCGTCGGAGCCGTGCGTGACGTTGTTGCCAATGCTGGTGCCGAGGTCATGGCGGATGGTCCCGGGCGTTGCTTTCTTGGGATCGGTGGCGCCCATGGTGTCCCGCCATTTCAGGATGGCGCCGTCGGCCTCAAGAACCATCGCGACGATCTTGCCGGAAGACATAAAGTCGGTGAGTTCGCCGAAGAAGGGACGCTTCTGGTGTACTGCGTAGAAGCCGCCGGCTTCTTCTTTAGTGAGTCGCATGGACTTGATCGCGACAATTTTGAAGCCTGCTTTGTGAATCCGGTAGAGAATTTCGCCCTGTTTGCCTGCAGCAACCGCGTCGGGCTTGATGATCGCAAAAGTACGTTCTAGTGCCACGAAAGTTCCTCCAGTTAATCGAGTCAAGGACCCGGCCAGGATGCCGGCGCTACAAGAAAGCAGCCGGGCGGAAGCCCGGCACCGCAAAATCAGAAACCGGCGAGAGCCCGGCGCAACCAAACACGCCTGCGCCAGAAGGCCCGACAAGGGTCATTTCAGGGCGGCAGCCAGCGTTGAACCCAAGTCCGCGGGAGTTTCCACGGTGCGGATGCCGGCGGCGTTCATGGCGGCGTATTTGTCTTTCGCCGTACCCTGGCCGCCGGAGATGATCGCGCCGGCGTGTCCCATGCGGCGTCCGGGAGGCGCGGTCTGCCCTGCGATGAACCCGACTACCGGTTTCTTCATGTTGGCCTTAATCCACTCAGCGGCGGTTTCTTCGGCATTCCCGCCGATTTCACCGATTAGGATTACGGCGTGGGTGTCCGGGTCGTCATTGAATAACTTGATGGCATCGAGGAATGAGGTGCCGATGATGGGATCGCCGCCGATTCCGATACAGGTAGATTGACCGATGCCGAGGCGCGTCAGTTGATCCACGGCTTCATAGGTAAGAGTGCCACTGCGGCTAACTACGCCTACCTTTCCTTGTTTGTGAATGCGGCCGGGCATGATGCCGATTTTGCATTTGCCCGGCGAAATGATGCCTGGACAGTTGGGACCGATGAGACGGGTCTTAGCGCGATTCACGACCGCGTCGACCCGCACCATGTCGATGACGGGAATTCCTTCGGTGATGCAGATGACCAGCGGCACTTCGGCATCGGCGGCTTCGAGGATAGCGTCCGCGGCGTAAGGAGGCGGAACAAAGATAACCGAAGCGTTTGCGCCGGTGCCTTTGACGGCTTCGGCGACCGTGTTGAACACTGGCCGTTCGAGATGTTTGCTGCCGCCTTTGCCGGGAGTCACGCCGCCAACGACAGTGGTGCCGTACTCGATCATCTGTTGCGCGTGGAAAGTGCCTTCGCGGCCGGTGAAACCCTGCACGATGAGCTTGGTTTTATCGTTTACGAGTACGCTCATCGCGCACCTCCCGCCAGTGAAACGACCTTTTGCGCGCCGTCTTTCATCCCGTTGGCGATGGTGAAGTTGAGGCCGGAGTCGCGGAGGATTTGCTGGCCCTGTTCGACATTGGTGCCTTCCATGCGGACAACCACGGGAATCTTCACTTGTAGATCCTTGGCAGCGGCTACGACGCCCGTTGCGAGTACGTCGCAGCGAAGGATGCCGCCAAAAATGTTGATGAAGACCGCTTTGACGGCAGGATCGCTCAGCAGGATGCGAAAGGCGTTTTTCACCTGCTCGGCGGAAGCGCCGCCGCCGACGTCGAGAAAGTTTGCCGGTGAACCGCCGGCGTACTTGATGATGTCCATGGTGGCCATGGCAAGGCCGGCGCCGTTGACCATGCAAGCGACGTTGCCGTCAAGCTTGATGTAGTTGAGGCCGTACTTGGAAGCTTCGACTTCGAGGGGATCTTCTTCGTCGAGATCGCGCAAGCCGCGCAAGTCGGTGTGGCGAAACAGGCCGTTGTCGTCGAAGGTCATTTTCGCGTCGAGCGCGACCAGGCGGCCATCGCCGGTGAGGACACACGGATTGATTTCAAGCATCGAGGCGTCGGTATCCACAAACGCACGATAAAGAGCCTGGAAGAATGGAGCGGCATGATTGGCGGCTTCGCCGGACAAGCCAAGGCCGAAGGCGAGTTTGCGCGCCTGATAGGGCTGTAGCCCGACCGAAGGATGAATCGTCTCCTTCAGAATGGCGTTGGGATCTTTCTTCGCGACTTCCTCGATTTCCACGCCGCCCGCAGCGCTGGCCATGAAAATGACGCGAGCGGACTGGCGATCGACCAGCAGGCTCAAGTACAGCTCGCGCTTGATGTCCAGTCCTTCTTCAATCAGGAGCCGCTTGACGATGCGGCCGCCGGGACCAGTTTGAAAGGTGACGAGATTCATGCCCAACATGCGCGAAGCGATTTCCGCGGCTTCATCGGGAGAATGGGCCAGCTTGACGCCGCCGCCCTTGCCGCGGCCGCCGGCATGGATCTGCGCCTTTACTACGACGATGGGCGATTTCAAGCGATGCGCGCCTTCGCGGGCTTCTTCTTTGCTGAAGGCGACTTCGCCGCGAGGTGTGGTGACGCCATAGCGTGCGAGAATAGCTTTGGCTTGGTACTCGTGAATCTTCATCAGTGATCCGTTAGTGTTCGGCCGTCGAACAACCAGCCAGTGTTAGAATTTTGTCGTTCGCAAAACATAGAAGTTTACTCGGAACCCGACAGGGGAGCAAGGAAACCGCCGAATGAGCGGCTTTTTCACATTTCGCAGGGCATCGGCATGAGTCACCGGCTGGTTCAAACGGTGATCGCCGGACGTCAGTTGAGCGCCGCGCAAGCTGAAGAACTGATGGAGGAGGTGCTCGCCGGCCGGCTGGTGACTGCGGAAATCGTGCAGGTTCTCACCGCGTTGAACGCACGGGTATACCGAGCGGAAGAATTGGCGGGCTTTGCCCGGGCCATGCGGAAGCACGCGGCGCGGGTCTTTGCCGAGAGCGAGATTTTGCCGGAACGCATGGTGGATACGTGTGGGACGGGCGGAGACGATTCCAGCACATTCAATATCTCGACGGCTGCGGCAATTGTGGCCGCCGCCGCCGGGGCGCGAGTGGCGAAGCATGGGAATCGTGCGGCCAGTTCGAAGTGTGGAAGCGCGGACGTCCTGGAAGCGCTCGGCGTGAGACTTGACTTGCCGTTTGAACAGATTGGGCGGGCCATTCGCGAAATTGGCATAGGGTTCTTGTTTGCGCAGGCGGCGCACACGGCAACGCGCCATGCGACGCCTGCCCGGAAACAAATTGGGACGCGAACCGTGTTTAATTTGCTTGGGCCCTTGACTAACCCTGCTCGGGCCCAGGCTCAGGTGTTGGGCGTGTTTTCGCCGGAGGCTGTGGATGTAGTGGCCGGAGCGCTGGCGGAACTGGGTACGGAGCAAGCGTTTGTAGTCCACGGAGCGGGCAAACTGGACGAGATTTCTCTCGCGGGACCAACGATTGTGGCGGAGGTCCGGACCGGCTCGGTGCGAAAATTTCAGGTGATGCCGGAGGACTTCGGCAAGGAACCAGCGCCGCTGGCGGCCATCCAAGGCGGGAGCGTGGCCGAAAATGCAGTACTCATCCGGGAATTATTGGGTGGAGTTGCGAATGGGGAAGAGCTCGAGGCCCAGGCTCGGCAAGACGTGGTGATCGTTAATGCTTCGGCGGCCCTGGTGGCGGCAGGTGTCGCGGGAAACTTTCGCGAGGGCGCGGAATTAGCGGAAAGGGCGCTGCGCGATGGATCGGCGGCGCACAAGCTCCACGCGCTTCGCCAGTACGGCCAGGCGTAAGGGCGTCGGGCTTGGACGTGTATGATTCCGCATCCGTAGCGGCGGAGTTTTTGCCCACTTTTTTTTAGCGGTATATAGTTTAGGAGCGAAGCCAGCGCTCCGCCCGCGCTATGGCTGCACTCCAGGCTCCGCAAAGGCAAACCGCAGGAATGGCAGACGTCAACAAGCATCTGGACCGCGCCAAGAAGTTCCTTGAGAAGAACCGGGTAGAGGACGCGATTGAAGCGTACCTGTCGGTGCTCGAGGAAGCACCGTCGCATATGGAGGCCACGCAGGCCCTCGGCGACCTCTATGCCCGCCGCGAACAGCCTGACCGCGCCGCCGTTTATTACGGAATGTTTTTTGATTTGCTGGTGGATCCCAAGGACGAAACCAAGGCGCTGGCTATCTATAACCGCTTTCTGAAGCACGCCGGGACACAGCAGCCGCCCGAGCGCATCGCGCGCTACGCGTTCTTGCAGCAAAAACAGAACCGTACGGAAGAGGCCAGCGAGCAATATGGGAAGGCTGCGGAGCTCTTTACGGCGGCTGGACGGCAAGAGGACGCGCTGTTTTGCTGGGAGCGCATTGCTCAGCTGGAACCGGACAATCTTTCACGGCAGATCAAGCTGGCGGACGTAGCGGAAAAGAGCGGGCGCAACCTGCTGGCGGCGCGGGCACTGCTGCGCGCTGGGCAATTGGCTTCGGCCAGCGGCGCGGCGGACGAGTCGCTCAAATTCTTGGCGCGCGCCCATGGTCTGGCGCCGCAAGAACGCAGCGTAGCCTTGCTGTACGCGGCGGCGCGGCTGCGCAAGGGGGAAGCGGCGGACGCGGCGAAATTGCTGGAGCCGTTTTCCGCTAGCGAAACGGATCCGGTTTTTCTGGAAACTTTTGCCGATGCGCTAATGCGCTCGGGGCAGCTCGATCGTGCCCGCGGAATTCTGGAAAAGCTGCTGCAGGAGAAAAATGCCGGACTGGCGAGATTGTTTCAACTTGCCGATCTCTACGCTACGGCGGGAGCAGGGACGAAGGCCGTTGAAGTCCTGGTGTTCCTCAAGAGAAGAATGTTTGCCGAAAAGCGACAAAACGAATTTGCCGCGCAGGTTGACGATGTCGCGGGGAGGCACACCAGTTCTGCTGAGCTTCTTGAATTTTGGGCGGTGCTCTACAACGAACTGAATCGCGAGTCGAAATACTTCGAAATCATGATCAAGTTGTTCGACGCGTATCTGGGGCGGAACGAGGTTCGCAAGGCCTGCGAGGCGTTAGAACGCCTGGTTGATATCGATGCGTACGACTATCGCAACCAGGAACGTTTGGAAAAATTGAAAGGAAAGACCGATGACGCGTTCCTGAGACGCGTTGCGAGCCGGCTGACCAAATCGGGAACCAGTGTTTCGACGGCGGACACCGTTCCGCAGGCGGGGCCGGCCAGTTCGCGAGAGGCGGCCCCGCCAGTTACGGAAGAAGGCCAGCGCATGCAGGCGCTGGAAGACTTGATTGTGCAGACGGAAATCTTTCTTCAGTACTCGCTGCAGAGCAAGGCGATTGACCGCCTGCAGAAGATCGCTGAAATGTTCCCGGGAGAGGAAGAGAAGAACGCCCGGCTGAAGACTTTGTATCAGACCGCGAATTGGTGGCCGAAGGGCGCGCCACCGAAGAAGGCTGAGCCGGCACGGCCAAGTACCGCCGCGGCGCCTGAGGCGGCACCAGCAAGCGCGGCCAAAACCGGCACCTTCACGGCCGACACGCTGCGTGACCTTTCCAAGATTTCTGAGATCAATCAAAAGATTTTTCGCCAACAGACACCACGCGCCATGTTGAACACCGCGGTGAGCGAAGTCGGCGAATATCTGCACGTGAGCCGCGCGTTGGCCGTAATTGGCGCCGCCGGCAGGCCGCCCGATCTGGCAGCGGAGTTTTGCGGAGCCAGCATGAAACCCGCACCCGGTGCCCAAGTCGTGTTTCTCTTGGCGCAGGTGGAAAAAACTTCGGGCGACGAACTGGGCGGACTCATTTTGGAGGATGCGACCGGCCCGGCGTTAAAAGATCTAGGCTTGCGCACCGCGCTGGGTGTGCGCATCACCGATCGCGAGACACAACAGAGTGCGGGGATGCTTATTGTGGGTCAGTCCGAGCCGCGTAAATGGAAGCCCAACGAGACCTATTTTCTCCAAGCGATCGGCGACCAGATGTTAATGAGTGTCAGCCACACGCGCCTTCGTTCGCTGGTACGCCGCATGGGGGTTTCGGATGAGCGCAGCGGCTTGTTGAGCCGCAGTTCCTATCAAAGCTGCTTGCTGACCGAAGCTGACCGCGCACGAACGCAGGGTACACCGCTTGCTTTGACCATTGTGCAAATTGACCGCGGCTCAGAACTGGCGCGGCAGCAGGGCGAGTCGTCCATGGAACGTTTTCTCGAACAATTGGCGCGCTCCTTGCAGCCGATCGTGCGGCAGAACGACGTCGCGGTGAAATATACTTCCTGGTCGTTGGCGTTCATCTTGCCGGACACCACATTGGCCGGCGCGCAGAATCTGGCCGACAAATTGCGCCGTGCTGCCGCGGGAATTCGGCCACCGTGGGACTCCACGTCCATTACCTTAAGCGCAGGAATCGTGGAAGCCGTCGCGAAGCCTGATTACGAAAGCGAAGATATCGTCACCGACCTGATGAATCGCGCGGAATTTTCCGTCGAAGAAGCGCGCAAACGCGGCGGCGACACGGTGGTCACACTCGAAGCGCCGAAAGTTTGACCTGCTGCAACAGTTCCTGGTGGACTGCATCTAACTGCAAACGAGGTTCGCAATGGTTCCAACCGATGTGGTGATTGTTGCGGGAGCGCGGACGCCCATGTCGCGCTACACCGGAGCATTTTCGGATGTTTCGGCAATTGATCTGGCGGCGGCTGCTTCGCGCGAAGCGATTCGGCGTTCCGGCGCCAATCCCGAGGAGTTTGATCATGCGATCTTCGGCAACGTAATGCAGACCAGCCCCGATGCACTGTATGGTGCCCGCCACGTGGCGTTGAAAGCGGGTTTGAAAACCGAGACGCCCGCGGTAACCGTGAATCGTCTTTGCGGCTCGGGTATCGAAGCTATCGCGCAAGCGGCTCAGCGTTTGCTGCTGGGCGAAAGCGAACTGATCCTCGCCGGCGGTATGGAAAACATGACCCAGGCGCCCTTCGTCATCCGCGGCCTGCGTAATGGTCTCAAGTTGGGCGGCGGTGCTCTGGAAGATACGCTGATGGTCGGCTTGACGGATACCTATTGCGGCCTGCCCATGGCGCTTACAGCCGAGAAGCTCGCCGAACAATACGGCGTCACGCGCAAGGATGCCGACACTTACGCGCTGCGCAGCCAGCAAGCCGCGGACACCGCGTACCAGGCATGCCGCATTAAGGAAGAACTCGTTCCGGTGGAAGTGAAGCAGGGCAAGAAAACCATCACCGTGAGCGAAGACGACCATCGCCGCCCTGAAACCACCATGGAAATTCTGGAGAAGCTGCCGCCTTCGTTTAAGAAGGATGGGATCGTGACCGCCGGCAATGCCAGTGGAATCGTAGACGGAGCCGCCGCGCTCGTGGTCACCAAAGAAAAGACTGCCAAAGATCGCGGCCTGAAACCGGTCGGCCGAATCGTCTCGTGGGCCAGCACGGGAGTGGATCCAAGCATCATGGGCATCGGTCCCGTGCCAAGTTCTCAGAAAGCGCTGAAAGCGGCGGGCCTGACGGTCGATCAGATGGATCGCGTGGAAGTGAACGAAGCATTCGCCGCGCAATACCTTGCCGTCGAGAAAGCCCTGGCCTTGAATCGCGATAAGACCAACGTGAACGGGGGGGCCATTGCCCTCGGCCATCCGCTCGGTGCTTCAGGAACGCGCCTGGTGATCACTCTTCTGAACGAGTTGCGCAGAAACAATTTGCGCTATGGACTGGCCACGGCCTGCATCGGCGGTGGGCAGGGCATTGCGATGATCGTCGAAAACATTGCTATCGCCTGACTGCGCTGGCTCGTTCGGTCCAGTCCAACCTATGTCTGCTGGGAATTTGATACACTCTTGTTCCGGCCCTGGGGCGGGTCCTTGCGGGAATCCCCGCGAGTCTAAAGAGGAAAAGTCATGGCGATTGGGAAAGTAGGAGTCGTGGGGTGTGGGCTGATGGGCGCAGGAATCGCCCAGGTTTGCGCCGCATCTGGCTTCGCAACGGTAGTGCGGGAAGTCAGCCCCGAGCTGGTGGACAAGGGCCTTAAAGGGATCGAAAAGAATTTGGCGCGGCTCGTCGAAAAGGGAACGATCACCGAGCCCGCGAAAACTGAAATCCGTGGACGTTTAAATGGCACCACCTCCATTGATGACCTGAAAGACTGCGATCTGATCATCGAAGCGATCATCGAACAGCTTCCCGCCAAGCGCGAATTGTTCGCCGCGCTAGACGGCCGGTGCCTTGAAAAGACCATCTTTGCCAGCAACACCTCTTCGCTGACCATCACGGAAATTGCGACCGCAACGAAGCGCCCGCAGCGCTTTGTTGGACTGCACTTTTTCAATCCGGTGCCGGTCATGAAGCTGGTCGAAGTGGTGAAAACGATCGCCACCGATCCCGCGGTTTACGAAGAGATGGTGGCGTTCGGCACGAAACTCGGCAAAGTTGCGGTGCGCGCCAACGATTCCACGGGATTTATCGTAAACCGCTTGCTGGTGCCGTACCTGCTCGACGCCATCCGCGCCCTGGAGGAAGGCGTCGGCTCCATAGAAGACATTGATAACTCGATGAAGCTCGGCTGCGGCCATCCCATGGGCCCGCTCACGTTGCTGGACTTCGTCGGCCTCGATACGACCTACTACATCTCGCAAATCATGTTCGACGAGTTCAAGGAAAAGCGATTCGCCGCACCGCCGTTGCTGAAGCGAATGGTTCTAGCTGGATGGAACGGCCGTAAGGCGGGCCGCGGATTCTACGACTACGCCGATCCGCAGAAACCGGCGCCGCAGAGATTCTAACCAACTTTGAGACGACCATGAGCTACGAAAATATTCTGTACGACAAGAAAGACGGAATCGCGACGATCACCTTCAATCGTCCCAAAGTTCTGAACGCACTGAACCGCAAGACGGTCGAAGAGCTTCAGAGCGCATTAATCGATGCGCGTGACGATGCAGGTGTTCGCGCCCTGATCCTCACCGGTGGCGGCGATAAAGCGTTTGTGGCCGGTGCCGACATCGGCGAACTGGCGCAGCAAACTCCCGTCGGCGGAAAAGACTTTTCTCTTTTCGGGCAAAGCGTCTTTCATTTACTCGAGACGATCGGCAAGCCCTCTATATGCGCAATCAATGGTTTTGCTCTGGGAGGCGGCTGCGAATTGGCCCTTAGTTGCTCCATTCGAATCGCCAGCAAGACGGCTCGCCTCGGCCAGCCCGAAGTAAAGCTCGGAATCCTTCCAGGCTACGGCGGATCTCAGCGCCTCCCGCGTTTGTGTGGTAAGGGGATGGCACACGAACTGTGCCTGACCGGAGAGATGATCAGTGCCGACGAAGCCCTTCGCATTGGACTGGTCAACCACATTTACGATTCAGCCGAGCTGCTGCCCGCCGCCGAGGCTATCGCCAAAAAAATCATCGCCAATGCGCCGCTCGCCGTGAAGTTCACCATGCAAGCGATTGAACGCGGCGTGGAAATGCCTTTGCAAGAAGGCCTCTTCCTCGAAGCGACGCTCTTCGGCGTGGCCTGCGCTACAGAAGACATGCGCGAAGGCACAAAAGCTTTTTTGGAAAAGCGCCCTGCAGCGTTCAAAGGAAAGTAAGGAACGGAGCTACAGCGACTTTGGCCGACAAACTTCAGCCAGGAAAAATCAGTGGGGAACTCACGGCCCGCGGCCTGCGATTTGCCATCGCGGTTAGCCGCTTCAACGGTTTCATCACAGAACGCTTGCTGGCCGCTGCCGTGGATGCCCTGGAACGCGCGGGCGCGCAAAGCAACGACGTGAATATCGTACACGTTCCGGGTGCATTCGAATTGCCGCTCACGGCAAAGAAGCTCGCCCTTACCGACGATTACGACGCACTCATTGCCATAGGTTGCGTTCTTCGCGGAGCAACCGCGCATTACGACTATGTGTGCTCGGAAACTTCGCGGGGCCTGCAGCTTGCGCAAATGGACACGGGCGTGCCGGTAATCTTTTGCGTGCTCACCTGCGACACTCTCGAACAGGCGATCGACCGCGCCGGACTAAAGGGTGGCAACAAGGGCTTTGAAGCTGGTCTCGCTGCGATCGAAATGGCCCAGTTGTCCCGCAAATTGAAGCCTGCCGCCCCGGCAAAGTCCGCGCCCACGAAAGCGCGGCGTAGATAACGTGAGGCTCCGTTCAAAATCGCGCGAATACGCGATGCAGATGCTTTTTCAATGGGAAATGAGTAAGCAGGACCCAAAAAAGCTCGTGGAACAATTCTGGAAGGGTGCCGCCGCGGCCGACCTTACCGAAAGTTTCGCCAACGAACTCTTCGAAGGCGCCGCCACGCAGATCAAGGACCTCGACGCGTTAATCGAACAACACAGTGAATGGAAAATGGAGAGAATTTCCGCCATCGACCGCGCGATTCTGCGTCTGGCAATTTATGAATTGCGCGCCAATACCGCGCAGCGTCGCACCGTCTTCAATGAGGCCCTGGAACTGGCCAAGAAATATTCCAGCGAAGAATCCACTGGTTATTTGAACGGCATTCTTCACGCTGTGGGCAAGACCGTGAAAAAATCGTAGCGACGCCCGAGCTTTCGCCGGTCGCTCCGGGTCTTCTACTCGATCGTTCCTTCAAAAACCCGCACCGCCGCTCCGCTCACTCGCGGCACAAGCTTCGTTCCCGATTGGCTGACCTCGACTTCGATCTGGCTCGGCCGGCCCATCTCGGCACCTTGCAGAATGCTCAGGGTCTGGCCGGTATTGAGCTCTCCGTTTTTCACCAGGTACGCCCCTAGGGAACCAGCCGCCGAACCCGTGGCGGCATCCTCATACAACTCCCACGGAAGCATGCCGCGCGAAAACGCAGTGTTGTTTTTCCCCGGCGCGAAGCAATACGCCATAGTCGCGTTCCTGCCGAGCAGCCGGCGTAGTTCCGCCATGTTCATTTCGATTTTTCCCAGTGCCGCGCGGTTCCGCAGGGGCACCATGAGGTTAAACACGCCGGTCGAAACGCACATCGGTTCGAGCGTGGCGTCGAAATCTTTCAAGGACAAGCCCAGCGCCTTGGCCAACGCGGCTTTTTTTACTCTCAGCGGCTTGAATTGCGCCTCTTTCTGGGTCATGGTCACTCGTTGAGGACGGCCGTCCTTGAACCGTATTTCCACCGGCAACACGCCGGCGCCCGTCTGCTGCAAAATGTGGACTCCACCTTCCTGCGCAGGCACCACGCCCAACTCCGCGAGCAGAAACCATGTTCCAATCACCGGATGCCCCGCCAGTTTTAGTTCTTCGCGCGTCGTAAAGATGCGCAGCCGTGCCAACGCACGGTCGTCCGTCGGCTTCTGCACGAAAACCGTTTCGGAAAGGTTCATTTCCCGCGCGATCGCCTGCATGGCGTCGTCGGAAAGCCCGTCGCCATCTGCAAAAACCGCGAGCGGGTTGCCCTCGAAACGTGTCTTCGTAAATACATCCAGCGTGTAGAAGCGATGGCTCATGGCAGGTTGACGCAAAACTGGTTAGAGTCTTTCCAGTTGCGGCAGCGTCCTTTCGTTGGTGACGTTCCCGGTATTCAAGGTCGTTTTCGGCTCAAAGAGCAGAACCTGTGTTTCTTCCTCGGCCACGGGGAGGTGCTCGACGCCTCGCGGAACGATGATGAACTCGCCGGGCCCCACAATTTCCTCATGATCGCGGAATTTCATCCGCATGCGTCCCTGAACTACTAGAAACATTTCATCTTCGTGGTCGTGATGGTGCCAGACAAATTCTCCCTGGAAGCGCACCGCCTTCACGTAGCTATCGTTGATTTCTCCCAGGATCTTTGGGCTCCACGGTTCATGAAATTGTGAAAATTTCTTGGCAATGTTTATGGTTTTCATGGCCGCTCTCCGACTACATACTCTGAATTTTGTCGGCAACCGTGGATAGCACGCGCCGCGTAATCGCCACTCGCGACGTTTCGGAATATACCCGCAGCAGGTTTTCCGTTCCCGAAGCCCGCACCATCACCCAACCTACTTCGCCGAGGTAAAGCTTGATGCCGTCCATGCTTTCGCGCCGCACGACCGGCCAATCCGCAATTTTCTGCGTGCCGTTGGAGAACCACGCAATAGCCTTTTCCTTCTGCCTTGGAGTGACATCCAGATCGATTCTGCCGTAGCGATGCTCTCCGAATTCCTTGTGCAGCTCGTCCAGCAGCTGGCCTAGAGACTTGCCATGCCAGGCCATCAGTTCCGCCAGGAACAACGCCGAAACCGTGAAGTCACGCTCGGGGAGATACAGGCTCGTTCCGATGCCGCCACTTTCCTCGCCGCCGATCAAAATGTCTTGTTCCAGCATCAGTTCGCAGATGTATTTGAAGCCGATCGGGACTTCGTGCAACTTGCGGTCGAGTTTTGCGGCCAGCTTGTCGATCAGCTTGGTCACCGAGAATGTTTTGGCAATTTCGCCCGGCAGATTCCGCGAACCGGCCAAATGCCATACCAATAGCGCAAAGATCTGATGGGGATTGATGAACTCCCCGTTGCGATCCACAGCCCCGATGCGGTCACCATCGCCATCCGCCGCAAAGCCCACGGAAAACTTGCCCGCAACCACCGCTTCCTGCAGCGGTGCGATATGCGGCTCGATTGGCTCGGGATGAGCGCCTCCGTATCGGGGGTCGCGCATACCGCGAATTTCCTGGCACTCTACACCGTGCCGCCGGAAAAGCTCGGTCAGCAGTCCAGCAGCAGCGCCATGCATTGCGTCAAACGCGAAGCGGAATTTGGCTTTGCGAATGCGCTCCCAATCCACCAGCTTTTCCAGGGCATCCAAATAGGGTTTGCGCGGATCGAGCGGCTGAATCAGCTCCGGCCGGGATGGGAGAGAAGGGATGTCCGCCGAGCCCACAAACTGCAATTCGTTTTCGATTTGTGCGACGATCGACGGCAGCGCGCTGCTGCCATAACTGGCCTTGTATTTGATCCCGTTCCAGCGATATGGGTTGTGGCTTGCCGTGACGACGATTCCGCCCGCGGCTTCCCGGCTTCGCACCAGATAGGACACCGCCGGCGTGGGACACGGCCGGTCCGTGAGCCACACCGGAGTTCCAGCCGAAGAAACCACTTCTGCCACACGTCTGGCGACCCAATCGGACGCGTAGCGATGGTCGTATCCGACGATCACTCCCTTGCGCGCGTCTTCGCCGCGCACCACGTAGCGCGAAATCGCTTCGGCCACCGTTTCCGCATTCGCGAACGTGAAATCTTCGGCGATAACGCCGCGCCAGCCATCGGTACCAAACTTGATCGCGCTCATTTCAGTCAACCTTGCGAGTATATGTTAGGGCAGGGAGGGGAAAACAGCCGAATTGGCTGGTCCAACAAACTGCGGGTGGTTCTTCAAAGCAATTGCGTGAGTTTTTTTTCCTCCAGCCATTTCACGAAATTTCCGACATCCTGGGCTCGCTCACGCGGGCACAAGAGCAGTGCATCCGGCGTTTCTACCACAATCAGGTTCTTCACGCCGATCGCCGCCACGAATTTTCCGTTGCTCGAAAAATAGTTCCCGCTCGCGTCGACCGAGTGGCCCTGGCCCACAAATACATTTTCTCCTGGCTTTTGGGCCAATAATTCATAGACCGCGGCCCAGGATCCGATGTCGCTCCATCCCACTTGCGCGGGAACGACAAACACCTGCGGCTCGCTCGCTTGCGCCGTCGTCCGCTCCAAAATCGCATAGTCCACGGAGATGTTCTCCAGCTTGGGATAACTCTTCTTAAGCTGCACTTCATATTTGGACGTTCCAATCGAAGCAGCCAGTTTTTCGAGTTGCGAATACGTCGCCGGCAGGTGTTTCTGCAAGGCGTCCAGGAACGTTGATACCCTCCAGAAAAACATCCCGGCGTTCCACTGGTAATTTCCTGAAGCCAGGTACTCCTTCGCGACTTCCAACGCCGGCTTCTCCGCGAATCGCCGCACCGGATACACCGGCGTTCCATCCGCGCCGATAGTTGCCTCCATCCGCTCGATATAGCCAAATCCGGTCTCCGGATGCGTCGGCGGAATTCCCAGCACCACCATACGACCTGGCTTCCTGGCCACATCGAGTGCCGTGCGGACAATCTTCTGGTAAGCGCGAACGTCCTTGATGTAGTGGTCCGCGGGCAGCACCGCCATGAGCGCGTCGCCCTTGGCTGCTTTTCTTACGTGAAACGCCGCCAGCGCAATCGCTGCGGCTGTGTTGCGCCCCGTTGGCTCAACCAGCACCCGCTTCCGCGAAGCGCGCGGTAGCTGCTTGCGCAACCTGCTTTCCTGTTCAACGTTGGTCACCGTCCAGATGCGGTCTGGTGGAACCAGTGGCCGGAACCGCGCCACCGTCTGCTCCAGCATGGTTCCCCGGCCAGCAATATTCAGAAGTTGCTTAGGAGTTTTCGTTCGGCTACGGGGCCAGAAACGCGTCCCGCGTCCGCCCGCAAGGATTACCGCATGAACCGGAAGTGCTTCGCGCGCCATGCCAATTATTCGACCACGACTTCTGCGATTTGGGAATCGGTGACTCCCAGGCTGCGCAGGTGGCTCCGCAAGACTTCCAGGTCGGGCACGAATGTACGCAGAAATACCGATTCCTCCGCAGGGACCAACTCATAATGCTTTAACGAAGCCGGCATGAACCAGCATTCGCCCTGGCGGTAGTGCGCCTTATTGATGCGGTAGCGAATCTCGCCGCTTCCCGAGAGCACCACGAGCAAATTGAACGCGTCAGTTTTGGGCCGTGCGGTGAAGTGTTCTGTGATGCGCCAACGCTCGGTGGAAAAGTAACGGCACGCCACCAGCAAGGAAATCGTCATCGTTTGCGACGACCAGCTGAGCGGCTGCATCCGGTGAATCGGGGGATGCCCAAACCGGATCACCTCCAGGGCCTTCTCGATATGCAATTCACGCGGCTTGCCCGCCGGGTCCACCCGCCCGTAGTCGTAAACGCGATAGGTCAGGTCCGAATACTGCTGTACCTCGCACAAAATCATTCCCGGCCCGATGGTGTGCGGAATGCCCGCTGGTATGAAAAACGTCTCCCGGGCTTCCACCATGTGCGGCTGAAACAATTCCTCGAGCCCGCGTTTGCCAATCGCCGCCGCGAACTCCTTCTTCGTGGTGCCTGGCTTTAGCCCGATAAAGACTTGCGCATCGGGCTCGGCCGAAACCACATGCCACATTTCGGTTTTTCCACGCCCGCCGGCGGCCGCTTCATGCTGCGCGGCGTACTGGTCATCGGGATGTACTTGAATGGACAGTTTGTCCGTCGGAAAAATAAACTTCACCAGCAGCGGAAAATCTTGCGTCGCCGCGCACCGTTCGCCGCGCCATTCCACCGGCATGTACCGCCAGGCTTCTAGGAGGCTCATGCCCTGGAACGGCCCGCTGGCCACCGCGCAACGTAAATCTGTCAGCCACGCCTCGCCTACTGGTTCGGCCAAATCCTTTTTGTCTGGAAAAATCGGCGCAAGCGAACGCGCGCCCCAAATCCTGGGACTGAACGTCGGCTCGATCCGAAACGGTTCCGGAATCACGAATCAGGCTGCTGCCTCGGCCCGGGAAAAGAATCGGTCGAGGCGCCGCAGTCCCTCCTCAATCCGTTCCAACGATGTCGCGTACGAGATACGCAAGTATCCCGGTGCGCCGAACGCATCGCCGCCCACCAGCGCCACGCGCGCCTTATCCAGCAGCAGCGTCGCCAGCTCGGTCGTATCCTTTGCCAGCGCGTGCGGCCCGTTCAAGTGCGCCGAAACGTCTGGAAACGCATAAAACGCTCCGCCCGGCTGCGCGCACTGCACTCCCGGAATCGCATTCAGCCCTTCCACGATGCGCTTCCGCCTTTTCGCATACTCCGCCAGCATCACCGGCACCGTGTCCATGGTTCCCGTCATCGCCGCCAGCGCCGCGTACTGCGCAATCGAAGTCGGATTCGACGTCGACTGGCTCTGCAGCTTGATCAGGGCCTGAATCAGCGCCGCCGGCCCCAACGTGTATCCTATGCGCCATCCGGTCATGGCAAATGTCTTCGAAACCGATCCGATGATGATGACGTTCTCTTTCGAATCCCTCGCGCTCGCAATCGAAAACGGTTTGTGAGGATCGTAGGTAAAGTGGGAGTAACACTCATCGCCCATCAGCCAGACGTTGTGCTTCTTGCAGACCGCCAAAATCTTTTCGTATTCATCGGGCGGAGTCACGCCGCCGCTTGGATTGCTCGGCGAATTCAGGATCAGCAGACGGCTCTTCGGCGTAATGGCCCTTTCGATCGCGTCCGCCCTCACCGCGAACCCGTCTTGCACGCTCGTCTGCACGTAAACCGGCGTCGCTCCCGTGTACTTGATGATGTCCGGAAAACTCACCCAGTACGGCGCGGGAATCAGCACCTCATCGCCCGCTTGCACCAGCACGCTCGCCACATTAAAAATCGCGTGCTTTCCGCCGACGTTCACCACGCATTCCCTCGGCTCGTAGTTCGACTTCAACTCCCGCTTGTGCCACGCGCAAATCGCGTCGCGCAGCGGCATGATTCCGCCGGTCGGCGTGTATTTCGTCTTGTTTCCGTGAATCGCCTCTATCGCCGCTTGCTTGATGTGATCTGGCGTTGGGAAGTCCGGCTCTCCCGGCCCAAAATCCGCAATGTCCACTCCCTTGGACTTCAGTTGATCCGCAGCTGTAATTACTGCGGACGTCGGCGAAACCTGTATGCGATTGATGCGATCGGTCAGCTTCACTTCTTCTCCTCGTAAGTTACGGCGCTCTCTCACGCCGGTTTTGGAATCGTCTTAAGAAACTTTTGCTCTCAGCCGCTCTTCCACAATCGCCGGAACCAGCCCGTGCAATGGCGCTCCCAGTTGTGCAATCTCGCGCACCAGCTTCGAACTCAAATAGCTGTACGTAACTCCCGGCAGCATGAACACCGTCTCCAGCCGCGGCTCCAATTTGCGGTTCATCAGCGCCATCTGCAATTCATACTCGTAGTCGCTCACCGCGCGAATCCCGCGCAAAATCACCCCCGCGCCCTTTTTTCGCGCGTAGTCCACCAGCAACCCGTCGAAAACATCCACTTCCACGTCGTCCCATTGCTTGGTCGTTTCCCGTAGCATCTCCACGCGCTCGCTGACCGAAAACAGCGGCTTCTTCTCGGCGTTCTGCAGCACCGCGACAATCAGCAAGTCAAACATTTTTTCGCCGCGCTCGATCAAGTCGAGGTGGCCGTTGGTCACCGGGTCAAACGAGCCTGGATATATGGCGATCGAGGTTTTCATCGGCTTCCTGAATCATTGTTAGTGTATCCCAGGCGAAACCATCATTGAGCCACAAACTAACATGCCAACGCGCCGGCACAACGTCCACTTTGGCCCCGCCATGAATCTTGGCTGCTAATTTGTTCTTCGCATTCCGAAAAGAGTGTGCCAATATCCCTCTTCCGCTGCTACATAGCACCCTAAACGCGCGGATTCAGGCTTCCTGCAAGGGAGGATTTCCTTTTATATGCGGTCAGCGGCCTACTTCCTTTTTTTTGCCACTTTCATGTTCGTTTCACAAGCCTATCCGCAATTCTCACAACCCCTGAACTTGATGCCACAACCCAGCAACGTGAATCTCGGCGTCGGCTCGCTTGCTATAGACGCCAACTTCTCCGTGGCCTTCACCGGCCACAGCGAACCGCGCCTTGACCGCGCCGCCGATCGCTTCCTCGCACAGCTTCACCGGCAAACCGCCTTGCTTCTAGTGCAGCAGCCGTCCCGCGATGCCGGCAAAGCCACGCTCGTCGTTCGCACCGATCACTCGAGCAAAGACGTCCAGGAGCTCGAGGAGGACGAATCCTACACGCTTGAAGTCACCTCATCTGGCGCAAAGCTGAACGCCGCCAATCCCCTCGGCATCCTGCACGGTCTGCAAACTTTTTTGCAAATCGTCGCAGTCACTCCCGACGGCTTTGCGGTTCCGGCCGTGACCATTCATGACCAGCCTCGCTTCGCCTGGCGCGGCACCATGATCGACGTCAGCCGCCACTTCATTCCGCTCGACGTCTTGAAGCGCAATCTCGACGGCATGGAAGCCGTCAAGATGAACGTCTTCCACTGGCACCTTTCTGAAAACCAGGGCTTCCGCCTGGAAAGCAAAAAATTCCCCAAGCTTCACGAACAAGGCTCCGACCATCTTTTCTACACCCAGGCAGAAGTCCGCGACCTCATCGCCTATGCCCGCGACCGCGGCATCCGCGTGGTTCCTGAATTCGACATGCCTGGCCACAGCACCGCCTGGTTTGTCGGCTATCCCGAACTCGCTAGCGGCTCCGGCCCATACTCGATCGAACGCCAATGGGGCGTCTTCGATCCCGCCATGGATCCCACCAAGGAATCCACGTACAAATTTCTCGACGAACTCCTCGGCGAAATGACCAAACTCTTTCCCGATCGGTATTTCCACATCGGCGGCGACGAAGTAAACGGCAAGGAATGGGACGCCAATACAAAAATTCAGGAATTCAAAAAATCGCACAACCTGAAATCAAACGAGGAACTGCAGGCCTATTTCAGTCAGCGTGTCCAAAAACTGGTCACCCAACATGGCAAGTCGGTCGTCGGCTGGGACGAAGTCTTCGTTCCCGGAGTTCCCAAAGACATCGTCATCCAGTCCTGGCGCGGCCAGAAGTCTCTCGCCGCGGCCGCCGGGCAGGGCTATCACGGCATTCTTTCGAACGGCTACTACCTAGACCTCGGCTGGTCCGCCGCGCGGCACTACGCCGTGGACCCCATGAGCGGAGCTGCAGCCGCTCTCACTGACGACCAGAAAAAGCTCATCCTCGGCGGCGAATCCTGCGTTTGGACCGAATACATGAATTCCGAAAATATTGATTCGCGCATCTGGCCACGCAATGCCGCCATTGCCGAACGCCTGTGGTCCCCAGAATCCACTACCGATTCCGCATCGATGTACCAACGACTCGCGACCGAATCCGCTCGCCTCGAATGGCTCGGCCTAACGCATCGCACCTACTACCGCAAAATGCTCCAGCGCATCGCCGGCCCCGCTACTCCCGAGGAGTTCGCCGCACTCACAACACTCGCCGACATGGTCGAGCCCGTGAAGGATTACACCCGCGAAAAGACCGCTCCTGCCGAACCCACCAGCTTGACTCCCCTCAATCGGGTCGTGGACGCCATCCCGCTCGAGAGCGACGCCGCCCGCCGCTTCTCCGAACTCGTGGACCAACTCCTCACGACGACCTGCCACGACGCCGCGCTCGCCTCCGCAGTCCGCGCTCAATTAACTCGCTGGAGCGGAAACGACGCCGCTTACGCTTCGCTCGCCCAAAAATCGTTCCTGGCTAAGGAAGCTGCCGCAACTTCACACGATCTTTCCGCCTCGAGTGCCGCAGGTCTGGTTGCCCTTGAGTCCGTCCTAGCGTCGAAGTTTCTCTCCGCGGATCAGCAAGCCCAACTGAACTCCGTGCTTGCCGAGTCCGCCAAGCCCAAAGCCCAACTCCTGCTCATCCCCGTCTCGGCCATCCAAAAGCTAATCGCCGCCGCCTCGCAATCCCCAACTTGTTCCAGTTCGAAGTAGCGGAGCCCAACGAAATATCTGCTACGGATCACCGCTCAGGGCACACCAGCGTTGTGACACCTACCCTCGCCGGCATCCCGAAATCCTCCCGCATTCACCGGAACAAACTCCCACGCATAGCGATCCGGCCACAGCGTTAGCTTCAGCACGCCGTAGGTATCGAAATTTCTCGCTGCGCTGTTCGGCAGCGCCGTACCCAGCGGATCGTGGCTCCGTCCGCCCGTCCCCACCACAATCTCCCGTATCCCGTTCTTGTCGTCCGCATTTCCGTCTGGATCTTGCGGTGCAAACCGCTCATAGGAATGCTCGTGTCCAGCCAGAATCAAATCCGCATGGGCCTCATACAGATCCCGCCACAACTCGCGTAGTTCAGGATGCACAGCATGGCTAGGAAAGACGCCGCTGCTATAAAGCGCGTGATGTCCGTACGCCACCATGCAGGATTTTGCATGCTCTGCCAGGTCCTGCTTCAGCCATGTTTCCTGTGGCGAGCCAATCCCGCATCCGCCCACTCCCGGTGCCACGCAGTTTGTATTCAGCGCGATGACATGCCATTTCCCAAGATCAAAACTGTAGTAGCTCCTTTCCGCCGTTCCCGCCTGTTCGCCCCAATATGCGAAATAAGCCGCGCCGCCTGCCGAGTTGTACTCGTGATTTCCCGGCGTAGGCCGGGTGCGCTCCTTGAACCTTCCCCACGTAGTGCCATAGCAATCGCGAAACTCCTGCGCCGTCCCGCGTTCGTACGCCAAATCTCCCGCCGCAAACACCGTCCCCGGAATTTGCTCGATAAGCTTTGCCGTGGCCTCTGCCCCAGCCAGTGCCGAGCACCCCGCAATGTCTCCGGCCCCCACCAGCACAAACGGTTGCGCCGCTTCCTTCGCTTTCTTTTCTTTCATCTGGGCCTGGGACCCGGGCCCGCTCCGCGCGGCCACGTGTGTCTCCGGCCCCAGCCCGCAGCTGGCAACGCCGAACACTGATGTCGCCAGCACCAACGCAGCGATCAGCAAGGACCTGACCTGTCCACCGCCCCTTTTCATCTTGTCTTTCCGTTCGACCAAATGCCTTCTCCTTTGAAAGAGGGACGACAGCGTAACATAGCCCGGCAGCCCAGAGTTCGGTCTCTGCCAGTGATCGCGCATGTCACTGCAAAGTTTTTCGCATTGTCCACAATCTATTGAAAATACAAAGCTTATTGTAATCAAACCACCGCGCTCCTGGTTGACTTTTCCTTCCAAATCTCATACACTTAATTCCGACCGAATCAGTCGCATATGCCCAGTATGACGTCTGGTTCCGGACCTGGGCGTAGGTGGATGTTCAAGCTCTCTAAAAAAGCGGACTACGGCTTGATCGCCGTCAAACATTTGGCTTTGCATCGCAGTGAATTGCATGCCTGCAGCGCCAATGAAATCGCCGAAGAATACGGCATCTCCAGCACGCTGATGGCGAAGGTTTTGCAAAAGCTGGCGCGGCACTCCCTCGTGGGAGCTAAGCACGGCTCTACCGGTGGCTATCAGCTGGTCAAAGATCCGGAACGCATCAGTGCTCTTGAGGTCATCACCGCGATTGACGGGCCGGTGCTCATTACTTCGTGCGTCACCAGTCACGGAAATTGCGATGCCGCATCCAAGTGCTCGGTGCGCGAGCCTCTGCGTCGCGTGAACGAAAGCATCATGCAGGTTCTTAGCACCGTAACGATTTCTCAGATATGCGATGACCCGCAGGAGCAAGTTTTGGTCGCCCTCAGGGCCTAGTCGCAGTGCCGGGCTTGGGCCCCTGAAGCACAGTTTTGCGAAGTTTTTTACGGGGAGAATTAATAATGGCTGTAAAGCTGCCAATCTATTTCGATAATCACGCCACCACGCAAGTGGACCCTCGTGTCGTACAGGCCATGCTGCCTTATTTCACTGACAAATTCGGCAACGCCGCCAGCCGCAACCACGCTTTCGGCTGGGCCGGTGAAGAGGCTGTCGAAAACGCGCGCCAGCAGGTCGCCAACCTCATCGGCGCCACTCCGAAAGAAATCATCTTCACCAGCGGTGCCACCGAGAGCGACAACCTGATGATCAAGGGCGTCGCCGAAATGTACCGCGAAAAGGGCAATCACATCATCACCCAGGCCATCGAACACAAGGCGGTGCTCGATACCTGCAAGCGTCTCGAAAAAGACGGCTTTGAAGTCACCTACTTGCCCGTTCAGCGCGACGGCCGCGTGGATCCCGAGGATGTCCGCAAGGCCATCACGTCGAAAACGATTCTGATCACCATCATGTACGCCAACAACGAAATTGGCGTCATCAATCCGATCGCTGAAATCGGCAAACTTGCCAAGGAACACGGCATTTTCTTCGCCGTGGATGGCGTTCAGGCCGTCGGCAAGGTGCCCGTGGACGTCCAGAAAGACAACATCGACCTACTCGCCATCTCCGCGCACAAGCTCTATGGCCCCAAGGGCGTGGGCGCTCTCTACGTTCGCCGTCGCAACCCTCGCGTCCAGCTTGCCGCCATCATTGACGGCGGCGGTCACGAACGCGGCATGCGCTCTGGCACCCTGAATGTCCCTGGCATCGTGGGTCTCGGTGCTGCCTGTGAGATCGCTCAGAAAGAAATGCCCGAGGAATCCGTCCGCCTTGGCAAGCTGCGTGATCGCCTGAGAGCCGGGCTCGAAGCCAAACTCGACGAGGTTTTCATCAACGGCTCCATGGAGCATCGCCTCCCCAACAACCTCAACATGAGTTTTGCTTATGTCGAGGGGGAATCGCTCCTCATGGGCATCAATGACATAGCCGTCTCGAGCGGCTCGGCCTGCACTTCCGCCACCCTGGAACCCAGCTATGTGCTGAAAGCACTGGGTGTCGGCGAAGACCTCGCCCACACCTCCATCCGCTTCGGCCTCGGCCGCTTCAACACCGACGAAGAAGTGGACTATGTGACCGACAAGATGGTCCAGGTCGTTACCAAGCTTCGTGAACTTTCCCCTCTTTATGAAATGGCCAAAGAGGGCATCGATATTTCCAAGGTGAAGTGGCAGACCGCCTAGCCCGGTCCCGCATCTAACTGGGAAGAGTAAGAAACTAGCAGAGGGGTTTCATGGTTCGTACCTGGAAACCCTGAAATTGAGAAGGGCAGGAAACAGAGCAATGGCAGCTATACCAGTCAGTGAAGGCACAATTCGCGTGCACCGCTCCATCGCGGGTACCAGCGCACCTTTCCGCGTCGCTTTCGTTCCTTATGGCGAAGGAGATGACGCCAAGCCCGCCGGTGAACGTTCGTTCCACCACCTCCAGGAAGTTCGCGCTTTCTTGAAGGTCCTGGGCATTGGAGCGGATTACATCAAGGATGTTTTGCGTCAATTGACCGCTGGGCGTTCCGCCTGGGTGCCCAACGTGGCAATTTCCGAAAAGGTTCTGCGCACCGCCGGATTTGTCAGCATCGGTAATCTGGCCCGCAGCAGCTAACGCGGCGGCTTGTAGCACAGGCTGCAGGTTGTAGAGCGGTGTAAACAGGTCGGGATCGATTCAATCGGTCGCGGCGCTATACACCGTGAAGTATGGATTTCAGGAGGAGCGGTTCATGGCTTATAGCGAAAAGGTCGTCGATCATTACAACAATCCGCGCAACGTCGGAAGCCTCCCCAAGGAAGATCCCAACGTTGGCACCGGCCTCGTCGGCGCTCCGGAATGTGGCGACGTGATGAAGCTGCAGATGCGCATTAACCCGGAGACTCAGGTCATCGAGGAAGCTCGCTTCAAGACTTTCGGCTGCGGCTCCGCGATCGCCAGCTCGTCTTTGGCTACCGAATGGGTGAAGGGCAAAACCGTCGAAGAAGCGTTGTCCATCAAGAACACGGACATCGTCCGTGAACTCGCGCTTCCGCCGGTCAAGATTCACTGCTCGGTGCTCGCCGAAGACGCCATTAAGGCCGCGATTGGCAACTGGAAGAACAAGCACGGAATTGAAGTGCCCGCTTCCGAAAAGCCAGCGCACTGAAAGCGGTTCCTCGGTTTTAGAGGCGCCGACTTCAGTCTGTCTAGTGAGGCAAGGTCTTATCGAGTGCTCTCCGCTCGCACAGGCTGCAGCACGCCGGCCTCAGCCCGGCACCGGTTTTCGTAATGGCGAGTTTTCAAACCCGTGCTTTTTCTAGGAGTCGCGGCAGAGCTAGATTATGACCACCGAAATCGCCAATCCGGCCACTCCCAAGGTCCACGTCTCCGAGCGTGCGGCGAAAAAAATCCTCGCCTTGCTCGCCAAGGAAGGCGTACCGGCCGATCAGGGCGGTCTCCGTGTCGGCGTGCAAGGCGGCGGCTGCTCCGGCCTCTCTTATGCCATGCGTCTCGATACGCGGGCCCGTGATCGCGACAAAGTGTTCGAGGAGTTTGGCGCACGCATCTTCGTCGATCCGAAAAGCTTTCTGTATCTGAACGGCACCACGCTGGACTACGAGGACACGCTCATGCGCCAGGGGTTTGTTTTCGTCAATCCCAATGCCGCCCGCAATTGCGGCTGCGGCAGTTCCTTTACGGCGTAGGATGCGCAGACTCTAGTCGCTAGATGTTGAACGGAATGTCTGCGGGCTGATGATGTCTGGGATTGGGGAAGGGGTAGTTTTTACCCGGCTGGCGAGTTCGCCAGCCGTTTGAGTTTTCGGGGACCGCGGCCAAGCCAGGAATCCGTGGCCGGTCAAAACGATGAAAGTAAGAGAGCGAACGAACAAGGCAAAATGGAACGGCAGGCGACGCAACCGGAACCATATTTCCGGTCCGCTTTGCGCGGTGCATTCTTTGCGTAATTTCAGTATTTCCAATTGCTTACGGAGATTCTAGGCTCAGCGTCATGTCCTTTTCCGCCACACAACCGCCCGACTACTTCTCGGTCTTCGGCTTGCCTCGCAAGCTGCGGCTCGAAATGCCCCTGCTCGAGCAAAAATTTCTCCAGCTCAGTTGGAAATTGCACCCCGACAACTTCGTCAACGCCTCTGAATCCGAGCGCGAACTTTCTCTCAAACGCAGCTCGGAATTGAACGACGCCTATCGCGTCCTCCGCGATCCGGTCGGTCGCGTCGAATACCTTCTCGAAATCGAAGGCGAACGCAGGGAAGGCGAAAAAAAACAGCAGGCTCCACCGGAACTTCTCGAAGAAGTCTTTGAGCTGAATGAATCGCTCGACGAACTCCGCGAAGCCAAATCATCGGGCGGCGATTTTCGCGAACTAAAAAACAAACTGCAATCCGCGGAAAAGAATTTTCAGGAAAAGCTCGACGAACTCGATACACAATTACAAGCGGTAGCGCGCCAATGGGACGCCGCGCTTGACGCGAACGGAACCAGCGATGCCCGGAAGGCACTCATGGTGCGTATGAACGAACTTTTGAATCGCCGCTCGTACCTGCGCAATCTGGTTGCGAACGTTGCAAAAGAATGGACCGAGGCTTAGAGAAGAATGGGACGCATTGTAGGAATTGATCTCGGCACCACCAACAGTCTCATCGCGTACATCGATCCGCAGACAAAAAAGCCGGTGTGCATCACCGGACCTTACGGCTCGACGCTGTGTCCGTCGGTCGTAAGTCTGGATCCTGATGGAAATATCGTCGTCGGAGAACCAGCACGCAGGCGTTTGCTGACTCAGGCGGAGCGCACGATTTATTCCGTGAAGCGCCTGATGGGCAGGGGCGTGAAGGACATTCAGGACGAGCTGAAACTGTTCCCATTTCGCCTCGATCCGTCCCCCAGCAACGTGATCCGGGTACGTCTCGGTGACAAGGTTTTTACGCCGCCGGAAATTTCCGCGTTCATCCTGCGTGAATTGAAAAATTGGGCGGAAGCTCATTTCGGCGAAACCGTCGATCGCGCGGTCATCACCGTTCCAGCTTATTTCAATGACGCACAGCGCCAAGCCAGCAAAGACGCCGGGAAGATTGCCGGCCTCGACGTGCTGCGTTTGGTAAATGAACCTACCGCCGCGGCCCTCGCCTACGGCCTGCACGAGAAACAGCGAGGAAAAGTTGCCGTCTACGATTTGGGCGGCGGCACCTTCGACATTTCGGTTCTGAAACTCATCTCCACGGAAGACGGCGACATCTATCAGGTCCTTGCGACCAACGGTGATACGCATCTCGGCGGAGACGACATTGACAACTTGCTGCAGGCCTTTGTCCACGAGAGGATTCTGCAGGAAGACGAAATTGATTTTTCTCCGCACGGCGAAATCGCTCAAGAACTCCGCAAGACGCTAATCGCACTGAAGCACCAACTTTCCGAGAAAGAATCCGCGACGCTGCGTTTCCCGCTGCCCAACGGAAAAATCTTCACCCAGGAGTTCACGCGCGGCTCGGTTGACGCACTCATCCGCCCGGTGGTGGACCGCACGATGGGACCGGTCAAGCTGGCTCTGGCCGATGCGACCCTCAAGCCCGAAGAGATCGATGAAGTAGTGCTGGTCGGCGGAACCACGCGCACGCCGCTGGTACGCATGACCGTGCAGGACTTCTTCCGCCGCGCACCGCATACCGAATTGAATCCCGACGAAGTGGTGGCGTTGGGTGCTGCGGTCCAGGCCAACATTCTTGATCGCGGCGTCAGCAATATGCTGCTGCTGGACGTCACTCCGCTTTCCCTGGGGATTGAAACCTACGGCGGAGCCGTTGCAAAAATTATTCCGCGCAACTCGACAATTCCCGCCAGCGCGCAGGAGCTCTACACCACCGGCGTGGACCATCAAACCGGCATCGACATTCACGTCTTGCAGGGCGAAAGGGAACTGGCCAAGGATTGCCGCTCTCTGGCGCGCTTTACGCTGAAAACGCCGCCGGCCCCAGCGGGTCTGCCGCGCATCGAAGTGAAATTTCTGATCGACGCCAATGGCATTCTGCAAGTTGGAGCAAAAGATGTCCGCACCGGCGAACAGCACTCCGTCGAAGTGCAGCCCAGCTACGGCATCAGCGAAAGGGAAATCGAACGCATGCTCGAAGACTCCATCAATTTCGCGGAGCAGGATTTTGCGGAGCGCCAGGCCATTGAAGCGCGCACCGAAGCGGAGTCCATTCTGACCGCGACCAGCAAAGCTCTGGGTCAAGAGCAGGCGGCCGCGCTTTCGGGTGAAGAGCGCGCTAAGATTGATCTAGCGGTTGTCGGCCTGACAGAAGCCATCGCTGGCAGCGACTACAAGTTGATGCGTAGAAAAATTGATGAACTGAACCAGGCCACGCAACATTTGGCTGAAGTGATGATGAACAGCGCGGTCAACACCGTGCTGCAGGGCAAAAGACTCGAGGATTTTTAGATAGCGCACACTTTTGTCCGGGTGTTCGATATTGGAGGCAACACGAATGGGCGGAAGTAACCCATACATTGAGGAAGTGAAGTACAAGCCGGCGACCAAAAAATTCAAGATTACGTTCTTGCCGAGCGGCAAAACGCTGGAAGTTGATCCGGAAAAAATTCCGTACGGCCACAACGGTCTGCCCGGCAGCATCCTGGATTTTTCCGAAGCGCTGAAAGCCGGCCTCGACCACGCTTGCGGCGGCGTCTGCGCCTGCTCCACGTGCCACGTGATCGTGAAGCAGGGGCTCGAGTCATGCAACGAAGCCACCGACGCCGAACTGGACGAACTAGACGAAGCGCCCGGCATCACACCGAAGTCGCGGTTGGGTTGTCAAACCGTGCCCGACGGAACCACCGACATCGTGGTGGAAATTCCCGAGTGGAACAAGAACTACGCCAAGGAACTCGATCACTGACATGCCGCCGACCTTTGACTGGGACAGTTTTGAAGACATCGCGATCGCGCTGACCGACAAGTTTCCGGAGCTCGATCCCTACACCGTGCGCTTTACTGACATGCACAAATGGATTACCGAGCTGCCGGGCTTCAGCGGCGATCCTGCGAAATCGAACGAGTCCAAACTCGAGGCCATTCAAATGGCCTGGCACGAAGAATGGGAAGACCGGCAGAACTGAAAGGAAAGGGGGAAGGAGTCCGCGCACTCTTTTCGCCTGAGACTGCCCCCCACCGAACGCGTAATTCCGTAGCCGAGTCCTTTTTATTGCAGGTAGGTTTTTTTTAGGTAGTCGATGGTGACTTCGTCGAGGCTGGAAAAATTCATGCGCAGGCCTTCGCGCAGCGCGGCTTCGCGTGAGGACTCGGTGCGTTCGGCTTCTAGTAGCCGGTTGATGCCGTCCGAACCCTGCTGGGCTTCGATCATTTCCACCACGGCGAGCGACCAAGCGTATGCATAGCGCGCCTGGCCCGGCGAGAAGCGCATCCAGGAATCGTCGTAGTAGCGCAGCTGCTTGCCCTGCCCCTGCTCGTAAAACGCAACGAGTTGCGCGGCGTCGCTGTAGGTGCGGCGGCCTTCCATCCACTGCGCCAGCCCTTCCTGCAGCCAGGTGGGAGCACGCCCGGAAGTTTTCTGAAAAATAAAACTGTGCGTCAGCTCGTGGCGCAGAATGCGTGTCAGCCCGTCGGAAACGGTTTCGATACCCTGCACGGGCACGCGAATTTTTCCGTCGTTTAATGCGCCTGCCCAGCCAGGTGAGCGTGTAACGTCACGAAACGATTCTTGCGTATACAGAATGACGGCAATGGGCTCAGGCGGGGTGTAGCGCAGTTCATTGCGCAACGACTGAAACTGCTCCTCCAAAACGTGTGTGACGTCGGACGCCAGCGAACGACTGGCTCCGCCGTGATAGCGCACCAGGAAGTGGGAAGATTCGCCTTCGCGGAAATCGCCTTCGGCTTCTTTGTCGCGTTTTGCTTTTTCCAGCATGCCCGCGACAGTGGCATTCGGCTGCAAACGCTGCGCGACTTGAAAATCGGCGATCGCGTCGTCGGACTGGTTCAGGCGGTAATGCGCCCAGCCCGCGAGCATGGCGGCGGAGGCCGCGTTCGGAATCAGTTTGCGCGCGCGCGATATGGGATCGAGCGCCGCGGAAAATTGACTTTTTAACAGGAGCGCGTAGCCGCGGCCGACTAGGCAGACGTAGAGCAACTGGCGCTGCTGGCCGGCGAAAGGTTCCATGGCTTCGAAATGTTCGATGGCGCGATCGGGTTCGTGCTGTGCGAGTTCGAATTCGGCAGCGGCATAATGAGCGAGCGCCGCGCGGGTAACGGCAGAGGATCCGCCGCTGCGCGCCTGCTCTTCGGCGGTCGAGATGTAGCCGGAGTCAATCACGCCGTCCTGGATGACTCGGGCCTTGATTGCCGCATAGCCGCTTTGCGTGGGAGAGGCCGGCCGCGCGAAGGGGATCTCGACCGGGCCGGAACGGGTGGAACTAAGAGGCGAACTTGCCGCACCGGAGCCGCCGGTGATCATCGGCGCGCTGGTTCGAACCAGGCCCTTGCAATCGGCAAAGCCTAGCCGGTTGGTCTGCGCGTTCAAGCGAATGCCGCACCATTTCAGGCCGCCCTGATCAATGCGCAGGTCCACGTAAACGGAGTCACCTTTGGCGAGGGACCGCACGACTTCGCTGGAGCGGCTCATATCGGCGTAAACCGTTAAGGTGTCCGCGGTGACGGATGCGGTGGTGGCGGCGGTCGGGAGCTGTTGGGTTTGCGCTAAGGCCCCCAAGGGGAAGGCCATCGCCGCCGATGCGGCAAACAACGAGCCGGCAAGACGAGCTGTTCTGGGGCCGGGCAATTCAGATCTCCACGGGCAATTCCGTCAACCGTTGTGTCAGAATTCGGTTGATAGGGGACCGCTCGGCCCACACTACGGTTCGCGCCGGCGAACGTCAATAGTCCGGTTGGCTGCGGTTGCGCGAGCGGCGACCAGAACCGGCCGGGCCGCGTGGCACATTCGGCGTCTTTCCCGTATAATTATTTTGTCTCGATTCGTTCCCATGCCGCTATGGTGCAACGGTTAGCACGTAGCCCTTTCAAGGCTAAAATACGGGTTCGATTCCCGTTAGCGGTACCAAAATCTTTTCCAAGTGGCTCGCGCTTTGTGAACGGGAGTGGGGCTACGAAAGATTCCGGGTTTCTCCGGACTGGATACTATGAAATACACTCCGCCACCTCCACCCAAGCAGAACGACCAGTGCACCTGCGGGCACACCTACTCCGAGCACGTGCAGGCCGGGGCGTCGCACGGTTGCCAGCACGGTTCCGCTCCGCCTTATACCGGCGAATGTTCTTGCAAGAGCTTCAAGCAGAAGAAGGCGAAGTAAGCGCTGCTCTGCAAAATGCGACAAATTACAACGAAGTTCTGATCGGGAGGTTTCAGCATGGCGAGATTGTTGGGCAATTCGAATCCAGTTCTGAAAGAAAAGACATTCGAAGGACCAATGCCGCACATCGCAGCGGGCGAGGCGATGACGGTGCAGGGAACCGTCAACAAGACAGGAATTTTGTTGCTGTGCGTAGTGGTGACCGCGGCGTGGACCTGGGGACTGGCCCACTCAGAGCAGCCGGGAGCGGCGTTTCCTTGGATGATCGGCGGGCTGATTGGCGGGCTCATTACCTGCCTGGCGACGGTGTTCAAGAAAGAGTGGTCGGCGCTGACGGCTCCAGCGTATGCACTGTTTGAGGGGTTGGTGCTGGGCGGGCTGTCCGCGATATTTGAGCAGAGATATCCGGGGATCGCGGTGCAATCGGTGGCTCTGACGTTTGGCGTGCTGTTTGTGCTGCTGCTGGCGTACAAAACCGGATTGATCCGGGCGACGAGAGGTTTCACGCTGGGAATTGTGTGTGCGACGGGAGCCATCGCGCTGGTGTACGTGGCGAACATGTTCATGACGATGTTCGGGTCTTCGGGTATGTCGTTTCTCTACGCCAGCACGCCGCTGGGGATCGGCATCAGCGTGTTCGTGGTAATTATTGCAGCGCTGAACCTAATTCTCGATTTCGACCTAATCGAGCGCGGGGCCGCCATGGGAGCCCCAAAGTACATGGAGTGGTACGGCGCGTTCGCGCTGATGGTTACGCTGATCTGGTTGTACATGGAGATTCTGCGGCTTCTCGGCAAAGTGCGGCGGCGGTAGGTTTGTGCGCAGCCGCCAGCTTCTCAGGATGGCACTCGCTCAGTAATTTTCAAGGCTTCCTCACCTGTACGCACACGGATTCTGAAGTTCGCTCAGATTTCCGGTTGCAACGGAAATTGGATACCCTGCATACGTGATGAGATCGCTTTTCGATTGGGAGCGGGCTCCAGAATCCACACAATTAAAACTGAACGCGGCGCAGAGACGGGCGATGGAGCATGCCGACGGGCCATTGCTGGTGATCGCTGGCGCAGGCACCGGGAAGACCCGCGTGATTACGGAGAGAATCCGCAGCTTGTTTGAGCGCGACGAGTCTCTATTCGGCGAAAACGTCCTGGCCCTGACATACACTCTCAAAGCGGCAGGTGAGATGCTGCGCCGTATCCGCAAGACCTGCGGCGAGCGGGCCGACGGAATTACGGTCAATACGTTTCATGGATTTTGCGAAGCGATTTTGCAAGAAGGCGCACCGCACCGCAAACCTATCGCGCCGGTAGATCATTGGATATTGTTACGGCGAAACATGCGGCGGCTGCAGCTGGAAAAATACCGGCGGCTGGCCGAGCCGGGGCAGTTTCTGAGCGATTTTCTGCAGTTTTTTTCGCGCTGCCAGGATGAGCTGGTTTCCTGGGAGCAGTATCAGCAGTACGCCGACTCGTGCGGAGCGAAGCTCGAAGCAGAACGGCGGCTGGTGGATGAGGAGACGTACCGCGAGCGCCTGGAAGAGGTGCAGAAGCAGCAAGAGATTGCGCGGGCATACCAAGCGAGCGAAGAATTGCTGCGGGGGAAAAATGTGGTCGCGCTGAACGGTTTGATCACGGAAGCGGTGAAGCTGCTGGAAAACGATGCGACGCTGCGCGAGCGAATGCAAAAGCGGTTCCGGCACGTGCTGGTGGATGAGTTCCAGGATACCAACATTGCGCAGTTGCGTTTGCTGGAGTTGCTGACGACGTGGCCACGCAACATCGTGGCGGTGGGCGACAACGACCAGGCGATTTACCGGTTTCGAGGGGCGTCGTTCGGGAGCTTCAAATTGTTTCTGGAACGATTCGCCGGATGGAAGGAAGGCCAGGATTCAACGAAGTTCCGCGTACTGCTGAATGAGAACTATCGCTCGACGCCGAATATTCTGCGGGTGGCAACGCAGGTGATCGCGCAGAACGAAACCAGCGCGGATTTTCCCAACAAAGTGCTGGAACCGAACAAGCCGGAGGGCGAACGGGTACGCATCGCGGAATTAGCTACCGCGGAAGAAGAAGCGCTGTGGGTGGCGAGTCAGATCGAGAGAGGGCACAAAGCCGGAAAGCGCTGGGCGAATTTTGCCGTACTGTACCGGCAGCACGCGCATCGCGACTTGCTGGTGCCGGAGCTGGCGCGGCGAAAGATCCCTTTTGTGATCAGCCGGCTTTCGATCCTGGATCATCCTCTGGTGCGAGACGTGCTGGCGTACTTGCGGTTGATGGCCCGGCCGTATGACGACGTGTCGTGCGCGCGCGTGCTGGCCGCGCCGGCATGGGGAATGGATCCGGCCGATCTGGTGTGGCTGGCGGAGCGCGCACGAAAAGAACGCAAGGCAATTTTGGACGTCTTGCAATTGCCGCAGGCGCAGCTGCCCTTTGATACGCGGCACGCGGCGATGGGTGAATTAACGGAGTACCTGAGCGGACAGCGAAAAGTCATGCGGCGACGGACAGCACGGGAGGTTCTAGCCGACCTGATCGAGTGGCTGGAGATTTCGGCGCGGGCAAGCACCCAGGACCAGAAATACGTGAAGAGGCTAACGGAGTTTGCGAAAGAGTGGGAAGCCAAGAGCGAAACGCGGAAGTTGCCGGAGCTTCTGGAGTATCTGGACTATTTCCAACAGGCGAACGAAACGATTGCGCTGGAAGATGAGGCGCCGGGCGACGCGGTGCAGTTGATGACCGTGCACGGCGCGAAGGGGCTGGAGTTTCCGCAGGTGTTCGTGTTGCGTGTGAATAGCCGGGCGTTTCCCGCGGGCGAACGTTTGCCGCTGTTCACGTTTCCGGTGGAATTGATGAAAGAAGAGTTGCCGCAGGGCGATTTTCACACGCAAGAGGAGCGACGTTTGTTTTATGTGGCGCTGACGCGAGCGCAAGACAAGCTCACGCTGACGACACTGACCGAAAAGCGCGGGAAAGTACCGACCTTTATCGAAGACATCTTGATGGAGCCAGCGGTGAAGCGGCGAGACGTCTTGCAGATTGCGCCAAAAGTGACGACGCCGGCGGTAGAATACAAGCCGGCAGAGGAAGAGCCGCAGAGATTGCTGTTTGCCGCGCAGGGCCCGCCGAAGATTTTTTCGCAAATCGCCGAGTGGGCGGAGACCTATCATCCCGCGGCGGCCGAGCCGCTTACGCTCAGCCCGTCAGCCGTGATGGGTTACCGGGCCTGCCCGCAGCTATATCTGTTCGAGAAGCTGTGGTCCATCGAGGGCGAAGCGAAGGCGACCTGGACGTTTGGACGAGTGATTCACTCGACGATACGCCGCGCAGTTGCTGAGCTGAAGAAGGGGCGCGCGCTACCGTTTGAAGAAGTCCAACGGATTTACGAAACGGAGTGGTCGGCAATCGGCTACGAAGACGACTATCAGGAAGAAGAGTATAAGAAAGACGGGCTGGAACAGCTGAAGACGTTTTACAGAACGATGTGCGAAGCGCTTCCGGAAATCCTGGAGCAGGAGAAAACGTTTGAACTGGATCTGGAAAACAACGTCATCGTGAAGGGCCGGATCGACCAGATCAACTCCCTGGGACGCAAGGATGTAGAGATCGTCGACTATAAGACGGGAAAGGCCAAGAAGGACTCCGAAGCGAACAAAGACTTGCAGCTAAGTATTTATGCGATTGCCGCAAAAGAGATTTTTGAGCTGAACCCGGTGCGGTTGGTGTTTCATTACCTGCAGGACAACAAACGACAGTCAACGACGCGCAGTGCGAAACAGCTGACCGAGGCGCAGAAGGTCGTGCAGGAGGTCGCCGCCGAGATCCGTGCGGGTGAATTTCGGGCCAAACCTGGTTTTCAATGCCGTAGCTGCGCGTACCGGCCGATCTGTCCGGAGCACGAAGAAGCTCTGGCTAAACGCGATTAGCAAAAAGGGCGGCGAAGGCTCTCCAGCCGGCGCCGCCCTTTACTTTCAAATTCGATGCTGCGCGTTACTTGCCCTTCTTGGGGGCTTTCTTATCTTCCTTCTTAGCCTTTTTCTTCATGCCCGGGGACTCCTTTATGACTTCAGTTCCCACGCTCAGCGCGTGGTTCGAGTGCGCGGGCTGGCGGCGCCGGCCACGTGCTCCTCATGCACGATATAAGTGGTGGGCGGCGGGAGAGTCAAGAAAAATAGTGCGCAGCCGGGAAAAAAGTTTGCCGCCACGACTTATGGCAGGTCAGCGCGGGCCGGTGGCGGAGTAATAGCCTTCGCGTGTGCGTACGTCGAGGCCTTCGCGGTGAACGCGCACTTCCACGGTGTGATAGTCCTTGGCGCGATCGTTGCCACGGGGGTTGTAACCCAGCGTGTATTGGTTGCGGGCCTGCTCGGTAACGCGTGAGTAGAGACCTTCGAGGGAATTGCGTTTGGCGGCGTAATAGACGTCGCCGCCCGAATCGTGTGCGTAAGACTGCAGGCGCGAAAACTTGCGTTCGTAGTAGCCGCTGCCGACACCGATGCTGTAAACGGAAATTCCGTAACGAAGCAGCTCCTTGACCGTGTTGCCGTAGGTGTTGACGTTGTTCTTGCCGTTGTCGCCGTCCGAGATGAGGAAGATGATCTTGCGGCGGTCTCGGCCGCGGTCTTTGAGGAGTTGGGAGGCTTCGTAAACGGCGTCATCCAGGGCTTTCGTGGTTCGATCGCCAAGGATGACCGTGGAGGGCAGATTGGCCGGAGCACCGGGGCTGGCGGCGGATTGCCCGTTGATGGTGGGACCACTGCCAAAGGAACCTCCAGGCGCGGAACCGGGTGCCGACGAACGGTCGGTATCCAGGCGAGTGCGGTGGAGTTCCGTAAGCATTTTGTCTTGATCGTGCGTAAAGCCTTTTCCGGGATGGAAATTGCTGTCGAAGCGGCAGATGAAAGCTTCGTCGTTGGTGCTGAGGCCCGCGACGATGGCGGACAGGCTGGACTCAACCTGTCGCGCGTCTTTCGATTTGAGGTCGTTGTCCAAGAGGACCACGGCGGAAAGAGGAAAGGCTTCTGCAGAAAAGTATTCCAGGCGCTGCTCGACATTGTCGTCGAGGATGCGGAATTCCGTGCGGGTGAGGTCTGGAACCAGGTGGCCCGCGGAGTCCTTTACGGTGACCGGCAGGATGACGAGATTGACGTTCACCCGAAGGGTCGTCTGGTTGTCGGAAGCTGCCTGGAGGGTGGGCGGCGTGGTTTGCTGCGAACTGTTAACCGCTGGAGACTGGGAAATGGGCGGACTGACCTTAGGAACGGGAGCGGGAGGAGGGTCCTGGGCGATGACGCGTGCAGCGACAGCGAATAGGACCAAGGAAGCGATCAGCGCGGGCACCGATCTGAGAAATTCTGTTTTTCGTGGACTTTTCATGTTCACCCAGCCAAACTTTTGCTCGTTCATAGCTCGTCAGGGGAGCGTTTTGGCGGCCGCGCGGGGCTCACGCATCCCGACCGCTGCTCCGTCGCATCTTATGTAGCTCAGGGTTTGTGCTTACGACTGGTCTTCCAATGGTTTGTAGAACAAACCCTAAACCCTGAACCTTATGGATGCAGAAACAACCCAGCCCGGTTGCGAGCGATCTTCCGGGACTCTCCTGCAGCCGTTGGCTGGCTGGCAGCGATCACAAGGAAAGTATACATGCCTTCTCTGAGGAATTTGTGGAAGCCGGCGGTGTTTACTGCACTCACCTTGAGTCTGTCGTTTGCAGCAGTTCCGCAGGAGCCGTCACAGCAACCGTCGCAAGGGCCGGCCTTGAAGAGGACGGTAAACCTGGTCAATTTGTTCGCCACGGTGCGCGACAAGAGCAAGCGCATTGTGGGTGATTTGAAGCAGGAAGACTTCAAAGTCTTTGAAGATAATCAGGAGCAGAAGATTGCATTTTTTTCCAAAGAAGTGACCATACCGATCACCCTGGGGCTGTTGATTGATACCAGCGGCAGCGAACAGAACCGGCTGGGCGCAGAGCAGGAGGCGGCGTCGCGGTTCGTGGAACACGTTATGAAGAAAGGCGACATGGCGATGGTCATCAGCTTCGATCTCGACGTGGACCTGCTGGCCGACTTTACGGACGACCGCGGGCAGATTGAGCGTGCCATCAACAAGGCTCGCATAAGCGCTGTGAGCGGCGGCGTAGTGACCCCGGGCACGATTCCTTCCAACACGGGCGGGACTCATTTTTACGATGCGGTGTTTCTGGCCTGCAATGACAAACTGGCCACGGAAGCCGGGCGAAAAGCACTGGTAATCATTACCGATGCGGAGGACCAGGGGAGCAAACTGCGAGTGGAAGAGGCGATTGAGGCCGCGCAACGCACCGATACCGTGATCCATATTCTTTACGTTCACGATTACCGCTATGGTCGAGGCGACATTGCGAGAAAAATGAGCGACGAAACGGGCGGAAGGATGATTGATGTTTCGTCGGAGAGGAAGTTGAACGAAGCGTTTGATCAGATCTCGGAAGAGCTGCGCAGCCAATACACAGTGGGTTACTATCCGACGAACACGTCGCGGGACGGCCAGTTTCGCAAGGTGAAGGTTGAAACACCAGGGAAGGATTACAAGATCCTCACACGCAAAGGCTACTACGCACCGAAGAATTGACCCCTCATTTTTGTTTTTCGCAAATAGTCAGCAGAAAATATTGGCGTGAATTTTTGCCAGGTTATAATCAAGAGCGTAGCGCAATCTGCTAGGTACGAAAAAATTAAAACCCCAGGCCGGAAAGTGAAGCAGGAGTGTTTGCAGCTTCCCAAGCTACCACCATCAAGAAGATAGTAATTGCCAGTTTGCTGGCGGCCGTTTGCGCGGCCGGCACGCCGAAATCTGTTCGCGCACAGGCCGCCGCGTTCGATTTGATCGGGCCGCGCGTAGAGATGAAAGTTTCGCGCGACGGCAAGTCGCTGCCCATTTCGCAGGTGGCGAATTTTCAGCCAGGCGATCGAATCTGGCTCCATCCAGATTTTCCCGAGTCGCAGTCGGTGCACTATCTATTGATCGTTGCGTTTTTGCGCGGCTCGACCAATCCGCCGCCGGAGAAATGGATCACCCAGGCGGAAACCTGGAACAAGAAGGTGAAGCAGGAAGGAATTCTGGTTACGGTGCCGCAGGACGCGCAGCAAGTGCTGGTGTTTCTTGCTCCGGAAACGGGCGGAGGTTTTTCGACGCTGAGCAGGGCGGTGCGCGCCGTGCCGGGCGTGTTCGTGCGGGCTTCGCAGGATCTGAACCAGGCGGGGTTGTACCGGTCGCGGCTGGAAAAATATTTGAGCGTCGTCAAGGAGACTTCGGATGCCGATCCGAAGGAGTTGCACGACGTTTCGGTCAAAATGGCCAAAACACTCGGCATCAAAATTGACCAGCAATGTTTTGATCGGCCGGTGGAGCAGCAGGGGAGCTGCTTGACGCAGAATACCGACCGGCTAGTCCTCGATGATGGGCACAGCCAATCGGTGGTGTCGGCCTTGACGACCGGCCCTTCCGCCGACCTAGTTGGCGCCATCAGCACAACGCCCGTGGCCGGCGGGGGTTTCTACAGCGCGTATGTGGGCGCGGTGGTGGACTTGGCACGCTTGCTCGGTAACATTCACACGGCGGAGTTTCAATATATTCCCGCCCTGGCGCTGCCGAAGGGCGAGCAGTTGAATCTGCACTTGAACAACCCGCCGTCGTTTCGCAATCCCAAATCGGTAATTGTTGTGGGACTTCCCGCGGTTGAGGCGGCACAGTTGCCGCCACTGCGAAATCCGGGCGTGGACCAGGTGCATTGCCTGCAGAATCCGTCGTTGGTCCTGCCGGTAGAGGGAGCGCCGCTGGTGTTCTCCACCGATTTGGGACACGACTTTGTGTTGAGCATGCCGACTAAGAAAGGTCCGACAGTCGAGTTGCCAGTGAAGGCGGACGCGGCGCGCGGCGGGTTCGTGGTAGACATGAAGAATTTGCAGGCAGCTGATGTGGACACGCAGTTGGTGGCAACACTCAAAGGGAAGTGGGGATTCGACACATTCGCCGGACCAACTTTTCATCTGCGGAACGTGCAGGGCGACGGGTGGACGATCGCGGCGGCGGATCAGGGCGCATTGGTGGTAGGACGCGACGATACGCTGCACCTACAGTCCATCTGCGCGGTGTGCGCGGAGAAGATTTCGCTGACGCTGGCTGACGGCAAAGAGCTGAAGCCTACGTGGAAGTTCAGCGGAACGAACGAGGTCGAAGTGCATGTACCGCTCAAGGAAGCGAGCACGGGACCGGTCACGGTTTCCGTAAAACAATTTGGGTTGGTGAATCCCGACGAGTTGAAGCTGCGCGCCTACTCCGAAGCGGCCAAGCTCGATGAGTTCAGCATCAGCGCCGGCGACAAGCAGGGCGTGCTCGAAGGAACGCGACTAGATCAGGTCGATGGTTTTGAGCTGAACGGAATTCATTTTTCCCCGGCCAAGCTCACCCGCGCTGAACGCAAGGATGTGCTCTATTTGGCCGCACCGGACGGGGCCTCGACCGCGAAATTTCAGACCGACGAGAGCATGGTGGCGCGGGTCGCGCTTAAAGACGGGCGCGTGCTGGATTTGCAGACGAAGGTGCAGCCGCCGCGGCCTCGGGTGACGCTGGTCAACAAGTCCATCCAGGCGGGGCCGAGTGCTGCCGGAATTCGGTTGGGCGATCAGGACTTGCTGCCGCAGGACGGCAAAATTACCTTCTTTGTGAAGTCCGATCTGCCGCAGAAGTTTTCCCGAGATGGAAAGATTGAGGTTGCAACCGAGGACGAATCGTTCCGCTCAACGCTCGGCGTCAACGAGGGAACCCTCCTTTTACAAGACTCCGAGACGGTCATGGCTACGTTTGAGCCGTTGAAGGGTTTTGGAGCGTCCGCATTCGGGTCGCTGCGCTTCCGGGCAATTTCGGAAGATGGACGCCGGGGAGACTGGATTCCGCTGGCAAAGTTGGTGCGATTGCCGTCACTGAAGGAAATTCGATGCCCGGACAGCCCCGACAAACGGTGCCGGCTGAGCGGGGCGAGTTTGTTCCTGGTGGAATCTGTCGGATCGGATCCGCAGTTCACACGCAACGTCCCGGTACCGGCAGGGTTCGCGGATTCCTCGCTGGACGTGCCGCGCCCCAATGGCACGTTGCTGTATTTGAAGCTGCGCGACGATCCCAGTACGGCGGTGATGGCCGTGTTGCCGGTATTGCCGGACGAGCATTGAGAAATTGTATGTCGAGATAGCTGTGGCCTCTGGCTAGCAGTGGCGGTGCGTGAATTGACCAGCGAAGAGCCAGCCGCTACCATGCTGCTTCCAAGATGGACGAGCAAACGATTGGGCACTACCGCATCCTCCGCAAACTCGGCGGCGGGGGCATGGGCGTGGTCTATGAGGCCGAGGATACCAAGCTCGGCCGGCGAGTAGCACTGAAGTTCCTTCCCGAAGACAAGCACCGCGATCCGCAAACGCTGGAGCGTTTTCTGCGCGAAGCGCGCTCAGCTTCTTCAATGAATCACCCCGGCATTTGCACCATTCACGCAATTGAAGAAGATGGCGGGCGAACCTTTCTCGCGATGGAACTGCTCGAGGGCCAGTCTTTGGACCGAACCTTGGTCACCGCCCCGCTAGCATTCGGGCGGACACTGGAGATTGGGATTCAGCTGGCCGACGCGTTGGATGCGGCGCACAAAAAGGGAATCGTACACCGCGACATCAAGCCCGCGAACATATTCATTACCGAGCGAGGAACCGCCAAGATTCTGGATTTCGGGCTGGCGAAACTGGTTGGCATGCCGGCGGGAACAACCGAGGGCGCGACCATCGATCCGGACGAAACACACTTGACCACGCCCGGAGTGGCGGTGGGGACGATCGCCTACATGTCGCCGGAGCAGGCGCGCGGCGAAGAGCTCGACCCGCGCACCGATCTATTCTCGCTGGGTGCAGTGCTTTATGAAATGGTGACTGGTCAGCATGCGTTTCCAGGTTCGACCAGTGCGATTATTTTTGATGGGATTTTGCGCAACACACCGACTTCTCCGGTGACCTTGAATCCGAGCTTGCCTGCGGAGTTTGAGCGGATTCTGAACAAGGCCTTGGAAAAGGACCGGGACACCCGGTACCAGGTGGCTGCGGAGCTACGGGCGGATCTGAAACGGCTGCAACGGGAGAGCGACTCAGGGCGGACATCGGCAGCGCCGCCATCGGCGGCGAGCGCTGCACGTCCGGCGACGACTTCGACGGCAGCGCCACAACAACCAACAAAATCCAGCGGTTCAGTGATCGTAGCGGCGGCCAAGGAAAACAAGTTTGGCACCGGGGTGATAGCGGCCCTTTTGGCAGTGCTACTCGCCGCAGCCGGTTATGGTGGCTATTCGTTGTTGCAGCGTTCCAAACACCTGCCGTTTGAGAATTTTGAGATTTCGAACCTGACAAACAGCGGTCACGTGTCGCTAGCGGCGATTTCACCGGACGGAAAATACCTTTTGCAAGTGCACTCCGAAGGCGGCTTGCAGTCGCTGTGGTTGCGGCACATCGCCACCGGAAGCAATGCCCAGGTGGTGGCGCCGGCGGCAACGCGGTACCAGGCGCTGACGTTTTCGCGCGACGGTAGCTATTTGTACTTTGTGCGCCGCGATGAAGAGGAACACATCATCGGCATCCTATATGCCGCGCCAGTACTGGGTGGCACGCCGCACATAGTGGCGAGAGACGTGGACAGCCCGATAACTTTTTCACCAGACGGGGAACGTTTTGCGTTCTTGCGCGAAAAACACGATTCACCATACTGGGATCTGATCGTGATGAAAAGTGACGGGAGCGACGAGCGGCAGATTTTCAAGGATCAGAATCTGTTGAGCGACAGCTTCACGCCTGCGTGGTCGCCGGACGGCAAGACCATCGTGGTTCCGATTGTGCAGCCAAACAAAGACGCCCTGGGCGGGCTCGTTCAGGTGGACGCGGCCACCGGCAAGACTACGAACTTTGTTGCTGCAACCAGGATTTTCTACGAACCCGTGTGGATGCCGGATGGTCGAGGGTTGATCATTCCATCCTTGGATTTGAGCTCCGGCTCCCAGCAAGCGCAACTGGGGTACATGACCTACCCGGAAGGCGAATACCGCCTGCTGACGCACGACACGAATAATTACCGTAATCCAAGTCTGGCCGGGGATGGCAAGACGCTGGTGGCAAGCCAGACCAAGCTGACATTCGAGTTGGGAATTGCGCCCGCGGCTTCTCCTGGGCAACCGAAGCAAGTTCCGCTTGCCTCGCACGAAAGCCTGTGGCGGTGGAACTGGGGCGCCAACGGCAGACTGGTTGTGCCGCAGGCGGGACAGATCAAGTCCGTTGCAGCGAACGGAGACGAGACGATGTTGTTGAATGACACCGGCTACATTTCCGACCAGACCAGCGCTTGCGGAGACGGGCGCTACATCGTTTTCCGGCGGGTGAGCCGAGCGGGAAGCGCAGCTGTCCATCTGTGGCGAATGGACGCGAACGGCAGCAATGTCACGCAACTGACCGCGGGCCAGAACGACCGGGAGCCGATGTGCACGCGCGATGGGAAATGGGTTTACTACAGGGACCAGACCGATCATCAGACGGTAAAGCGCGTGTCCATTGAAGGGGGAGCGGCCCAAACCATCGTCAACCAACCCGTGGGCCAGTTCGATTTGTCGCCCGATGGAAAATGGATCGCTTCGATAGAAGTGGGCGAAGCGGATCACAAGCTGAAGATACGGCTGGATCCGACGGCGGGGGGAAAGCCGACGTATGCCGATGCGGATTCGCGAATGAGCTCAGCGCCGTTGTTTGGACCCGATGGAAAGACCATGGTGTACGTTACCCGGGAAAGAGGAGTGGATAATCTGTGGGCCCAAGGGCTCGACGGCACAAAGCGAAAGCAACTGACGTCGTTTGATAAAGATTTGATCTTCCGCTATGCGTATTCTCAGGACGGCAAGCAGATCGCGATCGAACGCGGAAGCATTGAAGCGGACGCTTTTCTGCTCCGCGATACTTCCAAGTAAAAACGCGTCACCGATACAAGCCGCTACGGATTTCCGGGTGTGGTTTGTACAGGCGGTGCCGAGGTCGAGGGATTCTGCGCAGGAGCTTGGGACGGACTCGCGGATCCCGTACGGGACCTGGCAAAGTAGCCGCGACGCGCGCGTACCTGATAGCCATTGTGATTGGGGATGTCGATCTTGATGCGATGGTATTTGCCATTGGCGATAAAATTCGACGGGCTGTAAGTGATGGTGTACTGGTTGCGAAGTTCGTCGCCGATGTCCTGGAAGGACTGGTTCAGGTCGTCCACGTGATACGGGAAAAACGCACGGCCGCCAGTTTCTTCGGCCAGATTCTTCAAAATCTCATCGCCTTCGGTCAGGTGCATCTTGCGGTTGGCAGCCTTGCTCGGATCGGTCTGGGAAAGCTGAATCCATTGTGTGCTGGTGCTGATGGTGTAAATGACCACGTTCGTGCGCTGGGCCATTTCGATGGCTTCGGCGCGGGTGTGGTTTGAGAGATTGTCTTCGCCATCGCTAATCAGCACCATCACGCGGCGCACAATGTCGGGTTGGTCGCCGGGCGGGCGCGGTGGATTGCTGAGCTGTTTCGCGCACGCTTCGTAGACTGCGTCGTACACGGCAGTACCGCCACCGGCGCGCGTTTTGTTAATTTCGTCGCGTAGCATGCCGCCATCGCCGGTGAAAGCCTGGATCACCTGCGGCTCGTCATCGAAGGTCATGGCGAAGGCCTGATCTTTGCCGCGACGCAACACGCTGTAGAGGAAATCCACCGCGGCTTCCTGCTCAAACTTGATGCGGTCGCGGATGCTGTTGGAAGTGTCGAGCAGCATACCGATACGCAACGGCAGGTCTGACTGCTTGCTGAAGAAGCGAACTTCCTGCTGCGCGTTGTCGTCAACGATTTTAAAGTCGCCCTTCTCGAGGTCCGGGACCAGCTTGTTGCGGCGGTCGAGAACGGTTGCTAGGACGTCCACTAAGTTGACTTCGCGTACAAAAGTCGGAGGCTGCTGCGGATTGGCGGGAACCACTCCTGGAGTTTGCGGTGGTAAAGGCGCGGGCTGCTGCGATCCGCCTTGCTGTGCGAAATCCGCTAATGGAAACGCGAGCAGTGTAAGACCGGCGAGCCAAGCGAGAAACGGTGCATGGAGTGGGCGATTCATGATGAGAAAGTATAGGGAGCTTGTAAGTGTAGCGTCAATTTTGCTCCTGGCGCGCTGATTGCCGCGCGGTCACAAATAGTCCGCAGCCGCCGCGAGGCTCTTGCCTTCGACGGCTGCAAGGCGGTCGAGATAGTCACGCAAGTCCGGCGCGAGCGGTGCGTGTGTTTTGATCCAGGCTCCGCTGCGCGGGTGAGGAAACGCCAGCCTGGCAGCGTGGAGAAATTGCCGGCCGAGCGCAGACATGCTGGTCTTACCGACATGCAAGTGAGAGGCTGCTCCATACAGTGTGTCTCCAACCAATGGATGCTTCAGCGCGGAGAGATGCACTCGGATTTGATGCGTCCTTCCGGTGTGCAGTTGGATTTCGAGCAAGGTCGCGGGGCCGAGTTCGACAAGCTTTTTCCATTCGGTCAGCGCCTCGCGTGTCCGGCCGGCCACGCTCTTCGGGTTTTGTTTGGAAATCGCAGGCAATGCTTTCATACGCGTGCGGCGGACAGGGTCGCGCCCGATTGGCAAAGCGATGGTTCCACTCGGTTTAGCAAAGGCACCCTCGGCAAGCCCTATGTAGGTCTTCTGGACCCTGCGCGAACTGAAGGCTTCTGCCAGTTTCGCGTGAGCGTAGTCGTTTTTGGCGATCACGATTGCCCCTGACGTTTCCTTGTCCAACCTATGCACGATGCCTGGACGCAGACCGCTCGCAACCGCTCCACCACGCGAAAGCGCCTGCCCGCGACCGAGCAGGGCATTGACGAGCGTGCCGCGCGAGTTCCCGGCTCCTGCGTGCACGCTCATGCCCGGCGGCTTATTCACCACCAGGACGTCGTCATCCTCATAAAGAATTTGGAGCGGGACGGATTCGGGCTCGGCGGTCAGCGGCGGGCGCTGTTGAGCGTCCACAGAAATCTTGTCGCCGGCGCGCAGCTTGTAGGACGCCTTGGCGGGCGCGTCGTTGACCAGCACCAGTTGCTCTGCGATCAGCTCTTGGACGCGGGCCCGCGAAAGGTTGCGGCAGTGTTCTACGATCCAGCGGTCCAGTCTCCCACCACGCGCGGGTTCCGCTACCACCAACTTGATTCGTGTAGAGGTCAGGTTCATCCGATACGGTGCGCCCCGGTGCGATCGGCCAGTGCTTTTTCAAACACTCCAAGGTCTTTACCGGCCGAGAGCACGGCGTGGGAATGCTAGCATCAAAAAGTTCCGGAAGCCTGGCTGTCTCCGTGGGAGCCATCCGCCGTTTTGCAAACCGCAACTTCAGATGAATTGTCGCAACCGCCGGTACCGGCCAAGTCGCAGCGGCCATTTTTGCCGGGTTGGGAAACCATCGCCCTTTTTCTGGTCATTCTGCTTATCGCCGGCATACGTTTTCGACTGCGCGAGATGCCGCTGGAGCGTGACGAGGGAGAATACGCTTACGCCGGTCAGCTGATTCTGCAGGGAATTCCCCCCTACCAGCTGGCGTACAACATGAAGTTGCCGGGTACTTACGCGGCATATGCGGCCATCATGGCGGTTTTCGGAGACACCGCGACAGGAATTCATCTTGGCGTAATTGTTGTGAATGCTTCGTGCACTTTCCTGATTTTTCTCATCGCGAAGCGGCTGTTCGATCAAACGGCTGCAGTGGTCGCAGCGGCCACATTTGGATTGTTCACCATTCGTCCGCAACTGCTGGGGCTTGCCGGACACGCCACACATTTTGTGGTGTTGATGGCGCTGCTGTCGATCTATCTGCTGCTCAAAGCCGGTGAGGCCCGGCGACTCTGGCTGTATTTTTGCAGCGGCATTTTCTCGGGATTGGCGCTGCTGATGAAACAGCCGGGCATGTTCTTTATTGTTTTTGCGGGCTTCTACTTGCTGTGGCACGAAAAGCAGGCCAAGGCGGGCTGGAAGCCCCCTTTCACGAAGCTAGCGTCATTACTCGGCGGCGCGGCCCTTCCGTACTTGATGACTTGCCTGGTTCTGTGGCGCGCCGGCGTCTTCCCTAAATTCTGGTTCTGGACGGTTGCGTACGCACGAACTTACGGTTCGCAGCTTACAGCACATCAAGGTCTGCGCGAATTCGCCAATCGGATGGAACTGCAGAAAGAGCACATTTCCCTGATTTCCTTTTTGCTGGTTTTTGGCATGGCGGCATTTCTTTGGGATCGCAAGCTCAAACCTCACTCCATTTTTATTTTAGGATTGCTGGCATTTTCTTTTTTGGCCGTGAGCGCGGGCTTTTACTACCGAGGTCACTATTTCATTGTTCTGTATCCCGCGTTGGCGCTTCTCACGGGCGCAGCCGTCAGCTCCGGCACGGACTTGCTGCGCAAGCTGAACCTGCCGAGAGTGCTGACCATCGCACCGGTGCTTGTTTTCGTAACGGCTTTCGCAAATGCCCTGTATGCGGAACGAGCGGTCTATTTCGAGGAGACGGATTACCAGGCTTGCCGCGAAATTTATGGCACCAGCCCTTTTCCCGAAGCCGTGGCGATTGCTGACTACATTCGAGCAAACTCGGATCAGGCCGCGCGAGTCGCGGTGTTCGGATCGGAGCCGGAAATTTACTTCTATGCGCAGCGCCATTCAGCGACGGGCTACATCTATACCTATCCTCTAACCGAAGAACAGACCTACGCTTCCACGATGCAGTCCGAGTTCATTCGCGAAGTGGAGGCGACTGCGCCAGAGTTTGTGGTTTATGTCCTGATGGATCGTTCTTGGCTGCGTCATGCACGCACCGACGATCACATCTTTCGCTGGGCGGATGCTTACACGCGCGATCATTATTCGCTGGTGGGCGTTGCGGATGGCGGCGCCAATCACGACATTTATCGGTGGGGAGCGGATGCTCGGAGTTACCGTCCGCGCCGGCCGGAAGTCGTCCTGGTTTACCGACGCGGCCGGTAGACGCGATTGCAGGATCGCCCGCGGCCGGGGCTCCCTCGAGACGACTAGTGTTTGACCAGAACCAACTGCCAGTCGGGATTGATCGGAATGGATACCGTCGTGCCCGGAGTGGCGCGGTCAAAATCCGCCGCGAACGATTTGAAGTTGTAGTCCAAGAAGGGTTTGTACCGCCAGTCGCGCACGATTCCTATCGGCAAAAGCGCTAGCACCGCGATCGCGCCGTATCGAAAGAGCTTCACAGAAGAGGTTGCGTTCGTCGCCGTCCAGATCAGCGCGGCGAAATACGCCAGCATCGGAAAGAAGTAGTAGCGATTCGCCACGCCCGGTGTCTCTAGCAATTGCCATTGTGGGAGGTCCGCGCCAAAACTGGCCACCGGATGAATCAACGCCAAGGTCAGGCTGAAGTAGGCATAAAAAATAAAAACCTTTAACTCCAGGGGGCTGCGCCATAGCGTGTAGCAAACAATCGCCACTCCGATCGCCATGGCGACCGCTTGCGCCACGAACAGCCATGGCACGTGCGCGAAGAAAAGCTGGATCGAAGTTCGCAAGCCCAGAATGGACGAGAAAAAGACTTGCCCTCCCAGAATTTCAACGAACCGCGCGAGCGAAGCACCGTTGGGCGCGGGACGGCGCGAATGTGATAGCACCAGCACCAGGGTTTGCAGGAGTGCGCCGGGAATCAGCATCGCCAGGGCGGCGACCGAGCGTCTGTCCCTCCTGACCCAGCAAAGAATAAATGCCAGAGGCGCTAGGAGCATGCCCGCGGGACCATCCAGAACGGACAACACCAGCAGCAACCACTCGGCGTAACGAGACGCGCCCATTGCCGGTACGCGCGCCAGCAAAAGGAGACAGCATGCCAGTGCGAGATGCCATTGAATGTTGGTGGTGTTGGCGTGGGTTTCAAACGAATTGGGAAGGCACAGATACAACAAACCGGCGAAGAGTCGGATGCGGATCGGAATTTCCGCAAAGCGCTCCGACAGGAAGATATTGGCCGGCAAAACCTGAAATGTTAACGCGAACAGATTCATCAACAGCGGAGCAATCACAAACGGGAAAACCTGACAGAAAAGGCCGATCAAACGCGAGACCGTCTGCAAGTATCCGGACTCGGGGAGCAACAGGCATCGCCAGCCGATGTGATAAGCGTCGGCAAACCATCGAGCTCCGTCTTCGGCATAAAATTGGGCGTTCAGCAACGCGTCTGGTCGGCGCAAGAACAGCACCAGCAGCCCTACCAGAAATATAGCGGCTTGAAAAACCACCGGATGGAAAGGGCTGGCCGCCGCTTGCTCTTCTGCCCGCGCGGAACTTGGCGGAACGGCCGCTTCGGTGTTCATGACTTTACCGTATCCGGCGGGGCCGCGACGGTCAACGCGCCGACTTGCCTGGTGCTCACAAAGCGGTACTGCACTATACTTTCGTTTGCCTCCAGGAGGACTCGTGCGACTCAATAGCCTAGTGCTCGGAATTGCGTTCGCGTTTGGCATTTTTGCAGCGGCGAGCGTGCTTCTTCCTGTGGCCCGCGGACAAGAGGTGGCCATCACGTTTGATGACTTGCCGGCGCACGGGCCATTGCCGGCAGGGATTACGCGGATGGAGGTGACGCGGAAGATTTTGGCAGCCTTCAAAGACGCGAACGTGCCGGAGGTGTATGGGTTCATCAACGCGGGGAAACTGCAGGCGCATCCCGAAGATTTGAAGGTGCTGCATTTGTGGCGCGAAGCGGGACAGCCGCTGGCGAACCACACCTACGACCACATGAGCCTGAACAACAGCCCGTTGGCCGCATTTGAAGAGAACGTCGCGAAGAACGAAGCAATGCTGCAGGAGCTGATGGGCAAGGGCGATTGGCATTGGCTGCGCTATCCGTACTTGGATGAAGGCGACACGCTCGAGAAGCGGCGCGCGGTTCGCGCCTATCTGAAGGATCATCACTACCGCATTGCGCAGGTTTCGCTCGACTTTGAAGACTACGCTTGGAACGGACCTTACGCGCGCTGCTCGGACAAGAAGGACCAGAAAGCCGTGGCCTGGCTGAAAGAGAGCTACCTGAATACGGCAGCCGAGTATATGAAGCTCGGACAGCGACTTTCCCAACAGCTTTTTGGCCGCGACATCAAACACATCTTGCTGATGCACGTCGGAGCGTTTGACGCGGAGATGCTGCCACAACTGCTGGCGCAGATGAAACAGCAGGGATTCAAGTTCATCACGCTCGAGGAGGCCGAGTCCGACCCGGCGTACAAAATTGATCCAGATATCGTACGGAAAGAAGGCTCGCCGATTCTCGAACAGCTCATGGACGCCCGGAAAATGCAGTTACCGCCGCACGCTGAAAAGCCGATGAAGGAACTGCAAGAGATTTGCCGCCAGTAAGGGAATGGAGTTTCCTATTTTGCAGAGCTTTTCGTGGGAGATCGTCCGGGAAACAGCACATCAAGCAGGATCAGAACTGCCCCGATGGTAATGGCCGAGTCGGCGACATTGAACGCCGGATAGCGGTAAGATCCAAACCACACTTCGAAGAAATCGGTGACGCCCCCGTGAAGGATGCGGTCGGTGAGGTTACCGGTGGCTCCGCCCAAGAGCAGCGCGAGGCCGGCAGCGGCGCGAGGCGAAATTGCCGAACCCGCCACGAGATACCAGGCCAGGATCGCGATCACTACCAGCGATCCACCGATCAAAACGTATCGCGTCCAAGGCGACGGGTTATCCGCGAACATGCTGAAGGCGATTCCGGTGTTCTTGCTGTGCACCAGGTAGATGAAATTGTGGACGAACTCGTGGCGCCAGCCTTCGATGGTTTTGGCTTCGATGGCGGCTTTGGAAAGGCGGTCGAAGAAAACCACCACGAATGTCAAAATAAGCCAGCGTAATCGCGACGTATGGATCATGATCGAGCTCGGGCGACTTGGCGAACCCGGCTAAGAATTTCCATTTTCGATTTCCGCCAGCGCGGCTGAACAGCGTTCGCAAACCGTCGGATAGCGCGAGTTTTCGCCCACATGCGTGGAATAGTTCCAGCAGCGTTCGCACTTGGCACCGTCGGCTTTGTGCACGCAAACTTCCAGCGACGGGACCACTTCGGATTTGTAGTCAGGCGCACCGGCGCTGAAAAAGTCCACCTGCGAAACGATGAACAAGCCGGGCAATTGCGCGATATGAGCTTTCAATTTCGCCTTCAGCTCGGGGTTGCCGTTCAAGAGGACTTTTGCTTCCAGCCCCGAGTTGATTTTCTTCTCGTTGCGCGCCGTCTCCAGGGCTTTCAGCACTTCGCTGCGCACCTTGGCCAGCAGGTCCCAGTTTGCCGCTTGCGCTGCTGCAATCCCCGATCGTAGCTCGCTCTCGTCGGGAAACAGCGCGACGTGGACGCTTGCTGCTGCATTCGCGGCTTTCGGCAAGTACTTCCAGATTTCTTCCGCGGTGAAGACCAAAATGGGCGCCATGATGCGCACCAGGGCGCTAGTGATTTTCTCGATAGCCGTCTGGGCAGAACGCCGTGCGGGATTGCTCGGAGCCTTTGTGTACAGCCGATCTTTGAGGACGTCGTAGTAGAACGCGCTGAGGTCCACCACGCAATAATCGTGAATCGCGTGGTACACGCGGTGGAATTCATACGCGGCATACCATTCGCGGCACTTTTTCACGAGGTCCGCGGTGCGGTCGAGCATCCAGCGGTCCAGCTCTTCCATTTGGTCGGCAGGCAGGGCGTTTTTCGCGGGATCGAAGTCGTTGAGATTGCCCAAAGCAAAGCGAAAGGTATTGCGAATCTTGCGGTACGCTTCGCTGAGCTGGGTCATCACCCGTTCGCTCATCTTCACGTCGGCTTGATACTCGACCGAAGTTACCCACAAACGCAGCAGGTCCGCACCCCATTTGTCGCAAATTTCCTTGGGATCGATGGAGTTGCCCAGCGACTTGGACATCGGGCGGCCTTGCTCGTCGAGGGTCCAGCCATGTGTCACAACGCCGCGATAGGGCGCGGCATGCTTCACACCGGTCGCCACCAGCAAAGAGCTATGGAACCATCCGCGATATTGATCCGGCCCTTCCAGATAGACATCGGCGGGCCATTCGTTTCCGTGCAGCACGGCAAGATTGGAGGAGCCGGAATCGAACCATACATCGAGAATGTCATTTTCCTTACGCCACCGCGAGGCGCCACACTCGCATTTTGTTCCGGCAGGCAGCAACTCTTCGGGGGTGTGCTGGTACCACGCGTCGGCCCCTTCTTTTTTGAACCACTCGACCACGTTGCGAAGTGCCTGGTAGTCCTGCAATTGTTTTCCGCAGCCATCGCAGAAAAACACGATGATGGGCACGCCCCAGAAACGCTGGCGGGAAACGCACCAGTCCGGGCGCTTTTCGATCATTTCAAAGATGCGGTCCTCGCCCCAGGCCGGAATCCATTTCACTTTGTGAATTTCGTCCAGGGCTTCCCGGCGCAGGGATTTCGGGCTGTCGGTTGGAACCGCATCCATGCGGATGAACCACTGTTCGGTCGCGCGGAAAATTACCGGATTGTGGCACCGCCAGCAATGCGGGTAGCTGTGTTTATACGGATGATTGCCCAGCAGGGCACCACGCTCAGCCAACAGTTTCACCACGATCGGATTCGCAGTAAAGACGTCTTTCCCTTGGTATTCCGGCAGGCCCTCGAGATACACACCTTTGTCGTCAATCGGAGCGTAGATCTCCAGCCCATACTTCTGCCCGGAGTTGAAGTCGTCTACGCCATGCCCGGGCGCGGTGTGCACGATGCCGCTGCCCTGATCGAGCGTCACATAATCGGCCAGCAGCCCCGGCACCTGAATCGCTACAAACGGATGCTGGAATTTCATTCCTTCAAAATCGCGGCCCTTGTACTTCGCCAGCACATCGGCTTGCTTAATTTCGCATTCCGCCTGCAATGCCGCAACGCGATCAGCGGCCAGCAGCAACTTGCCTTTTTCCGTCTGGACGACCGCGTATTCAAAGTCCGGATGAAACGCGAGCGCACGATTGTGCGGAATGGTCCATGGCGTGGTGGTCCAAATCACGGCGGAAACGTCCGTTCCGATTTTGGCGGCCTCTCCCTGGCCTCCACCAACGACAGCGAACCTCACCCAAATCGAAGGGCTGACGTGATCCTCGTACTCCACTTCCGCTTCCGCCAGCGCGGTCGAATCGTAAATGCACCAGTACACGGGCTTCCGTCCACGATAGACGTAGCCCTTCTCCATGAACTCCAGAAATGCCCCGGCGATGGTTGCTTCGTAATCGAAGCTCATGGTCAGGTAGGGATCGTTCCAGCGGCCGAAGACGCCCAGCCGCTTGAAGTCTTTCTTGTGCTGTTCCACGTAACGGGCCGCAAATTCCCGGCACAGTTTGCGAAACTCGGCAGGAGGCACTTTACCTTTTCCGCCGAGTTCTTTTTCGACCTCTGTTTCGATGGGCAATCCGTGGCAGTCCCACCCTGGAACATACGGCGCGTAGTGTCCGGCCATGCTCTTGGTCTTGACGATCAAATCTTTCAAAATTTTGTTGAGCCCGGTGCCCAGGTGGATCGTTCCGGTGGGATACGGCGGCCCGTCGTGCAGCACAAAAAGCGGCTTGCCCTGACGCGCGTCCAAAATCTGGTGGTAAAGATTCGCCTCTTGCCACGCTTCGAGCTGTTTCGGCTCGTTCTGCGGCAGCCCCGCCTTCATCGGGAAATCGGTTTTCGGCAGGTTTAGCGTGGTCTTGAGTACAAGTGGTTCGGACATGGATGCCGCGTCGCAATCCCTTCTCAACCCTGGTTTTCGCCTGAAGCACGGCGGGAAAACTTGGGGAAGTGTAACCCAAGATTTTACAACGGAACTGCGACCGGACAAATTCCCCAGCAGGGAGATTCCCGGCAAAGTCACAAATGTAGGCTCGCGGGCCTCCAACCGCAGCATCGATCGCGATGGCGGCCGGAGGCCCGCCCGGGTATTCATCGCAGCTTTCGTTCGATTTCCTCAACGATAAATTTAGCCTTAGCAATGGCGTCTGCCGCTGCGGCGATTGCGCGAGGCGACCGCCCGCCATCCCAGTCCGTCAAACTGCGCGCCGCGAATATGGCCGCAGCCATGACGATAGCCTGCTGCCGGCTTTGTTTTTGCTGATCTTCCATGAGGGTTCTCCGGGGGAGGACGGGAGGTGTCGCAGACGAAGCGGGAGGCAGAGTCTAGCACGTTGCCCCTTTGGCTTCTGCCATGGATTCTTGCCCAAGCGGTTGTTACAATAGAAGTATGCAGGCGTGGGCTAGGAGTAGGACAGTAGCAACCTTTCCCGGCTGCCCCGAATCGTACGGGAAGGTGCACCCGAAAGGGTCGTACTGCGTCTAACCAGAAGGGCCCTCACAGGTCGGAGACTCGTGCCAGGAACATTTCTCAACTTGGGACCGCCACGGAACCCGGAAAGCACCCCGGGGCAGAACCCTTCCGCCCCTTCGCATGGAGTACCGAGATTTGGCCGGCCTCCCATGCTCATGCCGGACAATTTCTGGTCAAATCTGAAACAGTTTCTTTTCGAGCGACCGGTCAAGATTCGCGGCGATGTGAAATCCACGTTGATGCCTTCGCAATATGGCGACGGCTTCTGGAACAATATCAGCGAATTCTTCACCAGCCGCCCCGTGCCAAAGGGAACTTCCGATAGCCGGCTTTCCACCGGCTGGGTAGAAGGCTTTGGCGGATTCGGTTCCCGCATCAAGGAATTCTTCTCGCCCACCAAGCAAGCTCCACTTCCGTTTGAAGTAAAACCCGTCCGCGTCAAGGAAATCTGGACCAAGGATGAAAATTTCGGCTGGACCCAAATCATCTCCGTCAGCCTGCACGTCGTGCTGATCGGCCTGATCGTGGTTCCTCTGTTCACGCATGTTCTTCCGCCTCCGACCGAGGCCATGAACAAGACGGACGTGCTGCCGCTCGACATTTCGCCATATACCGCGAAGCTGCCTTCGGGAACGAAGCCGGCTGGCGGAGGCGGCGGGGCCAACGACCACACCACCGCTCCGGTAAACCGCGGCAAGCTGCCCAAGTTCAAGTGGACCCAGTTCACGCCGCCGCAAGTCAAGATTCAGAATCCGGCCCCCAAGCTGCCCATGGACCCCTCTTTGCTTGGCCCGCCGGACCTGCGCGTGTCGAATATTCAGGCACCGACGTTCGGCGACCCGCTCGCCAATGGCGTGAGCGACTCGCTCGGCCACGGCAACGGCACCGGAATAGGCAGCGGCTCCGGCGGGGGCCTCGGCCCCGGCGAAGGCGGCGGCACGGGTGGCGGCGCGTTTCGCGCCGGCGTCAATGGCGTCGGCATGCCTAGCTGCATTTACTGCCCGGACCCGCAGTACTCCGATGAAGCGCGCAAGGCCAAATATCAGGGCGTGGTAGTCCTGATGGTGGTCATTACGCTCGATGGCCGCGCCACCAACATCCAGGTGGTCAAGAGCCCTGGTCTTGGCTTGGATGAAAAGGCCATCGAAGCCGTGCGCCAGTGGAAGTTCCGTCCGGCCGTCGGCCCGGGCGGCAAATCGGTTCCGGCACAAGTTCCCATCGAAGTCACCTTCCGCCTGTTCTGAGGCTAGATCTTCCGTCAGGCAACCCTTTTCCATCTCGGCGGCTCTCATTGTCCGTTCTCATCCGCTTTTTCCTGGTGCAAGGGAATCGGACGCGGAGGTCGCCGTGCGCGAGCCAACCCTGGGCTTGAAGACTTCGCTGTGGAACGGCGGTTCCTTTCTGAAGCGAGTTCATGAAAATCTGCGGAGCGTGTGGAGGTTGCCGTGGGCGCCGCTGCCGGCGGCTCATGCCCCCATTCATTTGCTTGATGAACGGCGTGCGCGGACGGTTCCGGCGGCACAGTTTGGCTCGACGCTCCTGCATCTGATGGTTTGCGCGGTGCTGTTATGGCTGGTGGCGCAGCCGCCCAACAAGAGTTCCAGACCCCAGCTTGGAGATAGGCTCACTGGCCCAATTCCGATTCCCAAATGGCTAACCAGTGCTGACACTGGTTCGCTCGGCAAGAGCGGAGAGAGTGGCGGACACGACCGCCAGCCGCCCACGTCTGGAGAACTTGTGGCGACCTCGCGTATAGCTCTGATCTCTCCGCATCTTTCTGACTCGCGTCCACATCCACTTGCGGTGCCAGTGAGCATTACCGACCCCGACGCACCTGAATGGGTGCGAATCGTGAACAGTCCCGGCCTTCCGTGGATGAGCGACAAGAATAACTCCGAGGGACGAAGTGAAAACGAAAACGGCATCGGGGACGGAAAGGATCACGGCATGGGAGATGGCCCGGGAAACGGTTCGGGCGTAGGTTACGATGGCCGCGCTTATGCACCGGTCGTTACCCAAGTGATTTGCCGAGTTTGCCCCGACCCGTTGTACTCCGAGCAAGCGCGCAAGACCAAGCTGCAAGGCTCCGTGATGTTAAGCGTCTTGGTTGGAGCGGACGGGCGCGTCAAAGAAGTTCGAGTGATTCGCGGCCTCGGCATGGGCTTGGACGACAATGCCATACAGGCCGTGCGCAACTGGCAGTTCCTTCCGGCTCAAGACGCGGCACGGCATCCCGTCGCGTCCTGGATCAAGGTCGAAACCATGTTTCGCTTGTTCTAAACGATCGCGGCTAGAAGGCGAGCGAATGCCCCATATCCGCTTATTGGCCGTCGCGGCGGCTTGCTTATTTGCCGCGGCGCCGGGTGCGGTTTCATTTCGCAATGAGCAGATGAAGTTCGCCCGCGTTCGGAATGCGGCTAAAGACAAAGATGAAACCCTGAAGCAGTTGTTCGGGAGTAAAGGGCTGAGCTATCCGCCAAAGGCAATCCTTCTGAGGGCGTTCAAAAAAGAAGCAGTTCTTGAGCTGTGGGTGGAAAATTCCTCTGGAAGCTATGTACTCGCCAGGAATTATTCCATTTGCGCAACGTCTGGCATTTTGGGCCCAAAACGCCGCATCGGCGATGGACAAGTACCCGAAGGATTTTATGAGTTGGACTGGTTCAACCCGCAGAGCAATTTTTTTCTGAGCCTTCACGTCAGTTATCCGAACGCGGCCGACCGCACCTTGGGATCGAAGCAGAATCCAGGTGGCGACATTTTTCTGCACGGAAACTGCGTCACCATTGGCTGCATACCCATAACAGACCACGGGATAAAGGAAGTCTATTGGTTGGCCGTACTCGCTTGAAATGCTGGACAGATGCACATACCTATCGAAATTTTCCCGGCCCGCTTCACCAGGGAAGGTCTCGATCATCTCGCCGCGACTCGCCGGAGCGAACCCGACCTGGTCTTGTTCTGGAGGAATCTCAAGGAAGGCTATGACTACTTCGAAAAAAACCGCCGGCCGCCGGCTGTTTCCGTCGATAGGGGTGGACGTTACGTATTCTTGAGCAAATGATGTCCGAGCCGCCGAGGAGAGTCTGCTACGATGGCCGCATGAAGACAGTTTTGCTTTTGGCTGCTATTTTTTGGCTTGCGCCGAGCGAGCAGATCAGCGCGCAAAGCGCAAGCGGAGCCCTCGAACTTACAGCGCGCGTAACCCCTTCGGCAGCGAAGCCCGAACCCGTTCGCGACTTCACCTTCTACCTGCTGACCAAGAGTTACGACGATATCGTCAAGGAAATTGATGAGCGCGATGGCCCTCCCTCCCGCGAGAAATTCATTGACGGCCTGAAAATCTCCCCGGAACTCCGGGCCTGGCTGCAAAAGCATGACGTCATGGACGTCACTCTTCCCGGCTTCGACAAACTGTTGGTTCCCGACGACGTTCTCCACGTGCCGGAATTCCTCCTGGCCTACCAGCGCAGCAATAGCGGCGGCGTCACCAACGGCATACCAGTCCCGAAATATAAGGAAACCGACAAGACCGAAAATCCGGCGCGCTACGAAAAGCAGCACCAGGAATACTTGAGTTCGCTCAAGAAATTCATCACCTCACGCCCGGAAACCATGGCCGGAATGGAACTCGAACTCGATGGCGTCAATCCCGCCCGCAAGTGGGCTGAAGTGCAAAGCACCCACCGCCGGCGCGTGCTACAAATGGCCCCCGCCGAGGCGCAGACCAAGTATCTGGCTGCAAAAACGGATACCGACCTCGAAGGCCGTGCCTCTATCTCCGGCGTGGTTCCCGGGAGTTACTGGATTAGTACGCTTGCTCTTACCGCTTCCGCCGGCGACGCCCGCCTCCGCTGGGACGTGCCGGTGAAAATCGCCGCGGGTCAGACACTCCGAATTGAGTTGACGAATCTGAACGCGACCGACAATCTATCTTCACGTTGAAATTTGCGCGGCCAAGCTACCGGGTCTGACGTCGCACGCACAGCCGGCCGAGCCCGCGACGCCATCATGATCTGGCAGAACTGACAGGGAGATGGACACACCGCTTCACTGGATTGCCTTCATTTCGTTTGTGCTGATTGCCGTAGCGCTGGACCTCGGGGTTTTTCATCGCAAGGCCCACAAGATCTCCATTAAGGAATCTCTGGTCTGGAGCGTGGTTTGGATCACCTTGGCGATTGCCTTCGGCCTTTGGATTCTCCACGGTTATGGCCGCCAGCCCGCCCTCGAATTCTTTACCGGCTACATCATCGAAAAATCGCTCAGCGTGGACAATCTCTTTGTCTTTCTGGTGATTTTTCGCGTGTTTGCCGTTAAGGAAAAGTACCAGCACAGCGTTTTGGCCTATGGAATTGTGGGCGCGCTGCTGATGCGCGGAGTGATGATTGCCGTCGGCGCGGCGCTGGTCTCGCGTTTCGAGTGGATCATGTACGTCTTTGGCGCGTTCATCATCTATGCGGGACTGCACATGTTGCTGGCCAGCGAAGCGGAAAGCCATCCTGAAAACAACTTTCTGGTGCGTTACGTCAGCAAGCACATTCGGCTGACTCGCGATTATCGCGAAGACCGTTTTTTTGTCCGCGAAAATGGAAAGCGGTTCGCTACCCCGTTGTTCCTCGTGCTGCTGGTCGTCGAAATCACCGACGTCACGTTCGCGGTGGATTCTATCCCCGCCATTTTTGGGATCACCCGCGACCCCTTCATCGTTTTTACGTCCAACGTCTTCGCCATCCTCGGCTTGCGCGCTTTGTATTTTTTGCTGGCTGGCGTGCTGGACAAGTTTGCCTATCTGAAAATCGCCCTGGCCCTGGTTCTTGTTTTCATCGGCGGCAAGATGATTGCCGAACCCTGGCTGCACATTTCCGTGGGCGTCTCGCTCGGCATCGTGATGGGTATGCTGGCCACCGCCGTCATCGCTTCGTTGCTGGTAAAACCAAAAAAACCGGTCGAGGCGAAATAATGCCGCGGCGGACACGAGAAGCGTAACCAACCCATGCACGAGTTCAAACCAGAATGGATCGAAAAGCTCGCAAACCCCAATCCAGAGGAACGCGCCTTCGCGGCAATGGAGATTTATCGAGCGGGGCGCCGGCGAGCCGACTTGGCCGTACACACTTGGTGGGAGAACACCGATTTTGCTCCGCTCTGTGGGCATAACCCGGCCGTCACCGTAGGCCTGGCTGTGCAACCCCTGACGTTCGCAAAAATCCGCGAGGCCAACGGATGGCCGCCCCTCGCCGAAGTCCCGCCCGAGCAGGATGCCAGCGAGTTTGAACTTCATTTTCCCGGTGGCATTATGCTCGATGTGTTGACGACGCGTGACGCCGCAGGAAGCGGGGCCATCGCACGATTCCTGGCAAAGCTCGGCGAGGGCGTGCAGCAAGTGGAATTTCGTTGCAGCGACGTTGATCGTGCAGCCGCTATCTTGTTGGAAAAGTTTGCCGTGCAGCCAGTCTACGCGGTGAAGCGGCCTGGTGCGGACGGAACCAAGGTTAACTTTTTTCTGGTGCCGGCGCCGGATCAAACAAAAATCTTGATCGAGCTGTACGAGCCCCCAGTACCGAAGGCGAAGCAAACCTGAACGAATCAGGGTTCCAGGTCAGGGTCGGTACCCGGCGCGTTGGCCCGCCGGTTCTTCGGATCGTCCAAGTAATCTTGCATTTCCAGGCGGAAATTACCGGCGTTCGTGGCGAAACCCATGGCCACGTCAAAGTCCACCAGGCCCTGGCGAACGTATTTGCTAAGTTCGGCGTCGAAGTGCTGCATGCCTTCGTTCGAACCGTCGCGCATCGCGTCCAGCAGCGATTTCCCCTCGCTTTCGCCCTTTTCCACGTACTCCCGCGTCCGCATAGTGGATTTCAGGACTTCCACAGCGGCGATTCGCCCGCCGCCATCCTTCCGCGGAAGCAGGCGCTGCGAAACTATGAACCGAAATGCTTTGCCCAGTCGCGTCCGGATCGCTTGCTGGTCGGCGAGTGGAAAAACTCCGACGATGCGTTCCACGGTTTTTGCCGCGTCAATCGTATGAAGCGTGGACATCACCAGGTGACCGGTTTCGGATGCCTCCAGCGCGATTTCGATCGTTTCCCGGTCCCGCATTTCCCCTACCAGAATCACTTTGGGCGCTTGACGCAACGCCGCCCGGAGCGCCAGCGCAAACGTCGGCGTATCGCTGTGCAATTCCCGCTGGTGAATCGTCGCTCGCTTGTGACGATGTAGAAATTCAATCGGATCTTCAATGGTCAGAATGTGGTACGCCTTGTCCTGATTCATCTTGTCAAGAATAGCTGCGAGGGTGGAGGATTTACCGGAACCAGTCGGCCCGGTTACTAGCACGATGCCATTGCGCAGTTCCACGATCTCTTGCAGCACCGCTGGCAATTTTAAATCGTCGAAACTCGGAATATTGTCCGGAATCACGCGCATCACGATGGCGTGGCTGCCACGTTGGCGGAAAATGTTTACGCGAAAACGCGCGACGCCATCAATGCCGTACGATAGGTCCGCCGAGCCTTCTTGTTCCAGTTTGCGGATGGGCGTTTCGTTCTTGCCCATCAATTCATACGCAATCGAGCGAGTGTCCTGGGGCTTCAGCGATTCCAGCCCCTTGAACTTCAGTTCGACTAGTTGTCCGCTCTTCTCCACTTGCGGTGCGCGGCCCGGCGAAAAAATCAGGTCGCTGATGTGTCCGCCGCTCTTCAGCATGGCGGTGATTAGTTGCGGCAGGCCGGTACTCCGCGTTTGTGGTTGTGAAGTGGATGCCGCCGGAGACTCGGGAAGGGTTGGTGTTGTGGTGCTCATGGACCTATGGGTACGTTTTCTTGGAGTTTCGATTTCACCGGCAAATTTTGCTGGAGGATTTAGTATGCAGCTTCCTGCGGCCCTCAAACCGAAAAACGAATCGCGGGGTGGCGTTATGTGTACGGGGTACCAGCTGTATGCATGAAGACCAGAAAGCGGATGCCGGTTAGAAGCCGGCTAGCGATAGCGAAATCACGCCGGGGGCACCGGATTCACTGGCGCGAACGGCGGACGCATTCTTGACAATCCAGTCGGCCCCCGCTTGGCGAAGCAGTTCGTCTCGTTCCGTGGTCTGGAAGGCCACCACCCGCGAACGCGCGGCTTTGCCGGAGCGAATTCCGGCCGGCGCGTCTTCAAACACCACACAATCCTCCGGTGCGACGCCCAGAAGCTTGGCCCCCTTCAGGTAAGGTTCCGGATGCGGTTTGCCATTCACGATGTCGGTAGACGTAATCATTTTTGCGGGTACCGGAAGCCCCGCCACCCGCAATCGCACCAGAGCGAGCGCCCGCGTGCACGAAGTGACTACGGTCCAGGAGTCTTGCGGCAGGGCGGCCAGCAACCGGACGGTGCCAGGTAGCGGAATAACATCGGACACATCTTCGATCTCCATCCGTTCCACTTCCGCATTCTCCGCGGCATGGTCCCGATCCGGCAAGAGCTCGCGAATCGTGGAAAGGCTCGGCCTGCCGTGAGCTTTGCGCACCGTTTCCTCAGGATCAAAGCCGTGCTTGTGCGCCCAAATGGTCCACACCCGTGCCACCGCCGGAGTCGAATCCACCAGAACCCCGTCTAGATCGAACAGAACCCCTCGGCAATCAATTTTGGTCATGCGAAATGATACCAGCCGACTCGCAACGCTGATGATTCCCGCACATAAGAAGGAACACGCAGTTCCTGGATGCTCATACTCTTAATTTACAGTAGATCTTAAGTTATTATACCCATTCTAGACCTAGGCTCCGATGGCCGTCCGTTAGGTTCTTTAGCATCAGTAACAAAAACAAGGGAAGGACTCTGTGGAAATTTTACTCGCCGTTCTTACGGTTCCACTGCGACCTCATCCACAAAGCACCACATCCAGTTTTCCCCGGGCTCCATCGATTGCATCACCGGGTGCTGGGTCGCCCGAAAATGCTTGGTGGCGTGCTTGTTCTTCGAGGAGTCGCAGCAGCCTACGTGACCGCACTCCCGGCACAGCCGCAAGTGTACCCAGCTGTCGCCCATCTTGAGGCACTCCTCGCAACCCTTGGTGTGCGGGCGGACGTCCTTGATATGGCTCATATGAGAGCAGCCTTTGCTCATGACGCCTCCTGTTCCTGCTTCGGTCGGCTGCTGGAATGAAATCTGGGTTGCTGCAAGGGGATACGGACTTGGAACCGCGTGTCGCCGGGTTTGGATTTAACCTCGATCGTACCGTGATGCTTCTGCACGATGCGCATGGCCGTGTCCAGACCGAGGCCGGTGCCCTCGCCAACCGGCTTCGTGGTAAAAAACGGATCGAAGATCCGCGATTTGACTTCGGCAGGAATGCCCGGACCGGTGTCGCCAATTTCCACGCACACTGCGTCCAGATCCCGCCGCGCGCGGATTCGCAGTTCGCCCTGGCCGTTCATGGCATCTATGGCGTTGTCAATCAAATTGGTCCACACCTGATTGAGTTCACTGCCGTAAGCGCAGACACGCGGAAGATCCGGGTCATACTCGCGCTTGACCGTAAAGCCTTTTTTCAGCCAGTGACCAAAAATCTTGATCGTGTTGTCCAGGTCTTCGCGCACATCGATTTCCTGCAAGGCGGCTTGGTCCATATAGGAATAGCGCTTGATGGCGGTGACCAGCTCGCTGATCCGCTTGGTGCTGTTATCAATTTCATGGATCAGCCGAAAGATCGTGATGACGGCCGCCACCCGGCGAAGAGCGTCAATCAGCACCTCATCGCCGACGTTAACGCGCAGGGCTTCCATTTTTTCCAGGTCGGCGTTGGCTTCCGCAAGAGGTCCTGCGATTTTCCAGGGCTCTTCCACTTTGTGTTCTTCCAAGCATTCCGTAAGTTCTGCTTCAAGATCGCTCAGCTGAATGGGATCGAGATGGGCATCACTCTTCTCAGCAACACGATCGGTGACTTCACGTTCAAACTGAAAAACTGCCATGCGCTGTTCGTTTGTAAGCGGATGCTGCAGCAACTTCAGGCTCGCGATGCGGACATTATCCATTGCCTCCTTCAGGTTCTTCGCGGCGCGCTGCGCAGCAGCGGCAGGATTGTTGAGCTCATGGGCCAGGCCGGCGGAAAGTTTGCCGAGCGCCATGAGCTTATCGCGCTGCGTTTCCTGTCGCGTGGTCTCGCGGATGCGGTCGGACATGACGCCAACCAGGCGGTATCCCAGCACCGGAATGCGTTGGAGCAATTCGGGAAAGTACTGCATGTGCAGCCGCAATGCATGCAGGGGCAGTGACGCGCGGGCCGTACCCGTATAGCTCTTCAGACGCGAGAACGGCAAAGCGCCGGTGATCTGTCCTTGACGGGCAATGAAACGGGGGGTCCCGGGTTCTTCGGGAAACTCCACCTGAATTTCGCCTTCGAGAATTACGTTAAGGTGATTGATGGGGTCGCCCTTGCGGCCGAGGACTTCGCCGGCGGCGACGCGGACGTCCTCCATCCTTTCCGCCAGCCAAGTCAAATCCTCCGGCGAGAGGTCGGCGAAGACGGAGTTGGTCTTGAGGTTGGCGATGACGATTTCAAGTTGCGCGGCGTTGGCGGAGCTGGACATGGTTACACCGTTCCCAGGTATTGGTGCACGAATTGTACAGCGTTGGCGCCTTCACCGACGCCGGAGGCGACACGCTTGATCGAACGATACCGCACGTCGCCCGCGACGAACACGCCGGGCACGCTGGCTTCGAGCAGCCACGGTTCGCGCTCGAGCGGCCAGCCGCGCGGCAGTCGGTTGTCGGTCATCAAGTCGCGGCCGGTAAGGATGAAGCCTTTCTCGTCGCGTTCAACCACGCCCCCGAGCCAGTCCGTAAGGGGCGCAGCGCCAATAAAAATGAAAATGGAAGCCGCCGGCACGTTCTGCGTTTCGCCGCTAGTCGAACAAAGGATCGAGAGTCCCTCAAGTCTCTCGGTGCCAAACGCTTCGGTCACTTGGGAGTTGTATTCCACGTGAATATTGGGCATTTGCTTGATCTGCTCGATCAAGTATTGCGACATCGTGAAAGTCAGGGAAGATCCGCGCACCAGCATGACGATGCGACGTGCGTATTTGGAAAAAAACATTGCAGCTTGCCCGGCAGAATTAGCTCCACCGACAATGTACACGTCCTCGTCCTTGCAGGAAACGGCTTCGGTCATGGCCGCACCGTAGTAAACACCCGCTCCTTGCAGACGTTCGAGGCCCGCAACCTCGAGCTTGCGATAGGAGACGCCGGTGGCGATGACCACAGCTTTCGCGCCAATTTCTTTTCCGTCAGAAAGCCTGACGAACTTGGAGCTGCCTTCCACCCGCAAGCTGCAAACCTCAACCGGCGTCAGGATTTCCACGCCGAATCGCCGCGCCTGGGTAACTGCATTGCGCGTCAGATTCGCGCCGCTGATGCCAGCCGGAAATCCCAAGTAATTCTCGATGCGCGAGCTCATTCCGGCCTGGCCGCCGGGCGCTTCGCGTTCGATCATCACCGTGCTCAGTCCTTCGGAGGCACCATAGACCGCCGCGGCAAGTCCCGCAGGTCCGCCGCCGACAATCAATAAATCGTAAAAGGAAGTGGTGGCGGCGGTGCGCAAGCCGAGTCTGGCCGCAAGGTCGGATTGTGAGGGATCGGACAGGGCAGAACCGTCCTGAAAAATTGTTGCCGGGAGCTTTAGCGAATCGCGTTCGATGATGTCGAGCGCAGCACGGATTTCTTTGTCGCGGCCGGCGGCTTCCACGTCGAGCCAGCGGTAAGGAAGCTGATTGCGGGCCAGAAAATCGCGAATGGCGTAGGAACGCGGCGACCAGCGATGGCCAATTACGCGAACCCCGTCAAACGCCGGCCGATGATTGGCCTGCCAGTCTTCCAGCAGGTAGTCGATCACCGGGTAGAGATGCTCTTCGGGTGGGTCCCACGGTTTCAACAGATAATGGTGAATGCGCGCGTGATTGATGGCCTGGATGGCGGCGTCAGTGTCCGCATACGCGGTGAGTAGGACGCGTTTGGCCTCAGGATAAGCATTGATCGCCTGGCCGATGAATTCGACGCCGCTCATTTCCGGCATACGCTGATCGGCGAGGAAAAGCGCCACGGATTCGTTGCGGCGTTTCAGCGTTTCGAGCGAACGAAGCGCGGTCGCTCCGGAATCGGCGCGCAAAATACGGTAGCGGTCGGCGTAACGTTTGCGCAAATCGCGTTCGACGGCGCGCAACACCTCGGGATCGTCGTCAACGGTGAGAAGTGCAGGTTTAGGCATGTCGTTAGTTTCTCTTTTGCGCAGCCGCTCCAGTTGGATGCTCAACCAAACCCGGAGGACACATGCGCAAGGGATTGCGCGAGACTCCTTTCTTATACTCCCTGGGCCCGGATTGAACAAATCATCGCTCTAGAACGGCCGGGGCGTCGCGCAGTCCCCAGGGAGCGGTGCTACATCGCATGAAACATAGCCAGGATAAAGTAGCGTCGTCGTCGGCGACCCCAGTTATCATTTTCAATCAGGCCAGAAAAACGCATGAGACAACAACTTCAAGTGATGAAATTTGGCGGCACGTCGGTGGGCGATGTGACGTGCATCAGGCGCTCGGCGCAAATCGTGGCCGACGCGTCCGGGCAGCATCGTGTAGCCGTGGTCGTTTCGGCGATGAGCGGCGTGACCAACCGCTTGATTGAGGCGGCCCATCAGGCTCAGAGCGGCGACCGCGATGCGGGCAGAGTGTTGACGCAAGCTCTCCGCAACCAGCATTTCGAGGCCCTGTCCGCGCTGGTTGCATCCGAGCAAGTTCGCTCCGGTGTTCAAAGCCGGATCGAAGAGATTCTGTCCGAAGCTACCAGACTCTACGAAGGAACAGCGTTACTGCGTGAGCTGACCCCACGGACGCTTGACGCGATTTCAAGTTTGGGAGAACGGCTGTGCGCGCCGATTTTTGCCGCGACGCTGAGTGAGCTCGGCGCCCACGGCTCGGCGATTGAAGCCACGGAATTGATCGTCACCGATTCGTTTCATGGAGGCGCGGAACCGTTAACCGCAGCAACGCGCCAGAAATCGCAAGCGCGTATTGCACCACTGCTGAAAGACGGAATCGTTCCAGTAGTGACGGGATTTATCGGCGCGAGCGGGGACGGAGCCTTGACGACGCTGGGCCGCGGTGGTTCGGATTATTCGGCAACTATTCTTGGAGCTGCATTGGATGCTGAGGAAATCATTATTTGGACCGACGTGGAGGGCGTACTGACCGCGGACCCGCGACTAGTAAGCGACGCGCGGACGATACCTGAAATTTCCTATCGCGAGGCGGCGGAGTTGGCCTATTTCGGCGCGAAAGTACTGCATCCCAAGACGCTGCGTCCGGTTTTGCCAGCAAGTATTCCCGTTTGGATTCGCAACAGTTTTGCACCGGAGAAACCCGGTACGAAAATCACCGCGAAGGGGCGAAGCATCGGCGGAGGCGTGAAGGCGCTGACGGCGATTCGTGACGTCGCCCTGATCAGCGTCGGCGGGCCGGGAATTGTGGGCGTGCCGGACGTTGTAGGCCGAACGTTTTCAACGACCGCGCAGCTGAGAGCCGAGGTTCTACTGATTTCGCAGTCGTCATCGCAGAACGATATCTGTTTTATTGTGGCCAAAGCGCATGCGCAGGCCACTCTCGAGGCGTTACGCCGCGAGTTTGCGCAAGATCTGACGCACGATGTCGTGGAGCACATCACCATGGACCCGGAAATCGCCATCGTCGCGGTGGTGGGAGAAAACATGCGCGGCACGCCGGGCGTCGCCGGCCGGACGTTCCATTGCCTGGGCCAGGAAGGCGTCAACATCATCGCCATCGCGCAAGGTTCTTCTGAAACCAATATTTCCTTCGTGGTATCGGACCGAGCCGTCAAGCAGGCGCTCCTCGCCGCGCACCGGGAATTTGGGCTGGCGAATGGCCCGCCTGCATGAGACAAAAAGATAAGACTTAATCCGGTATAAGACTTGTAAAAACAGTAAGTTCTGGCCTCATCCTCAGAGACGCTGCATCTGTCTTCTGCGAGTTCACTTGAAATTGCCGTGAAGAATTCGCTAGACAATCTGCTTCTGTCGCCTCCGCCAGAGGAATTCATCCCACGATCGTGCGTGAATGGATCTGTCGGGGCTTGCCGCCAGTCGTACGCACTCAAAACGGCAGTTCTGCCACGCATCACCGCGACCCATTCGATCGCCTGCGACTCGCGCAATCGGGTTCTCTCGGGCTGATCCTGCTGACTGCCAATGGCGTCTTTGGAAATATGACGCGGCAGCCGTTTTTTGCCGTGAGAGCAAAATAACTTTTCCGGACGGATCGACGGAATTTACGGGATTGTTCTGCGTAAAGGCATTGCGGAGCCGTCGGGGGGCGAATCGAACTCGACGCAAAAAACGTACCACCCGGAATTCGTCGGGGCCGACGCGCATTCGGCTGCATCGAGGAGCGTCGAAACCCGCTGGATTCTCGGCACGTCCAAATCAACAGGCGGAATCCGGCAGTCACGTTCGAATTGCGTATGGAGCGTCCATGTTTCCCATCAAAAGACAGTTGAACCTTTCAATCTTCGTTGCGACTGCTTTGTTTCTCGTCCCATTCGCACGCGGGCAAAAATCGGAGGTCCTTCCGGCTCCGCTGCCCTCACAAATTCATACCAGCAAGAGCGTGTTCATTTCCAACGCTGGAGGTGACACTAATTACTTCTATAGCGGAGGACCTGACCGCCTCTACAATCAGTTCTACGTGGCTCTTCAGAGTTGGGGACGCTACCAGCTGGTCGCCAATCCTGCGGAATCCGACTTAGTCCTTGCCGTAAGTTTCAGCAACCCGTTCACTGGTGACAACACTACTCAGCCTGCGGTAGGTCGCTCGGTGAGCGATCCTCAATTCCGGTTGACGATCATCGACCCTGGAACGCGCGTCACCCTATGGACCTTCACTGAACATGTGCAATTCGCTCTGTTGCAGGGAAATCGTGACAAAAACTTCGACCAAGCCCTCGCCGCTCTGGTGAATGACCTCAAAAACGTAGCTGGCCAGCCCGCCGCCAGGGCCAAGTGATTTGTCAGGATTTATGGGCGAGCGACGGGGATCGAACCGACGCCCTTTTTCTAAAGGAACATGGCTACTCAGGCTTCGCCCGCCCTTTGGCGATGGTTTTCGAGTCCCTGTTCTCTCTCAGTCCCGCGAACTTCGAACGCCTGAGATGATCCGAGCCGGTCCATTCCCGTATGGCGCAATTTCGATCTTCGAAGTCAACTGTTTGGTGAGCATTGAAGGGAATTGGGGTGGGAGACGGGGTTCGACTTGCCGTAGTATGAAGGGTGGCACTCGTTGGTGTGCGTTGGTTCGCTACAGTAGGAATGTTGAAAACAAACAATTTACGGATTGCCGCATAAACAGCGGGCTCGCGCATTTCCTAATTCGGGCCGATTTTGTAACGCGTGTAGCAAATCGTAGGCCAGCGCCGGGACCTAACGTCCTACCCTTCCCGCAGACAATGCGAATTTACGAATGCAAACGACGAATGACTGGCATGAGGTCCCACGTAATGCGGGAGTAGATCCCGGTACGTTAGGTTGGAGGACGCGATGGACGAGGCGGAGCTGAAGGCCAAAGCGCGAGAGATGGCGGAAATGCTTTTCGGGCACCACGAGCCGAAGATGAAGGCCCTGATCATGGAGCACTTTGGGGCACACATGGAAGAACGTGTGCGGGCCTTCTATGCAGAGACGGGCGAGTTGCCAGCTTTCAGAAAAGATCCTTACGGGAGAGGATTGACGATGGGGACACAGACGGAACTAGATGCGCTTCCCCTGCCAGAGCCGCCCCCACCTCCTTCGCCCCCTGTTTCCGAGGAGGAGCGTAGAATTGGGCGCGAAGACAAAGAACTAAGGGACGCGCTTCGGCGCGCCTACTGCCGCACGGTTCCGGAGTTACAGGAAATATGGGCGACGCAGCAAGGCATAACAGCAGAGGAGATGACCGAGAAAGAGATTGACGCTTGCGTGGATGGTGGGAGTGTCCGGTCATTCCAATTGTACCGCGCCAAGCACGGTCACTATCCGGACCACACCCAGCTTAATGATGCGGCAAATTTATTTCGGGAAGATTGGGAGAAAACTTGAAGGCTAAATCGTGATGCTGGCGCTGCCTGACGCACTGAGTTCGCAAGTAGAGGAAAAAGGAGATTCCCATGACCAAAGTCTGGACGCCCGAGATGGCCAAACTCCACTCGATGTGGACACCAGAAATGTTTGACCGTTTTGAAGACGATCTAAGAGCCTTGTTGCAAAACAGCGCGGAATATAAGGACAAACCCGCAGAGCAGGAAGAAATAATCGCAGGACTCAAAAAGAGAGCAATCGAGCTTACGGGTTCCCAAACTAGTTAAAAAGGCCCATTTCTGCTACTCGTGCTTTGGTCAATGCGAATTTACGAAAAGCCGGGCTTCATCAACTCTCGATTTCCCAATGAATTCCAATGCGAATTTACGTTATGGATTCAGGTAGTAACTTTATGGTTTACTTTTTTGGATAAATCTGGTAGCCTGAATTTGTAGGTTTGAGGCCCTGCAGGTACTGGGCGGGTTTAGCGGGGCCAAGAAACGGCTCAAGTCTACCGTTGAATACCCTCCCGGCAGGAAAACAGGCCGCTGTTTCACGCGGGGTCCTGCGAAGCAAAAAGAGAAGGATTTCTACCATAGTTGGAAGCCTCCGTAAGTATGGAGGCTTTTTCTTTTGCAAACCGAACAGCAAACACCGGCTAGCATGACGCCCGGTGTTGCCCAGCGTGGTTTCCGAATCCCGCAGGCGGCCGCGTACCTCGGCGTGACGCCCTGGCACGTTGCCTGGTTAACGCGGTGGATTCAATAGGTCGAACCCATTGGATCCACCCGCGGAAACCGGAGAAGTGGAGTTCTCGTACGGCAGATGTCCGGTAACGCGACTGATCGGGAGTTAGACCGGGCGGCCCGCCAAAGGAGCCTGCCGCACTCAGCCATCTTTAAATAATCTCGCAGCGCCTGCGCCAGCGCTGGTATACGCGCAAGAACGGATTGGCCTCAAGCGAGTGAACGATACGTTCAAGTTCAGCTTGGTTGTCGCCCACGGATTCAGTCCACATCAAGTGGGTTGTTAAGGCACCGAACTCCATGTTATTCCGCAGTTTGTCTTGCTCTGGCGAGTCGAACTTCCCGGATTCCCGGCACGCTTGCAGGTCGTCTTCGATGGCGCTCATAAGTTTTTTCTGGTCTAGCAATGATGGCCCTTTTGTAGCGCACCTTCCGGCAACTCCATTGCGCATAGGCCGCCGCAAGTCCGATAAAATTTCAATAAATCTAATTTGAATACTAGTATCGCGGCCGGCGCGATGTCGTTGCCCTTGAGCAACTACGGGGCTGCTTTCGAGCAATGACCCAGGCTGTGGTAGGCCCTTAGTCAACTTCCGATTAACGACGTCACCGGAGGAGTTGAAGAGGATGCCCCGCCTTTAGTTGAAACCTGAGAAAAAGGAAGCAGCGGCTCTCGCCCGAACTCGGATAGAGTTCGGGTTGAGAATCCCTTTTTTAAGAAGAGAGCCGCCGTGAAAAAGAATTACCAGAGGAAAGAGCGCAAGTCCAATCACAAGTTCGAGATCGTGCGAGGGCAAGAGTTGCTGGTGCGGATGCCGTTGCCGATGGCTGAGGTGTGGGCCGAGATGCAAGTGCAGGTGGACGAGCTGACCGGGCAAGCCGGACTGCAGGTCCTGCGGGCCATCCTGGAAAACGAAGTCACGCGCCGAGTAGGACCTCCGCATCGGCCAAATCCCACAGCGGGTTGTGTGCGCTGGGGCAAGCAGTCGGGTTACGTGGTCTTCGGTGGACAGAAGATTCCGCTGGAAGGAAGAAAGGAGTAAACTTCGACGCCCAACATCTGAAACCACAAACAGCTTGAGTGTCTCCGATCGAGTCCGCTCCCTGCTGGAGATTTTTTCTGGCAGTGACTGTCGAGTTCTCGAGACCCTCTAGTTCGAGAGCGAGTCTCAGCTGGTAAGTTCGCAACGAAGCCTGTCAGTTCCGAAACCAGCAAGCAGAACGTTGGTCACCCCAGAGTCGGTTGGAATGATGTCCCTGCGATGGAACAGGTAGGCATCGGCGTATACGGCTCCGAACATCAGGCCAAAAGCTCCAAGAACCACTAGTACATGAGCAGTTGAAGATTTGCCGGGAGGAGTACAAGCGGAGGCATCCGAAATGATCGGTGTCCGAAATTGCACAGATTCGTGAATGCTTGTAATCGTATCGTGTCAGAGCAGCGGTGAGGTTTCCCGTGCCCAACGACTGGAGTCTACATGCAATGGCAAAAGTTGTACGAATCCTGCGCCTCTGAAACAAACCTCGGGAGACTTGACAAGCTGGTGTTTAAAGCCGAGGACGCCATCTATCTGCGCTCCCGCGAGTTGTCTAGAGAATCCCATATCGCTAATGAAGTTCAGGCGCTAAGACGGGCCGCCAACGGATTGTTGGAGATCAAGATTAAGAAGTTAGGGTGGCCTGACCCGGCGAAGTTCAATGCGAAATGACAACGCTGGGGGCAATCCGAAAAAAGGTGCCGACGTGAAACTAACCGTAGGACCAATCTATGATATGCAGACACTTCAATTTAGGCGAAGTGAACTATTCAGGGACTTCGAGGACCACCCGGGGAGATTGGCGTTAGCCAAAGAGATTAAAATCATTGACGATAAGATTGCCGGACTAAACGCGGGCAAGAAAAAGGCTGGAGTCGGTTCTTCAAAGTAACTCGCAACTCCCCGAGCGCAATCGTGTGAAGCCACGCCCACCGTCCAACCCGTCTAAGGCGTCCGGGTGCGGCTGGCTGTCTATTCGTCAACGAGGTCGCACGCTTTTGCGCGCCATTCACCGAGGCGACTTGATTGACTCGATAAGCTCACGGTGAAGGGCGATTATCTCATCCTCCCTCTTCTCGATTTCTTGGAACTCTGCGTAGCTCGTTACTTGCTTTTCCAGCGCCACTGCCTGCGTAGCGTTCGGGTCCTTTAGTCTCGCAAGAATTTCTTTCTGTGTTGGCGTAAGCTCCACTTATCCCCTCCCAGCCGTTCGCGAGGGCCCATTCAGCGGTCTGACCGCCCCTTCCCGATGCGCACTTCAACCATTCGCTACCATCGGGGTCTTTACCGCAATCTGTTCATGGGACTGTTTTTGGGTAACTGTGGGACAGGCTTCGCCTTTTCCCCCGCAACCCTGTTCGTTTGGCGGACGGCAGGCAGCCGTGGTGAGCGTGCTCGCGGTATTCGTTGAGTGCACTCTGGCGGGCCTCCGGTCCAACAGTCGGATAGCTACGGGCCTAAGCCTTCGCTCCGAACGTCCGCCTGTCGATCTCCAAGAAAAAGCCAATGACCTGATGCAACGCGAGCAGTTTGCCCTCGCAGCGGTGTCGCCCAACACTCTCGGGTGGCAAGAGAGCACATTCGCTGGTCGTTGCTTCGGTTAAAGTCAGAACTTGGTTCAGAACTGTATTGAATTCGCTGATTTGCGTCACTTGTGGCTCCGCTCCGCCATTGCGTCCGGGATTATGAATCGCTCCGAGGAATCTTCAGGCAAGTAGCTGTGTGTTTCGGAAGACTTAAAAATCGCTTCACGGCCCCCAGTACGGAACGCTCGTGTGCTTCATTTCAATGAATTGGTCGAAAGACTGTCTGACTCCAGTAAGAAAGGATTCTAGCAAGATAACCTCCTGTCACCTGTGCGCAAATATGGCAAGTCTGTTCTCATCGTCAGAATCCGCTTCTGACGATCTTTGTGCCAGTAAGTATTCGACCCGAAGTTTTTCCGCTTTGTCGTGCGTTTTCTTTGAACCCGTAAAGTCGTCGGGTTTCTCCTCCCTTTTCATTACAACCGTGGCATTTTGCCATGCTGCTTTGCTTCGTCTCGTTTCTTTCTCAGTACCTTCGTCACGATTCTCTCCCTAGTTGGGCTTGTTCGTTAGTTTGAGTGGTTGAGTTGCCGGCCGCAGGGTTTCCACCCCAATAGGATGATGGACGCGGTGAAGATTCGCGTCTGTTCCGTTGTGAACACGGATGTAGCAGAGGTTCCACCCCCGGAAAGTGAACTACTTCCGCCCCGGTCCTGAGACCACGCATTATTTTGGCCGATAATGCGGTGATGCCGCGCAATTTGGTCTGGATTGACCGCCCGGATTTTGAGGGCTTCGGATGCTCCGAGCGTCATTGGGCGTTCCATTCTGCTGGTCCCCTAATCGGCACATCGCTTGACCAAATGAAAATGAAGCAGACTTACGAAGCGGAGCGAGACAAAGAGTTCGCAGCCCACACCTGTGCCAACTTTCAAAAGGCGATCAATCCAAAGAAGTCTTAACGACGGTCAACGCTATAGAACCATTCAGAACGGTTCCATCTCATCTTCAGTCGTATCCACTCGCGGGTTTTGTTCCTGTGACCGGAAAGGCTCATCCAGAAGCACGACGTAGGACGTGACACCCTCTTCCGAGGAACTTCGTCTTTCACCCTCTATCGTGCCAGTCCAATCTCTCGGCGGCATAAGTCGTGTGGTGTAAAAATCCGGACGAAAGCGAACGCGCCTTCCAATAAGACTCTCTTTCTCATAGGGCATCCGCAACCCCCTTAGAATCCGCACTTCCCACTTCACGTTCGCCGAAGTCCCATGTTCGCGACTAATGGGCACAAGGAGTGTTCAAAATTGCACAGACTCCCTGCTGCTTCCGCAGGTATATTCCTCTACGCTTCCACTATGCATCCACGCTTCGATGTTTTCAGGAAACTAGAAGACGACCGCGTACAGTTTCTTGGTACCACCGCCACGTTTGAAGAAGCCGAACAACTCGCACGAGCGCAGAAACTCTCCAGCGGTGCTCCCTGCTTTGTGCTCCATTCCGCATTCGGCAATTCGTCCAGAGTGACCCTTTCAATTTAGAACGGAGGAAGATTTGAGTTCTCCGCACGCTGCGTTGTGGACGCTAGCGGAGCAATTAGATTTGCCCCGGCGAGCCGCCCTTTTTCCAGTTCGGGGCATTGGCGCGGCTGTTCGCCAGATACTGGGAGTCGGTCACGATATAGATGCGGTTTGCAAACGGCCACGGTGCGTTTTCTAAAGCCCAACTTAGCGCTTTGACACAGGCCATGAGTTCCATTCTGTTGTTGCTGCTTTCACCGCAGCCGAAATCAACGATTTGATCTTCCAGCAAGCCTACGTCGTAAGGATATTGGACGTACGTCGCGCAGCCTGAAATCCCTCCCGGATTTTTATAGCAGGAGCCATCCGTATGAATTTGAATTGCTCTGTGGTCGAGCGCGGAGTGAGTTGCTCACTTTTCGGCAACTGAATGGATTATAATGCGCCACTGTCAGATGGCCCGGCTCCCCGCCCGTCGAGACTCCCGTTGAAACACCACGCAAACCGTTGAAGAAAAAATCACAGCCATGAGCGAGAAACCCTACGACGGGATGACCCATGACGAGATTTTGAGAGAGCCCAGTTGTCCCCGGATGAGAAGGCCAGTCAATCAGAAGCACGCGCGAAGCTGGCGCACGTAGAACTTGGCACCCTCGGTTTGGGGCAAACACCCGACTTTCGGGATTGCGGTAGCGCCAGCCCTTTCCACCCTCTTTGCGCCGAATATAGACCTTTGCCATGCCCAGACTGTAGCAAGCCGTCAAATTGTGCGTTTTTATTGGTGTTTTTGGTGTTGGGGTGGGAGACGGGGATTGAACCCGCGACATTCGGTGCCACAGACCGACGCTCTACCAGCTGAGCTACTCCCACCACCCAACGCTAGTTTAACACGAGACGCTAGTGATGTGAGCGCGTAGCCTGCTGCCCTTTGGCCCAGCACCCCCAAGAAAGTTGTCGCCGAAGAACCACCCAGTCCGTAGCACGAATTTGTCGTTTTGCTAACTCTTGGCAGCTTGGAAACGACAGGCGCAGTCCCTGATTTGGGCGCAAAAGCCGCTTGTTAGACTGGCTCTAGCACGGTGCCCCTCGCATGAGCCTGCAATGAGTTCGCACGATACCGACCGCCGCCACTTCGAGCGGCAAATCCTGTATGCGCGGCCAATCACTATTCTCTTGTCCATTCTCGCCATCCTGGAATGGCCGACTACTGTTCAATCCCATCGGTGCCTGTACTTCTTGTTCGGCTATTTTCTGCTCAGTCTGGCGATCATCGGGCTGGAGATCCTGCTGAGCGAACGTGAATGGCACGCGCCACTCATCGTTGATCTGGCCTTGCTGGGAATTCTCATCTATCTGGCGCCGTTCACCGTGCCGGTATGGTTTCCCTTCTTGTTTGTTTCCTATGCGGCTGGCAGCCGATGGGGGCTGAGCACGGCGGTGCCGCTCAGCGCAGTCCTGGCGCTGACCATCACGCTAGTGGATGTAGTGGACCGCAACACTGGCGGTCTCCACCTCATCACCTGGATCGCGATTGTGGGAGCCATGTTTGCTTCCGGTGCGGGACTGGCATTTCTCGGTGATGGCAGCCAGAAATTCGCCGCGCAAAATCATTTCTTGTCATCCATCACCGCAACGATGCAGGTGGAACAAGGATTGGCGGAGTCTTTGCGGCTCTTCTTGGAGGAGCTGGCAGCGTGGTTTCGGGCGGAACAAGCGTTTTTGGTGTTTCGCGACATGGACCTGGAGCGCATTTTCTTGTGGCGTTTGAAGACCGGGGAGAGCGAACGGCTGACTCCGGACAGTTTTGCGCTGGCGCGAGCCGACGGGTTCCTGCTGGACGATCTGGACGCCACGATCTGCTGGAACTCGCTGCAGGGCGCGGGATCGGGATTCGGGTGGGACCGACGAAACCAGGAAGCCGTCAAGAGTCTTCCGCGACTGCCCGGCCCGACGCAAAGCGAGTTTGGCATCAAGTCCTTCATGACGGTGACTTTCGACCAGAATGACAAGCCTGCCGGGCGCTTGTTCGTGGTCAACGGCAGACGGAGTAACGGTCCGTTCAGCAAGGCGGATTTGGATTGGCTGGAGCGGGTGGCGCGACATGTGGTTCCGTCGCTCGAAAATGTCTTCCTGTTGAGGCATCTGAGGGCACGAGCGATTGAGGCGGAGCGATCCCGCATTTCGCGCGACCTGCACGACGGCATACTGCAGACGCTACTGAGCATCGAAATCCAGCTGGATGTACTGCGGCGGCGGGTCGCGACGGCGCCGGACCATTCGGAAGCTTCACTCGCCGGCTTGCAGCGGACGGTAAGAAATGAATCGGCGGAATTGCGGACCTTCGTAACGGACCTGAAGCCGGTGCGAGTGCAGTCGGCCGACTTGGTCGACCTAATGCGCGGTTTTGCCGAGCGCTTTCGCAACGAGTCGAATCTGGCATTGGATTTACTGGTGGACTCGGCGGAACTACGCGCTCCGGACCGCGTCTGTCGCGAGATTTTCCAGATTTACCGTGAAGCACTCAACAACATAAAAAAGCATGCTAAGGCTACCCATGTCGTGGTAAAACTTTCGCAGGATGACAGCCGCCTGCTTTTGGTGGTGGACGACAACGGCGAAGGGTTCAGCTTCGCCGGAAAGTTTACCGGTGACGAATTGGACCGTCTGCGGCTGGGTCCCATCTCCATCAAGGAGCGAACGCGTACCGTCAACGGGGATTTGACTGTGGAGTCGAACCCGGGACATGGAGCACGTCTGACGATCGAGATTCCGTTAGGTTGACGGATAGAACGAGTTGCAGGGCTGAGCGAGTGCCCTGAGTTAAATATGGCGAAGACAAAACAACAGATTCGAATATTGATGGCCGATGACCACGCAATCTTTCGCGATGGCCTGCGCAAACTGCTCGATGGCGACGAAGAAATCGTCATTGTTGGCGAAGCGCAAAATGGCGCCGAATGCGTCAAGATGCTGGCCAAGTTAAAGCCGGATATCCTGTTGCTCGATTTGCGCATGCCGGACAAAGACGGTCTGGCGGTACTGGAAGAAGTGAATTTCGATCAACTGCCGACGCGTGTGATCGTATTGACGGCGGCAGAAGATGATCGCGATGTGGTGCGCGCGATGCGCTTGGGAGCGCGCGGTGTGGTGCTCAAGCAGTCCGCCACGGACCTATTGGTAAAAAGCATTCAGCGCGTGCATGCCGGCGAAATCTGGTTGGACAACCGCATGACCGCTGAGGTCATGAAGGCTTTCTCGAAATCGTCGGAGTCGGGGCCGCGGCGCGAAAAGCCGCTGCTCTCCGATCGTGAAAAGGAAATCGTACAGCTGGTGGCGCAGGGCTTCCGCAACAAGGAAATCGGCGAAAAGCTGTTTATTTCTGAACAAACTGTGAAAAACCACCTACACAACATTTTCGACAAGCTCGGCGTATCAGATCGCCTGGAGCTTGCTCTTTACGCCATCCACCATCGCCTAATCGACCACACCTAAGACGCAATCGCGCATTCTTGATTTCAGCCGCCGCTCGCGTTTCTTAACGCTTCCAGCTACACTTCCGCCGCTTGACGTCTAAGGAGCACATTTTATGTCTCCCCGTATGCCCCGCCGCCAATTTGTTTCTACCACGGCCTCCGCCGCGGCTTGGTCGACGATTCCGTTCGGCGGACGTTCCCTATTTGCGCGCCAATCGGCGGCCGCAGCCAGCGCACCGTGGAACGAACAAGGCATTCTGCATTTGCAGCATTCGCCCCATGCGAAGTTGAAAAACGTTCCGGTGCACGCGGTGACGATTCAGTCGGGCTTTTGGGCGTCCCGAAGAACCGCAAACGTCGAGCGGAGCATTCCATCGATGGGCAAGCTGCTCGAAGTGAACGGCCGCATGGACAATTTCCTGCGACTGGTCGGCGAGAGTGATGCACCGCAGCGTGGGCCGGTCTATTCCGACTCCGATGTGTACAAATGGCTGGAAGCGGTGGGGTTTGCGCTGCAAACGGAGAATCGGCCGGATCTGCGCGGGCAGGCCGATTCGATTATCAAGGAAGTTGTGGCGGCGCAGCAAACCGACGGTTATTTGAACACCTACTACGTGCGAGAGCACGGCGACCAGCGCATGACGGCTAGGACCCAGCAGTGGGGACACGAGCTGTACAACATGGGACACATGCTGCAGGGAGCGACGGCCTACTACCGCGCGACCGGAGACCAGACGATGCTCAACTCCGGCTTGCGCTTCGTGAATGACTTTCTGTTGCCTACATATGGTCCGGAGCCAAACCAAAAACCGTTGATGTCCGGCCATCCGGAAATGGAAATGGCGCTGGTCGAGCTATATCGCATGACCGGCGACAAGCGGCAACTCGCGTTGGCGGAATACCTGTTGCGCGGCGATGCGCGAATCCCGTTGAAAAAGAACGACTATGTGTATCACTTTTGCGGCAAGCCATTTACATCGCGCACGCACCTCGAGGGGCACGCGGTGCGCGCCATGTACGCGTGCTGCGGCGCGACGGACTACTATCTGGAAACCGGCGACGCTTCTTACTGGAAAACACTCGGTGTGCTGTGGAACGACTTGATTTCCTCGCAGATGTACGTTACCGGCGGAGTCGGCGCTCGCAGCGACGGTGAAGCCTTCGGTAATTCCTATGAGCTGCCCAATTCGCAGGCCTACGGCGAAAGCTGTGCGGCCATCGGCAACATGATGTGGAACTGGCGCATGCTGGCGGCGACCGCCGATGCGCGATACGCAGATGTGATCGAGCGGGCCCTTTACAACGGTATCAATTCCGGCATGTCGCTTAGCGGAACGCTGTATTGCTATCGCAATCCGTTGTCGTTTGATCCCGCGACAGACGAAAAAATCCGCAACGAATGGTATGACACGACTTGCTGCCCGCCCAACCTGGAGCGCACGTTCGCGTCGCTGCCGGGGTATTTCTACAGCACGAGCGCCGACGGGCTTTACGTACATCTCTTCCACAATTCAGAATTGAATTGGCGCTTGTCGAACGGTGGTTCGCTGAAGGTGGTGCAGAGAACGGAATACCCGTGGAAAGGCACGGTGGAAATGGAAGTGAGCCCGGCTTCGCCCGCGGAGTTCACCGTTTACTTGCGCATACCGGGTTGGGCGCAGCGCGCCGATGTGTCGGTAAATGGTAAGCCATGGACGAATGTTGCGACCGGAAGTTATTTGCCGCTTCGCCGCCGCTGGGTGCCTGGCGACGTGGTCAAGCTGCAGTTGGAAATGAGGCCACAGATGCTTGAGGCGAATGCGCGGGTCGCGGAGAACAACGGACGCGTGGCCGTGCAACGCGGACCGCTGGTTTATTGCCTGGAGGGGCTGGACCAGAAATCCGGCATTTCGCTGAACGACGTGGCGCTGACTATGCCGGCCGCAGGCGCGGATCGCGAATTCACCGAGTCTTTTGACAAAGACTTGTTGGAAGGCTTGGTGGTCCTGCAACACGACGGCGTCGTAGTCGAGACTTCTGCTTCGCGCAAAGCGCTCTACTTTCCGGCAAACGCCACGCCAAACAAGTCAACCAAGGTTTCACTCACCTTTATTCCTTACTACGCGTGGAACAACCGCCAGCCCACCGAGATGCTGGTCTGGACACCCTTGCTGCGATCCTGATCTCGTTCTGCAGGTATGGTTTGCAGCTACGGATTTACCAAGAAGGCTCCGACGCTCCATGTCGCGCGCTGTGGGGCCAAATCCACTGCCGCCGGCCAAACGGATTGTTCTGACAGGCCGGTGTTCGATACCGCGTTCAAGGTTTGCCCCGCGCCCATCGCAGGCGAGCTCGAAAGCACGGCAAGCTGACTTGCGACGGTCGGGGCGGTGGACAGGAACTGCGGATTTTCGCTCATCGAATGAACATCGTAAGCGAAGGTGGAACGCCACGCGGTCAGGTCGCCACTCGACGTGGGCCACACGAAATGTGCATCGGCAGATGGGTTGTAGTAGTCGTTGTGATCAAAAACCAGGCCTAAAGTGGTCACGCCCGACTCGATTTTCACTGCCTGGTGGATGGTTCCCGCGATGATATTGTTTCGGATGGCGATGGAGCCAGTGATCGGCGTGGTGCTGGATGTGTAGAGATCAATTCCAGTCGAGTTATTCCAGCAGGTATTTCCGTAGAACTGGTGCCCGGTGCCATTGGCCAGGAAGCATTCTCCATTGAGGTGATTCCACACGACGTTGTAGCGAAATACGTTGTTCGAGCTGGGCGCGGCATTGCTGAACAGCCCGTTCTGCCCGTTGTCATGAATGGCGTTGTACGCCACGACGTTCGCGGAGGATCCAGTCACGATGGTGCCGGCCCCGCGGTCATTTGAGAGCTCAATGCCGCTCATGGTGTTGCCATACACCAGGTTCTTTTCAATGGAGTTGTTACTGCTGGCTTCGAGTTCGATGCCTTCCAACTCGCCATGCAGAGCGGTGTTCGTGTTGTGATAGGTTGTGTTGGCTTGAATATTCGAGTGGTTGGTCCAGCGAAAATAGATACCCGCTCCATTATCGTGTGCCGTGTTGTTCGCGACGATTACGCCAGTAAGGAACAGCCCCGCCGGCTGCAGGAGACCCTCACAAGTGGCGCCCGCCGCGCAACCGTTGGTCCCAATGCCGTCGTATCCATTGTTGGCTACGCTGTTACTGAGAATCGCCGAAGCAGTGACAGGAAAATTGCCGTGCGCGGAAATGAGCTCAATCCCGTTCCGAGCCATTCCTGAGACGCTATTTCCTTGCACGATGCAGCCCTGGCAGTCCTCGAGATGGATTCCGTCGCCTGTTCCGTTGGTTACGATCAGGCTGTGCAGGCTGATGTCGTGCGTGCTCTTGCCCAGCTGGAACGACTGCTGAGCGTATACCGCGGCGTTCGAAGGTTTTCCGTTTGCGCCGATGATCGCAAGGTTTTGTACCGTGATGTAGGAAGCGCCGAAAAAGCCGATGCCAAGCGGGCGGCTGCCGACTTCCACGCCGGGGCTGCGATAGGAATAGCCGGGATTTCCCGTGAACCACACATACAAAATGCCGTTGCTCCAATACCATTCGGTAGAGCTATTCAGATCGGCGATCGAGTTTTGCTGCTTGCCTCTAACGCCGTTGAACAAGACCAGGTTCGGAGGCGTTTTCACCATGGTGGTCCAGATGTATTGCTGACAGGTTCCGCAGACCGACCAGACGGCGACGGGTAGGAGATCGGCGCCGCTAATTACCGGGGCGCTGCCGCTGCCGTAGGCATCAAAAAGAATCGGGTCGTACGGCGCGCCCGCCGCGGATATTACAAGTTGTTCGCGCCAAATTTCGCCACGCTTGAAGAGGATTCGATCTCCCGGTGCAAAACCTGCCTGATTCACCCGCGCCACTGTTTTCCAAGCAGTTGATTCCGACGTGCCGTAGTTGCTGTCGTTCCCCGCCACGTTATCCACGTAATATGCCGTTCCCCAGTTTCCCGCGAGGACGTCCAACGTCAGAGTCGCACTCGCCATTGCGCCGCTGGCGTCGCTGACGGCAATCGTTAGGCTCTGGTTCGCCGCCTGCTCCGGTACGCCCACAATCACCCCAGCGGACTCAGAAAAGGCCAATCCGGCCGGTAACGCGCCGGAAACTACCCTCCAGCGATAAGGGGAAGTGCCGCCCACGGCGATCAGTGTCGTTCGATAACCTACGCTTACCTTGGCCGACGGAAGAGCAGTAGTGGAAATGCCGACGGCAGCCGAGGCCCGGAAGGCCGGCACAAAGAAACACAGAAGCGCACACAAGATCTGGATTTTGCGGATCACAATTTCTCCTGGGGGGCCGCGTGAAAACAGTCGAAGAACGATAGATCAGGAGACTGTGTTCCCTTTGGCGCGACGGCTAGAAGTTAAAGGAAGGGGCCAGAAGGGGCTACCGGTTGATGGGACAATTTTCGACCAGCCGACACCCTAGACAGGGGTACAGGAGCCAAGGTTCAGGTACATCCGAGAGTTGCTCGGAAGAACCTTTGTTTCTATGGATTTGCGACGCATTGACCGAGAACCTGAGCAAGCTCGATGCGCGGAGGCGACGAAACACAATCTCTCCTAGTACCTTCGTACCGACTTCCGAAGAAAGGATTTTGTACCTGTTGTCCTATTGTGAGTTGGTTAGGCTCCGGCTACACTCTGTGCAGATTTGAGGAGGTTCCGTCTTGTCGGCTACTGAACGCCGCAGCACCCAACGATTTACCATGCGGCTGCCGCTTACCGTCCGCTGGACCACTGGAGCGGCTGTTGGGGAGACCAGCACCGAATCCCGCGACGTCAGCTCGCGAGGTGTTTACTTCTACTTGGGGAAGGACGTCAAGGAAGGCTCGCCGGTGGAAATCCTGCTGACGCTTCCCAACGAGATTACGCTTGCGGGACCTGTTCGCGTTCGCTGCCTGGGACGTGTGCAACGCACGGAAAACCGCGACGAGACCTCCGTCGGAGTGGTAGCCGCGATCGAACGATACGAATTTCTGCGCGGCGACGAAGAGCGGTAACCGGTTTCTCTCTCTAGGTTTCTCGAGATTCTTGCTCGCTCACTGCGGAGGCGGGCAGGATAAAGCCGGGGTGCCTTGGCCCCTCAGCGAAGCGCCCCGGCATTTTTTCCTTTCTTGTCCGTTTCAAATCATTTCATTCCGAATCCTGTTTTCATGTGCGCTAGGTGCCGGTGCGCGCTTCTTCTTCATCTTCAGCTAACTACACAAGAGTGCAAGAGAAAGAGCGGCAGGCGAGGACTCGCTGCCGCTCCATGCGCAAGGCGGGGGAATTCGCTAGTAGGGCGTGCGGTTGAACCACTTGGTGCGCTGAATCGTCGTGGTTAGAGCCGCCGAACTCCCGCTGGCTGGCCGTTTGAGAGTATGTCGATTGAGTGGCATTTTCACTTTCCGTCGCAGCGGGCGAATGCCGGCCTTCGACACTCCGTTCCTAAAACTTGCAAAGTAACTCTCCGAGTTAGTTCTCCACAACTGACCATGGGGCCAGTTTGCGCTCAGCCAAAATGGGCCTGTTTCGGAGCCGTCCTCGCGCCTGTCAACCTGGCCAATGTTGTTTTTTCGCCGCCTGGCCTTTTGGGCAGGCGACTTTTCCGCCGTAATTCGGCAATGATGAGCCTGCCGCGAGATTTGTGCCGGCTGCCCATCGGCACCTGTAAATTCTGGGGGGAACGTCCATGCCGGATTCACCGGCTCAACACACGGTTGTATTGACCAAGGCCGAATACGGCTCCACCACCGAGCGCATGGCCACGCCGGAAGAGTTGCTCGCATTGCAGCTACTTGCGCAAGAGGAAGACGCCGTTATTGAGGCAATTGAATCAGCCTCGCAACTGCCGGAGCCCAAACCGATTGTTGAGCTCGAAGCTCGACAAGTTGCCAACACGGAATGCAAGTTTGACGAAGTTAGCTCGAGCGATCCACAGGCCCAGATGACGGGCCAATTCGCTGTCGAGCCGCTTCCGGCAGGGCCCGTGCATCGCGTCGAGGATGTGTTCGAACTTGCCGCCATTCTCGATCAGCATCGAATCTGGGTGGAAAGCGGCGGCGAAGCGGGAGCCAAGGCAGACCTCTGCGGGGCGAATCTGGAAAACGCCGATCTAACCGGCGCCAATCTTCAAGGGGCTTTTCTGCAGCGCGCGAACCTGCGCGGCGCGGATCTTTCGATGGCCAACCTGCGTCATGCTTCGCTGGTGCAGGCCGATCTGTGCAACGCCAACCTGCTCGGTACGGAATTGCGGGGCGCAAACCTGATGGGCGCGACCTTATACGGCGCCGAGGGCTTATGGCTTGGGCGCCTGGGCGGCGCCAATCTGTACGACGCCATGCTGCCCGAAACGATTTCTTCCATCGATGGTGCGAAGACCGTGTGGGAAACCACCAAGAGCGCCCGCTGGTTCTATTTCCTGTTGCTTTCCGTGTGCGCGCTCTGCGGACTGGGCGTGGCCACGACTAGCGACGCGCGTTTGATTCTCGACGGCCAAACCATTCCGGTCGCGCGCCTCGGCAACATTCTCCCCATGAACGCGTTCTACTTGATTGCGCCGATCGCCCTGGTCGTTCTCTTTGTTCGTTTTCAGTTTTTGCTTTTGCGTGTATGGAGCAGCATGTCCGCGCTTCCGGCGGTTTTCCCCGATGGCCAGACAGTGGAGCGCGGCGGTCCGTGGTACCTGATGGGCTTGGTGCGCCGCCACTTCCGATGGCTGCGCGAAACCAAGACGCCTGTCTCGTGGCTCGAAACAATCATCGCGACGGCCCTCGCCTACTGGGCCGTGCCCGCCGCGATAGCTCTGCTGTGGGTTCGCTATCTCGTTCGCCAGGATCTGCGCGGCACTTCGCTTCACGTGCTCTTTTTTGTTCTCAGTGTCAGCGTCGCTACCGGTCTGCCTGCCCTGGTTAGCCGCGTAATTCGCAGCGGCGAGGAAAAACGTCCCAGCTCACGCAACGTTTTCCGTCTCGCGCTGCTGACACTACGTGCTCCCATTGCCGCTGGCCTGGTGCTCTTAATTCTTTCTTGCGGGGTAATCTGGGGCATTCCGGCCGACTCCGATGCGTCGCGCCGCTATTTCAGCGCTAGCCCGCGCCGCTGGGCCGCCGAAGTGTTTCGCCTGGTTGGCTATCGTCCGTACGCCGATTTGGTGGAAGCGGCGCTTGTACCGCGCAGCGCCCGCTTGGCAACTCCTGCGATGGATGCACCCGGCGACGGTGCTGGCGCCAAGCTCAACGAAAACAGCCTTCGCTACGCCCGGGCTTACCGTGCAACCCTCGGCGGCGCACGCCTTTGGCGTGCCGATCTGGTCGGCGCCTATCTTACCGAGGCGGATTTGCGAAACGCCAATTTGCGTGAAGCGCGCATGCGCGACGCCGTTCTAGATCACGCGCGCGCTGACCACGCGCAATTCATTTCCGCTGACGGCAAATACGCCAACTTGACCGGCGCCGACCTGCGCTCGAGCGACATGACCTATGGTGTGTTCGAGGACGCCAACTTTGCCGGCGCGAAGCTCGCGAATGCCTCACTCTATGGCGCGAATCTCCGCCACACCAGCTGGCTCCGCGCCGATCTAACACACAGTGACATGCGTGACACCCAGGTGCAGGACTCCGAACTCTCGCTCGCCAACCTCGAACAAACCGATTTTTCGGGAGCCAAACTTTCCGGCACAAAATTTGGCGGTGCTCAGTTTAAGGGCACGATTTTGCTCGGCGCGGATCTCCGCAATACGGATCTCCGCGGCGCTGCTTTTCCGGGGGCCGTTCTTCGAGATACGCCGATGGACGGCGCCCGCGTGGACGGCGCCGATTTCCGGGGCGTTCTCGGCCTCACCGCGATCGAAGTCTGCTCCACCACCGGCTGGCAAACCGCCCAGTTCGACTCCGACGTCCTCGCCGCGATACAGACTCGATGTGATACAGCGCGCTAACGTTGACTTCAGACCCGCTCCGAAGACCATCTCTTGACGATTGAATGCCCTGGCGGGCGATGACCAACAACCCGCGATCGATTCCTTGCAGAAACTGGTCATCGACGACAACTAACGAAGCCTCGTCTCGATACGCACTTCAGCACTCTTCGCCGAACAACTTGATATCAGCCGGCCCGTCACTCAGTGGCGTGGCCGAACGTCCCTGCACCAGCTCGCGTATTTGTTCCACGATGTCCGGATTCGCCAGCGTCGTAATGTCGCCGGTGTGCATGCGGTTTGAAATTGCCGCCAGTACGCGGCGCATGATTTTTCCCGAGCGCGTTTTCGGCATATCGGGCACCACGTGGATTCGTTTCGGCCGCGCAATCTTCCCGATCATCATTTCAATTGTCGCCGTCACTTTGTCAATAACCTGCTTGTTCGGCTGCATTCCTGGTTTGATGGAAATGTATACTTCCGGCACGCGGCCCTTGATCTCGTCCACCACAGGAACCACCGCCGCTTCCGCAATTTCGTGTACCGTAAGGCACGCTGACTCGATCTCCTTCGTACCCAGCCGGTGGCCTGCAACATTGATCACGTCATCCACGCGCCCCAAAATCCGGTAGTAGCCGTCCGCCGGCACCATTGCGCCATCGCCCGCAAAATACGGCCAATTTCGCCAGTCCGTGCTGTTTGGGTCTTTGCAGTATTTTGCGTAATACTGCTTCGTAAAACGCTCCGGATCGCCCCAGATCGTCTGCATAATTCCCGGCCACGGATTGCGAATACAAATATTCCCCGCCGCCTGCTGTCCCGGTGTTACTTCCTTGCCGTTTTCATCCCAGATTACCGGATAAATTCCCAACGCGGCCGGCCCCGCGCTCCCCGGCTTCATCGCATCCAGTCCCGGTTTGGTCGTGCACAAAATTCCGCCGGTCTCCGTTTGCCACCAGGTGTCCACGATCGCCGCGTTGCCCTTTCCCACCACGTCAAAATACCAGCGCCACACTTCCGGTTCGATTGGCTCTCCTACTGTGGTCATGTGTTTGAATTTGAAGTTGTACTTTGTCGGCTCGTCGGCGCCCGCCTTGCGCAGCATGCGAATCGCCGTCGGCGACGTCTGAAAAATATTTACGTCCAGCCTTTCAGCAATCCGCCACGGCCGCCCAGCATCGGGGAATTGCGGCACGCCTTCATACAACACGCTGGTCGCCGCCAGCGCCAGCGGGCCGTACACGATGTAGGAATGTCCGGTGATCCAACCAATGTCCGCCATGCACCAGTAAACATCGCCCGGATGAATGTCCTGGTAATATTTGGCCGTCCCCGCGACGTACGCCAAATATCCGCCCGTGCGGTGCTGGCATCCTTTTGGTTTGCCCGTTGTTCCGCTGGTGTACATCAAAAACAGGGGCGCTTCGGAATCGAGCGACACTGGCTCGACCATCTGCCCGGCGCAATCTTTCAAGACATCCTCTACAAAAAAATCGCGCCCCAGCACCATCGGCGCTTCTGAAGACGTTTTGTGCGGGTACCGCCGCCACACCAGCACTTTGTCGATCGCCTGGCCTTCTTTCTTCGCGGTTTCGATCGCTACGTCTGCGTTGCCCTTATGATCGATCCACTTTCCGTTCCTCCAGTAGCCGTCGGCATAAATCAGTACGCGGCTCCCCGAATCCGCCGCACGCAACCCGCACGCCTCTCCGCTGAATCCGCCAAACACTACGGAATGCACCACGCCCAGTCGCGCGCACGCGAGCATGGTGATCGGCAGCTCCGGAATCATCGGCATGTGAATCGTCACGCGGTCGCCGGCCTTTAAGCCCGCAAAATCGCGCAATATTGCCGCTGTCTCGTTCACGCGTACATACAGCTCGCGATAGGTGATTACCTGCGGCGCTTCCTGCTCCGGCTCCGGCACAAAAATAAACGCCGCCTTGTTCTTGTGCTTCCCTAGGTGCCGGTCGACGCAGTTGTAGCTGGCGTTCAGCTTTCCGCCGACAAACCATTTCCAAAAGGGCGGCTTGGACGTGTCCAGCGTCGTGTGCCAGTAGCGCTCCCAATCCAATAGATCCGCGTACTGCCGGAAACACTCCGGGAAATTCTCCTCGCGAAACGATTCCACAAACGCGGGATCAATCAGGTTTGCTTGCGCGACAAAACTAGCCGGCGGCCGCAAATACTCCTCTTCCTTCCAGTGCACCGCAATCTGCGCCTCGCTCGACTTTCCTGCCGCCGGCGTCTTCGGAGGAGACTTCGCTTCTGCAGCGCGACGGTTCGCTTTGCCCCTCGCGGCGATCTTCTTCGTTTTGTTCGAACTTGACTTTGCCAAGGCTAGATTCCTTTCGAAGAATGCAAAATGATGCTACCGGCCAGTCTTGCCGTCAATCGGCCAGGCAGAGAATCGTTGCGGCTTCAATCCCTGAACCGGTTTCCGCGCGCCACTCTCGAGCCGGAATCGCCTTCCTTCATGCCCGCGAAGTCGCACACGTACAGAATACTCGTTCTGTGCATACGAAAATCGGTAGAAAGCTTCAGCGTCCCTGTGCCAGTCCTGGACTCGACCTTTCTTGCCGATGTACTATGCTCTCCTCAGGGAATGCCGCGTTCCTCATCCCACCAAGAGAAAAAGCGCTCCCGTTCGCGCCGCCTTCGCGGGCCTGCGAAAACGTCCGACTACAAGGCCATATCCGAATATCTCCAGCAACTCGGAGAACGTCTCCGTTCCGCCCGCGTACGCCGCGGCCTCACTCAGGAACGGCTAGCCAAGCAATGTGCTCTGTCCTCTCGCTTTTTGGCCAAGGTCGAGCTGGGCGGTGGCAACATCTCCGTGGCTCGCTTGCGCGAACTCGCTCGCGCACTCGATGTCCCCATGGAAGCTCTCGCCGCGGAAAGCCTTCCGGCTTCTCCAGCCTTTGAGCAGTCCACCACCTTCCTCAAGAACCTCCCGCCCGCCGCTCTGGACAACGCGCACAAACTGCTTCTTGAAAGATTCAGCGGTGCGTCATCGGCACTGCGGCGCACCCGCATCGCGCTCACCGGACTGCGAGGAGCTGGTAAGTCCACGCTGGGTTCTTTGCTTGCCCAGCGTCTACAATGCCCGTTCATCGAACTCGACCGTCAGATCGAACGCGACACCGGCCTCACGCTGTCCATCATCTTTGACCTCTACGGCCAAGCTGGCTATCGCCGCATGGAGCGCGTCGCTCTCGATCGCATTCTCGAACGCCATCGCCGCTTCGTTCTCGCCACTGGCGGCGGCATCGTCTCCGATCCCGGCAACTACAATCGCCTGCTCAGCACCTGCTTCACGGTCTGGCTCCGCGCCAAACCCGAAGACCACATGGCCCGCGTCATCAAACAGGGTGATCGCCGTCCCATGGCGCAAAGCCGTCAGGCCATGCGCGACCTTCGCCGCATCCTCTATAGCCGCGAAGCTCTCTACCGCCAGGCCGACGCCGTACTCGACACTTCCGGCCAGCTCCTCAAGCACTCCGTCTACTCGCTGCTCCGCTTAGTGTCGTAGTCTTCCCGGACGCCAGAAGCCTCTTTTCGCCGGTAGGTGGTCAGCCGATTTCCGGCAGCCGAGGTTTGAACGTAGCGCCCTGGACTTCAGCGCGACATCCCCGGGACCACAATTGCAATCAGGCGCGACACGACGTATGTCCAAAAGCGAATGCCACGTAGGACCCTACCCGCGGACGATCGCGAAATTCCGTCGCCACGAAATCGGAACTATAGTTCCGGTGCCCCCTATCTCGCTGCAACCACAAGGCTTCCGGCCGTCTCCAACCGTTCCATTTCGGGCTCCCTCGCCGACAAACCGGAACTATAGTTCCGGTTTGCATTTCCACACGGCGTTATACTCCCTTTTGACGTTCCACTGAGGCGCTACACGCAATGCAAACCGCTGCCAGCAAAGAATTTGTTCTCTTCCACAGTGATTCACGCGACCTCCGCCACTGGAAACTCTCCATCGCCGATCGCGTCGCCACGCTCGCCATGAATGTCGACGAGGACGGTGGCCTCCGCCCCGGCTACAAACTCAAGCTCAATTCCTACGACCTCGGCGTGGACATCGAGTTGCACAACATTCTCCAGCGCATCCGCTTCGAGCATCCTGAAGTCGCCTGCGTTATCCTCACCAGCGCGAAGGAAAGGATGTTCTGCGCCGGCGCCAACATCTACATGCTGGGAGCTTCGTCGCACGCGTGGAAAGTAAACTTCTGCAAATTCACCAACGAAACACGCAACGGCATGGAAGATTCCTCGCGCCACGACGGTCTGAAATTTCTCGCGGCACTCAACGGCACCACGGCCGGCGGCGGCTATGAACTGGCTCTCGCCTGCGACGAAATCGTTCTGATCGACGATCGCTCGAGCGCCGTCAGCCTGCCGGAAACTCCGCTGCTCGGCGTACTCCCCGGCACTGGAGGGCTCACTCGCGTTGTGGACAAACGCAAAGTGCGCCGCGATCTCGCCGATCTTTTTTGTACCAATCCGGACGGCGTCAAGGGTGAACGCGCCAAGTCTTGGGGGCTGGTGGACCAAATCGCCGCGCCTGCCAATTTCGCCAAGGCCGTGCAAACGCGCGCCGAAGAATTAGTAGAGTCCTCGACACGCGCAGCGGCCGCGAAGGGAATTGAACTTCATCCGCTGCAGCGCAAGATCGACGACGCCGGCTATCACTACGCGCATGTAGACGTCGAGTTCGACCGCGAAGCTCGCACCGCAACCGTCACGGTTCGCGGCCCGCAAGACTCACAGCCGAAATCGCTCGAGGAAATTCATAACGCCGGCGATTCCTGGTGGCCTCTGGCCATGGCCCGCGAACTCGACGACGCCATTTTGATGTTGCGTACCGACGAGCCCGAACTCGGTTTGCTGCTGCTGAAAACCGAAGGCTCCAGCGACGCCATTCTCGAGCTCGATAAAATTCTCGCCGGTTCCCGCGAAGACTGGCTGGTTCGTGAAACCGTCGGCCTGCTCCGTCGCACGTTTGCGCGGCTCGATGTTTCTTCGCGCAGCATGTTCGCCATCATCGAACCCGGCTCCTGCTTCGCCGGAACGCTTTTCGAACTTGCTCTCGCCGCCGACCGTTCCTACATGCTTGCGCTGCCGCAGGAAGAAGCAAGCGCGGAACGAGCTGCTCCGCAGATTGCTCTGTCGGCGATGAATCTTGGTTTGCTCCCGATGGTCAACGGCCGCAGCCGCATCGAAACCCGCTTCAGCGGCCACTCTGAAATTTTCGCAAAACTCCAAGGCATACAAAACGAACCGCTCGGTCCTGAAGCCGCACTTGAACTCGGTCTCGTCACCGTCGCGCCCGACGATCTCGACTGGGAAGACGAGCTGCGCATCGCCGTCGAAGAGCGCTCCAGCCTTTCGCCAGACGCGCTCACCGGCATGGAAGCCAGCCTTCGTTTCCCAGGCCCGGAAACCACGGAAACAAGAATCTTCGGCCGCCTCTCGGCCTGGCAAAACTGGATTTTCATCCGCCCGAACGCCACCGGCGAACAGGGCGCGCTAAAGCTTTTCGGCAAAGGGTCGAAGCCAAAATTCGACCGGGAGCGTGTGTGATGGAATCGAATTATCAGGACCGCATCCCCAACAACGTCAGTCTTGGCTCCAATCGCACGCTGCAGCGGGCACTCGAACACTGGCAGCCAGAATTTCTTAATTGGTGGCACGGCCTTGGCCCTAGCGACTTCAATGCTTCTGACGTATATCTGCGCACGGCGATCAGCGTGGACACCAAAGGCTGGGCCACGTTTGGTTACGTGCGCATGCCGGAATACCGCTGGGGAATTTTTCTTGCCGATCCGGAAGAGGATCGCCGGGTCGGCTTCGGTGACAATTTCGGCCAGCCGGTATGGCAGCAGGTTCCCGGTGAACATCGTTCCACGTTGCGCCGCTTGATCGTTACCCAGGGAGACACCGAGCCCGCTTCCGTAGAGCAGCAGCGCATGCTCGGCCACACCGCGCCGTCGCTATACGATTTGCGCAATCTGTTTCAAGTGAACGTTGAAGAGGGCCGCCATCTCTGGGCCATGGTGTATCTGCTGCACGCGTATTTTGGTCGCGATGGCAGAGAAGAAGCGGAAGAGCTGCTGGAGCGCCACTCCGGCGATGCCGACAAGCCGCGCATTCTATCTACGTTTAACGAACCGATCAGCGACTGGCTCAGCTTCTACATGTTCACGTATTTCACCGATCGCGACGGAAAATTTCAGCTGAAGTCCCTCGCGGAATCGAGCTTTGATCCGCTCTCTCGCACATGTAAATTCATGCTGACCGAAGAAGCGCATCACATGTTTGTCGGCGATACCGGTATCGGCCGCGTCATCAAACGCACCGTCGAAGTGATGAAAGAACTCGGCACTGATGATCCTGTCGCACTTCGCAAAGCCGGCGTGGTTGATCTACCAACCATCCAGAAATATTTGAACTTCTGGTTCAGCTCATCGCTCGATCTTTTCGGCGGCGACTCTTCTTCCAACGCCGCTTCGTATTTCGCGAACGGCCTCAAGGGCCGCCCTGACGAAATCAAGTACGAAGACCACCTCGAAGCCAATTCCTCGTTCACGCTGGAGCTGCCGGACGGGAAGGGCGGTGTGCGCCCGGAACAGATTCCGATGCGCAACGCCGTCAACGAAGTCGTTCGCGAGGCCTACGTGCGCGATTGCGAGAAAGGTCTGCTGCGCTGGAATCGCCATCTGGAAGACGCTGGCCATGGGCATCGTATGAGGTTGCCGAGCACGCGCTTTCGTCGCACAGTCGGCAGTTGGGCCAACGTTCCCACCAATCCGGAAGGCGCGCCAATCGCCCACGAAGAATTCATCGCGCACCAGGACGAATGGCTCCCTACCTCCGACGATCGCGCTTTCGTGCACAGCCTGATGCACGGCGTCTTCGAGCGGGGCAAAATGGCCAGCTGGATCGCTCCGCCCGAACGCGGCATCAACACCCAGCCCATCGACTTTGAATACGTCCGTTTCAACTAAGGCCAGTGAGCCGCGATCCCCCACCTGACTCCATGACACAATGGCGGCTGCATGATTTCGGTGGAAAAAATCAAAGAAGAGTTGAAGCGATATTGGGGTCACGACGCGTTCCGGCCGAAGCAGGAAGCGATCGTGCGAGACATTCTGGCCGCGCGGGACGTTTGCGTGGTGATGCCGACCGGCGGCGGCAAGTCGCTGTGCTACCAACTGCCGGCGGCGCTGCAAACCGACAAGACCGCCATTGTGGTTTCGCCGCTGATCGCGCTGATGCAGGACCAGGTCGCGCAGCTCACACAAATGGGAATTTCCGCCGCGGTGCTGAACAGCAGCCAGGGCTGGCACGAGCAACGCAAGACGGAGCAACGTGCCGAGCGTGGCGACTACCGCCTGCTATATCTTTCGCCAGAACGGCTGGCCAAACGCGAAATGATCGAGTGGCTCAAAAAGGTGCCGGTCTCGTTTTTTGTGATTGATGAGGCCCACTGCATTTCGGAATGGGGCCACGAATTTCGCCCCGACTATCGCGAACTGAAGCTTCTCAAGAAGGAATTTCCGGACAAGCCCATTGCGGCGTTTACCGCCAGCGCCACGCAGCGCGTGCGGCACGACATCATCGGGCAGTTGCAGTTGAACGATCCTGGAAGATACATCGCCAGCTTTCACCGTTCGAATCTCAACTACCAGGTGGTCGAATCTGATAACTTCACGCAAAGCGATCGATTGCTGACCATTCTTCGGAAACACGCCGGTAGCCCGGCGATCGTCTATTCGCCAACCATCAAACTCGTGGGTACTACGGTCGCGATGCTGGAATACGCAGGAATTCGCGCCATCGGTTATCACGCAAAAATGGACGCTGCGGAACGCCAGGACAATCAGGAGCGCTGGATGGCCGACGAAGTGAATGTGCTGGTGGGCACGATCGCTTTCGGTCTCGGCATCAACAAACCGGATGTGCGCGCAGTGGTGCACCTGGCGCTGCCGAAATCGCTGGAACAATATTACCAGGAAGCGGGCCGAGCGGGCCGTGATGGGATGCGCTCGGATTGCGTTATGCTTTGGCAAAAACGGGATACCGCGCTGCTGGCGTACTTCATCGAGCAGATGGAAGACGAAGCAGAAAAAGCGCGTGGCTGGCAGCGCTACCGTGACATCACTGGATTCGTTTCTTCCCAGCAATGCCGCCACAAACGCATCTGTGCGCACTTCGGCGAAACAGTGGCCTGGGAAAAGTGCGGCGCCTGCGACTTTTGCCTGGGTGGTTTTGCGCTGGGCGACTTATCGAATGTGGAGCCAGTACGGCCGCTCACGCCGGCCTATTCGGGTCGCGCGGGAAGCCGCCGGAAGCGTGATCGAAGAAAGTCTGCCGCAGCGGCGGAAAGAAGGTCGGCGTCTGGGCCGCTCGTCAAATCCGTGCCGGAGCCGGATTCGCCGCTCCTGCAGGTCCTCAAGGATTGGCGGCGCGAACGCGCAGTACAGGATAAAGTGCCCGCCTTTGTGATCTTTCACGATTCGGTCCTGCTGGAAATCAGTTCGGCGCGGCCGCGAACCCTGAAGGCGTTGTCCGGCATCAAAGGAATCGGCGAAAGTAAGATGAAACGGTACGGCCCTGAGATCCTGAGGCTGGTCGGCAAAGGTTCGGCGGCAACGAACTAGATCGAGTTCCTCTGCTGATTACAAGAATCTACGTAAATGAGGCCGGATTTGCCGCCGGTTTGTCTTGGCTAACGATTTGTCTTACACTGCGCCTAACCCCCCAGGGCCGCGAGTAATTCTGGATAAACAGTCATCCAACCTGGATAGATGACAATTGCAGGAGAAAAAGGCATGTTGCGTATCAATGATGAAGCGCCGAATTTCACGGCGGAAACTTCACAGGGCACTATCAACTTTCACGAATGGATCGGAGATGGCTGGGCCATCCTGTTTTCCCATCCGAAGGATTTTACGCCTGTCTGTACCACGGAGCTGGGTTATATGGCTGGATTAAAGCCCGAATTCGACAGGCGCAACACCAAGATTATCGGATTGAGCGTGGACCCGGTGACCAGCCACAGCAAATGGGTTGCGGACATTGAGGAAACGCAGGGGCACAAAGTCACCTATCCGATGATCGGCGATCCGCAGTTGAAGATCGCTAAGCTCTACGACATGCTGCCGGCCGAAACAGGAGACACCTGCGACGGCCGCACTGCGGCGAACAACGCGACTGTGCGAACTGTGTTCGTGGTAGGCCCGGACAAGAAGGTCAAGCTGATGCTCAGCTATCCGATGAGCACCGGCCGCAACTTCGACGAAGTGTTGCGCGTGGTGGATTCGCTGCAGTTGACAGCGAAACACGCGGTGTCTACCCCAGTGAACTGGAAAAACGGGGAGGATGTGATCATTTCGGGCTCGGTGTCGGATGACGACGCGAAAAAGAAGTATCCGAACGGCTGGAAGTCGCCGAAGCCCTACATTCGCATCATTCCTCAGCCGAAGTAAGACGGCTCCAACTGAAGTAATCGGCCGGCCGCAGTAGATTCGCGGCGCAGCTTGCGAAAAATTGCGAGAGGCAGTAATCTTTTTTCGATGAGGAATTCCCCCCAGATGAGCACGACCTGCGGCTGTGGCCCGTGTTGTGCGGGTGTGTCATCTGGCGCGGGGAGGCTGACCGTCTAGTTTTAGTTCAGCTTCAAAAGCTTTCAACCCACCGCCAGAGTGCCTGGCCGGTGGGTTTTTGTTTTCAGGGCGAGATGGCGTGGGTAGGCCCAAAATTGAGCGAAGGAGAAAATGTTATGAGTGAGATCCTGGCAGAAGTTTTGCAAGCGAACGGGAAATATGCCGCCGGATTTGGCGATAAGGGAAAGCTGGCCCTGCCGCCAGCCAGGCGGTTCGCGATTCTGACCTGCATGGACGCGCGGCTCGATCCGGCAAAATACGCCGGGCTAGCGGAGGGCGACGCCCACGTGATCCGCAACGCCGGCGGGCGCGCCAGCGACGACGCGATTCGCTCGCTGGTAATCAGCCACAAGCTGCTCGGCACGCGGGAATTTTTTGTGGTGCATCACACGGATTGCGGCATGCAGTTCTTCACCAACGACGTGATGCGCGGTCTGCTGGCCTCCAGCCTGGAAACCGCGGAGCTGACACCGCAGGGATTTCGCGACGTAGGGAAGGGGCCAGGCTCACGCGCCGGCGAATACGTTGAATGGTTGACGGTGAAGGATGCGCGGCAAGCGGTGCTCGACGATGTTGCGCGGATCCGCAATCATCCGCTCATTCCCAAATCTATTCCCGTCCATGGATACATCTACGACGTGAAGTCCGGGAAGCTGCAGGAAGCGGAAGGCGCTAAGGCGCTGGGGGAGGCAGCGGGCGCGCGGTAATTCACATCCGGCGAAAAGCAGATTCCTCGGGCGTCGTGAAGCCCCTGGAATGAAGATTTGCGAGAGCGTGGCAGCTAGAAAAGGCTTGTTTGTACCAGGGCGCCGTCGCCAAGTGGTAAGGCAAGAGTCTGCAAAACTCTTATCGGCGGTTCGATTCCGCCCGGCGCCTCCAACTTTATTTTAGCCTGCCGTTTTGCGCCAGCGGTTCTTGCCGAATGGCAGCACCGGCCGCTACTTCTTTTCATCGTGCCATCTTCACGCGGCACGAGAGTCATGATGCGGCGCGACTAGACCTAGCGCTGGGCACCGGCCCCCCATTAGCGTTGAACGATGCCTTTGCCTTCTTCGACGGTGTAGATTTTGTCGACGGCGGGGACTTGAAGGGTTTCTTTCGCACCGCTCGGCCAGAGAATTTCGATGCGATCGATCTTGTCGGCGGAGCCCAGGCCGAAATGCAGGCGCTGGTCGGAGCTGGAGGCATAGCTACCACCGCTGAAGACATCGGCCCGCTGGCGAATGTTGCCGGCGGTTACAAACATTTTCGCGCCGATAGCGTCGCGCGGACTCTTGGGGCCGCCGATGAGTCTAAAGGTTACCCAGTGATTCGAATTGTTCGCGGCGTTGCGCAGCAGCGTCGGAATCGAGTCCACGTTGTTCAGCACCACGTCGATGTGGCCGTCGTTGAAAAGGTCGCCGAATGCAGCCCCACGCGCGGTGAGAACCAGCGCAAGGCCACTACCGGTGGCGGGAGGGACTTCGGCGAATTTGTTGCCATCGAGATTGCGGAACAGCAGAGGACGCTCGGCCCACGTGGTGCCCCAATCGTGCTGGTCCACACCGGGATACACATGGCCGTTGGCGGAAAAGATATCGAGCAGGCCGTCGTTGTCGTAGTCGAGAAAGCCGGTACCCCAGCTGAGAAAAGGATATTTCGGATTGGCGAGTCCACTACGGATGGTGACGTCCGAGAAATTCCCTTCGCCGTCGTTGCGGTAGAGGGTGTTGTAGTCGTCGGAAAAATTGGTGATGTAAAAGCCCACACGGCCACTGTGATTGTAGTCGCCCGCCGCGATGCCCATAGCGGCTTGTTCGCGGCCATCGTCGTTGAGCGCGAAGCCGGAAAGATAGCTGATGTCTTCGAATGTGCCATCGTGTTTGTTGCGGTAGAGATATTTCGGCACGGAATCGTTGGCGACGGCGAGGTCTACCCAGCCGTCATCGTCCACATCCACAAAAACTGAAGCGAAACCGTAGTAGCCTTTGGAATCGGAGACGCCAGCTTTGACGCTGACGTCAGTGAACGTGCCGTCGCCGTTGTTGTGGAAGAGATGATCAGGTTCGCCGGGAAGGCCGCGCGGGCCGCACATCACATTCTCACCGCGGTATTTACAAAAACCGGGCGGAACACCGTTGGTTCCCGCAATGGGCTGGTGATTCACGTCGAACTTCACGTAGCCGGGAACAAAAAGGTCCAAGCGTCCGTCGTGGTCGTAGTCGCCCCAAGTGGCGCCGGTGGACCATCCGCCGACCGTAACGCCGGCTTTTTCGGCGACATCGGTGAACGTGCCGTCGTGATTGTTGTGATACAAGCGATTCTTGCCATAGTTGGAGACGTAAAGGTCGGGCCAGCCGTCGTTGTCGTAATCGCCGACGGCCACACCGAAGCCCCAACGCTCGTTGGCCACGCCAGCTATGTCGGTGACGTCGGTGAAGGTGCCATCGTGATTGTTGTGGAGGAGCATGGCGCGCGGGGCGGGCTCTTTGCCTGCGAGGGCGGCGAAGGTGGAGCCGTTGACGAGATAGATGTCGAGCCAGCCGTCGTTGTCGTAGTCGAGGAGCGCGACGCCGGAGCCGGGCGTTTCGAGGATGACGTTTTTCTCGGGAGCGCCCATTTTGTGGTGGAACTTGTCGAGGCCGGAAGAGTGGGTGGCGTCGGCGAAAATGACCGGAGCGCCGTCGACGAAGCCGCCGGCGGTGATGGGACGGTTCTTTGCGTCCTTTACCGCGGCGCGGGCCACGCCAGTGCTCATGCCGTTCTGCTGGCCTTCTTGCCGATCTTTTTGTTGGTCGGTTGTAGCTTGCGTCTGTTGGCAGCGGGAGGACGACAAGAGGACCAGGCAAAGCAAAAGTAGTGTTGCCGAGCGCAAAGATACAACGTGCATCTTTGCCGCGGTACCACGCCGAACTGGTTTATGAGGAACGCGCATTCGGGAATGCATCATCCTAGCATTGGAAACGGGTATTTACGGCGGCGTCGGCCTTCGATGGTACGGCGAGGATTGCATATAATCGAGCCTCGATTTACGAGCACAGAAAGCCAACGCAAAAGGTTGGTTGCCGGCTTTGATGGAATACAAAACAGGTGCGGAATTTCAGGCGCAGGCCCTAGCTGGATTGCGGGTGCTGGATTTTTCACATGCGCTGGCCGGGCCGTATTGCACGTTGATGCTGGCGGATTGCGGCGCGGAGGTATACAAGCTGGAGTCGCCGCACGGAGGCGAACTGAGCCGCGGGTGGGGACCGCCCTTCGCACGGGGGGAAGCATCGTTCTTTTTGGGACTCAACCGTGGGAAGCGCGGAATTTCGATTGATCTGAAAAATCCGAAGGGAATTGAGCTGTGCTTGCGGCTGATCGATCAGATGGACGTGCTGGTGGAGAATTTTCGGCCCGGCACGATGAGTCGGATTGGGCTCGGCTACGATGCGGTTCGCGGGCGAAATCCGAAGTTGGTGTACTGCTCGATTTCCGGTTATGGCCAGAACGGTCCCTCGCGCGACGAAGCGGCCATGGATCTGATCGTGGAATGTTCTAGCGGATTCATGAGCATCACAGGTACGCAAGAAGGCGAGCAGGTGCGCAGCGGGTATGCGGTGGCGGACATTAACGCTGGGTTGTTCGCAACCATTAGCATTCTGATGGCCTTGCAATATCGAAATCGAACGGGCCGGGGTCAATATATTGACGTCTCGATGTTCGACAGCATGATTTCGGCCATGAGTTCCAACTACATGTCACATCTCGGATCGGGCAAGACGCCGCAGCCAATGGGAACGGCTTTCCCGACCGTAGTGCCCTACCGGGTCTTTCATGGGAGCGACCGGGTATTCTCGATCGCGGTGGGTAGCGAAAAGCTTTGGGCGGCGTTTTGCGAAGCGATTGGACACCCCGAGTTGCGGGAACATGGCGACTACGCCAGCAACGCCCTGCGCATCCAGAACCGTCAAGCACTGGAAGAAAGGCTTGACGGAATTTTTCGCCAACGACGGGCTGCCGAATGGATGGATGTTCTCCGAGAAGCTGGAATCCCGAGCTCCCTGGTGCTGAATTTCGCGGAGGTGGTGCAACATCCGCAATCGTCCGTTCGCGAAATGTTTCCGTGGATGCAGCACGCGACGGCTGGCGCGCATCGAGTTACGGGATCGCCGATCAAGATGTCCGAAACGCCCGGCAGGCCGTCCACCAGCGCGCCGCTGCTGGGGCAAGACACTCCAGCGGTCCTGCGAGAGTTGCTCGGCATCGACAATGAAACTATAGGGCAGCTGACTGCCGCCGGCGTGATCCTCCCGGTGCCATGTGGCGAGCATGGCGGCACTTCGCCGCCAGCTCGTTCTAGCGGCAAGGATCAGTAAGAGGAGAATTCATTGCAGGCCCATGCGCTGCTCTAGGTTGATGAAGCGCGGGACGAACGCAGTCTGTAGTCTTCGAGCGGCAATGAAGTGTCATGCTCACTCAATCGAAATACGGGTCGGCACGGTTTAGGTTGTGAGAAGCGTCGGTGCTTGTCATAAATTTGTCAACAACACTCACTCGTAATGATGCAAGCTGGCGAGCGCGAGAAAAAATTGGACAAAATCCGCAGCGCATCATGATTTACGATAATTTGTAGAACCTTCCGATAATGAGAGTTTGCGCGTCGTGTCGCTTAACTCGTTTCAATATTGATGTTTCCTAACTGTAACAAAACAAAGCCATCTCAAGTTTCGCGAATAGCTCATGAAGACGGCAGTGAATTTGCATTGACTCAGTCAGGGTCTCTTATTGGGGTGAGGCTTCTTCTAGACCTGCAATGTAGTCCGATTCCAATCAAGTTTGAGAACCCAATTCTGGCTAAGGGGATACGTAATGCAAATAGTTTTGCGAGCAAGGATCTTGTTCGCTCTGGCATTGATTTTTGGTGTGGGCTTCGGCGTCGTGCAGCCCGCTGCGGCGCAATCTACCTCAAGTTTTCAGGGAACCATCCTGGACCCTCAAGGTGCACCCGTTGGCGACGCTAAAGTGACCATCGTTAACGCGGGAACCGACATTGAGAGCAAGGCAACGACGGACGCAAACGGCGGGTTCCTTTTTCCGTCACTAGCCGCCGGAAAATACAAAGTGACCATCGAAAAAGAAGGTTTCAAATCGCTGGTGGTCCCGGCGTTCACGATTGACGTGGATACGCGCGCCTCGCAGGTCTACACCTTGTCCGTCGGCGGCGTGACCGAAACCGTGGAGATCAGCGAAACCGCCCCGGCGATCGAATCTTCGACGATGACGGTCGGATCCGTGATTGACCAAAAAACGGTGCAGGAAATTCCTCTGAACGGCCGCCACTTCGTGGACTTGGGTCTGCTGGTTCCCGGAACGGTCACTCCTCCCGCGAACGGCTTCTTGACTGCACCTCTGCGCGGACAGGGATCATTCGGCCTGAACACCGCCGGAAACCGCGAAGACACCGTCAATTTTATGATCAACGGAATCAACCTGAACGATCCGGCACAGAACCAAATCACATTCCAGCCTTCGATCAATACCGTTTCCGAGTTTAAGGCCAGCAACTCCACGTTCAGCGCGGAGTACGGCCATACGTCGGGGACCATCGCCAACATTGCCACGCGTTCCGGTTCCAATGACCTTCACGGCGAATTGTTCGACTACTTTCGCAATAATGCGTTAGACGCGCGGAACTTTTTCAATGTTGCGAGGAACACCGCCGGCAATTCGTTGCCGCAGAGTCCGCTTAAGCGAAATAATTTTGGAGCCGCTCTCGGCGGACCCATCAAGAAGGACAAGGCATTTTTCTTTGCCAGCTATGAAGGGTTGCGCCAGCGGCAAGGCTTGACCCTGAATGCAGCGGTACCGGACGCAACGCAGCGCGCCGGCGTGACGGATCCCGCGGTCCTGGCGTTGCTGGCGACAATTCCGCTTCCGAACGTAGGGAGCAACTTTGTGGGCTCAGCCTCGGCAAACGTCAACATCGATCAGGGAACTGGGGACCTGAGCTTTAACCTCTCGCCAAACGACAACATTCACGGCTATTTCGCACTCCAGCAGGACGCACGACAGGAACCGAACCTTCAGGGCAACAACCTGCCTGGCTGGGGAGATATACGAACGTCGCGCCGCCAAATTGGAACGTTTAACTATAACCATACGTTCAGTCCGACGCTGGTAAACGAAGCTCGCGTGGGCTACAACCGCATCCACATCATCTTCAATCCAATCCAGCCACTGAACCCGCAGGATTTTGACATAAACAACGGAATCACTACGACCCTCGCGCTGCCACAAATCAGCGTGGCCAGCGGATTCAACATCGGTGGACCTTCTACGTTCCCGCAAGGTCGCAGCGATACAACCGCTGCATTCAGCGACACCCTCACCTGGGTTCACGGAAAGCATACGTTCGCTTTTGGAACGGAAATTCGGCGCGAATACAACAACAACCTGGCGCTGAATGGAGGCACCTTCACGTTCTCGAGCCTTACGAACTTCCTGGCCGATTCCGCGTCGCAGTACACGGTGCTGCTCGGGAACGGCAACAACAAACTTCTCGCCCCGTCCTACGGTTTCTTTGCGCAAGACAACTTCAAGATGTCGCCCTATTTCATGTTGGAATTGGGCCTGCGGTACGAGGCGAACCTCACTCCGTCGGAAGCGGCGGGCAAGTTTGTAGTCTTCGATCCCACGACGGTCTCCCTCATTCAGGTCGGCACGAACGGGATTGACAGCCCCTATAATCAAAACAACAAGCTCTTTGAGCCGCGGATCGGTTTTGCCTGGGACCCCTTCCACAATGGGAAGACGTCAGTGCGCGCCGGTTATGGAATTTTTTATGACCAGCCGGTGATGAACACGGTAAGCGGACTGAGCAGCAACCCGCCGTTTGCGGTTCCCGTTTCGTTCGCGCCGCCGTCGGGTACCACTCTCTCATTTCTGAACGCCGCGTCGTTCGGAGCTTCGAGTGTGGCTCCGGCTACCATCGATCCCAACTTCAAAAACGACTACGTCCAGAACTGGAACCTGAACATTCAGCGCGAAATTACGCCGACGACGACAGTAACCGTTGGTTATTACGGATCGAAGGGCACCCACCTGCGCATCTCGGAAAACATCAACCAGCTGGGCACCTTGGCCGCAGTTCCGTTCCCGGCGCTCTCGGCGAGCAGCCCGTTTCTGCCCGGCACGAAGCTTGGTGGCAGCATTCCAGAAATCACCAGCGGCGGCAACTCGACGTACAACGCGCTGTGGGTTACCGCCAAGAAGCGGCTCGCTCGCGGTCTGCAGTTTGACGCTTACTACACCTACTCGCACTCCATTGACTACAACTCCCTGAGTACCCAGGGCGTTGTGGTTCAAGACAGCACAGACATCCAGAACGATCGCGGCTCATCCGACTACGATGTGCGTCACCGCGTGACCGTCAGCGCCTTCTATCAGCTCCCGTTCAAGGGCAACCGCCTGATCACCGGATGGCAGCTCGGCCTGATCGAACAAGCACAGACGGGAAATCCTTTGAATTTTGTGACAGCAAATACTTCGTTCACCGGCAACCGCACGTTGCGGCCAAATGTGAACGGCGACATCAAGGTTGTCGGGGACCCGAGCGGTTGGATCAATTACTCCGCGACAAATCAGGTTCTTGTTGCTCCCAGCGGCACTTTTGGGAATCTGGGGCGCAACGCCATCACCGGTCCGAGCTTTGTAAACACGGATTTTTCGATCACCAAGGACACGAAGATTACCGAACGCTTCAAGCTGCAGTTCCGAGCCGAAGTGTTTGACCTCTTTAACCACCCGAACTTCGGTAATCCGAATCTAGTTCTGCCGACGTTCCCAGCGGGGACGCCTCCGACGGCGGCGCAACTTGGATCCTTTAACCAGATCACTTCCACGCGCTTCCCAACAGGCGACTTCGGCAGCGCGCGCCAGATGCAACTTGCGTTGAAGCTGATGTTCTAGCAACACCCTTCAGTCGGACGGCTCCTGTATGCAAACAGGCGCCGTCCGCAACAGTTTCCGTCGCTCATCCCCTCGTTGCGACCAACTCCACTGATTTGTTTTAAGGATCGCCTCGGCTTTTAATTGAACTGATGGGAATGGACGCCAGGGGATTGCGCAGACAGACATTGGGAGTTCAAGACTGCCGAAATGATGCGTTGTCCGCGCCGCGCTGCGGGACCATCACGCATTCCTTTTCCCGGGGGCTAGCTAGCCCACCGCGCGTATTGCTCTCCGAGTCTTCTGGAAACATCAAAAATGTTGGCAACCGGGATCAATCCTGCCAACCGATGTTTGCCGATGGACGCCAGGCCCGCAGAGGCCATGCAGCCACATTCCGAGCAAACCGGTCGCCCACCAAACTGGCAAGGAGTAATGCGAGTGGTGAGATCAGCGGAAATGCACGTGGTGGTCTGCGCGAAGATGCACTCCTTCGGCGAGGCAGGAGGGTGAGTGTAACCGTCGAGAACCGCGGTTGGCATTTTGACCTTCGGAAATTTGTCGCGCAGCTGAGCTAGCTCGGCGACTACGATCTGGCGGTCAAGTTCCGTTAACCGTTCTGGGCTCTGGTCTCCTTCCTGAGGCGTAAACAGGCTAAACCAGATGCTGCGGACTTGTTCGCAATTCGACCAAAAGCTGGCAAACTCGCCTAGATAGCCGGTACGCTGAAGTTGCAGCCGCGTAATCGTGCAATGCACCGTGATGTCGTGCCCGCCAATATTTTTGAGGATCCGTTCATAGGTGGCGGGCGAACGCCGCGCGTCGTGTTCCGGTTGTAAGCCATCGATAGACACAACTATGTGTAGACCACGAATGCCTCGCCACTCGGCTGGAATCGGGCGAACAGCGCTGGTGACGAGTTGCACTTCCACATTCATGTCAGCGAGCTTGGGCAGCAGGACGCTCAACTCTTGGTGGCGCACCAGTGGTTCGCCTCCCACAATCGACAGGTGAAGAGGCCGGAGGCGGCGGACCAGAGCGAGGACGGCAGCGACTAAGGCCTCGCCCTTGTAGTCGCTGAGCTGACGTAGTGGGCCGCTGGAGCCGAGATGGCCCGCTTCATAGGCGTAGCAGCCTGGACAGCGGAGCGGGCATTCCTTGGTGATTTCCAGCGATAGGAGGGGCCTATGCCCGCGCAGGATCTTGCCCCATGCCGGTCCGATGTCTCTTAGTCTCATAGGGGTTACCTTTCTCCCCGTTGGATGCTCCGAATGAGGCTGCTGGTCTCTCGGCCGAGTCTTTGGTTATCAGTTGACATCGTTCCGTCGCGGTTGAGTCGAGGACGGCCCTGCGTTGGCTTTACCAGAGCGGTTCTTGTTTTTTGCCCAACGCCGGACTGCTCCCCTTCTCGAGTCGAACTGAATCTGTTTCTCAATCACTCTTGCATCCCGGCGTTTATGCATCGGGGAAACGGAGCTTTCGCGAAAATGGAGGGGGTCGCGGAGGCTTTGCAATTCGCGATAATAGTAGAGCGAGCTCGGACGATTTCGCTTGAACGTGAGGTGCTTCAGAAAATCGATCTCCTCTTCGGTGGCGTCACCGCTCAAGGCCGGATCGCGAAGAAAGTCTCGAAATCCCAGTTCCTCACCGATGGGCGCGTGCGTTTCGATTTCCCCATAACAAAGCTTGATGACGCGCGTGGAAACCAAGCGCCGGTTCAATGTGACCTCCAGCGCAAAGGTTTTCAAGTCGATCTGCCAAGAATCGATAAGCGGATCGAGGAAGGCGGAGCAGTGATCGGGCGACACGTTGAAAACGTCGGTATCCAGAAACTCAAAAGTATTTGCGCGGATTTCTTCGTATGACCGGCCGAGGAGTTGTGCCACATTTCGCGACCAGTCTTCATTTCCCAGTTCATCTTTGGCAATTTTTTTCGTCACATCCAAGAGCTTTTGGGTTACCAGCCGTTCCAGCTCGCCGAAAGCCTGTTTTTCGAAAATCTCGCGGACATGCCGCCGTCTTTCTGGTACGGATTTGCGAATGATCAGCGCACGAACCTCTTTGCAGAGAGGCGCCGGCGGGTCGGCTAGCTTCTTTTTGAGTTCTTCCCTGCGCTGAGCGTCCACCATCGCCGAAAGCTGACCTTTTGGAAGCCTTAGAAAGGCGTTCATCCGTTCGTACAGGTCAGTGCGATCCACGGCTGGCGGCGTTTTTTTTCTTGTGAGGAGCTGAGAGATGTAGGATTCGGTCACTTGCACGGCGGCAGCCAAATCACGCTGCTCCAGCCCGAGTTCCTCAAGTCGCTGTTTGATGATCTGGCAAACGTCCACTGGCGCCTCGCTATGGCCGCTTAACTATAGTAGTAAATCACTTTTTACGCTACCCGGATTCAACTTGACAAAATTAGTAAAGCAGCACACTATGAAAGGGAGCAAATTGAGCGAGTTCCGCGCAAGGGAAAAGTCCCGAGGAGAATTTGTGGGTGCTGCCGGAGGATTATGTATTTCTTGATATGGTTTGCGGCACTGGGGATCGTCGGGGGCTGGTTCGGTGGGAAAGTCATGACCGGTAATTCTCACGGTCGAACCATGGATGTGTTTATGGGCCTGGGTGGTGCCATTGTCGCCGGTATTTCGACCGGTTCTCTCGCCGGGCTAGGGCTTTGGGGTTTTGTTTATGCATCTGTTTCCGCGCTTCTGGGCGCCGCCTTGCTTACGGCCCTCACCGCCTTCATGAACGGTAGGAAGTACGCCTGACGCAACTCACTGAGCAACGTGGTCCTTGTGGATCGTCGTCGGATTTGTCTCGAAGCAGACGGCTACGGTCGATCCATGGACATCGCCATGGTATCGGTGGCGCTGTCGTTGGCGGATTCCTGATGCAACACGGCTGGGTATTCCGGCCCGGTGCAACGGTACTTGCGAGCCTTAGAGCCATTGTTGGCGCGATGGTTTTGACGACGGGGCGGCGCTTTCCACCGGCAGAAGAGTTTACACGTGGCAACTCTACGGCTTTTTTGAAGATTTCGGTGTTTGGTTGGTTGAATTTTACGATGTTTCCTGCGTGAGGGAGTCTAAGATGACCAAGCTCTATGTGGGAAACCTTCCTGCTGAACTGACAGGTGAAGGACTGCGTCAATTGTTCAGCTTTAGAGGGTTACTGGTTGATTCGGCGCGAGTGGTCTGCGACCGGGAGGGCGGTCGCTCACGAGGCTTTGGATTCGTGGAGATGGGATCACCGGAGGATGCCGAAAAAGCGATCGCAATATTGGACGGATTCAACATAAGTGGTCGAGCCTTGCAGTTAAAGAACGCTTTCCCAGGGGGGAGCTCCCGTGATAACCGGAGTTAGTCCTCGCACGCACGCAATCAAGAAATCTGCCGCGAGCCCGGCGGTTGAGCCTGCGGATGGCGTTCCTCGCCAGCACTCAAAAACAAGCGGCCGAGAGGAAAAGGCAAAAAGACACGGTAGAAATGCAGCCTCAGCGGGAGCGCAATGAGCGACAACCCAATTGTTCAGTACGTCGGTTTCAAAGTGACGTCTCTGGTGCGCGAATATACGTTCAGCGTGCGCGAAGCCACCGGCGCGCGCGAATTCATTCTAAACATAGCGAACGAGGCATTTGTCTCTCACCGAGCGCGTTATCAGGATGCTCCGGCGATCTGTGCTCTGAGACTTAATGCTGAACTGGCAGCCCATGCAAACCATCCTCATGAGTCTCATTTTGCCATCACCGTCTCGGAGCTCGACAGCTATCGGCAGTCCCATGGACCAAGGCCCGCCGGCCGCCCATATGCGCGCAAACCGCAAGAGGATTTCTAGTCCGACTATTTCCTAAGGTCGACCGGAGGGCCGCTGACTCCTCATGCGCACTCCGGCCACGCACTTTTCCTAACACTGGTCTCGATTACCTAAGGCACAAATCCACGGGTCCAGTGTTCCATCAGAACCCAGCTAACGTCCGATGCGATGATTTGGCGGCGAAGTGGTTTCCCGAATGATCAACTCCGGCGCTACGGCAAATTCTTCCGGATAGTCCTTGAAGCCCTGGATGCGCTGAAGCAGAATGCGCGCCGCCGTTTCTCCCATATCGTGCAACGGCTGGCGAACGGTTGTCAGGCGCGGATTGTGGTACGCGGCGACATGAATATCGTCGAAACCAATGACAGAAACGTCTTCAGGCACGCGGAGATTTGCGTCGCGCAGAGCGCGGATGGCTCCGATCGCCGCGATATCGTTGAAAGAAATCAGTGCGGTGAATTTCTTGCGATGTTGCAGCAGTTGCTGCACCACCGGATAGCCCAGCTCGGGAGAAGTGAGGTCTCGCTCGAGCTGAATGGTTAATTCAGGCGATACTTCCAGCCCCAAGTCCCGCGCAACCGCCACAATGCTTCGCCAGCGGTCATCCGAATCCGAACTGAACGGCTGCCCACGCATAAAGGCGATGCGGCGATGGCCGAGTTGATGCAGATGTCGAATGACCAGCTCTGCCGCGCGGCGATGATCGAGCACGACGTTGGTGACGCCGGAGATTTTTTTGTGTCCTGCGACCGCCACCACCGGAACGGAAAGTTCGTGCTCCAGCAGTGTGTCGATGGCGATGATGCCTTCGACGCCGCGGCCCAACAGCAAACGAGGGTATTCTTCGATCAGGTCTGGTTTGTGGCGATGGTGCGCGCTGAAATAGAAATAGCCCTCGCGCATCAGGTGGTCGCCAATACCGCTCATAACCAATGTGTGATAGCCGTCACTGAGTTCCGGAACCAGCACGCCAACGGTAAAGGTACGCTGCTTGCGAAGCGAGCGAGCAAGAAGACTGGGCTGATAGTTGAACTTGCGAGCGGCGGCGCGAACCCTTTCCCGCGTTTCATGGGGAATAGAACGCCCCGGAACATTGTTGAGAACGACCGAGACCGTGGCGGGGCAGAGCCCCAGATAGTCCGCGAGTATCTTCAAACTAACAGGCCGATCGCCAGAATTCTGGACTTTTTTACGAGGTGCCATGAGATTGCTCATGACGCAATCCAATCATCGGGATGCGCCATCCGTCAGGAACCAGAATAGCGTGAACTGCGGTTATCGGCGAACCAGCGACTTTTAGGGTTCAGCCTAATACACCCAAGACCAGACGATGCCTTCTTCCAGCCGGTTCGCGGGGCCTGGAAGCGACTGTAAAAATAGAGTCAAATCTACTAAGACAATCGTTTGTCTAAAACGATTCAAAACATTTCTGCTTGACAACAGGTTCTTTGCTGGTGCCAAATGACCTCAAAGCGAATGGAGCGAAGCAGGAGAGGCGAAACAGACGATCGTCTTGCAAGCGCGGCACAGCGCTGGTTACGGCCGACGTTTTCCGGTCGATCGCCGGATTAGATGAACTTTCCATGCGCCGAGGAGTTTGGGGACCCGGCGCAAGCTCAAAGCAGCTTCTCTCTAAACAGCATTTGGTGACCTGGCACGTCAAAGCCTTTAGGGCTTGATGGGTGTGAAGGCGTGCGTCGTTGAGCGGTTAGGGGGTGTTATGCGCAGAACACATTTTTTCTTGTCTACTATCCTGTTCGTTTTCGGCTTTTCCTTCCTGACAATCGACGCCGTGGCGCAATCCGATCGCGGCACGATTTCGGGAACCATTCTGGATTCATCGGGCGGCGTGGTTGAAGGAGCGACGGTCACCGCCAAGGGTGTCGAAACCGGGACCGTGTACGATGCCGTCTCAACGTCTACCGGCGCCTACCACTTCGCCAACCTCGTATTGGGCCATTACAACTTGTCGGTGACCGCGAAAGGCTTCAAAGTTTCGACGCTCACAGGCGTGGAAGTGCGAGTCAATTCCACCACGTCGCTCGATATCACGTTGCAAGCAGGGGATGTTCAGGAGACGGTCACAGTACTGGCCGACGCCCCTACGGTCGAGTCAAACACATCAGAAATTGGAACCGTTGTGTCTGCTCGAGAAATTGTGGAATTGCCGCTGTCGCTGAACGCCTCTGGCCAGAGCTTCCTGCGGTCGCCCGAAACGTTCGTGTTCCTGGCGCCCGGAACACAAGGACCGGGAACTAACCAGAACAGCAATGGATCCTCTGGAATCTTTCAATCGAAATTGACCGGCGGTCAAAACTTCGGCACCGAAGTATTGCTGGATGGAGTCAGCACCACGCGTTCCGATAGCGGATCGGCATTCGACCAGACCGCGCCGTCGGTGGAAGCGCTAAGCGAATTTAAAGTACTTACATCCACTTTCAGTTCAGAATACGGAAGAACGTCCGGCGGCATCGAGAGCTTCGCAACCAAATCCGGCGGGAACGGTTTTCATGGCACCGCCTTCGACTTGTTCCGCAACACTTCGCTGGATGCTAACTCCTGGAACAATAACAACATCGGTGCTGACCGCCCGGCCGACCACCAAAACGACTTTGGCGGTGCCTTGGGCGGCCCCGTCAGAATCCCTAAGCTCTATGACGGCCGAAACAAAACCTTCTTCTTCTTTTCGTATGAGCAGTACCGCAACAATCCAGGCACGGTGAGCACCAATACTTTGCCGACGCCGGCCGAGTTGCAAAACGGAGATTTTTCGGCCCTACTAGGCCCGGAGCTAATGAGTAACGGGGTACCGGTTCTCAATCCGTGCGACGGCAGTCCCATATTCAGAGGTCAGATATTCGATCCCTCCACCACGAAAACGGTGACTGTGGGCGGTCATCAGGTGCAGTGTCGCACTGCGTTCCCGGGTAACATTGTTCCTCCGTCCTCGTGGGACCCGGTCGCGAAGAACGTCTTGAGCTTTCTAACGGTCACACCCAGCAGTGACCTGACGAACAATTTTGTCTTTGTGTCCAACCAGAAGCGTCGCGATACCACGATGAGCTTCCGCATCGACCAGAATTGGGGAGTGAAGAATAAGTTCTTTTTCTCATATAGCAGCCGCGACCAGGAGACGCCTAACGGAGCTGACAATCTGCCCGGCCCTCTTAACAATAACTTCTTCAATTCGAACTTCACGCACTACGTGCGCGCAGGCTGGAACTACACCATTTCGCCCAACCTGCTGAACACCTTCGCCGTCGGCTTCAACCGCTTGAACAATCTCAGTAAGGCGAGCAGCGTAAACGGCACGGACTGGCCCGCGGTTTTGGGCCTGGGCAACGCAACCGGTCCGGTCTTCCCACAGTTCTCCTTTAACGGCAGCCCTGACGGAATCGGTTACACCGGCTTTAGCACGCAAAGCTTTAATGGCCACGTTCCAAACAGCCTGGTTACGTCAGAGAACGTACGCTGGATCAAGGGCCGCCATTCGTTCAACTTCGGTTTTGAATGGCGAGCTTACCAATACTCGTTTATGGCCAACGGCAATACTTCCCCGGCCTATACGTTTCAAAATTTCCAGACGGCCTTTACCAACAACGATAACAACACCGGTGATCCGTTCGCTAGCTTCCTCTTAGGACTGCCGCAGCAAGGGCAGGTATCGATTACGTCGGTCAATCCGCGGCTCAATTCAAACTACTACGCCGTCTATGTGCAGGACGACGTCAAGGTGCGAAGGGACCTGACGCTGAACCTCGGCCTACGTTGGGACGTGGACACGCCGCGCAGCGAAGCGCACGGCGCGGAATCCAGTCTCGACCTCTCCGTGCCCAACCCGGGAGCAGATGGCGCACTGGGAGCACTCGTCTATCCGCCCAAGGCGAATCAAGGGAAAACCTACTACAAGGATTTTGGCCCGCGGATTGGATTTGCCTATGCTCCCAATGATGTGTTGGGCATCCGCAACTTCGTGATCCGAGGCGGCTATGCAATCTATTATGCCGCGCTGTTTTATGATGACCTGCCGACTGGGACCATCCAGTTCAGCAACGGAGGCACGGTTCAGCCGACCTTCACCTCCCCGGACAGCTTCACTCCAATCCAGTCGCTTTCCGCTGGATTTCCGGCCTTCACGCCACCCTCGCCGAGTACGGACCCGTCGCGCCTTAACGGTCAGAACGTTGGCTTTATCGACCCGTCTTACAGTCGTCCGGGCATGACGCAAAACTGGAGCTTGGAGGTCCAGAAGCAGCTGGCGACTGACCTGATTCTCAGTGTCGGCTATGTGGGCGTTCGAGGCGCTCACCTGCATACGAATATCGCTCAGGTGAACGCTCTCAATCCGCAATTCTACAGCTTGGGCAATTCGCTAAACGCTAATGTCAATTCTCCCGAAGGACAGACAACGCTTGCAGGTTTGGGAGTGACCGTGCCGGGCTGGTTCGAGACTCTCTATAGTCCGACTGGCCAGGATACTGTCGGCCAGTTGCTGCGTCCCTTTCCGCAATACTTGGCCATCGGCGGCAGCAACAACAACATGTGCTCTTGCCTGGAGAACTTGGGCATCTCGAGGTATGACGCGTTCCAGGCAAAACTCGAACGCCGCTTCCGGAACGGCCTGAACGTGCTTGCCTCCTACACATTCTCCAAGACCCTGACCAACGCCGACAGCGCCATTCCGGTATTCTCCGGTTTTTCCTCCAACCAGTTCGCCGCCCAGGACCCGTTCAATCCGCAATCACAAAAGGCGCTCAGCTATCAGGACACGCCGCATATGCTGGTCCTCAGCTATATCTACGAACTGCCTGTTGGGCCTGGCAAGAAGTATCTGAACCACGGCGTGGCCAGCAAGATCCTCGGCGGCTGGCAAGTCGCGGGCGTCCAACGGTATCAGAGCGGCACCCCAACGGTTTTGAACACCTTCGCGCCTTCGGCCCCACAAACCGATGGAGCTTTTCGGTACAGCATCATCCCCGGCGTTCCCATTCTCGCGCCGAACCATGGATCCTTTGATGCGGGGGCCGCAACTCTCAACGTCGATCCGACCAAGACGAGCGGTGGCTGCATTGAAGACCCCAACACTGGACTATTCACACCCGCCAGCACGAACAACTTCTTCAACTGTGCCGCCTTCATGGATCCTAATGCCACCGGCTTGGTCGCTCAGCGGGGATACGTTTATGGAAACGCCCCGCTTGTTCTAGGCAACGTGCGAAGCCAGGCCTACTTCAACGAAGACTTCGCGATTCAGAAGCGCACGACCATTTTCGAAAACCAAGCTATCGTGTTCAAGGTAGATATTCCGAATGCGTTCAACCGGCATGTTTTTGGTACGTTAGACGGCTTCCTCGGGGACACTACATTTGGCGCGCCAAAGAGCAACTTGCTCGTGGTGAGCCCGGTTCGCCAGATACAGCTCACGTTACGGTACGAGTTCTGACGCTCTGGCAAGGAATATAGGGCGGTTCGATCCTCCCGCCGCGCTTTGCCGTTGCGGGAGGGTTTTCTTTTGGTGGGGATCCTTGCTGCAGAGTTTGGAGTACCATCAGGCTGTGGCCTAGTGGGGCGCCATCTTCGGTTGTCTTCGAGAGAACTAAAGCCAATGCCTGGACACCTGGTGCGAACATTCCTGTCGCTATTTCTTCTGCTATCCCGAGGTTTCTTGGCCGTTGCCCAAGAGCAAAGTTCACAAATCAGCTCAGTAGCAGCGGAACAATTTCAACAGGCGACGCAAGCGATGCGCGACGGAGACTTGAATCGCGCCGGCGAAGGGTTCGAGTCGGTAGTGAAAAGCGCGCCCCAGTTTGCGGAAGCCTATCTGAATCTTGGACTGGTTCGTGAGGAACAACGCCGCCATAGCGACGCGATCGCGAACTTCAAGAAGGCGCTCCAGCTAAAGCCCCGCCTGCGAGGAGCGAATCTCTTTCTGGGAGTCGCGGAATTCCGTTCCAACCAGTTGGATGCCGCGATTTTGGCCCTGAAGAAAGAAGCGGCGGCCTCGCCCAAGGACGCCAATGCATGGATGTGGTTGGGAGTCGTGCAACTGGAAAAGGGCGACGGCCCTAGCGCTGCCGCAGCATTAGACAAGGCCGCGGAATTGGCACCGGACAATGTTGATGTTCTTTATCACCGCGGGCGCGCGCATCTTCTCATTTCCAATCAGAGCTACGCCAAAATGTTCGAAGCGGATCCGAAGTCGTGGCGCGTCCGGCAGCTGCTGGCAGAAGCAAACGCCAGCGCCGAACGCCACTTAGACGCAATCGCCGAATATGAGCTGGCGATTAAGCTGGCTCCGAATCAACCGCGTTTGCATGAGGACCTGGGCACACAATATCGGCTGGCGGGCAAGCTGCCAGAAGCGGAGCAAGCCTACCTCAAAGAAATCGAGATCGATCCGGACAATGTGACAGCCCGCTATAGGCTGGGTGTCATTGCCATTGAAAAAGGCGACGCCGCCCGCGGTAAGGAGCTTATCGAAGGCGCGCTTCGCGCCAGGCCAAAGCTGCAACATTCCGACTACAATCTGGGGCGCGCGGAAATGCTGCTCGGAAACGACGCGGTGGCGACAAAGCATTTTGAGCGAGCCGTATCGGCCGATGTGGCCGCCGCTTCGGATCCCGACGTCGTGGAGCAGTCGTGGTACCAATTGGGCATCGCCTATCGTAGGCTTCGCCGAATGGATGAAGCGCAAAAGGCCATGGCGACGTTCCAAAGGCTCAAAGACGAGGACGCGGAAAACTCCGCCAAGGCGCTGAAGCGTTTTCAGGTACAGCAGGATGCGACTTCAGCGAAACCGTCACCTCTGCCCCAGAGCCCTTAGTTTAGCTTGTTGATTTCGTGGCGATTGCTGGCACCAGAGTCCCTGAAGAAGACACTCTCGAAGGGAAGGAATGCATGAATTCCAGAACCTGCTCCTTGCTTTGCGTCCCGCTGCTGCTGACTTCGATCCCACGTATCACTGTGGCGCAAGATGCTGCTTCGCGAGCGGCGAAGGGAGCCGCTTCCGTCTCGGTCTACGAGTCGTCGGAAGACAAACAAGAATCGCTGGCGGCGAAGCCGGCCGTGGCGTTTCGCGCGGAGCGTTCGCCGGCACTGACGATCTTTGTGGACGACGCCACTAAGTTCCAGGAGATCGACGGATTTGGGGCTTCGCTCACCGAATCGTCGGCCTGGCTGCTGAAACGCAAGTTGACCGACGCACAGAGGAGCGACGCACTGCGCATGTTGTTCGACCGGCAAAAGGGAATCGGCTTGAGCATTCTGCGCCAGCCCATGGGCGCCAGTGATTTCGCGCTGCAGGAATACAGCTATGACGAAATGCCGGCCGGTGAAACCGATCCCGAATTGAAGAAATTCTCGATCGACCACGATCGTGTCGATATCCTGCCCGTGCTGAAAGAAATTTTGGCAGTGAATCCGAAGATCAAAGTCATAGGATCTCCCTGGAGCGCTCCTGGCTGGATGAAGACTTCAGGCTCCATGACGCAGGGCTCGCTTTTGCCTTCGGCGTACGACGCTTACGCAAAATATTTTGTGAAGTATGTACAGTCATACCAAGCAGAAGGTGTTCCGATTTTTGCGATCACCATGCAAAACGAGCCGCTGCACGTGCCGCACGATTATCCCGGCTTGGGAATGATGGCGTCGGAACAGACGGCGTTCCTGCGCGATCACCTGGGTTCGGCCTTTCAGCAGGCAGGGCTGCACTCGAAAATTCTGATCTTCGATCACAACTGGGACCTGATCCAGTATCCGATCACGGTGCTGAGCGATACCAATGCCGCGCGATTTGCGGGTGGCATCGCCACGCACTGCTACGGAGGCAGCGCCACCGCGCAAGATGAACTACACCAGCGCTTCCCTGACAAGGAAATCTGGATGACCGAATGTTCCGGCGGAGATTGGCAGAAAGGGAAGATCCTTCAGCAGCAGGTCCAGCTGGTGATTCATGTGACGCGCCACTGGGCGAGGAGCGTGATCCTGTGGAATCTGGCGCTGAATCAAAATCATGAGCCGTACCTCGGCGGTTGCACAACGTGCCGGGGCGAGATCGTCGTGGACGAATCGAGTTCGCCGGCGCAGATAAGGACAACGCCGGATTATACGGCGTTGGGGCACGCGAGCAAATTCGTTGAGCCGGGTGCCCGGCGCATTGAATCAAACACGTTTGGGCAAGGCAGCCTGGAAGATGTGGCATTCCAGAATCCCGACGGTTCCATCGTGTTGCTGGTTCTGAATTCCGGCGAAGGTGCTACGCAGTTCAACATCGGATGGCGCGGCCAGTTTGCTGCATACAAACTGGGCAGCGGCGCCGCCGCGACGTTTGTGTGGAATAGCTCCGCGAAATAGACGCGGTGCTTAGGGCCTGGCTTCAGGAAGGGCTGACGGTGCCGGCTCGTCAATTTGCACGATTCTATCGGCCGGCACATCTTTCAGCGTTTGTACGATCCCGCTGGGCCAGCGTATTTCGATGGTCGGTACTACCGATGCTTTCGCCAGGCCGAAGTGCAGGCGCCGATCGCCGGAAGAGAGATAGCTGCTGGCGGTGCTCACCGTGGCGTATTGCGCGCCATCCGGAGTGACGACTTTGACCAGCGCGCCGATGGCGTCGCGATTGCTCTTGTGGCCGGTCAGTTTTAACAGGATCCAGTGATTGTTGTTCGCGGTTTCATTGTGAAGAACGCGGACCGGGCCGTCGTTGGCGGTAACCACGGCGTCGAGCCGCCCGTCGCTGTCCAAATCGCCGATCGCCAGTCCGCGCCAGACCCACTCCTGTTGCATTGCAGCTCCAGCCGCCGCCGTGACATCCTGGAGCTCCTTCCCCGTATTGCGCGCCAGGAGGAGCGGCTCGCGATACCGCAGATTGGGAGAGGTGTTTTGAATGGTGTCGAGATCGTGTCCCTGCGCAATCAGCAGATCCTTGCGGCCATCGTTGTCGAAGTCAAAGAAGCGGACACCCCAACCTGAATGGGTCATGGTCATGCGGCTGATGCCGGCGGCTGGGCTCGAATAGGTAAAGGTTCCGTCACCGTTGTTGTGGTAGAGCGCATAGCGTTGGTTGGCCAAGTTAGTCACGACGATGTCGGGCCAACCGTCGTTGTCGTAATCGGAAAAATCCACGCCCATTCCCGCGTAGGTGTGACCGTCAATGTCCGCCGCCACTCCGGAGAGAAGCCCTACTTCTTCAAACGTGCCGTTGCCCTTGTTGTGATAGAGGAACTCCACCATCGAATCGTTGGCAAAAAAAAGATCAATGCTGCCGTCGCGGTCGTAGTCAGCGATCGCGATGCCCAGCCCTTTGGCCGGCTTGGCGAGGCCGACTTTCTGTGCCACTTCGGTGAAAGTGCCGTTGCCGTTGTTGTGGTAAACCAGCGGGACGGCCGCCTTAAAATAATCGGGATGGCAGTATGCACGATAACCTTCGCGATGTTCACCGCACCAGATATCATCGAAATCCCATTCGACGTAGCGCAACACTACAAGATCGAGAAAGCCGTCATTGTCCAGATCAACCCACGCCGCACTGGTGGACCATCCCGATCCGGCGACGCCGGCCTTTTGTGTGACGTCGGTGAAAGTGCCGTCGCCATTGTTGTGGTACAAGCGATTGCCACCGTAAGCGGTGACGTATAGATCCTCGAAACCGTCATTGTCGTAGTCGCCGACCGCGACTCCCATGCCGTAACCGACGCCCTGAAGGCCGGCTTTCTCAGTTACATCTTCGAAGCTGCCGTCGGGTCTTTGATGATAAAGACGATTCCAATATTCGGGGCCAGTCTTGCGCGGGATGGTACCTTTTGCCGTAGGGTCCTCGATGGGCGCGCCGTTGACCAGGAAAATGTCCAGCCGCCCATCGTTGTCGTAGTCGAATAAGGCCGCGCCTGCCCCCATCGTTTCCGGCAAGTACTTCCTGGTGGTGTGCGAGGACAGGTAGCGGAATTTGACTCCAATGCGATCCGTGATATCGGAAAATTTCGCGATAGGCACCGAATCGGACTTCGTCGGTTCCTGCGAGAAGGCCGCGGCAGCGGCGCAGAATATCAAACAAGGCGAAAGTAATGCGCGAAGTAAGCCTATCATTGTCACTGCCGCGAAGGTCCCTGTGCTTCTTTCAACGCCTGGAAACGTTCGAACTCAGTCTTGGCCTTTTCGGGCCGTCCTTGCTTTCGATAGACGTTGCCCAGCAGATAGTGCAAGCTCGGGTTCTCGGGATCGACGGCCAGAGCCGACTCTAGTTGGCTCTGCGCTGCGGAAAGCTCGTTTAAATTGAGATAGGCGCTTCCGAGTTTTTCGCGTGCACGGCCCTCACGTGGAGAAATCTGCACCGCCTGCAGCAGATACCTAACCGCCTCCGGTAGGCGATTTTGCTGAATCAAGAGGTCTCCCAAATCGATGTAGGGCTCGGCATTCTTAACTGGCGAGTCGGTCTGCCCGTCGATCGCCTTGAGAAACGCAGCCTGTGCCTCTGTGGCGCGGTTGAGCCCCGCGTAGGACAAGCCGAGATTGCTCTGCGCCTTGACGTTGCGCGGTTCCAGCTCGAGGCACCTAAGGAAAGCCTGAACCGCTTCTTCGAAGCGGTTTTCGTTGTACTTCGCTCGCCCAAGGTAATACCAGGCTTCCGCGTCTTTTGGATTTTCCTCAACGGAGCGCATGAGCCATTTGCTCGCATCGGCATAACTACCCAGCAGGACATAGTCGAGCGCGACGATTTTCAGGTCCGACGCGCTTGGCCTGGCATACTTCGCGCCTTCGGTATATTCGGTTAGCGAAGCCTTCGCGTACTCTTCCCGAAGTTTTTCTCCGGACAAGTCCGACGCGGAATCGGTCCGTCCGGAGGTATGTCGCTTGTCCAGCGCATCCGCCTGAATTTTCCGGAAGAGTATCAATCCGAGAAGGAAGTGCGCGTCGGCGGAGCTTTGGTGCTGTACCAGGTAGCTGCGAACAGCGCCTTCTGCCTGGACCATTTTGTCTTCAGCAAGAAAGGCCCGCGCTTCGGCCAGAGAATTCTCAGAACCTACAAGGGTGTCCTGATCAGATGCGCCTTCCAGGCGGACGGCCGTCGCTGTCGTCAAAATAGCGATGAAGCTTACAAGAAGAAGGAAGGGCGCCCAACGCAACTTGGAGGGAGCTTCGCAAAGTTCGTCACATCCATGGCGGCCCACTAGTTTACGCTTCGGGTCCGCATGCCGGATCGCCATAGTGGAGCTAATTATACTCGCAACCATTAGGGCGAATTTGATCGGGCGAGAGGGCAACTGGTGTTTGAAACGCTTGAGCGTCGGTATGGCGAAGTGCGGCAACCCATGGTTGTCCATAGCGGTAGCGCTCAGATTCAGCGATTGCATAGGGCCCCGGCGAGCGAGAAGTGCGGAAATGGGAGGCAAGTCAAGGCAGCGCCGTTAGCCTGGCTGCTCTCTTTGAAGATAGCGTCCCGAACGTGCCGCGTGCTCAAGGCAGGCGTAAGGGACTCCTCGGCCTGAGTGATCAACCAGGCCTGGTTCAGGACACCGTTTCCGATGGCCTACTCCACTGCCTCGATTGGCCGGCGCTTGAGCAATGTTTCGATCCAGTGCCAGTTCACAACTTCGCGCGAACCGCCACAATGGAGCTTGTATAGTAACATACAATAATCTATTATTGCACATAAACATGCAACCCAAAAATCGCACCTACGGCGTCCTCATCGCAGATGTGGTCGAATCTCGCTCTCACTCGCACCTCCGTTCCTCTCTAAACGAAAAGCTTCGGATTGCCAGCATCGCCCACTTGGATGACAAGCTCATCCGCGTGCCTTACGCAGTGACTGCAGGGGATGAATTTCAAACCATAGCCCCGCGCGTGGACTCCATTCCCAAATTAATTCTGGAACTACGGAGACGTCTGCAACCCCTTCAGCTCCGAATCGGCATTGGAATCGGAACGATCCAGGGGACCATACGCCCACCCGTAAACCGCATCGCAGGCCAAGCTTTCGAGTCCGCACGAGCCGCCATCCATGAAACTAAGGAAACCAGGAAGTACCCAATCCTGACTGCTTTTCGTTCACAGAACCCCGAATTCGACCAGGTCGCCAATCTGGTTTACGGACTCCATGACACGCTGCTCCTACAAATCACTGCGAAACAATGGGAGACGATTGCCACATATCTAATTAAGGATCGTGTGGATTACACTGCCAAGGCCTTGTCGATTGATATCTCAACTGCGTCAAGAAATCTGAAGCGCGGATATTTCTGGCAAATCGAACGCACCGCGGTCATCATGGAAACCGTCCTACGGCAGGCTTTTTTGTGATTGCACGATATCGTACAATCATATGCTATTGCACAAAATGATACATCCGGCTTACAACCTCTTTTTGGCAGTCTACCTGGCCCATCTCCTCACCGATTTTGTCTTTCAGACCAGCCGACTCGTCTCTAAAAAGCGCCGGGGTGACTGGCACGGTTACGTCATTCACGGAGTCACCCATTATGTTCTCGTTCTGGCGATCGTCGCGCTCGCAGATCCGCACCGCTTCCCAACCCTATCCTTCCAGTTGGTTGCCGTTTCTCTCTCGGTCATTCATTTACTCGTGGACTGGGCCAAGGTTTCTTCGACCAAGTCTCACTTGCTCCCGGACAATGCACTCGTTTTTCTGCTGGATCAAGCGGTCCACCTCCTCACTATCGTTGTAGCTGTTTTTTTCATGGTTCACCCATCGGTCCAAACGTTGGTCTTCTGGCTGACTCGAATTCGCTCCCTTCAAGAAAAAATCCTTCTGGTGACCGTCGTCTATGTCTTTGTGATCTTTGCCGGCGGCTATCTCATTCGCGCGCTCATCGCTCCGCTTTGGAAGGCGGAACACGGGAAAGAAACCATCGAACACGAAGAAGTGATTAACGCTGGCTTGTATATTGGCTGGCTCGAACGATTTCTTGTACTAACGGCGCTGTTTCTGCAGTCTCCGGCCACAGTCGGTTTCATTCTTGCCGCCAAGTCGATTGCGCGCTATCCGGAGCTCAAGTCCGTTCGTTTCGCGGAATACTTTTTGATTGGGACCCTTCTCAGCGTGGCGATCGCCATCGGCGGAGCCATTGTCTTGCTGAAAGCTCTCTATGGTACCGCCGCTATCGGAAAATAAGATTGGCCCCTGGCTTCCTTTACTCTGAGGTCAGCAGCGTAAAGCCGTGAAGGACGGACAAAGACTCCTCGAATCCGACTACAACGATGACAACCGGAAAACCGGAATGGGACTGGGCCGGGGCTTCGAGGGAAAGGAGCAGCGCAACAACAGCCGCAACGAGGAATCCTGCGATCGCAATTCGGTTCATCAAAATCCTCGCAGAGAGTCTAATAAAGTGAGCCGAGCAACAATGCTACAGAAGGGCTAACCCCGGAGTAAACACTGATTCGGATGTAATCGCGTTGCTTCCCGGTTCGGCGAACCGCGCTGACCGTTCTCCAGGTCTTCTCAACTCCGCGGTGTTCCTGAGCCAGGGACATTCCTTTCCTTCTCTGCCCAATTTTTTTGGGCTCACCGCTCTGGTGGGAAAGGTAGAATGTGCTGGCAGCTTACGGCACTAGGACGCCTTGCGGTGACGACGAGTCTTCTTCCAAACCAGGATGCCGCGCTTTCGGACTATCGGGAATTTCCCGTTCCTGCATGTCTTGCTGACCATTTCTTGTGCGTTTGGACACAGGCGATACTCAGCCCCCGGGAGCACGCGCATCGGGTCCTACCGGATGGTTGCATCGATATCGTCTTCATCAATGACGAAGCTCCGCTTGTGGTTGGGCCTTGGACGGATCCGTTCACGGCGACATTTGCTGCAGGCACCACGATCGTGGGTGTGCGCTTGCGTCCCGGCTACGCACCGGGCGTTCTCGGCATTCCGGCCGCGGAGCTGCTCAACCGTTCGATGCCGCTAAGCGTTGTGTGGGACCGCAGCAAGACTGAACCGTTCGCCCTGGTTTCCTGTGAACAAGGCCTCACCGCGCGGAGGCTTGCCCTGTCGAAGATTCTGTCGCGCACTTTCGCTCCAGCTTCCGCGCCCGACCGAACTGTGGTGAGCGGTATGCACTGGCTTGCCCGGCAACCCCAAGGCCAAGTAAGGGAACTCAGTCGCCGGATGGGCATCAGCGAACGACAGCTTCATCGGCGATTTGCTACTGCAGTTGGCTATGGTCCGAAAATGTTTCAGTCGGTGCTTCGATTTCAACGGTTCCTATATTTGGCAGAGAGAAACAATCAACATCATGCTCTCGCGGATGTGGCCGCATCTGTGGGCTACACCGATCAGCCGCATATGACACGCGAAGTCGGTCGTTTTGCTGGCGACTGCCCGACGGCTCTTCCCGATTCCGCAAAATGCACACTGCGTTTCTGCGATCTCCTTTGCCACCCGTAGCGTCTATGCATTCTCGCGCCAGCGCTCAGCGGATGTCCGATTTATTCAAGACTTAGTTGTAGACGAGGATTTATTCTCAAACGCGATGCTGACACGAAGAGAGCTTCTCACGGGTGCTGCCGGGACGCTGGTCGTTTCTTCAGTCATAGCAAAGGAGCAAACCATGGAGCAGAGAATCAGCATGGTGACTCTTGGTGTTAAAGACCTGGCCGCCTCCAGGCGATTCTATGTCGGGGCCCTCGGTTGGCAACCTGTTCTTGAGAACAAGGAGATCATTTTCTTTCAGACTGGCGGCATGGTACTCGCACTGTTCCTGCGCGACAAGCTCGCGGAAGACTTCCAAGCAGATCCCGGCACGTTCGGGCGTGCCCCGATGACACTCGCTCACAACGTAGGCAAGAAGGAGGAAGTTGATCTGCTCATAAGTCGGGCGGCTGCATCCGGCGCGAAGATTCTGAAGCCGGCTCAGGAAGCGTCTTGGGGCGGATACTCGGGGTACTTCGCCGACCCTGATGGATTCGCATGGGAAATCGCGTGGAACCCATCATGGCAATTGAAGCCCGACGGAAGTATTGAGGTCCGCCCCTAACTCGTACTTGACGCAGCCGCCATCGATTCCATTCACTTCGCTGACAGTCTAGAAACGCCTTGAGTTGCTCGATGGAGTGATGCCTTGGCCAGCCCACATACTTCGTGACTTCCATGTCGCCAGAATACCGTATGCGCCTCGGCGTCCAACGCGGTCGGTTTCCGCATCAAGACATTTGTCATTGCGCGAGCTGCGCCCGTCCGAGTCAGCGCAAAGAATCTAAAAATTTGCCGGGTTGCAGCGTAGCGCAGGCAAGGCTAGAAAGCTCCCCGATTGCTTCCGTATCGCAGGCTGCTCAGACCGTTTGAGGAGCAACCTAATGGCGCTTTGCTGTCGCTGTGGCTAGTCCGTTCTATTCTTCCCGTAATGTATTGACTACGTCGATCTTCGAAATTCTCAAGGTTGGTAGGGTTATGGCCAGAAGCGTAACCAATAAAAGGGTGAGTACCACGATGCTCAGGGTCGGTGCATCGTACACGCCGACTCCATAGAGTACGCTGCGCATCACACGCAACGCTCCCGCGCAAAGAACGAGTCCCACGAAAAGCCCTACACCTGAGGCACCAGCGCCGGAGCGCGCCACTTCCACTATGGTCTGACCGACGGTGGAGCCCAGCGCTATGCGGATGCCGATCTCGCGGGTCCTCTGTGCGACCATGTTGGCGACCAAAGCGAAAATACCGACGGCGCTCAGGAGTAACGCCAGAGCCGCCATAGCGCCCAGCAGGGCCACTTCGATTCGTTGTGTCGCGAGCGTGCGGGCCAGGAGGTCCTTCATGCCATAGAAGCCAGAGATCGGTAGGCTGGGATCGACGCTAGCCAGCGCTCGCTGCATCTCGGCGGTCAAGCCTTCCACCGGGCCCGCGGTGCGCACAACCCAGTCCGGCTGAAACCACACATGCACCAGCGAGAGGAACCCCGCATTCACTTGCGCGGCCGGAATGTACACGGCTTGCTCGCTCATAAGCGGAGCGACAGGGTACAGATTGGAGGAAATGGGGACGTCGGTTACCTCGCCCACGATCAACGTGTCCTTGTTAATGTAGCGGCCCACGGGATTGCTTCCGCCATAGAACTTTCGGGCGAAGGCTTGATTCACCACGGCAACGCGCTGCGCATTGGGGCCGTCAGCATCGGAAAAGACGCGGCCTGCAAGCACTGGCATCTGCAATGTCTCGAAGTATCCGGGTGTGACGTACAGCACATCTGTTCCATCCTGCTGCCCGGCCTCTTTGCCATCGCTCAGCGTGACTTCGTCGTTCGGAATGCTCTCGTAAGGCAGGCTCAATCCGATAGCGGCATTTTTCACTCCTGGAATTTGCCGCATGGCAGCTGCGCTCTCATCCAGTAGCTTTCTGAAAGCCGCGGGATCGTGGAAGCGTACGTCGTCCAGCGAGGCCTTAGCGACCATTACGCCTTTGGGGTCGAATCCGGGCGGAAGCGTTTCCAAATGGATGAGAGTGCGGATAAGCAGACCGGAACCGGCTAGCAGCACGACGGCGAGGGCGACCTCGCCAGCAATTAGGCTTTGTCGCAGCCGCAAGCTGGCGACTCTCGATCCGGAGCGGCTGGCCATTGACGAACGCAAGTCCACTTTCCGGGCGGCCAGCGCCGGGAGCATGCCGAATAGGATGCTGGTCAATAGCGAGACAACGAGTGTGAAGCCCATCACGCGGCTGTCGAGGGGGACACTCGCCACGGGGAGAAAGTGTTCGGGCAACTGTAGCAAAAGGACGCGCAGGCCAAGAAAACCCAGGCCGATTCCAACCGCTCCGCCCACCAGCGCTAGCAGTAGGTTTTCGATCCAGAACTGTTTCTGAATCTGCCAGCCCGATGCCCCTAGCGCCAGACGGGTCGCCACCTCCGAGGTGCGGCGCAGCAGGCGCACCAGCGTCAAGCCAGCCAGATTGGCGCAGGCGATCAGCAGGATGGCGCCCGCGGCCAACATCAGCGCCAACACTTGGGGACGAAGTGAGTCGGTTTGGCCTTTCTGGAGCGACACGGACCGGTAGGCTATCTTCGCGCCAGGGTTGTTCTTTTCAAAGTGCTGGGTACGGAGGGCCCAAGCACGGTTGATCTCAGCGTCTGCCTGCTGCCAGGTCGCGCCGTCGCGCAACCGCATGATGACGCTAAAATTCGTTCCTCCGCCTTCACCCTCGCGGCTGGGCTGCAGCGGCGTGTATACCTCGGCGTTCAGGGGAGTCGTCGCATCTTGGGGAAGCACGCCGACTACAACGTGGGGCTCGCTCTTCAACAGAATGAATTGGCCAAGGATTCCTTGGTCCGCGCCGAAGACATTCCGCCACGCGCTGTGGCTGAGAATGACGGCCTTGGGTCCTTGGGGACGATCCTCATCCTCGGAAAAATTGCGCCCGATAACGGGCTGAAGCCCAAGCACGTCAAAGTAGTGCGCAGAGATGCGGCCGTCGTGCACGTATTGCACATGCGAACCCGCCCGCAGATTCACGCCGGAGGTTCCTCCTGATACGGCGGAGATCAACGCCGGCACATTATCGCGCAGCAGCTCCCACCTTTCGCCGTCGATGTCGATGGGTTCGTCGGAAGAGAGGGCACCGCTCACCCGCGCGTAAATCGTGCCCATCTTCTCGGGGTGCGCGTAGGGCAAACTTTTGAGCATGAGCGCATTCACCAAGGAGAAGATCGCTGTGTTCGCGCCGATGGAGAGGGCCAGGGTGATGATGACCGTCACGGTAAACCCGGGATTACGCCTAAGCTGGCGCACGGCAAACCGGAGATACCCCCTATTCTCCATAGACTACCTCCTTGCAGCTAAAATCTATCACGCAATCCTCTGCAGAGAGTACGTTGCCCGCTCCGCGTAAGTCACTCGGCCCGTCTTTGGATAGGCATAGTTTCCTTAGGAAGTGGGAGATGTATTGTGGTTTTCAATTCTGCTTTCTGAATTGTTTGGCTTGTGGAGGTGAAAGGCGATTGTTCCGATCGGTGGAGGCGAAATCAGAACCAGGTGCACCGCTGCAATGGATCGATAATTCGTCCGCCTCGCCAGGAGGAAATGTCTCCGCCTCTCGAGCGTGTCTTCATATTGCCGCCCGCGATCTGGCGATCTCCTCGTCGGTATAACGGTATACGCGGAAAACATTATTGTTCTGAGCTTTTGCGGGTTCGCGCGCGGGACCGAAATAGGGATTTACGTATTCCCAAACGACTTCACCTTGCGATGTAACCTCGAAAAAGCGTCCGAACCACCCTTCGTTGATCAATGTGTTTCCGTTCGGCAGCCGCTCGGCGTTCGAGATGCGCGGACTAAAAAAATTCGAAGGAACACTTTCTTGGTATTTCCACACAATGTCATTTGTTCGAGGATTTACCTCGATGACTCGGGAAAAAGGAAAGCTCTCGTCCAACCTGTGAGCGCCATTGTCGAAGATCAGAATGTTGCCATTTGGTAGTGGCGTGGGCGCGTGCTGGCCCGAAAGCGGCGGCGCACCCAACTTCCACGCAATACGTCCGGTTCGCCGCTCGATCTTGATGACCGTCGAAATCTCGCGGAAACTCACAAGCAGGTCGCCGTCAGGAAGCTCCATGACCGCGTTGCCGTGCGTCCACTCCGAACGATCACCTTGTATCTCCGTGATTATGTCTTTTCCGGGATCGAGATGCTCCCAGCTGCGCCATTCCCAGACCGTCCGGCCATCTTTGGTGATCTCTACCAGGTAGTCAGCCCAAATCTTCCCATTCTTCTCCGTACCCGGTCGCCCACCTTCTACTTTTTTCGCGATCTCATCCGGGAGCTCAGTTGCACACAAGAGAAGAACATTCCCGTTTTTGAGTAGCCTGCCATCATGATGATGATTGGGGTGGCGCACCTCCCAGAGCACCTTCCCATTCCAATCAGCTTCCAAGGCCGCGCCCCCTTTAAACGGCGCTTTGCCCAGGAACGTGTCGCTGGGTATTTTCCCGTTGTAGAAGAGAGTGCCTTTCTCGGTTAAGTAGCCGTAAAGGCCAGGCGGGTACGGCATCTTCCAGGTGTGGACTAGCCTGCCATCAAGAGAGATGAGATAGACAATACCGTCGCCTGCCAGCGGCGAAAAAAGCGTCAAGCCAGGACAGGCGCGAGCAACATCCAACGCACGCAAGCCGGTGCCTCTGCGCCGAATTGGATTCTGGTCAATGTTACCGCTTCCAGTCGGCGCCGAGATCGCCTGGCCTTGAATTCGCGAAATAGAATCGAGCGCACTGGCGCCCGCGGCGGCTGCGCCGACGCATATTCCAGCGAAGTTGCGCCTCGTTATCCTTGTCCGTGGCCTGTTGACCATGTTGGCCTTCCTAAAGGGATTCATTCTAGACCCGTTTCACTCGCTTACGCCGAATGAAAAAGCTTGCGCATGTTTGATCGGCATGGCTGGGTGAACGGCTGTCTAGTTCGGGCCTCGGATAAATACAGAATACGGCACTCAGGATCCCTCAACATGTATGATCAAGAAAAACGTTACGACCGCAACCGGCAGGGCGATTGGCCATAATTTCGGGCAAAATCCTCTTGCAATGGATTGCCAGAAGCAAAGTTCAACGAGAGGCAAAAACCATCCCGGTTGCCTTAGGAAACCGCCCCACGCTCGGACTCACTGTTGTACTTCGGGTGGTATGTAAGAAAGCGTATTGGGGCGAGGGAGTTTCTTCCATCAGTTCACGCCGAAAACGCCGAGCGTGTAGATGAAGTCGGGTCGCGCGTCGCCCCGGGCATCTGAGACGCGGATGTAGAACGTTACGGAAGCTGTGCCGGTTCCGGGAACCTGGAACGAATAGAAATTGCCCTGCAGACTGGTTAAGAAAGAGCCGGGCAGGTTGTTCACGCAGGCGAAATTGTAGCCCTGCGTGGGGAGCGGTTGCGCCGGTGCGCAGGTTTGGTAACGCTTTCCCGTAGCATCCACCACTTCCAGAACCGGTTGCATCGAATTCGGTTCCGGCGGCTGCAGGAAATCGTTGTTTGGCGCGGTATAAATCTGAACGATGGATCCCGGCACAGCGCTTGCCGCATAGAAATCGGCATCCGCGCCCGTAGATTGCGGATCACTGTAGGGACTGATCGAGGCCAGAAGATTGATGTTGGAGACCGGCGTCGCCGTTGCAGGCGAGTCGTTTCTCCCGATTTGTGCAGGGTTTTTTACAACCAATGTCAGTGGAACAGAAACCGTCTGTTGCAGATTTCCGGTGTTGCCGTCAACAAGACGGATGGTGAATTGATAGGTGCCTGCCGCAGTCGGCGTCCCTTTCAGCAAGCCCATCGCGTTCGTGGTAACGAGACTAATCCCGGGCGGGGGCGCGCCTGCTGTGATTGACCAGGTGTAAGGAGCCGCGGTTATGGAGGTGATCAGTTCGAGATAGGTATTGCCCCCCACCGCGACCGGAGGCAACGAACTTGTCAAAATATTCAGCTTGGCATACACATCGAGCACAAAACTGAAATACGTGGCGGTTTGCGGCGGATTGCTGCTGTCTTGCACGGTAACGTTTGGATCAGCAAACGTGCCGCCCACTCCCGTGCCGCTCAAGTTGCCGGTGCTAGTGTCAAACGTAAAGCCGGGCGGAACGGTAGCCATTTTCCACTTGTACGGAGGAATGCCGCCCGTCGCGGGAAAAGCTCCCGAATAGCTCTGGTTAAAGAGCAACTGGACCAAGCCGGGGCCGGAAATCGCGAGCTGATCACTGACCCGAATCTGAAAACTCTGCGTCGCTGTGCTAGGAGTTTCGTAAGAGTCGGTCACTTTCAATGTAAACGCAAACGTTCCGTCTTTCGTGGCGATTCCGGACAGATTAAACGTGGAACCAACTGGAACCAAAGAAAGGCTTACGCCGTCGGGAAGAGCTCCCGACGTAAGAGCAATGGTGTACGGAGCACGTCCTCCGACGATTCCAATTCCACCACCGCAACCAAACGTTCGTGTGCAATCTGAAAACGTTGTCTGCTGGAATGCAAGTCGCGGCTGAACGTTGATCGTTATAAATGGATTGATCATTGCCGGCGTGGGGGCCGAATCCGTGATGAGCACAAGGAGCGCATCAGGGAATTGCGAAGCCGCCGTCGGCGTGCCTGCGACAATCCCGGTGTTCGTGTCCAAGCTCAGTCCCGGCGGCATACTGGAAAATTGTCCAAGCACGTAGTGATAAGGTGGAGTTCCACCCGCGGCCTTGATCTGCTCGTGGTAGGCAAGATTCTGAACCGCGTCCGGCAGTGTGGTATTCGGAACCACAAGACCGTTGAGAATGTTCAGCGAAAAGGTCTGCGTCACCTGCATCGGAGGTGAAAAGCTGTCCGTGACCTGCACCGTGAAGGAGTATTTTCCCGGCGTTGTTGGTGTTCCCTGAATCAGCCCGGCGCTGTTGCTGCTGGTAAAGGTAAGTCCGGGAGGCATGGAAGAACCTGCCTTCAGCGCGAAGGTATAAGGTTGAACTCCGCCGGTCGCCGTAATGTAGTTGGACGCGGGCAACGCGATGTTCAGGTCCCCAAGCGCTTGCGTGCTGAAAGCCAGTTGGCCGAGTACATCCAATTCGATCGACGCGCTCGCGGTGCGGCTCTTGGAATCGCTCACCGTGATGGTTGGAATGAAGGTAGATTGCTGCGTCGGAGTCCCGCTCAGCACTCCATCCGAAGATAGCGCCATCCCCGGGATGCCCAGCAATTGCGAACTCCACGTATAGGGAGCTGTTCCCCCCGTAGCTTGAAGTGTCGCGGAATAGGTCTTGCCCAGAATCGCGCGAGGAAGTGGAGACACGGTCGTTATAACCAGCGCGGGCGAAGGTGGGGGAGGCGGCGTGCTGACAAACGAACTTCCACCACCGCCACAGCCAGCGGAGCCGGCTACCAGCATCGACGCTGCGAAGGCGAAATAAGGTAGACGCGGTCTGCTCACGAGCGCCTTCGTCCTATGAAGTAGCGTTCCCGATTCGGCAGTGCCAAGGGCACATCGGGGAGCTTCACCGATGCGCTTTCAAATGCGTCGAAACGGTTCGGAGTTCCTTGCAGCGTAATGTTGAACGTTGTTGTTCCGCCGGCAGTGACGTTCACTGTGGCCGTCGAAGAAAAAGTTCCGGGACTAGGAATCGGTGTGTCCAGTGGGGTGAGGCTGGAGCCGCCCGTAAAGCCCTCAAACACCGACTCTGTCGATATTGTGTAGCTGCCCGGTGGAACGGGGATTTCGAAATGGCCAATAAGACTCGCATCGCGCGACCCGAACGGATCGCCAATATTTCCGCAAGTATCCGGAGTGGGATTGTTTGGATCTGCGCATGTTCGCGGGTTGCCTGGATTCCCCGCGAACCGATCACCTGATACGGCAGAGACCGCGTTGCGCCGCGGACTGTTGGTGCTTCGTGCCAGGATGTTGACGCCCTGTACCGGAGTCATACCATCGCTAAAAAATACCGTGCCCGTGATCGTCCCATATGCCGACGAGAAGCTGGATTTGCCAGCCGGGGGTGAAGGACCTACCGGATAAAGTTTGGAAATCCACGCCGCATCGTCAACTGCAACAACTGGCACGCCGGCCGTCGCTTTCGCAGGACAAATTCCAAGAATCGGAAACATCAAAGGCATGCCCGCGGTGTCGTCGGCCGAACACGTGTACGGCTGACCGTTTTCCGCTTTCAGTAGAAGGTCCAAGTTAATTTGCGAATGGCCAAGCCCCAGGAAGTGGCCGAATTCGTGGGTGAATGCCTGATTGAATTCGTTCGTCGTCAACTCAAAATTGCTGGAGTTGTCGTTGATCCCGTCCTGAAACCTGCCGTTCAGAATGGCGCCAGCCGAAATAATTTTTCCCGTCGTCGTCGAATAGTCGCAAGCGAATGCGAAGCCGATGACTTCGGGTGGGAGGCCCAGTGCGTCAAAGATGCTTCCGTCCGCGTCGAAGACGATCGGGCTCTGTCCGCCGCCATTGCAGGAATTCGGGTCGGGAAGGGCTTGCACGCTCGGATCGCCGACCACGCTCAGAAATTGCTGCGCAGTTTGCACATCGCCGCCGGCCGGGAAGCTGTCGCTCGGAATCGCGAGCAGCCCGCCCGCATTTGCAATCGTGAGGTTCGCCGTAGAAACCGCAGACCAGTTCGCGAACATGGCATTCACGCGGGTGATGCCCGGCGCGTTGTCAATCACGATCGCGCCGCTGTTCGGCTTTCGGCTCAAAGGCCCCGCGTCTACCCGGTAGGTAATGCCCTTGCTGCTGTCCCAAAGCAGCGCAACGCCGGGAATGCCGGCGCCGGGTCCGCCTACGGTCAAGGGACCGCCGCAGAAGGATGGAGGAACCTGCATGAGAAAAAAAGCGACACACAGGGTCAGAATTTGCTTCGCAAACAGGGCGCACCGCAACGTCTGGCTCATGGCGACGTTTTTTCCAGAGTAAGGGTGCGAATCAGAGTCTTCAAATCTTCAAGTGCTAGTGGACCCGATTTTTGCTGGTCAAACATTTCCACTGTTTTCGGTGAAAGCTGCGACCGCACGGCCTTCAACTGCGAATCCATTCCGCGAAACAATCCTGCATTCGCGAAGCCGTTGATGGCCCGGGCTTTGCCATCCGGCCCGGAGGAAATCTCAAATCGCCCTTGCTGCACGCCGGCGGGACTGTTGAGCCCGTATGCGCTCGGGCGAATCATCGCCAGCAGGAGGTGTTGGCCCGCGTGATATCCCATTTTCTGCTGCTGATCCCGTTTGTCGATGACTGCCTGGTGAAATGTGTATGTGCTAGCGTTCTGTCCCTTCAGGGTTTCCTCCACTTGCACCGTAACGACTACCATGAGCAGTTTGCTTAGTTGTGGATGAGGCTCGAGGGAAACGCTCGTGACGCGTCCCTGGACGATCGAGTCCGATTCGCTCACGAGTTGCTCGAGATTTCGAGGAAGCGTAACCGCATTGCTTTGCGAATAGACCGGACACACCAAGACCAAAGAGCAGAACAAGGGGAGGAGGGCGCCAACCCTAGGCAAAAAACGACACAAACGCAAAAAAATCACCGCTGGAGAGGGCCGCATGGCTGTCCTGGTACCGCCAGTGATTACCCAACGCAATCAAGAATCAACAGCGTAGCGTGGGAATCTAAACGCAGCGCTGGTACTTGTCAAGTCCTGTACTTGACTTTCCGCTGAAGGCTAAGGAGAATGACCCAGTTTCCACAGAACATCCGACTCTATGACTCCTCTCCCGGCCTGGGTTCTTCGAGTTCGCGGATCGCTACGTCGCAATTCTGTTCCGGCGGCAGCTTTCTGCCTTTGTGTCGCCACTCTTGCGATCCTTTTTCTCTTTTCCCTTCTTCACGCGAGTGAGCATGCCGTTTCCGCTCGTGGTGCGCGATTGATGCAAGGCATTGATCGCCCCAAGCACGAATACGCCCCGGGAGAAATCCTCGTCCGTTTTCGCGCGGGCACGCCGGAGCAAGCCAAGCTTCAGGCGCACGCGCTGGTGAGCGCACAAGTTACGAAGAAGTTCGGGTCGGTCAGTAATCTGGAAAGAATCCATCTGCCCGAAGGGACAAGGATCGAAGCGGCGATCGCGCAATACCGCAGCATGCCCGCTGTCGAGTACGCCGAGCCGAACTACATCGTGCACTCGCTCCAGAGTCCCACCGTCGTGAACGATCCGTATTTCAACCAGCAGTGGAGTTTGCAGAACACCGGCCAAACAGGCGGAACGTCCGGCGCGGACATCCATGCAACTCAAGCCTGGAGCATTACAAAAGGGAATTCGAATCTGGTGGTCGCGGTGATTGACTCGGGCGTGGACTACACCCACCCGGATCTCGCTTCGCAAATCTGGAGCGCGCCGTCCCAGTATGCCGTTACGCGATCGCAAGGTGATGTTTTCACGTGTCCCGCGGGTTCACACGGATTTGACGCGGTCAACGGCACGTGCACGCCAATGGACGATGTCGGGCACGGTACGCACGTCAGCGGAACTATTGGCGCTGCAACAAATAATAGCGTCGGCGTCGCTGGAATCGCCTGGAAAGTCCAAATCGTCGCTTGCAAATTCCTGAACTCGCAGGGTTTTGGCGACATGTCCGGTGCGATCACCTGCCTCGAGATGGTCAAGTCGCTGAAGGATTCCGGCATCAACATCGTCGCTTCGAACAATAGTTGGGGTGGCGGAGCATATTCTCAGGCACTGAGCGACGCCATTGAAGCCAACGCGCAAAGCGGAATTCTCTTCATCGCCGCGGCCGGCAACGATTTTCAGGATACCGACCTAGTTCCCACGTATCCCGCAGATTACGGTTTGCCGAACATTCTTTCCGTCGCGGCGAGCGATGCAAAGGATCAGTACGCTGCGTTCTCCAATGCCGGCCGCCGAACGACGCACATTACAGCGCCCGGGGATCACATCCTAAGCACTACTCCCAATAATACTTATAGCGTCTATAGCGGAACCTCTATGGCAACGCCTCACGTGACCGGGGTCATTGCTCTTTTGAAAGCTCAGGACCCCAGTCGCGATTGGCGCGCACTCAAGAATCTGGTGCTCGCGGGTGGGGATACGGTCGCGGCGCTCGATTCCACGGTTTCCGGCAAGCGACTCAACGCTCTCGGGTCGCTGACCTGTTCAAACAAGACTGTTCAATCGCGATTGATGCCGGTCGCCGATACCATCGCGGCGACACCAGGAACGCCCCTCACGCTCGAAGCGCTAAGCATCAATTGTGCCGCTGCAGCTGGGCCGGTCACTGTAAGCGTTTCTCCGGGCGGGCAGGCTGTCACTTTGTCCGATGGCGGAACGAACGGAGACCAAGCAGCGGGCGACGGGATTTTCACCGGCCAGTGGATTCCGTCAGGCATCGGAAGCTATACGCTGACATTTCCTTGGGGCGACGCTCTGCAAGTGGAAGTTTTGTCGGCCTACAATTCCAAATCCGTTGGCGCCTCCTACACGACAATCACGGGCACCAATCTGAATCTCGGAGACGACGGAATCGCACAGGTCGTCTCTCCTTTCCCCGTCGCATACGGTGGAGGCTCGTTCTCCAATTTAAACATCAGCAGCAACGGCACCATCAGTTTCACTGAAACATACGACGATTACGTCAACGCGCAAATGCCGCCGGCCTTTGGCCCGCCGTTCACGTTACCCCAGCCCACGACTCTGATTTCACCGTGGTGGCAGGATCTGTTTCCGGTCAAGGGATCCGCGCAGAACGTTTTTTGGTCCGTCGTAGGAAGCGCTCCGAACAGGCAGCTCGTCGTCGAATGGAGAGACGTTCGCGGCTTCCTTTGCAATACGGACACAACCGCTACAGTCAAATTTGAAGTCGTCTTCTTCGAAGGGAAGAGCGACGTTCAATTCAACTATGCGGACACTGCGTTCGGCGGAAGTTGTACTTCCCAGGATAACGGCGGCGCAGCCACGGTTGGATTGCAGCAATCGTTGACGCAGGCGCAGATGTTCAGCTTCGACGATCAAACCCTTTCCGACGGAACTTCGCTACTCTGGACCGTTGCCGCGCCCGCACCCAATCCTGTGCCGGTAGCCAAAAGCGTTTCTCCGACAACGGCATTGCGCGGGGCGAGCAGTGTCACCCTCACAGTGAATGGCAGCAATTTTGTCCTGGGTTCGCGCATTCAATTCAATGGACGAGACCACGCAACAACTTTTGTAAGCAGCTCCGTCTTGACCACGCGGCTCACTTCCGACGACTCGGAGCCATTTTTCCAATCCGCTGCAACCGTGCAGGTCTTCACACCTGGGCCCGGCGGAGGCACGTCCCAATCATTGCCCTTTACGATTTTGAATGCTGCTCCGGTTATCACCTCGCTGACACCAAGTTCCGTCAACGCGGGAGGCCTGACCTTCAACCTGGCCGTGAATGGCTCGGGCTTCGTCTTCGGCTCCTCCTTCATTTTATGGAACGGGCAGCCGCTCCCCATTTCATCCGTTTACGATGACCACACGGTTGTCGCCCAAGTCGGTTACGGCATGATCTCCGCGCAAGGAACTGCGCAAGTTACCGTGCTTACGAGCGGCCCGGGCGGTGGAACTTCGAATTCTTTGACGCTGACTATTGCGCCGCAATCGGGCATAGGATTCATACCTGCGCCGGCCACGACCCAAGCACAAGCGATCGCCGCAGCCACTGCTCAGGCAAAGCCTTTGAATCTGGACGCTTCCGGAAAACCGCGCAATCCCGCCACGCCGCCCAGGCCAGGCAAGCCGCTTCGCTTCATGGGCTGGAACTACGGCGCAAAAATGGGTCCGGCATACATGAAGTATTTTGCGAGACCCCACGCCGGCATCGCTGGCCTCATGCCAAGACCAAACTCAGTCACATCGGGCACTCAAACGAAAAAAACCATAGCCGCAACCGCGCAAAGCTTCCTCAACGGCACAGCCAGTCTCCCCGGGTTTGCCATACGTCCCACTTTGCCCGCGGATTATCTCCCGACGAGTATCGCTACCGGAGATTTCAATCACGACGGAAAAATAGACTGGGTCGTTTCGAACGGCGGAACGAACTCTCTTTGGGTCTATTTCGGCAAAGGCGATGCCACTTCGCAATTGCCGGTGATCGTGCCTTTAAGCGGCTCCGCTCCCTTGCAGGTTGTGACTGCCGACCTGCGGAACATCGGCGTCCTGGATTTGATCGTTGGGGAAGCGGATTCCGGTACTGTTGGCGTCCTCCTCGGCAACGGCGATGGGACCTTTCAGAAGGAAATTGAACTTTACGCTCCCGGCCCGGTCCTGAGCGTGGCTGCTGCCGATTTCACCGGCGATGGAAAAGTTGACATTGTTGCGGGACTGGCCGGAGACGCCGCCACCGGGCCTCTGGTTTTTTTCAGAGGCGACGGCAAAGGCGGCTTCGGACCAGCAATTTTCCGCCCATCGGAATCCATCGTTGGATCATACGCAACCGTTACGATTCAAACCGCCGATCTCAATAAGGATGGTCTTCTGGACCTGGTGATTACCGATGCAGGCGGCGTGGTAAATGGCGCTCACGCGTACTTGAGTGAAGGCGACGGCAGCTTTAAGGAGTCCCAATATTTTTTTGCTGCGGGCCCGTTTGTAAATCCTCTGAACGCCGCCGCAGCGGACATGGACGGAGATGGATGTCCGGATGTTGCCGTGTCAACCGACGCTGGCTCGGTCTATCTCTTCCACGGCAATTGCGACGGCACCGTGGGCGAGTTCCCGACCGTCCTTCTGTACGGCGCGGGTGAAGCTGGCGCAGGACTCGGCATTGCCGATGTGAATGGCGACGGTCACCCCGACGTCGTCGTTTCGGGAATTAGCTTTGATGTCGGCCCTTACGGCCCTCCCACAGGCGATTCCGTATCGGTGCTTCTCGGGGACGGTCACGGACATTTGAGTCCCGGCAAGATCTTCCGCGGCGAACCAGGAATGTTCAATCTGGCGATCGCCGATTTGAACGGCGATGGCAAGCCCGAAATTCTCACCGCCAATCAGGATACGGATTCCGCCAGCGTCTACGTCAACGATGGTGCGGGTGGATTTGGTGGAGCCTCGGGAGGCTACGTTGGGTACGCGACTGATGGCGTAACAGCAGGCACGATCAACGCTCCCGTTAACGGTCCCATCGTGAAGGATGTGAACGGCGACGGTAAGCCGGACATTCTGTTCATCGAGTATCCGATGCCCGGAATCGAAGACGCCTGGGTTCTTACCACCCTCCTCAACGACGGCACCGGACATTTTGGAAAGCCGCTCCATTCCGTTGCCATGGACGGCACGATGATCATCTACGATCTGCAATTGATCGACGTGCGAGGAACCGGAAAGCCCGATTTGATTCTCCTCGGCGGAAACAATGACGTAGGCATTGGCACCTACATTGGATTTGCCCCGAATCTTGGCGACGGCACCTTCGGGCCGCTGCGTCTCACTCCTTTTTCAGGCTCGCCCTGGATTTTTGATACCGGCGATTTTGATGGAGACGGCAAGCTCGATCTCGTTGTCCTCGGAAACACCGGCCAATCCACGGGCCTCGTCGATCGCATCAGCTTCATGAAAGGGAACGGCGACGGGACGTTCACGCCCGGGGCCAACACCGATTTCGGCCCGGCCGGATCAACCGGTGGCTCGCCGCGCATGTCGTTCGTTGCGGATTTCAACGGCGACCACAAGCCCGATTTGATCGTCACCGTGAATGATCAGGTCATCGGCCCGGGTTCTCTCAATCACTCGGCCTATGAATTTTTCGGAAATGGAGATGGCACTTTCAAATCTCCCGTAGTTCTTATTCCGGACGTCTATTCGCTCTCCATGGCCGATGTGAATCATGACGGCCATCCGGATCTGATTGAATGGGTCGCCCCCGTCACCCTCGCCGGCTTCAGCGCGCCAACCTACAAAGTGCATCTCGGTCAGCCAGACGGCTCCTTCGTGGACGGCCAAACCTACGCACCTTTCGGCGGCGTTGTGAGTGCCCTGATTGCCACTGGCCCTTCGATTCTTCGCTTCAACGGGCCGATTCTGGCCGATGTCAACGGCGACGGCAATCTCGATATTCTTTCGCCGCAACGATACATCGGGTGGGACGGCACCACGGGCGGCCCGGTCTTCACGCAAGGCTATCTTCAGGTGCTTCTCGGTAATGGCGACGGCAGCTTTACGCCTGACTATCACATCTTCAACCTCTCCAAAATTTATCCGCCAAACACGGCCGCGGACGTCAGCGGCGACGGCAAAGCCGACTTAATCGAAATTGACCCGTGGCCTTCCTCTTACAATGTCATCCCTGCTTCGGGTCCTACTACCATACAGGTGGGACTCTTAAACGATCCCGTCATCGGCGGCAAAGGAACCTTGCGCGTCAATCTTGGCGTTGCAAGTTCGTCCGCCACTACGGTGACCATCATTGCCAGCGATCCCAACATTACCGTTTCACCGAGCGTGAGCTTGCCCGCCGGAAACGTCACCCAGGATGTACCCTTTACCATCGGGCCGGCCTTCAATCCGCTCCACGTATTTTCTTTGCGCGCTCAAGTCGGTTCGTCGTCGGCAACTGCTTACGGCACCGTAGCGCAACCGGGTTCTGGCGCAGGCTTCCAGCTTTCTCTGGTCAACAACTTTGAAAGCACCGGTCCGGGTGGTACGACCTTTGACTATCTTCTGGGCATCGCCTCAATCAACGGCTACGCAACCACCGTGCAGACGCGGTGTCAGGGATTGCCCACAGGCGCAACCTGTCAGTTTGCTCACAACCCTGCTTCGGTCCTCGCCGGAACGTTTGTCAATGATTCCCTCACGATCGCGGTCGCAAAAAATGTGCCAACGGGCTCCTACCCGTTCACAATCGTCGCAAGCGACGGAGCCATCACAACTCAAATCATCGCAACGCTCGGCGTCTCCGACTTTTCCATCAGCGTGACGCCGTCCACTCTTGTCGCCTACCCCGGGCTCGGCGCCAGCTACAACCTGACCCTTACACCGCTCAACGGTTGGAGCCAGAGCATCGTCGTGAATTGCCCATCCGTTCCCCCTGGACCGAAATGTTCGTTTGACGGTTCTGCATTCCTCCCCGGCACCTATCCGTTGAGCATTGACCCGCAGAACGCGCCGCCCGGGAATTATTCCATCAAGGTCACCGGCACTTCCCTGGGCGTATCGCACAGCACAAGCGTCGCACTGAAAATCGAAGACGCCACCATCGGTCTTTCCAAGATGGCGGACACCATATCCGTCGGCAACTCCACATCGATCAACGTTTCCATGAATTCCCTGAACGGGTTTACCGACCAGTTCACCTTCAGCTGTCCGGGGCTACCTGCAGGATTGTCGTGTACCTTTAGCCCTTCGAGCGCCACCTTGCCCGCGAGCGGAACGTTGACGAGCAGTCTGACGGTCAAGGTCAACTCTCGTCCTGCCGCCGGCAGGTTGGTGCCACGGGCACCATCGTTAAGTCAGGGCTCGAAACCCAAATGGTCGAATGTTTTTGTGATGTACAGTCTGCTCTTGCTGTTCGCGGCTTTCTTACTGGCTCCGAGCTACTGGCGTCAGACCAGGCAATGCGGATGGGCCAGGCCAATACCTGCGCTCTCTCTGATTCTGGTTTTGTTCCTTGCATCGTGTGGTGGTGGAGGAACTTCTTCAACCGGGACGAACGTGCCTCCACCTCCGCCACCAACCTCGGTGGTTGTCCACTTCCAGGTGCAGGCCGTTTCACCGAGCCTAACGCGCACCTCGGAAACCGTCACCATTACGGTTCCATAGCCTAACCTCTGGCCACCGCGCTGCGACAAGACCAATCGAATCGCTGCTATATAGAAAAACCTACGAGCCCAAATCACGAACGCCTTCACTCTTACGTGGCGTTCGTAGAAGCCGCTTTGCATCCCGGGATCGCTGACCATCCAAATCTTGTTGTCCTTGTCTGTTGCTAAGGTCTTGCCGCTGTAGTCAACCTTGGCCGAAAAGCGAGTGAGCTGCTTAGAGATCAACGCAAGATTCGTACGGTTTCCTAACGAACTCCTCAGGACTTTCTGACGCTTTTTTCCCTACGGTTGTGACTGTTGTCATAAGTCAGGGAGGGAAAGGAAAAGCGGTGTTAAACAATTTGGATGCGATTGATCAGGATTCGATTGGCCGCTGCAGCGTTTGCGGCTGTGTGGCAGAGCTTGTCGAGCTGCCTGGAAGGATTGACAGGTTTTGCCTTGAGTGCAGCGGAGACGTGGCGACGGCCATTCTGTTGACCACCGAAATAGATGCAGCGACGCTGAGCGGCCGTAATACCGAAGCGCTAGCGGCTGAATTTGCGCAGATCAGCTGCCGGATGCTCGAGCGAGCCCAATCGGCGCAATGGGGGTTTTAGTCGGATTTCTCATGTCTCGGGATGGCGGGCGCCCCCCTGTTCGGGTGTCCGACGTCCGCTTAAAGCCCAGAGCCCCGGTCTCTCGAAAGATCCCGATTAAGCGCTGTGGGTGCGTCGCCGCCGACGTTCGTGGCCCAAGCATGGCTCGCCTGGAAGGTCAGACCGCTCCGCGAGTGCATGTTCAGCTCCGATAGCAGGCCGCGGTGTTCAGCCGCGCGTGGGCTTCACCTACCGTTCGTTTGGGAACAGCAAAGCCCTTGTCCACAGAGGATTCGGCACCTTCACGATGACAATCTGGGCCAGTCTTCGTTCAACACCATCAACATGGACGTTTCCGTTGTGCGCACAAATCGAATTCTTGAATCCACCGCAAAATCGTCGTTTGCCGTCCCGCCGCCTTATGTCTCTATTTTTCTGTCGCATTAGGTTGCCGTTCTTACGAAATCTTTAGGAATCGCTCAGTACTTCCTGATGGTCCTTTCGCTATGTTGATGCTGGCAGTGGTGAACGCTTCGTTCCCCTCGGGCCATGACCCTCATCGTCTTTGCAGCGATTTGTTTACTTGCATGCGCGTTTCTTCTCAAGCGCAAGACGACAGCCCTCGCTGCAGTGGATGACGCAGCCGGTGAGACCGGGGGGAAGAAACGTCCACAGCTCGTCGATTCCCGGAAGACTCCTGACGAGCATAACCGCTTTTCGAAGCGGTCACGCTGGCCTCAAAGCATAAGAGGCCGGTCGCGCGGTTGCGGGCCTGGATGCAGCCATTGCGAACGGATTGCGTACGAGAATGTTGCCGGGTCGCTGAGGTCGGGCAAGAGAATCTAGGAGAGAAGAATGCGTTTGTTCAAATGGAAGAGACTTGTTTCGGTCATATTGTTGGGTTTGTGTTACGGAGGTACGATTCCCGCGTTTGCGGACGACGATGGCAAGGACAAAGTACCCGCCAAACGAGCGGCAGGTGCGAAGATCGATGCACCGGGTTCGGGACCGGCCTCAACGGCGCCCGCCAGTGACGATTCAACCAGCTCAGGAGCAACGCCGAGCGAGAAGAAAGCTGACTCGCCAGCGCCTGTTGCGGCCCGGCCAGAATCTAGCGCAAACGAGAAGATCGTTTCCGAGGCTGAACAATCGCCGGCCGCCAGCGAGCCGTCGGCAACGAACCAGGAACCGAAGCGGCGGGCCCTGCCTGCACCACTGGATGGAATTTTCCCCGGGACGGACTACCTGGGCCCAACTCCACTGATTGGTGTTCCGGACACCGACCCGGTCTATCCGCTGACGAAAGCACTTTGGTCTGTGGCGCCTGCTTTGAAAAACGCGCGAATCAAGGTCTACGGCTGGATCAATCCGGGAATCAGCGTCAGCACCTCGAACAAGTCAAACATACCGGAGTCCTACGCGATTGTGCCCAATCGGGTCGAGCTGGATCAGGGTGTGATTCGCATCGAACGCTTGCCGGACACGGTCCAGACGGACCACATCGACTGGGGTTTTCGTCTGACGCCGATCTATGGAATCGATTACCGGTGGACTACGGCGCAAGGGTGGTTCAGCGGCCAGCTGCTCAATCACAACTATCTCTACGGATTTGATCCTGTTGAAGCATACGCCTTGTTGTACATACCTCACGTTGCCAAGGGAATGGTCATCAAAGCGGGACGATACATTTCCCCTCCGGACATCGAGGCCCAACTGTCGCCGGACAACTACTTGTTCACCCACTCACTGATGTTCACCGTGGATTGCTACACGCAGACGGGCATCAATGCGGATGTAAAGCTGAATGACCAATGGTCGATCATGGCCGGGATCCATGCGGGAGATGACATTGCGCCGTGGAATAAGGCGGCACATCCGACCGGCATGTTCATGGTGCGATGGGTCTCAAAGAGCAACAATGATTCGCTCTACGGGGGCATCGACTCGATCAACAACGGAAAGTTCAAAGGCGACCACGACAATCTACAGCAATTCAATCTCACCTGGACCCATCGGTTCAACGAGACGGGCACGCTTTTTACGACGACCGAGGCCTATTACATCTATCAGTCACAAGCCCTGGTCGGAGGAACCGTAAACAATGGTCCGCCGCGCCCGTGGTTTACAAACGTAGGCGCCGGGGCGCCAATCCAGGGAAATGCTCCAGCCATTGGTGTTGTGAACTATACTGAGTGGAAATTCTCGAAAAAAGATTTCCTGTCGCTACGCCCACTCGACATTCTGTTCGACAAGAAAGGCGAGCGAACCGGCTTCCCTACAACCTATGAGAGCTGGACCGTCGGAGTGACCCACCGATTTAACGAACTGTTTTCTGTGCGTCCCGAGGTCAGGTACGAGTACGCGTTCAGTGCCCGGCCTTTCGACAACGGCACTCGGCAGGGTCAGCTGATGTTCGCCGTCGATACAATCATCCGGTTTTGACGTTGCCGCGATCGAAAGTTTGAGCTAATCCCGAACGAAATCACTCGGCTAACGAAGAGGGGCAACATGCTGGACATTATTTTTATCGCAGCAACGGCGCTATTTTTCGCGATTGGAATTTTCTACGTTCGCGGCTGCGAACGCTTGAAATAAGGAGTGAACTTATGCATGCAGGCGATGCGGCATTACTAGTGATTTGCGCGCTTCTCTTGGGTTATCTGCTTTACGCCCTTCTAAAGGCAGAGGAGTTCTAGCACATGACAGCGAATGGCTGGTTTCAAATTGGATTTTTTCTGTTGGTGATCTTCCTAGTGACGAAACCGCTAGGCGTTTTCATGACTCGAGTCTTCAACCGCGAAAAAACGTTTCTCGATCTTCTACTCAGACCAATCGAAAAACTTGTGTATCGGCTGACTGATGTTGACGAGAAGCGCGAGATGCGTTGGACGGAATATGCAGTCGCCATGCTCCTGTTCAGCGGCGTTTCGATGGGCCTTCTCTATCTCATCGAGCGTACCCAAAAATGGTTGCCGTTTAATCCGCAAAAATTTACCAACGTCGAACCTGGACTGGCTTTCGGTACGGCTGCGTCGTTCACGACAAATACCAACTGGCAAGTCTACTCCGGCGAATCCACGATGAGCTATCTGACGCAAATGACAGGACTCGCTTATCACAACTTTGTGTCGGCCGCGGTCGGCATCGTCCTGGCGATCGTGGTCATTCGCGGCATCGCGCGCAAGGAAACAGACAAGCTCGGAAACTTCTGGGTCGATACGACTCGTTGTCTACTGTGGGTTCTGCTGCCGGTTTGCCTCGTTGGTTCTCTGGTCCTGGTGTCCGAAGGTGTCGTGCAGAACCTGAAGCCGTATACGACAGTCGATCTGATTCAGCCGTACACGGCACAAGTCACGGGGCCGGACGGCAAGACCACGACACAAACCGTCACGCAGCAAGTAGTCGCACAAGGACCGGTGGCCTCGCAGGAAGTGATCAAGGAATTCGGCACCAATGGCGGCGGATTCTTCAATGCCAACAGCGCGCACCCGTTTGAAAACCCAACTCCACTTTCGAACTTCTTCGAGATGGTGCTGATCTTTGCGATTCCATCTGGGCTGACCTATACACTCGGACGAATGACTGGTTCACAACGTCACGGCTGGGCAGTCTGGGCGGCCATGGCGTTCTTATTTTTCGCCGGTGCAATGGCCACATATTGGGCCGAGGCTAGGGGCAATCCTCTCCTCGCGGGAACTGATCAGCATGCGGGTCCGCTGCATTCCGGCGGCAACATGGAAGGGAAGGAAGTGAGGTTCGGCATCGCAAACTCCGCCCTCTTTGCCACGGTCACAACCGATGCCAGCTGCGGTGCCGTGAACGGGATGCATGACTCGTTCACACCGCTCGGAGGAATGGTTCCGCTGATCAACATCATGCTGGGTGAAGTTGTGTTTGGCGGAGTCGGCGCAGGTCTCTACGGAATCTTCGTCTTTGTGGTCCTCGCCGTATTCATTGCCGGCCTGATGGTTGGTCGAACTCCCGAGTATCTGGGCAAGAAGATCGAATCGTTCGACGTCAAGATGGCCATGCTCGCCGTTCTCATTTTGACATTCACAATCCTTACGTTTTCTGCCGTTTCGGTTGTGAAGCCTTACGGTACGGCGGGCATAACCAACCCCGGGCCGCACGGATTATCGCAGGTGCTCTACGCGTATGTTTCCTCGACAGGGAACAACGGTTCGGCGTTTGGCGGGATCAGCGCGAACACGATGTGGTACAACACGACGACAGCGGTCGCACAACTCCTCGGCCGTTTCTTCATGATCATTCCGGTTCTCGCCATCGCCGGAAGTCTCGCCAAAAAGAAAGTCGTTCCTGAATCCGCCGGCACGTTCCCAGTCACAGGCGGGTTATTCGCTGGTTTGCTGGTCTCTACCATTCTGATCGTAGGGGCTCTCACATTCTTTCCGGCTCTCAGTCTCGGGCCGATTCTCGAACACCTGCTGATGAACGCAGGAAAGGCCTTCTGAGGTGTCTATGGACCCGGTCGCTAAAATCAGAAAACAGTCACTCGCCGACGGCGCCATCCTTACGCGGGCTATTGTCGATTCGTTTCGCAAGTTGAATCCTCGGACGATGGTCAAAAATCCGGTGATGTTGGTTGTCGAAGTAGGCGCTGTTTTGACAACAATTCAGCTCGCCTGGAACGCCTCTCACCACGCGCGGCAGTTCGGCTTTGGACTGCAAATCACGTTGTGGCTGTGGTTTACGGTTCTGTTTGCAAACTTTGCTGAAGCCATGGCGGAAGGCCGAGGCAAGGCGCAGGCAGACACGCTGCGCAAGGCGCGGGCCGACACGCAAGCGCATCGCTCGCTGAGTGATGGCACTACAGAGGTCGTAGCCAGCTCGAAACTTCGCTCCGGAGACATCGTTGTTGTTGCAGCGGGCGAATTCATTCCCGGAGACGGCGAGGTCATCGAAGGCGTGGCCTCCGTAGATGAGTCCGCCATCACGGGTGAATCGGCGCCAGTCATCCGCGAATCCGGCGGCGATCGGTCGGCGGTTACGGGAGGCACTCGCGTGCTCTCGGACGAAATCAAGGTGCGCATTACGTCGAATCCCGGGGAAACCTTTCTCGACCGCATGATCAAGCTCGTCGAAGGAGCCTCCAGGCAAAAAACGCCGAACGAGATTGCGCTGAATATTCTTCTCGCTGGCCTGACGATTATATTTCTGTTGGCTGTCGTTACCCTGCAGCCGTTCGCCGTGTATTCCGGAGCTCCCCAAAATATCTTTGTGCTCGTCTCGCTTCTCGTGTGTCTGATACCGACGACGATCGGAGGATTGCTGTCTGCGATCGGCATTGCCGGCATGGACCGCATGATCCAGAGAAACGTCATAGCGATGTCCGGCCGCGCCGTCGAAGCTTCCGGCGATGTAGACGTTCTTCTGCTCGACAAGACAGGCACAATCACGCTCGGGAACCGCGCGGCAACTCAATTCTTTCCCGCGCCCGGTATCGAAGAAGCTTATCTCGCCGATGCAGCGCAACTTTCCTCTCTTGCTGACGAAACGCCCGAGGGGCGCTCCATTGTGGTGCTGGCAAAGGAGCGCTACCAGCTCCGCGGCCGCGATCTGTCGTCGCACGGCACGAATTTCATTCCATTCTCGGCGCAGACAAGGATGTCTGGCGTAGACATCGACGGCCGGGAAATTCGCAAAGGCGCTTTGGAGGCCATCAAACGGCTTAGTAATGGCCGGGGCAACAACATTCCTGTCGAACTTGAGGCTTGTGTTCGAGACATTTCGAACGCAGGTGGAACACCACTGCTGGTGGCGGAGAACGGACGGGTGCTGGGCGCAATTGCCCTCACCGACATCGTCAAGGGAGGGATGAAAGAGCGCTTCGATCATCTTCGCGCCATGGGCATTCGCACGATGATGATCACCGGAGACAATCCGCTGACGGCGGCGGCAATCGCGCGTCAAGCCGGTGTGGACGATTTTCTCGCCGAAGCAAAACCCGAAGACAAAATGGCGCTCATCAAACGCGAACAGGCAAAAGGGAAGCTCGTTGCCATGACCGGCGACGGCACCAACGATGCTCCCGCACTCGCGCAGGCGGATGTCGGCGTGGCCATGAATACCGGCACTCAGGCCGCAAAAGAAGCTGGCAATATGGTCGATCTTGATTCGAATCCTACGAAGCTGATTGAGATCGTCGAAATCGGCAAGCAACTTCTCATTACTCGCGGTGCCTTAACGACTTTCTCGGTCGCAAACGATGTCGCTAAATATTTTGCGATTATCCCCGCGATGTTCGCGGGCGCATTTCCGGTGCTGAATGTACTGAACGTGATGCACCTTCGCACGCCAGAATCGGCGATTCTGTCGGCCGTAATTTTCAACGCTTTGATCATCATTGTCCTGATTCCGCTGGCGCTGCGCGGCGTGCGGTACCGTCCGTTAGGTGCGGCGGCTTTACTGCAACGCAATCTGCTCATCTACGGAGTCGGTGGAATCATTGCGCCGTTTTTCGGAATCAAGCTGATCGATGTGTTGTTGACGTACCTTCGGGTCGTTTGAGGAGTTTATGAAGAAGAATCTTGTAATCGCGTTTTGGTTCACCTTGGTTACTACCGTGATGTTCGGAATCCTGTATCCGCTCGCTGTTACGGGTTTGGCTCAGGTGTTATTTCCCGCGCGGGCCAACGGCCAGCTGGTCGAGAAAAACGGTAAGATCGTGGGATCGAGAATCATCGGGCAGAACTTTACGGAGCGTGGTTATTTTCATTCACGGCCGTCCAATGCTGGCGCGGGATACGATGCGACCGCCAGCAGTGGCTCGAATCTCGGACCCACAAACAAGAACCTACTCGACCGGGTGAAAGGCGATGTCGGAAAGCTGCAAGTTGAGAATCCAAAGGCCCCGATCCCGGTGGATCTGGTGACCGCATCGGGCTCGGGCCTGGACCCGGAAATCTCACCCGCGGCCGCGGAATTCCAAATACCCCGTATTGCTCGGGAACGAGGAATGAAAGAAGAAGATGTGCGTACGCTCGTAGAGAAACATAGCAAGGGCCGCGACCTGGGATTCCTTGGCGAACCGCGCGTGAATGTTTTGGAATTGAATCTCGATCTCGACTTCGTGCATCCTTTGCGATGAACTTTACTGCTTGCGCCGCCGCGGCTTTGGATCCTCCTCAATCTTCTTCCGCAATTGACTTATGACGACGATGGCTGAACCCCGATTTGCCTTTCAGCGCCGCTTGGGGAAGATGCTCTGCGTCGCGCTTGTCCGATCCTCGGATGTGGCTGCTCCTGGTGATGCAGGTAGTTCTGCCACTCTGGCGGCCGCGGCGCTGATTTGTTGTGGCGTCATGAGCTTGGCGAGTTCTTTCAGTTTTCCTTGACCCGCTCTCTCACCCTTTTCCACTGCGGAGCTGTACCACGTGTAAGCGGAGATGTAGTCCAGCGGAACTCCCTTACCCTGTTCGTAAAGGTATCCGAGGTCCAGTTGCGCGCGAGCGTATCCCTTCTCAGCAGCCCGTTGCACCCAATTCGCGGCTTCACCGTAGTCTAGGGCCACTCCCGTTCCCGTGTAGTACATCCAAGCCAGATTCTCCTGCGCGGGCGCATAACCGCGCTCCGCCGCTGCCCGAAACCATGCCGCTGCTTGTACCTTGTCCTGCGGTACGCCTCGTCCGTTGAAATAGAGCGAAGCTAGATTGCATTGCGCCGTAACTTCCCCTTGCTTCGCCGCGGCTCGATACCACCCGGCCGCCTCCTGAACATTTTTTGCCATACCCTGTCCGTGCTCGTACATGGAAGCAAGATTATTCTGAGCCGTGGCGTGGCCCTGTTTGGCGGCCGCGGTGTAATAGGTTGCTGCTTGCTTGTAGTCCCGCCTCATGCCTTTGCCCTGTTCGTACAAATAGCCCAGCATAAACTGAGCCTCCGCCAAACCGTGCTCCGCGGCTTGTCGATACCACGTGGCCGCCTCCAGGTAATTCTGCTGAATGCCGGTGCCGTTCATGTAAATGAGGCCCAGCTGGTACGCTGCCCGCGCATCTCCTTCTGCTGTGCGCGGTTGAAGGGCCGTTACCTCTCCGCGGATCTTCTCCGCTTGGACGGCTTCGCTAACTTTCTCTTGTCCGACCACCGCGCTGGAATTACCGAACCAAATCGACCCGAATAACGTAATCACTGCGAGTCCTCGCGAGCTCAACATGGCTGTTTCCCTCATCCCTGAACGCCAGAACAAAAAGCCACTTGAACCCGCTTTCCGCCCGGCCTCTTGCGCTCCACTCTCTGCGCTATCCGTGCGGCCCACAATGCAACCGCGGACACGTCTTCTACACGTGTGGGTAACTGCGCACTTTACTGATTTAATTGGACTTACAAGGATTTCACGAAGCACACCCGGCCTGCTACGTGGTACTAACGCCTGCTACACAACTCACGTCCAAAACCTAGGTGAGGTCAATGACTGATCATCCCTCCGCTTCGATCATTTGCTTCGATAATCTCGAGCTCGACCTCAGGACCGGTGAACTACGCAAGGAAGGGCGGCGCATCAAGCTGCAGGAGCAGCCGTTTCGTGTCTTGTCGTTATTGGTCAACCGCCCCGGCGTCTTGGTGACTCGCGAAGAACTCCGTCAGAGTCTCTGGCCGGCGGATACCTTTGTCGATTTTGATCATGGGCTGAACAGCGCCATCGCCAGGCTGCGTGAAGCGCTGCGTGATTCCGCCGATAAACCCCGCTACATCGAAACAGTGGCAAAACGGGGTTACCGCTTCGTCGCGCCGTTGGTCGAACCGCTACCGCTACCGACGCTTCGCGATAGGGACCAAGCGCTGCCTCACAACCATCGGCCGACACAAACTCGCAAGACCAGAAAGGTTCTGATTGCCGCGATCCTCTGTCTGGCTTTAGTGGGTGCTGTCGGTGCTTGGACTAGGTACCGCGGAAATTCGGAGGCGCCATTGGCACGAATCGAAGTGGTGCCGGTGGGACCCTTGCGCGGATTTCAAGCCACGCCCGCGTTCTCACCAGACGGGACTTTGGTGGCATTTCGTCAAAGCGGCGGCGCGAATGACACAGGGCTCTACGCGGCGGTCGTCGGAGGTGACAAGTCGTTACAACTGACCAATGATCGTGGAGACTGCTGCCCAACGTGGTCGCCCGACGGCCGACAGATTGCCTTTACTCGTTATTCTGGAAAAACGGTCTCGATTTACATTGTCCCTGCGCTCGGTGGCACGGAGCATCGTGTCTATAGCGGCTGGTCTTCAATGGGTGGCGGAGTCACGTGGTCAGCCGATGGACGGTTCCTGGCCTTCACCGAAAACACCGCCGGCGACCCTACACGCGCCTCTATCTCGTTGCTCTCCCTAGCTGACTCCAGTGTTCGGCCAATTACATCTCCCCCTCCGGGCTGGCTTGATCATGAGCCCGCGTTCTCGCCCGATGGCGCACAGGTCGCTTTTATCCGGTCGACGGTCGCGGGTGTCAGTAACGATGTCTTCGTCATGCCTGCGAGCGGTGGCCAGCCGAGGCGCCTCACCTTCGACAATCGGCCCATCATGGGCTCGCCCACCTGGACTTCTGATAATCATGAAATCGTTTTTTCTTCGAGTCGAGGCGGGGTAACCGGTTTGTGGCGGATCTGCGCTAAGGGCGGCATGCCCAGGCCGGTGGCTGGCCCGGTCGGCGAGGCAATGTGGCCGTCTATTCCGGCAAAAGGCGGTGCGCTGGTCTACGAGCAGGCGCTCTCAAAGCTTAATATATGGAGACTCAACCTAAGGTCTCCGAAACAACCGGAACGACCGCCAGCAGCGATCATCTCGGAGAAAGGCGAGAAGATGCGTCCGGAGCTATCACCAGACAGGAAGAAGATCGCCTTTGAATCGAATCGCTTGGGCTTTTGGGACATTTGGACCTGCAATACCGACTCGAGCGATTGTCAGCAGGTTACTTCCTTGCATGGCACTGCGGGACGCGCCCGCTGGTCGCCCGATGGGCACTACCTCGCGTTCGAATTTCACCCCAGCGAACGAGGTGAAATCTACGTGGTTGAGGTGCCCGGTGGCACCCCTCGCCTTCTGCCCACAATTCCTGGTGCTGACAATCTCTCGCCGAGCTGGTCTCGCGACGGTAAGTGGCTGTACTTCGCCTCAAAGCGGGGCATTGAACCTTTTCAGGCTTGGAAGATTCCCGCCCAGGGCGGCTCTCCCATCCAGCTCACCAAAAACGGCGGAATTTCTCCGGTGGAGTCGCCCGACGGACGCTTCCTGTATTACGCCAAATATGAGCAAGGCGGACTCTGGCGCTTGCCTCTGCGGGGCGGCGAAGAAACTCAAGTCCTAGGCGACATTGCGGGCGGCGAATGGCCTAACTGGGCGGTGACTTCCAGCGGCATCTACGTTCTCAAATTCGCCAAATCGCGTCATGGCGCCATCGAATTCTTGGATTTCGCCACTCACAAGATTCTTCCGCTTTGGACGCTTGAAAATGAACCCGGCTGGGGCTTGAGCATCTCCGGCGACGGCAAATCCATCGTTTACATCCAGGACGAATACGCCGAGTCGAGCATTATGCTGGTCACGAATTTCCGCTGATATTGAAATCACTCGCAGCTTTCATCCCCTGCTCTTTTCGAATCGTGAGTTACTCACTCAATGAAAGACGCTTTCAATATGCTTAAAGAAAACACGCGACATGTTTTGGTCGGGGCGCCCGGATTTGAACCGGGGGCCTCCTGCGCCCAAGGCAGGCGCGCTACCAGGCTGCGCTACGCCCCGACTAGAACAGCTTTCCAATTATAAGGCACTTCGCCGATTTGTCGCTGCGCTGACTTAGCCCGTTTAACAAGAAGCGTTACAAGCAATCTCAGCCACTATGTGGTCTTATCCTTGGAGTTGCAAATGCGTTCCAGGTTGCAGATTGTGCATCTTGGCTTGCGCGCGATGCACACCCTGCGGCCGTGCCAGATGAGCTGGTGGGAGAACTGAATCCATTTGCTTTGCGGGATGGCTCTCATCAGGTCCTGCTCGATTTTCTTAGGATCCTGATTTTTGGTGAGTTCCAAGCGGTTGGAAATCCGCTGTACGTGGGTATCCACCACAACGCCGCTAGCGATGCCAAACGCGGTTCCCAGAACGACGTTGCCGGTTTTCCGCGCCACGCCCGGTAGCGTGAGAATTTCCTCCATGGCGCGCGGCACTTCGCCGCCGAATTTTTCGACTACGGCTTTGCTGGCTCCCATCACGGATTTCGTCTTATTGCGGAAAAATCCTGTGGGACGAATCTCTTGCTCCAATTCGGAAGGATTGGCATAGGCGAAGGCCTCGGGATTCGGATACTTTTTGTAAAGCGTTTCGGTGACTAGGTTGACGCGGACATCGGTGCACTGCGCGGAGAGAATGGTGGAAATCAGCAGCTCGAACGGATTGGCGTGTTTTAGTTCACAGGTTGCGTCGGGATAGGCCTCATCAAGTTTTTGGAGGATCGCCGCGACGCGCTTGGGGTTGGTCGGATCGGGCGTACTTCTGCGGGTTTTACTGGACTTGGAAGCAGTTTTAGCCGCTGGCTTTGCTGCGCCCTTCTTACTTGCGGATTTCATCTTCGCGTTGGACTTCTTCGCGTTGGCCATGTGCAAAAAGTTACAGCATTCCCGGCAGAACGTCCAACAGGCGGCGAAACGCCTTGCCGCGATGGCTGTGAAGATTCTTTTCGTCGCTGGAAAGTTCGGCAAAGGTTTTCCCTAAAGGCGGAAAGAAGAAAACCGGGTCATATCCGAAGCCGCCCGAGCCGCGAGGAGCTTCGAGGATTTTGCCGTCCACGCGATTCGTGATCACCGCGACCGCTCTTCCCGGCCGCGCCACAGCCAGTACACAAACGAAGTACGCGTTGCGATCCTGGCCTGTCTTTCCGCGCAATGCCTCGAGCAACTTGGCGATGTTTTCGGCTCCCGTAGCGACTTCTCCCGCGTAGCGTGCGGAGCGCACGCCAGGTTCGCCGCCCAATGAAGGAACAACCAGCCCCGAATCATCCGCGCAAACTGCTGCGTCGGCGATGGTCGCGGCGTGGAGCGCTTTGCCTACCGCGTTTTCGGCGAAGGTCGGAGCCTCTTCTGGATAAATCGGAAGTTCCGAAAACCCCCGAAGCAGTTCTAGAGTCAGCCCGGCTGCGGCTACGTTGGCGATGGCCAGAAATTCTTTCAATTTGCCGGGATTGGAGGATGCGAGGTAAAACTTTTCTGAAGTTGTCATTGCTTCTGCTGGGGGTGGCTTAGACGGCCCCCGGTCAACGTCCGCGTGCCATGAATTTGGCAGGCAAGATCGCGCGCTGCGCTTCGGAAAGCCGGCGAATGCCAGCGGCGGCCAGGGCTAAAAGATCTTGCATTTCGCTGCCGGAGAAGGGCCGGCCCTCGGCGGTGGCCTGAATTTCGACGAAGTGGCCGTCGCCGGTCATCACCACGTTCATGTCCACTTCCGCGCGCGAATCTTCTTCGTACGCCAGATCGAGTAAGGCGCGATCATCCACGATGCCAACGCTGGTCGCTGCCACCGTATCAATCAGCGGTGAACTCTTTAAAATTCCCGCCGCTACCAGGCGCTCCATCGCCAGTGCCAATGCCACGAACGCTCCCGTGATGGACGCGGTGCGCGTGCCTCCGTCCGCTTCGATGACGTCACAGTCAAGCCAAACCGTGCGCTCACCGAGGGCTTCCTGATCCGTGATGGCACGCAGGGAGCGGCCAATCAAGCGTTGAATTTCCTGAGTGCGCCCGGATTGTTTTCCGCGCGCCGCTTCGCGTGCCGTACGCTCTTCCGTGGCGCGCGGCAGCATCCCGTATTCGCTGGTGACCCAGCCTTTACCGGCGCCTTTCAGAAAACCAGGCACACCGTCATCCACCGTGGCGGTACAAATGACCCGTGTTTTGCCCAGTTCGATTAGCACGCTGCCTTCAGCCGTGGAAATAAAATCCGGAGTGATTTTCAACGGCCGGATCTGATCTACACCGCGTCCGTCTGCTCGCACGTGCTCCCCTGTTTCGGCCGTGGAGGCCTATTCCACGAATCTAGAAAAGCAGCGCCAGTGTGACCCGCGCCGCGGCGAGTGTCAACGCCGTGGTTCCTTGCCCTTTGCGGCGGGCGCCGGAGTCGTCGAAGCGGGTGTCCCGCTGGCCGTGGCGGACGGTCTCACTGGCACGGTCACCGAAAGAGAGGATGGCTGTGCCGCTTTGGTATTCACCACGAACATTTGCGTCAAGTCCAGATGTCCTGCGAGTGTATCGACTTCCTGCCCGTGAATCAGAATTTTCAAACGCTTGACTTGCGGTACATTCGCTTCGAGCGTTCGAGAGATCGAATCTACGGCCAGCTGCTCGCTCTGGATCCCTGACGGCGTGGACGTTGCCAGTGCCTCGGAGAAATCGGCGACGCCCGTTCCATCCGGCAGCAAATAGAAGGCCAGCAGGACCGCGTCCGGAGGCAGCGTACGCAAATCGGAACTTACCGGCCCGGCCAGCAGAGTGTTCAACACCTGCTTGGCGCGCAGCACGGGGTCCGGCGAAAGTGCCAACTCAATCGTTACAGGATTTAATGCACTTTCGTCTTCGTCAGAAGCCCAGAACATCTTTACTTTGATCATTGGATCCGAAGCATTTGTTGGAGTTGGTGACGTCAACTCTCGCCGCGCTTGTTCCTCAGAAGGCTGCGTGATGCTTGCGGCCGTCCTTACGCGTTGCTTCAGCTTCGGAAAGTAGATTGCGGCGATTACAACCGCTAAACACAAGCCGCCCAGCAGCCAAGTGCGCCAGCGGCCGCTCATGGCTGCGCTCCCGCTTCCGCAGGGAGGACGTAGGATGGACGAAACGCGGCGAGGCCGCGCGCGATAGCATCGGCCACGCCAGGCATCATTTTGATGAGGTCACTACGATCCTGCACGCTGACGCTAGAGAGCTCAACGGCAATCGCCGGCGCCGCCGTCGTGCGCAATTGCCGCACGCTGGCGGCCTGCACATTGCTTGGCGAGCCTTTGAACCGCTGCGCCAGCTGCCCTTGCACCGCATCAGCAAACTTGCGGCTTAGAGTCACGTACGAAGCCTGCGCAAAGTCCCAACTCAGGATTCCGCCCGCGGAAGCTCGGCTCGGCATATCCGCCAGGGTGTAGACGCGCACCGTACCCGGCAATCCGGTGGACGAAATGTGCAGCGTCACAAATACCGCGCCGCGTTGCGAGTTGGCCATCGCGGAGCGGTCGTCGAACGACGGATTCTCGTTGCCGCTGCGCGTTTGCAATACTTGAAAGCCCTGCGCTTCCAACGCGCGGCGGACCTGAAACGTCAAATCCAGCACCAGATCGCTTTCCCGAATGCCCTGTGCGCCGCGTGCTCCGGGATCGGTGCCGCCGTGTGCTGGATCCAGCACCACAATATTCAAGCCCGTCCGTTGTGGAGGAGGAGTAGCAACGACCGGATAGGGCGGCGTTTGAATCGGGGCCGCGGATTGCTGCGGAGCGGACGCCGGCACTATTTTCTGTGGAGATTGCGCCCACGCCGGCGAAGCGAACAGCCCTGCCCCGAAGCAGACCGTCGCCGTCAGAGCTCTCCAATCAAAACGAAAAAGGCCGCTCGAGAATCGCACGAAAAGCAGAATAACAAATCTTCCTTCTGCTTCGGGATTCCGAACGGCCCTTAGCCGCTTAAGAGGGACGTCCCGGTATGCCTGCATAGGGCGGGAAGCGACCTCTCCTCAGGATGGAGTGCTCTGTGACTTCGCTGCCCGGCGCTCCTTCATTTTTTCCTTCAGCTGCACGCGCTGTTCGGCCGTCAATACTTTCTTCGACTCCATCATCGCTGCCTTGTGGATCTCGCGCACCTTGGTCTTCTTGTCCGCGTCAGAAAGCGAACTGTCGCCCATCACGGCGTCCGCCTTGGCCTTGGCGTCCTGACGGATTTTTTTGATCTGCGCTTTCTGGTCGTCCGTCAAGTTCAAGTCAGCGAACAGCTGGTCGCCGTGGCCTCGCATGCCTGGCCCCGGCTGCGTTGCCGCCGGAGGATTGGTTTGCTCCTGACCTGACTGCGCGAACGCCTGAGGAGCAAATGTCCCCAGCGCGAGCAGTCCCGCCACGGTCAGCACTGTCTTTGTGAAGTTACGTGTCTTCATTGGATTTGCCTTTCTTCCAGCGGCCGGGCGCGCTGGGCACCTGCCTAGTGAACCCAGTTCGGGGGAAAAAGTCGCTACAAAGGGAAAGTGGCGGAAAGCCGTTGCTAGACTTCGGGCACCAAGGACTTGTCTCCACGGTGCTCAGAGGAAGGGGCTTCGTCAGTTCGCTGTTTAGGTCGGTTCGACCAATTCCATCGGTACGCGGTGTTTTGTCGCTCGCAAACGGCGGGTCGCCGCGTATACGGCAAAACCCGAGGCGATCATCAGCGCGCCGAATACCAATCCGTTCATTCCGAGAACTGTTTCCGAACCGCTCTTCACCAAAGCCAGAAACAGCAGACCAAGCGGGAAGAGCCCAGCCAGGATTGCGCCTGGCAACCCTCCAGGCACGCGAAACACGCGCTTGAGTTCCGGTTCCCGGATACGCAGCACCACCAGCGTCACGAACTCCAGCATCAAGCTGGCGCCGTACAGCATGATGTCCAGCGTAATCAGCCGCTGGAAGCCGAGACCCAGGCAGAGCGCCCAACCGGCGGCGCAAACCAAGATCGCCACCCACGGGGCGTTGCGGCGATTGGTTTGGGCAAAAGCCTGCGGCAGCATTCCATCCCGCGCCATCGCGAGCGGCAGCCGCGAGTAGCTCATCACCAGCGCGTTGAACATACCGAACGCGCTCATCATGCCGCCGAGCACAATCAGAAAGCGCAGCCATTCAATGCCGAAAAATTTGCCGCCAATCAAACCGCCAATGGCCGCCCAGGAACCGTCCTCACCAAAGGTAGAAGCAGGCACGCCGGTGAAGTAGACCGCGACGAAGGGGAGTACGTAGGTCATTGAAACCAGAACGACAGCCGCGATCATTGCTTTCGGATAAGTTCGTTGCGGGCGTTCCACTTCCCGCGCGATGGTCGAGGCGTTGTCCCAACCCATGTAGTTCCACATGGCTACCAGCACGCCGCCAAGAAGGCCCAAGCTGGTTCCCGCGGCCGCAGTGTGTGGCTCCGAAAAAGCATTCAACTTGAAGGGCGTCATGGCGACGACTAGCGCGAAGGGAAGGGAAAGCAGAAAGAACAGCCATAATGAGGTGATGCCGACAACACGAATCCCCGCGAGATTCAAACCCGCGCACGCAACCACCACGAAAAGACCAGCCAGAACTCCGTGATTGCCTTCGCCGAACCACGGCGCAATTTGCTTCAGATAAAAGACAAACAGCGTCGGATAGATCGCCATATCGAAAATGCTGGCGACCAGGGAGAGCCAGGCCTCCTGAAAGCCCCAGAAGTTTCCGAGGCCGCGGCGCACCCACGCGTAATAGCCGCCTTCTTGCGGCAGCGCGCTCGAGAGTTCGCCGATCATGAATGCAGTTGGCAGGCTCCAGAAGAGCGGAAGAAACAACAGAATCAGGATCCCGTGGCCGTAGCCGGCGCCGTGAATGATCTCTTCCGTTCCGTAAGTGCCGCCCGAGACCATGAAAAATGTCGCAGCCACGAGTGGCCACAGGGTCAGTTTGGCGGCATTTTTTTTAGTTGGGGAGATGACGCGGGAAGGAAACCGGGCGGGAACCGATATGCTGCTCAATTTGTACTCTCGTCCTCCTAAGCGACGCTCGCCGTCGCGGTGCGACCCTTCGCTGAAGCTAAGGGAAGCGAGCTGGCTTTTGCAGCATACAAGGTCTGCAACTGCATGCAATAAAAAAATGCATCGCCGTGAAAATTTTATCAGGTGACCGTGCGGAGAGTGGCCCAGCGGGAGAGCTGCGCTGGGGGCGGCTGTGCTACACTTCGCCAGTTTGCCGTACTCATTTTTCCTTGCTGGAGACTTTTGGATGCGTCCGCTTCCTCGGTTGGCAGTTCCCATTCTCTTGTTGGTGCTCTTTTTTGTTCCGGCCTTGAACGCTCAACAGCCCGCGTCGCCGCGGTCGGTGGCTATCGCCGACCTTTTTGCGCTGCGCGACGTACACGATCCGCAGATTTCGCCGGACGGCCAGTGGGTCGCCTACTCGGTCGGGTCGGCCAACCGCGACGAGGACAAGTTTGAAGAGCGCATCTGGATGACACCGGCTGTTGGCGGCGATGCCATCGCACTGACGGCCGAGAGCGTCTCTTCTTCGCACCCTCGCTGGAGCCCGGACGGGAGATTCCTGGCGTTTCTCTCGGCTCGTAACGACGGCAAGACGCAAGTTTGGTTGTTGAACCGGCAAGGCGGTGAAGCGCAGAAGCTCACCGACACGCCGCAGGACGTGAACGATTTCGATTGGGCGCCGGATGGCAAGCGCCTGGTGCTGGTGCTCCGCGACGCCACGCCTGATGAACTCGAAGCTGCAAAGTCCAAAGACAAGGACAAGTCCGACGACGGCCCCAAGGACAAGAAAGCCAAGACGCAGAAGCCCTGGGTGGTGGACCGGCTGCAATTCAAGCGCGACACCATCGGCTATCTCGACCGGCGCCGGACGCACCTGTACGTTTTTGAGATTGCAGGAAAAGCGCTGACGCAAGTTACTTCAGGCGACTTTGATGACGATGAACCGGAGTGGTCGCCGGACGGCACGCGCATCGCGTTTACCAGCAACCGCTCACAGCCGGATCCCGACGGCACCTACAACGAAGATATCTGGATGGTGGCTGCCGACAATAAGGATAAGGGCGCGCACCCGACGCAAGTCACCTCAAACCCGGGAGAAGATCATCAGGCGGCGTGGTCGCCGGACGGCAAATGGATCGCTTATTCGTCGCAACTTGATCCCAAACTTTTTCAGTACGCAACCAAACACATTGCGATCGCGCCGGTGCCTGATTTTGGCGGCAAACCCGGCGAAGCCAAAGTCCTTACCCTGGCGCTCGACCGCATGGCGACGCAGCCGACGTTTGCTCCTGACGGCAAATTCATCTATTTCATCGCGGACGACGACGGCACGCAGAATCTTTGCCTCATCGAAATCGCGACGCGAAAAATCACGCGGCCCATCGGCGGCCGCTTGATGCTCTACGACTATTCGCTTTCGAAGGCGGGAGAGATTGCCGCGCAGTTGACGACGCTCGACCGGCCCAACGAAATCTTTACGGTGCGCGGCGGCAAGCTGGCGCGCATCACGCATGCCAACGACGAACCCCTTGCAAAACTGAAGCTGGCGAAGGGGGAATACGTTCACTTCAAAAGCAAGGACGGCACGACCGTTTCTGGCTACATCTACAAGCCGCTCGACTATACGCCCGGCAAAAAATATCCCGCGATTCTGCGGCCGCATGGTGGTCCGGTTTGGGCCTATTACGCTGAGTTCGAGCACCTCGCGCAGCTTCTCGCTGCCAATGGATACGTCGTACTGTTTCCGAATCCGCGCGGTTCCACCGGCTATGGCCAGGACTATTGCAAAGCCATTTGGGCCGACTGGGGCAACAAGGACTATCAGGACGACATGGCCATGGTGGACTACGCGATCGAGCAGGGAATCGCCGATCCCGACAAACTCGGCGTCGGTGGCTGGTCGTATGGTGGCATTTCGACCGATTTCATTATTGGCCAAACGAATCGCTTCAAGGCCGCCATCTCGGGAGCGGGCGCAGCAGAGTTCACCAGCCTCTACGGCCACGATCAATATCAGAAGGACTACTTCACGGAGCTCGGTTACCCCTGGGAACATGCAGATGTTTGGAACAAGGTCGCACCGTTTTATCGCGTCAAAAATATCATGACGCCCTCACTTTTCATGGGCGGCGGCATTGACTGGAACGTGCCGATCCTGGGCGGCGAGCAGATGTATCAAGCACTGAAGGCACTTGGACGCGAAACGCAGCTAGTCGTCTATCCGGGCGAATACCACGAGTTCACCATTCCTTCGCACATGGAAGATCGGCTGAAGCGATACCTGGCATGGTATAGCCACTATGTGAAGGGCGACACCGCTCCGGCGGCATTGCCGCAGGACACCAGTGCGCCTGCGCCGAAAGCTGGAGACAAATAGGAGTCGGCAGCCGCGGAGGGTTGCTGTAACGGCCCACATTTTTGAAAGCGGCGTCATCGTCATAGCTCCACGTCCCGATCGCATCGCGTTGGATTTTCTCTTCGCTTTTGCTCCGCACAGGTGTATAAGCCTTGGCCATCAGCTTCATCCCAGGCTTGGTGGAGGACCCATGAAGCGTTCGTCCTCGCGAGTATCGGTTGCCGTGGTGTTGGGTGTAGGCATTGGTTTTGCAATACCCGTGGTCTTGCAGGCGTGGCAGACGCGCGCACCGCAGCTCCCCGGATTCGCAACGAACCAGGCGCTGCTGAATGGGCCGCCGGTGGTCTACCAGAGTGACAAAATGGCAAGGGCAGCGAGTGCTCAGGTAGAGCTGCGTATGGACGTACAACGTCTCTATGCGCTTTCCACGGAGTTAAAGGACGAAGTGGACCGAACGAATCCCGATACTGTTCTGAGCCTGTCGGTCCTGAAACGAACTCAGGATATCGAAAAACTGGCGAAGCAAATCAGAGAGCGCGCCAAGCGATAGGTCCTTATGTGCGGCTGGGCTCGGCGACGCCAAGCAATCATTCCCAGGTTCGGCATTGTGTCCGCATCCGCTCTGACAAAGTAAAATCCCAGCAAAAAGCGAAAGAGAGTTCCGGGTACAGAGGCAGCCAAAGGCTGCGTTCGTGCCCCGTGCAGCACCCGCAAAACGGTAATCTCAGTTCAGCGAGCGATCCGATCAACTCTTGCGGAAGTCGCAGCCTGAAGCGTCCCCGAACATGCGCCATCCGTTCGCACCGCTCCTCGCTTACCGCCCGCATTCTTATGGTCTCGATGAGTCTCCGCCAATGGGAGGAAATGGTAATCCGGCAAACCAGGGACCGCCAACCAGATGCCTCGGGACGATCAGATTTGTTCTATCTTTCGGGAGCAGTTATGCTTTCCCGTTTTGGGAGGCGTGCGATGAAGCAGCTTTTCGTCAAGGTTACGGTTCTAGTGCTGACGGTTCTGGGGTCAGGGACGTCTTCTGGTTTTGCGCAATCCATCGACCAGAACCTTTTTCAGGAAATGCGGTGGCGCTGCATCGGCCCGTTTCGCGCCGGTCGCACCGTAGCCATCACCGGCGTGCCCGGCCAGCCGAGTCTTTTTTACATGGCTGCGGTAAACGGTGGAGTCTGGAAGTCCACCGATGCCGGCAATACCTGGGCGCCGATCTTTGATGAAGCCGGCGAAAGCGGGTCAGTCGGCGCTATCGCGGTTGCGCCGTCGAATCCGAATCTAATCTACGTGGGCAGCGGCGAAGGGCTGCAGCGGCCGGACTTGGCGGTCGGCGACGGCATCTACAAGTCCGCCGACGCCGGGAAAACCTGGACCCACCTGGGATTGCGTGACGCGCAACAGATCACCGCGATCGTAATTGATCCGAGAGATCCCGATCGCGTGTATGTTGCCGCGCAAGGTCACCCTTACGGACCGAATGCGGAACGCGGCGTGTTCCGCTCCACGGACGGCGGAAAATCTTTTGAGAAAGTTCTCTACCAAGATGAGAACGTTGGCGCTGCGGAATTGGTAATGGATCCCGCCAATTCGCAAATTCTTTATGCCGCTTTGTGGGCTGCTCGCGTCGCTCCATGGGAAGTGCGCAGCGGCTCTTCGATCTACATTGCCGGCAGCGGCTTGTACAAATCCACCGACGGCGGTTCGACATGGAAGGCGCTGACCAAGGGTCTGCCAACCGGCGAAGACAAACTGGGGCGCATCGGTGTGGCGATTGCACCGAGCGACTCCAATCGCCTCTATGCTTCGGTCGAGGCGGACAAAGGCGCGGGGGTATACCGCTCAAACGATGCCGGCGAATCGTGGACGCTGGTCAACGGCGATCATCGGATTGGCGGTCGCGGTCCGGGCGCGATGGGCATCGCCGTCGCGTCGGACAATCCGGACGTGCTCTACGTGCTGAACACCGCGTCGTGGAAATCCACCGATGGCGGAAAAACATTTGCGGGTTGGAAAGGAGCGCCCGGCGGTGATGATTACCAGCGCATCTGGATCAATCCGTACAACCCACAAATCATTGCGCTCTCCGCGGATCAGGGTGCCGTCGTCAGTTTGAACGGTGGCGAAACATGGAGCAGCTGGTACAACCAGCCGACCGCGCAGTTTTATCACGTTACGACCGACAATCGTTTCCCTTATTGGGTATACGGCGCGCAGCAGGAGAGCGGTTCGGCGGCAACGGTCAGCCGCAGCGACTATGGCGAGATCACGTTCCGCGACTGGCGCCTCCTAGGCGTCGAAGAGTACGGCACGATCGCCATCGATCCGCTGGACAACAATATTGTGTATGGAGGCCGCGTTTCGCGCACCAACCTCGCGCTGGGAGAAGTGCAGGATGTTTCGCCCGAACCTGTGCGGCGGGGAGAGTATCGCTACAACCGTACGCTGCCGCTGGTTTTTTCCCCGACCGACCCGCACAAACTGTATTTCGCGGCGAACGTGGTGTTTGAAACGGGCGATGGCGGAAAAAACTGGAAGGTGATCAGTCCCGATCTCACCCGGCCGTCGTATCAAAACCCGCCGAGCATCGGCGTGTTCGCAGCGGGCGACCCGGAAAGGGGCAAACATCGCGGCGTGATTTACGCATTGGCGCCTTCGTACTTGGAAAGGGGAACCATCTGGGCCGGCACCGACGATGGGTTGATTCAGCTGACTCGGGATGGCGGCAAAACATGGACCAACGTGACGCCTCCGGCGCTGACGCCATGGAGCAAGATTTCCGTCATCGAGACGTCACGCACTTCGGCGGGAACAGCGTACGCTGCGGTGAATCGCTTCCGGCTGGATGATTTGCGTCCGCATATTTACCGCACGCGCGACTTCGGCAAAACCTGGCAAGAAATTGTCGCCGGCCTTCCCGATAGCGCGCCGGTAAATGTGGTACGCGAAGATCCAGTGAGCAAGGGACTGTTGTTCGCGGGAACCGAAGCTAGCGTGTTCGTTTCTTTCGATGATGGCGATCATTGGCAGCCGTTGCAGTTGAACTTGCCGCACACTTCGATGCGTGATCTGGCCATCCACGGCGACGACTTGATTGTCGGCACGCACGGCCGTTCGTTCTGGATCTTGGATGACCTCACGCCGCTACGGCAGCTAAGCGTGAAGATTTCTTCTACTGCGCCCTATCTTTTTGCGCCGCAGGAGGCAGTGCGCATCCACTGGAACCGCAATCCAGATACGCCGTTGCCGCCGGAAGAGCCCGCGGGCAAAAATCCACCGGACGGCGCGATCATTGACTATTTTCTTCCCGGTAGTTCGAGTTCGCCGGTGACGCTTGAAATTCTGGACGGTACCGGCAAATCGGTGCGCAAGTATTCGAGCGCTGACAGGAGAGCGCCACTTTCGGAGATTGCGCCGAAACATCCGATTCCTATGTACTGGGTGCGCGAAGATGAGGTCTTGTCTGCCGAGCCAGGCATGCATCGCTTTGTGTGGGATGTTCGCTACGCACCGCCAAAATCGCTAAGCCATGGCTATCCGATTTCGGCAATTCTGCACGACACACCCCTGGAGCCGGAAGGGCCTCGGGCGTTGCCAGGTAGCTACACCGTGAAGCTCACCGTCGATGGCAAAGTTTTGACCCAGCCGCTAGTGCTGAAAATGGATCCACGCATAAAGAGCACACCGGCGGAACTGGCGCAACAGTTTGCGATGCAAAACTTAGCTGCCGTCAGCATGGACCAGAGCTTTGAGATTCTGGAAGTGCTGCGCTCGGCGCGCGCACAGGTTGCGGAACGGATCAGCAAAACCAGCGGGGAACTAAAGGCCGAACTGGCAGAATTCGACAAGCAAGCAGCTGCGTTGGAAGGTGCAGCGGTGCCAGGGTTCTTCGGAACTCCGCAGACCGGAAAACAGCCGGAGAACTTCTCGACGCTCAATCAGCGTTTTGGACGCATCCTGGCGATTGCCGACAGCGCGGATGTTGCGCCAACTCCGACTACCGAAGCCGTCGCACGCGATCTAGAAACGGAATTGATGGAGAGCCGCCGCCGCTGGGACGATTTGCAGAAGTTGCAGATGGCGGCGCTCAATCAGCTGCTGGACAAACAAAACCTTCCTAGAATCGACCCCAGCAAACGAATCGGACAAGCGCCATCATCCGACGACGACGGCGATGATGAGCCCTGATTTTTGAGAATTGAGGCGCAGCAAACTGCTAGAAATGTTAAAGGCGATATCGTTGCCCCGATGGGGGATGAAGCGGACTGCGAAGCCGCTGGCGAACGGGGGATCAGCTTCCTGTGAGCCACTTGTATTGTTCTGGCGTAAGCGGCACGACCGAGAGTCGGCCCATTCTTACGAGCGGTGACGCCGCGAAAATCCTGTTGGCTTTGATTTCTGCGAGAGAGACTGGTTTGGTCAGCGGCTTTCCCGCTGCGATTTCTATCTGGGGATTCTTCGGGTCAGTGACTCTTACGGACGCGACAGACGCGGTGCCAACGGCGGATTTGTTGTCGCCGGTTTCATAGATGATCAGCTTGTCGCCGGGTTTCATAGAGCCAAGATTTCTGAGCGCGACCGGATTGTGGACGCCATCCCAGACGGTCTTCTTATCCTTTTGCAGTTCGACGAAGGAATATTCACTGGGTTCGGTTTTGAGCAAGAAGGCGTTTGGCATGGGACCAGTGTGAAGAAGCGGCCGCGGTTTAGTCAACGGTCTGAACCGCTGGCAGCCAGGGCGGACTTAAGCCATCCCGAGAGCTCGTCAGACTTTGCTCCACGCGCCCGAGGCGGCTACATGACGGACTTAGCGCCACAGAAGGTGACCGGACAAAGGAGTTGCTTTCCGGACGGTGCCGACTCTAGTCCGGCGGAGGAATGGCCGACACGCCTGAAGCGCGAACGCGCTTCGCGTACACGAAGAGTCATGGTGTAGGAAGAAAATCCAGGAAAATCAAAGGCATAGCGAGGTTATCCAAAAATGCAGAAATGGGAGCATGCGGCATGGCACGGCGCGCAGCCGAGCTACAGCCGCGGTCTCCGAGCGCCCAAGGAACTTGACTTGGCTTAGCGAAACAGGCTGTAATGCTGGGTACCAGCCGCGTGGAATCCTAAACTCAAAGCATGCTGAAGGGCATTCCGGCTCCTTCGTGCCGCGCCCGAACAACAGGACGTGCATATCCGGATGGACGGATGAGGAATAGGTGCGGACGAAGGTCATACGGAAACGGGCGGGCGCAGCCCGGTACACTTACGGGAAAAATACTGAGGAGGCGTTATGGGAACGTATGGAAAAGGAACCCTGGCGGCGTTGCTGGTTGGCGCGGTACTGGCAATTGGCGGGGGATGCTCCGCCTCGAAGGTGAGTGACGACGCAATTGCTAAGGATGTGCAAGATAAAGTTTCCGTGGATCCCGCGACGAAAGATTCGCCAGTGAGCGTAACCGCGAAGGACGGAAAGGTAGTCCTGCGCGGGACAGTGAAGGACGCCGCGACGCAAAAGAGAATGGAGGAAATCGCCAAGGCCGCCCCCGGAGCGACAGGCGTTGACGATCAGACGGCGGTAGTGGGAGCGACGGGCCCGGATGCGACGGCGCCGGCGGCTCCTGACGCAGGAGGCGGTGCACCGGCAGCTGGGGGCACTCCGGCGCCGAGTACTGCTCCGGCAGCCCTTGTGGTGCCGGCTGGAACGGATATCACGGTAACCGTGGATCAGAAGCTGAGCTCGAAGACTAGCCAGGCAGGACAGGCGTTTATGGCAACGGTAGCGCAGCCGGTGATGCTTGACGGGCGAACGGCGATACCCAAGGGATCGAGCGCGAGCGGCAAAGTGCTACGAGCAAAGGAAAAAGGGAAGATCAAAGGTGAAGGTGAGCTGGCGATTACGCTGACCAGCGTGACGATTCGCGGACGAAACTACGCAATTGCGACGGGAAGCCTGGACAGCACCGTGAAAGGAAAGGGCAAGCGGACGGCAGTGACGACCGGTGGCGGCGCGGCGGGTGGAGCGCTGATTGGCGGACTGGCGGGTGGCGGCAAAGGTGCGGGTATTGGCGCCTTGGTTGGAGCTGCTGGTGGTCTGATAGGAGGTGCGCTTACCGGAAACAAGCAGATCGAGATTGCGCCGGAAACACCGCTGACGTTTACGCTATCGAAGTCGCTGACGTTGGGTCCGCGCGGCGAGTAGCGCCACGGAAGAGTGCTAAACTGAAGGCAGGGGGCGACACGGTTTCGACGGAAGTTGTCGCGTCCCGGAGGCATGCCGGGGGCCAACCACCCGCAATCGGCTGGAAACTAGAACTGCCAACAACAACTTGGCACTTGCTGCTTAATTAATTAAGCGCACGCTTCCCCGGGCTTTGCTCATGGGCCCGGATCGAGGCGTCACACAGTGAGCTGGTCTGAGCCTTTCGGTCCGTAAGGCTCGGGCGAGATTCATCGGACTAGCTGGCTGCGTTTCTTGCTCGTTCTGAGCGCGGCTCGCGAAGCAGCGATTCGTGAAAGCGGATCGCGACCGGAACTGAGATAAGCATGTAGGCTCCGCGGCGCAGCGCTTTTCGGACGGGGGTTCGACTCCCCCCGCCTCCACCATCTTAAGTACTGATTGTAAAGGACTTATTTTACGACCTTGAGCCGTGTGCCCAAGGCGTGTCCGCCTTTTTCGCTTTTCCACATCCGCCGGACATCATCTTCAATCTGTTCTTGGCGCTCTCGGACCCACGGAGCGTAATGACGCTCCGTAATGCGGACGCTCTGGTGCCCAAGCAAAACTGAAACGCGCTCCAGTGGAATCCCAGCGAGCAGAGCTTCGACGGCAAATGTATCGCGGAAGCGGTGCGCGTGGCCGGTCGGCACTTCGGCAAGTTCAAAAAGCAGCTTGAGCGCGCGTTGCCAGTTCCCTACGGTGCTTTTCACTTTGCCGTTTCCGCTCCAGAAGAAATAAAGTCCGTTTTTGGGAATCGCCTTTAGCGCGAAGAGAACTGCGGGCGGAAGCGGACAGTAAACGTGCGTCCCCGTCTTCGCGGTGTACAGCCGGAGTCGGTCGCCTTCAACCCGTTCGCGTGAAAGAGTAACGCCGTCGCCCAACCGGAGTCCGCTATACCGGAGCAAAAGAACAAGAGCACGAAGCCGGACGGCATTTGCTTTGTCAGGATACTTGGTGTCGCAGGCGTCGAGAACCTTCTGTACTTCGTCCCGCGAGAAGGGAAGCGTTGGTCCGGACGTAAGCTTCGAGGGCTTTAGCTTGGTCGCCGGGTTCGACCGAATCCAATCTGACTCTTGACAGAAGCGGAGGAAGGCGCGGAAGTGTTCCAGCTTCTTGCGTGCCGCGATATTTCTGTTCGGCCAACTGGCTCGAAACGCGCGCGCAGTCTCCAAGTCCACATCCGAAATGAAGACGAGCCCCTTGTCCTCTGCGAACTCCTGAAGCTGTCGGAAAAGCAATTTGTATTTGTAAAGAGTCGGCTCTTTCAGGTCACGCGCTTCAGCGTCGGCAGTGAATGCGTCGCAAGCGTCCTTGATGGTCTGCGGCGACGTGGTGCCGTGCATTCCCTCAGCTTCCCACTTGCGGGCTCGTTGCTGTGCAAGCTGCCAGTCACTCAATCCAATGGGCTTGCGAATCCGGTTGCCGGAAACGCGCCAATCTATCCAGATCGGACAGCTACAGTTCAGCCGGTCGCGTCCCTGTTCCTTGAACTTGCAGCCTTTCTTGTGCCGACGCCACAGATTGAGCATGGGGGAAATCTAACATCTTCCTCCGCCCTCACCTATAGACCCGAAGTCCTATTACCACTTGACAATTTATCTAGGAATTGATCTTTTCTGAGTTTTCTGAGATAATGTATTTCGTAGATTGAACGACTGTCTTGCCTGAGACAATCGGTTTCCAGATGCGAGCCAATGGGTTGCTGCTCGCTCTGTAGGTTAGCCAAACGCCGCGCCCCTCGCGGAAACTGGCCGATGACGCGGTAGCCGCCCGCTGAAGCCCGGCAAACCCCGAAAATAACGCCAAAGGATGATTCTATGGACGAGGTGTGCTCAAAGGCTGTAGAGAGGCATTTTCAAGTCCCCGAAATTGCGAAGCTCTGGAACTTTTCGGAAGAAGTCGTTCGCAATATCTTCAGGTCCGAACCGGGCGTGCTGACAATCACGCGCCCGGCTACCTCACGGAAGCGAAAGTACGTGTCTTTGCGCGTCCCGGAAAGCGTAGTCGCGCGCGTTCACCGGCGCTTGTCGGCGAGGGCAGCGTGAGTGCAGAGAAAGTATCGCCTCAGGACTTAGCGGCTTTGAAGAGCGCGCGCGCTGTCCTAGGGGAACAGCAAGAGACCGAGCGTCGCCTGAGGGAAATCCTGGACGAAAAGCCGCCCGAAAACTGGCGCGCCCTTGCGAAGGGAGCACTCACCCAAGATGGCTAAATCCGTCAAACGGAACAGACGACGCAACCCAAATCCCTGGGCGAAGCCGGTCCATCTCGAACACATCAAGAGTGTCCTCGCCAGCGACCTGTCCGGTGTGGAGTTCGCCGTTTACGTCTACGCGCTGCTACGTTCGGGTGAGAAGGGGACTTTCTATTCGGTATTAGCCGACGTGGCAAAATGCACCGGACACCACCAGAAGCGAATCAGTGAAGCGAACACTTCACTTTGCGCCCGACGATTGTTTGAGCATACCGGTAACTCTCATAAGCGGAAGTACCCGATATTTCGAGTCCCGACGCCGAAGGACGGAAGCAAGCCGCCCATTCCGCTGAGACTACGGGAGAAGATTCACGCGCTCAGCGGTGGGGCTCTGCGCCTGCTCGTGCTCCTCATTGTTAAGGGGGGCTGGGGTCCGCTTGGATGCGTCGTTCCGTATGAGTCCGCAACTGCGCTGGCCGCCGAGGCTGGGATTTCCGAGGCTACTGCCAACACTGCTTTTTGGGAACTCAAGGAATCGGGTTGGATAGTTTTCGAGTTACCGCATGGAAAGCTCGCGGAAGTGCTGGCTCTAAGAGGATGGCGCGCCCTCATTACCGTAACGCAAAAAGCTGGCTTCGTGGTCCCGCCGATGCTTCCCTTCGAGCACCGCGCCCGTCTCCTGTATGCGTTAGGAACAGCGAACGTCTATCCGGCCTTTGACAAACGCCTAGTAAAGGGCGCTCTGCAGAATTCTCCGAAAATGAGGAATGGTGAAACCACCTTTACTCCAAAAATGAGGAACGGTTCTACTCCAAGAATGAGGAATGGTTCAGGCGATTTCTCTCCAAAAGCGAGGAATCGTGCACTCCAAAAATGAGGAATGGTTCTACTCCAAGAATGAGGAAACGGAAGGTAGTCCTCTTGAGAAGGAAGTCCTGTTCAAGTCAGTCCAATTCAGAGAAGGAAGTCCGATGGGAAGGGAGTCCTGCCGCTGCGTCCGCGAAGCGGACTTTACGTCCTTTCTCAAAATCTCTTTCGGATGAACTGACCTAACTTGAACACTGCGCAGCAATCCGAGACCAAAGCGACCGAGAAAACCATCGGGCAACACTTCCGGGAGATTCCAGACGCCGGGAGGGAGCGGACCATGGAATTGCTGAGTGACGGGGAGATTCAACTTAGCAGCATCAAGGATTACCGCCAATGGGAAGTACTCCTCGAAAGTTGCCGCGAAACGATTGAAGCAAGGAAGGCGTTCCGCTTTCCGGGTACGCGGCGAGCTTGCGCGGACCTGATGGACGCCATCATGCAGCATGCTCGTAGGCAGCAGCGCGCGCGGCCGCCAAGGTGCTGGCTACCCATCATTCGTAAACTGCGGGAAAACGACGGACCTGTTCTGATTGAATCGCGGGAGCCGGAACAGCCAAAACCGTCTTGGGTACGAATCAAGGCCGACCGCTCGCTCGAAGTGCTGCCGGAGGGGATTCTGCGCGAAGCGTTTTCAGCGCTCAACGAGGCGCGCGGCGCGGATTCGCGATTACTGGCCGACCTGGAGCCGACTTTGATTGAGCGCGCGCGGCAGCATGGTGTGCCGATGGACTGGGATACTGGGACGACGTGGCTGGACCAATTGATGGCGGAGCGCCCGGACTTGGCCGCGCGACTGAACGGTCCGCGGGAGCGGCTCGCAGCGTTGAGAACACTAGCATGACGCCACAACTGAAATTCCGGCTTCCGGAGGAAGAACGACAAATCGAACGGACGATGCGGCAATACGGGTGCTCGCGCGCGCTAAGGAAATTTTGAACCAGGGAGCGAAGCGGCCGAAGGCCGAGCCGCGGCGGGCTCGTTGGAATGATAAGGAGGAGGACTGATGGAACCGGGCTGGAACGAAGCGGAAGAAAAAGCCATTAGTGAAATGATGGCAGACGAGTGTGGCCGGATTGAAGCGATACGGCGACTCCGCTCGTCGTGGCGGATTGGTGAGACCGCGCCGCCGATGTGGTCTCAAGGCCGCACGATGCCGAAAGAGAACCCGCGGTACGGAACGGCCGCGCTGTCGAAGTCGATGGAATGTCAGGGGTCAGTCATCGGCACCGACCTTTGCGCGGGGTGCGGGAAGCTGTTCAGTCCGTCCCGCCCTAACAACCGGACGTGCAGCGACCGTTGCCGCAAGCTGGCAAGTCGCCGTGCTCGCATGGAACAGGCTAAAACCCCACGAGAAGCCACTTCCCAGCCGCGAGAAAGTGTGACAAAGAGTTTTGAAGGGTTCGGGGCGCAGTCGGCCTAGGTCACACTTTCGGGCCGCGATACACGGCCAACCACGAAAGCGGACCTAAGCGCCCATCTCGACGAATTGAAGGCGCGCTCGGTAATTTGAAGCATTCGAACCTGCATGCCCCACAAGTAGAGTACAGAAAGCGGATTCAAAGCAGACAAGACGTGCATAACTCTTAGAGCATGGTGGCTGATATGGTACACGGCGACCAGGTAGGATTAGGAGCGGAGGTTGCTATGTCCTACAAACCAGGCGATACGGTACCTGCGTCAGGAATTTACTCGGTCATCCATGATGGAGCGCATCATCAAAGACACGAAGTCACTTGCATTGAGGGCAGGAGATTCCCTCCATGTAATACCTGTGGCAAAGGAGTCGAGTTCAAACTGAGAGTGGAAGCCGTCCACGTCCAGGAACACAGGAGTTTCAATTAGCACCGTGACCCCTGACCATAAGTTTGAACTCCTGCGAACCGTCATTTCGATTATCCCCGCAACGGCTCTGTCTGCTTGGGCTTTAATTCATCAGCGACGCCAAACAGCGGCGCGCCTAGATGTCCTGCTATCGCCGATTTTCGCGGAGGACATAAATGGCAAGTCGGTCCTCCAAGCGGACTGGCCGGGAGTTGTCGTTCGCAATCAGAGCAATTTCTCGTTGAGAGTGTCAAGCGTTGGGTACTCGGTCGGAAAAAAATTCTATTCTTTCGAGAAACCTTTCGATAACTCCTTTAAGCCAGTAAGTGAATGGCCGTTGGAGATTGCACCACGTTCGCGCGTAGCGTTCTATCCGGGTCCGCGCGCTCAACAGACTTTCGCTAGCGTATGTGATGGCAAGAGCCGGAAGTTTTTGGAGGTCGGGCGAGCCTATGCCTTCACTGAGTGCAACAAACGCTTCCAGTCGCCTAGAGCGTCTCGGAAAACGCGGCGATGGCTCGGGGAAACGGACCCGCTGAAACAACTGACACATGACGGCGAATAGTTTTAAGTAAACCAAAAGAGGACTCAGCCGAAGTGATTAGACACGATTGGGTCCGAATACCTTCCACGAGAGCAAACCTTAGCGAACCGACGCCCACCAGTATGCAGCCCACCATAAACTAACATTGGTACGTAACCGGATGGTTACGTGGTCATTGGCATTGAGCAATAGGCCACATATCCGATTGGCGGACAGGACTCTGGTAGAATCGCGCGCATGCACGACATGAGTACCAGCGTTTCCAAACCCACGGCGCGGGAATTCCTCCGCGTGCTTGTCGCGGACTGGGCTTCGCTCGTAAGCGGCGGCCTTTCTGTGCCGTTTGCGTACTTTGCTCTGTTTGCGAACAACTCCTGGAATCGAGTCGCATACGCCGGACTTGCGCTTCTAGGTTTGCTCTTTGCCAGTTTCCGGATTTGGAAGCGCGAGCGGCTGGCCCATGTGCACCACACACACGCACTTTCATCAAGAGACAGCAGTCGTCATCAGAGTCAAAGCGTAGGCAACAGCGGGAATATTACTCAGCAAGTCTTTGTTGGCCCCGAGAGAGACCTAAAGCCCATCACCAACGTGCAAGAGGAGGAAGAACCACCCCGCCTGGACTTCGTGCAACCGGAGTTCACGTTTCTCAATGAAAGTGAATTTCACGTCTGGCATGAAGTTGATGCGCCGATGCCTGTAAACAATGCTTTGATTGCTCAGTTCAAAAACGCTCCGAAAGGAATTGGTCACCAAACATCGAAGGCAGGTTCAGTCGTGGCAACGTTGGTGTTTGTCGGTCGTGGCAATCCTCGGGAGTTGCACGTAGCACACGGAACTTGGCTTCGTGAGTACACTCACTTCGTAACTTTTAAGTCTGGACAAACACATAAATTGATAATCGCCCTTAATGCGGTTCGTATCAAACGCAACTCAACTTGTTTCGTGACTTTGAGTAACCCGAGAGCCTCTAATCCGTTTGCCCCACGGTTTCGTCCCGGTTATACGATTCATCCTTTGGAAGCTCTAGACCTACCTGGGCCTGCAGGACAAGTTCGGATTACTCTCGTGGACGGAAGCGGTATTACGGTTTTCGATGGAGGTTTCGATTACAGTGTTTCAGACGACGAGATGAGTTTGACTCCGCTTCGTGGTGCCGAACCCTCAAAAGGACACCTATGAGCGGAGCGCCCCTTTGTCCGTTTTGCGGACAAGCACCTGACCACGCCTCGCCGGACGGCCGCAATCGGAAGTGGCTGCTCGATTGTTGCCGGTGCGGAAGATTCGTTATTACCTTCGAGGCTTTGGATGAAGTTCCCGCATTCCCAGACAAGCACCTGTTGTCCTATGTTTGCCGAACGTGGCCTGACGAAAGCAGCGTTCCCGAAATTCTTACGTCGAACATGGCTGAACTGGCCCGCCGTGCTCCGCTACGAACGATACCCGAAAAGCGAGACTGGCTTCTCGAATTGATGGGGCAAGAAACGACGGTTCCAGGTTCCGTAAGTCAATTCGACGGTAGTAGAGACTACCCTCTTGTGACCGCACGGAGCCCGGACGAGGTAGCTTTCCTGATGAATGCCCTAACGAACGCAAAGCTACTTGCGGGAATAGAAAATGGCACCGCTACGGTCACGATGGAAGGATGGGAACGCATCGCCCATCTCCGGCAAAGCGGACCCAACTCAGCGTTCGTGTTTGTCGCTATGTCGTTTGCTCCCGAGATGACCGCACTCTTTGACGAGGCGATTGCGCCAGCAGTACGAGACGCCGGATACGAACCGTTCCGTGTGGACCGAAAGGAACACGCGAACTCGATTGATGACGAGATTATTGGGAACATCCGGAAGTCCCGCTTCATGGTCGCGGACTTCACCGGAAACAGATCGGGCGTCTACTTCGAAGCAGGCATGATGAACGGATTAGGGCGAACGGTGATTTGGATGTGCAAGAAGGAAGAACTTGAGGCAGTCCATTTCGACGTGCGCCAGCGCAACTTCATAGATTGGTCGTCAGTCGAAGATGCGAGGAAGCGATTGTACGCCAGGATTCGCGCGATTGAAGGCGAAGGCCCAAACGTGCCGATAGGGGCTTAAAGTGCGAGAATGTCCATTAAACCGACTCGTCCAAAGGCAACTTGGGGAATCGGAGTTGCCACTCAGCGCGGGCCTCTCGAAGATCCAGGACGAGGCTCCGCGCGGGGCGGGGGTTCGCCCATGTTGGCTCTTGTCGAGCACTCATACTTGGCGGCCTGGCCGAACCTGAGCAGTTCCGAATCGTTCATTTTCCGGAGTCGGGCGCGCAAAGCATCCAGGTCAAACGATGCGGTTTGGGTTCCATTCATGCGAGTTGGGTGACGAAGCGAAAGGCTCGAACTACCTGTACCGACCGAACAACCACAAAAACTGGTTTTCCTGCACACGAAAGTTCGATACTCGGCGCATAACCCAAAGTAAACGCTTCGGATTAAGCGGATGTCTATCGAGTTCTTCCCGCACCCACTTATCCGATACGACGGCCTCAGCATCTTTTTGGCTGTCACCGGAGCCAATTAGAAACATTTTCAGATGTTGCTGCCTGTCAAGCATGTCGTTTGATAAGTCAGAAAGCCGCGCCGTCCGGTCGAGACGAGCGTATCCAAAGGCGCTACTCGCGTCAACAGTACCCATCCTAACCAGACTGCGGGGAAGCGGGGCAGCATGTCCGCTTGCCGGACCTGATTCGGAAAGCGGACGGGCGCAGTCGAGTGCTAAAATGGCCAATGGAAGGTGGCCGATGGAAAAAATAGTCCGCTGTACGAAATGCCGAAAGCCCTTTGAGGCCGTGGGCCAAGGCACGATGAAGGAAGTCCCCGAACGTGTGACTTGCCCCCATTGCCACGAACCGAACGAAGTGATGTGGCCGATGGATGGAGCAGTATTCGCGCGCGCGATTGCCGGACAGACAAGGCATGGCGAAGCGAGCCCACGTTTCGATGTCACACCCAAGATGCGGAAAACGACCTCGCCACTTTGCTGCGTACACCATAGCCCGATGAAGGCCGAGGCTGAGGGAAAATACTCATGCTCAGAACCCGGATGCGGAATCGAGTGGGGACCGGTGTCTGAATACGAGAGACAGGTAAGTGTCTCAGTTGCCATCGAACAGGGCTCACAATCGCTCTCCTGTCCCAACGTGGGACACGGACACATGTTCATTGCGGCAATCGATCAAGCGACAGGCATAGAAGTTTGGGAGTGCTCTATCGAGAACTGCACAGAGCGAAAAGAGCAGCCGCTTCGCCGGTGGGAACCGAATTACCGCTTCACGCGAGTGAACGCACACACGGCTTAGCAGTCCGGTTGCCGGACAAGATTCGCGCGCCGCGTCTCTAAGCAAAAATTGACTCAGGAGTTGGGCAAGGAAATGAAAAATCCTCTGCTGGAATCGGTAAGAAGGTTAAGGGAAGAAGGGAACGCCCTTGTCACACAACACCCGCCTGACAGCGTAGGCGCAGCAGTGGGGAGGGAGCGGCTGGCGCGCGCCGATGAGATTGAAAGAGGGATGCATAGCGGCTGGAAACTTACCGTAGCGACCACAGCGCTGGTTGGCTGCTTGTCCCTGTCAGAAGCTGTGCTGCCCGAGCACAGTAACCTGGCCGCGGCAACGCTAGCAAGACCGATTATCTCTGGACTCTCCCGCCAGGCTGAGCCGGAGGTCCGCGCCGCCGAGCATACGCACCACGAAAACGAAACGCAAGAACAAGGGGCCGTAGTGACGGAAATTGCGGAGGGCGCAAGAGTTGCCTGGTACTTCGGCGTGTTGTGCAAGAAATGTGGCGCACCGATACTGCTGTTTGATGACAAGAGCGAGGGCAATCCGGCCGCTGGATTCACCGGCGGAGGTAGTCTCACTGTTCCTTGCCCCCTTCCTGGATGCGATGACCGGCACACCTACGGCACCGAGGAAGTCCGCCGCTTTACAGTAGCGAATCGCCGGGTGCATTTGGTTGGCTAGACGACGGATTCGTCTAACCACGCTCCGTCTCGTTAAATTTTCTTTTTCGTGTGCAAAACTCGCAAGTCTTCTGTTCTGCACACGGTCCGCGGACGTTCAGATGAACCCTAGCGCCGAGCCGTTCGCAAGTCGCTGATTCTGCGTGTGCAAAACTCGCAAATTTCCGTTCAACTCAAGAACTCTCCAGATGAATGACCCGCACCGGCAAGGTCGCAAACGCTGCTTGTCTGTCGTCGCTCTGAGCTACTGAACCGAAAGAGCTTAGCTCCAGCTCTCCGCTCGGCTCTGCGCCGAGGATTGTTGTTCTCTTGCTCTGCTCTCGGACTGTGCTCGTCTTAGGGTCCCCTTTTAGCTTTTTGCCCTGGCCGGGGGCGGGTATCCCCGGTAGGCCGAGCCTCTCGGCTCGGACGTACCTGACAACTTTCCTGCGTGGCATTCAACGTGGCAACGATGCGCAAATGCCACGCGTGGCAACGATGCCAACAAACTCGTCACAGCCACAGCTTTGGAATCATGCCAACAAACGATTCTTTATCACGCAGGCCGGGACGTCCGGCAACCGGACGACGTATTCAGCCCACGACCGTGGCGCTGCGCGCCGAACTTCGTGCCATCCGGGCGGAGCTCCGTCGCCGCGTACCGAAAGCGAGCCGGGCCGAACTGCTTCGCCGCCGAGACGAGATTGCGCCGTACCCGGTGAAGCCGGAGACCGCCCTTGCCGCGTAAACCAAAAAGAGAGCGCCCGAAGACTCGCCAGGACCGGGCGCGCGTTCACGAAATCAATCGACTCCTCCGAACCCGCGGCGGCCTCACGCCGGAATACCGGGCGAGCCTAGAAGCAGAGAAAGACCGGCTTGCGCCAGTAATTCAAGTTGGGTCCCTTTCCCAAAAAGCCTCCGAATTGGTGAGCGCGGATTTTTCTGGGACTCCAGATTCCCCGGCCATCAAGGCCGACGACGCGAGGGCGGCGTTAGCGCGAAAGCTCGACGCAGCGAAAAAGGCATTCGAGTCGCAATTGAGTGCCAAGGTGCTTAACATCAGCGACGCCCTGTGCGTCATAGCCGAGCAGCACGCGAAGTTCACGTATGAGGTTTGGAGCGGCCGGAGCGACTGGGAGAACTTGCCGCACTCTGACCGCGCAGCCATCGTTACGTGCCAACTGAGAGTGTGGCGCAAACAGCCTCTATTCGAGCGGCCGACGTGGGGTGAGGCCGCGTGGGCGTACTTCATGGGCCTCACTGCGGTCGAAAAACTGCGGCTCTCCGGTGAGTTTGCGAAGCTCACGCCCGAGCAACGTGCAAACATCTTCAAGCAAACGGGAGTGGTGAAGCGCGCTGTGCAAGTGATGGAGGACAAGTACTTCACCGAACCGCAGGGCTCAACGTCAGACGGTCAGAGCATCACGCCTTCGCAACTACCGGAACCGCTCCTAACGGAAGAGACGACGCCCCTGCTCGACCCGATAGCCGCGGCGAGCGCGAACTTAGCGGCGCGCTCCGCACTCCTCCTGCAGAGCGATTCTTGGCTGAGCCGATTGGCTGAGCACAGCCCCGAAATGCGAACAAGAATCATCGCGGGGCTCAGTCAGGAGCTTCTGCGAGCCGGATGCGTCGGGGGAGATTTCAGCGCACGTCTTTACAACGAGTTGCGACCTCGTGCCGTGGGTGCCTTCCCGGAGCGGAAATTTTGAGATATCGGCGGCAGGGGCTTGCTTCAAGGGCATGGTCGCTTATCGAACGCGCTCTCGGCGGATTCAAAGTCGAAGGCCCGCTCTCCGATGACGCCCGCCGTTCTCCCGGAAAAACGCAGGAGATTGCCAGGAAAGAGCCTAGATTAATTGTCAAGTAGTTGACATAGTGGTACTATTTACGTTACAATGGTTTCGATGGAACGCACTGACAAAACTGCGGAACAAAAGCAGCGCCGCGCGGAATACCTCCGCGGGAAAATAGTGCGCGCTCAAGATGAACTTTCGGCGCTTGTTCAGCCTTCTGCAGCAGCACACGCCGCCGAGAACACCGAGCAGGTGCTGACGCTTTCAAGCGAGCAGGGCGGCCAGTTCAAAGACCTGAATGTCCTCATCGCCGTTCCCTGCTTCAACGGGAGTATCGGCTGGCGGTCAGTCGTTTCGCTTGTTGAACTAACTCGTTCTCTGTCGAGCGCCGGTATCCGATGCCAAACTCAATTCGTCGTGGACTCCTTGATTACGCGCGCGCGCAATTTCTTGGCAAGCGTTGCGGCGTATCACACGGACAAAGGGCGCGGCTATACCCACATATTTTTTCAAGACGCAGATGTGTCATTCCAGCCAGAAGACGTACAGAAGATGCTGGCCGCGAACAAACCTATTTGCGCGCTCCCCTACGCGCTGAAAACCATAAACTGGACTCGAATCGCCGAGGCAGCACGAAACGGAATCGCGGCTGAGAATCTCCCTGAGTTCGGCGGCTTCCCAAATTTGAATTCGGACGCACCATTTGCAGTGAACCAACCCGCAGGCGTGCGCCATGCTGCGACCGGCGCAATGCTCATCAAGGTCGAAGTGCTAAAGGCGCTCGCGGACGCTCACCCGGAGCGTAAGTACAAGCCCAACTTGCGAGAGTTCAACCCCCGTCTTGAGTGGCATCACGATTTTTTCCGTGTCGGAATCTGCCCGGAAACGAAGGTTTATCTTAGTGAAGATTACCAATTTTGTGCCGACGCGGCGCTACTGGGTTTTCGCACTTTCGTTTTGCCAACCGCGCGGACGCTCCACACCGGCACGTTCGACCACATTCTTAATATGGCCGCAATTGCTTCTCTTGGCGGTAAGCGCGCCGCGTAACAGGGACAGGGGTGAGGGCAATGGTGAAGTCAGAAAATTCGCCGGACAAACTCACCATCGATGGAGACGATTATTTTTGGAAAATCCGACACAGCTGGCTCGTAGATTCGGGTGTGGGGATAAAAGGCATTTCCATTTCAGTGTGGCGACGACCTGGCAGCACCCGCGAGCTAGTCATTGACTTTCCATTCTCCGCGTTTGGTCTAAATCGTTCGCCGAAGCGAGCCGACCTGATTGCTGCGCTGATACCCGCAGTCAAAGCCGGAATCACTGCAGGATGGAAACCTGATTCCCGCGGGCGCATATTCCGGTTCAAACAACCATCCGAATAGAGGTTCGTTGGAACACGAATTCACTTCTCCGATAAGCGCGTTAATCAGGCCCATCTGGCTCAAATGCTGCTAGGAATCTCTGATTCAGGAGTCGCGGGACCATATGTCCTGGACATATACTTCGTTTCAACTATTGCGGGTTTAGTCGAAGGACATTCCATGATGATTTCGATTTCCGCGCTGGCAATAGCAGTCGGCCTAATCGGTGTCGCTCTCATCTATTGGTCCAAGGTTCTTTCGCAGAAGTACAACGCATGGACAACGCGGCTGCGGTCGAAGTCTAAATTCCTAAGCCCACCGCCAACACCCAAACTGGCTGAGTTGAATTTTAGGATTATGTTCAGTTTGTTTCGCCTCTGCGGAGCCGCCTTGATTGCGATTGCGGTTTGGGCAGCGGTGGCCTTCTTCCGTTAGGGCTGAATACTGCTGGAGTGCCAAATCCCTGAAGCCGGGCATCTGCCGGAGTCTCAGGCGACTTGTCCGGTTTCCCCGTTTATCGGGACTTACTAGAAAGCCACACCCACTTTCCCAAGATAATGAAGTGGTGCCTTGGGAAGCTCATTTCCACTTTGCCAGACCCCTCAATATATCGAGCCGGTTAGGTGGCGCATGTGGTGAAAGAAAGTCAGGGATCGTGTTTTGTGTCCGTCGAGGGCGACTAAGGAACTCCACGGGCCACTCGGTGACACGTTCTTCCTTGACGTGAAGATACTCGCCAGGACTAGGCTCTGCTATATACTCAAGCTGTCGAATCAGGGCAAGCGGCGCTTCGGCCGCTTCGGTTCTTTTGGAAAATGCAAGAGCCTCGGCGTAGGTCGCGAACGGATAATAATAGTCGTCACTGCCGTCCTCTGGGTGACACCAAACGCGATATTCCAAAACATCGTCCCACACAAAGCCCCCACCCGCTTTGGCAAGAGCTGAGTACGTACCCACGAGACTTGGGTCCACCGAGTCAGGGTAAGCAACTGATTGCACGCCGCTATTCAACACTAGGACCGTGGTTCGCGGCAAGCCTATTGGCGTGTATGCCTGGTACGTAGCGTTACCGGAAAAGTGGCTCAGAGTACTGTCGGGAGATTTTCTTGCTTGCCTTGAGTGTGAGCCTCCACAACAGTAAGTTCTCTTATTTTGGGTCCCATGAATCTCCATGCTGCTCGGAGACAGTCCTTTTCATGGACCAAAGGTTCGAGGATTGCGATGCCTAACAAGTCTCGGCTGACCTCCGGGTCGGTGGACTTGGCCATTTCCTCGAAAAACGCAAAGAGCCGCGAAATCAATTTTTCGTCTTCCGCAATTACAAGTAGGTCGACCACCAACTTCATAACGACATCTTCAAAAATCAGGTACGCTCCCGGCGTCTCTTCTGGAGTTCCCTTTTGTAAATCGTAGTAAGAGCCAAAGACATTCCGTGTTCGTTCCTCAATCTCTGGGAGAGCCGCGAAGACGGCTCGATTAATGCTATTGATTGTCAGACCGCTATCGCTTGTGGCCATCTCGGTCAAAAAATAACACAGCAGCCGAGCAAAGTCCTGTGTAGTCGCATAATCGTACATGTGGATTTGCTGATCGGCACTTGTCCGAGTAGCGCGTTTACCAGGACCTATCGAATCTGAGCATCAGTCTATAATGAGTCGTTTTATGCATCGAGGAAACCGTGCCACAGCTGAATATCGCAATCGTACCGGCTACATTCTTTTTGGTGGGTGTCGGTTTAGTTGCGCTGTCAAATATGGTGTTTTACTCGATCCTTGGCGAGGTAAACGGGAAACGTAGCCCTGACGATCGGTTTGGACTGTTCTTCGTTACCTTCAAAGCTTCTCGAATAGTAGCGCTTCATCGTGAGTTATATCCCGAAAGCAAGAAGCGAAAACTCATGTGGCTCACTTTCGTGCTTGGAATCGCGATCGTCGCAATAACAATGCTGGCTAATGTTCGATTCGTGTCTCAGGACGAGCTTCAGCGAATTCGACAAAGCTCCACCCAGCCCGCACGCACGGCAAAGAGCAACCCTGTAAATGGACGTAAAAATCGCCGACGCACCTTCATACCAATTCAGACAGCAGTTTCGGGAACAAAGTGCCGCAACCCGGTGTGGGGCCAATCGAATAGGGGAGCACGGCAAAGAAGAAGTTAACGGTCAACTCCCCGATTTGTCGGGTTACCGGAAACTTGAACTACTCCGATTTTGTTTCCGGTCGGGCCGAGGCTGTGCGGCTACGCCAAAGCGCAAACATAGGCATTGCGATAAAGAAAATGACAACTACGACGATTGCATCGCTGAGGTCACGCCTCCGATACGCCTCGAACAGGTCGATGACTCCGACAAAAACCATGGCAGCCGCTATCGTAAGGCCCCTGCGATTAAGGTATCTGGTGAACGATATTTTCATACATTTGTCGGGCTATACATATCAGCCTGATGCCACTTCGTCAAAGTCCTGATTTGTCGCGTTACCGGACAACTGCCTTTTGGCAGCTCGCGTTGCCCGATTGTCGAACAAAAGCCCGGCATAAGCTCCGTCACAGTCATTGCTGCCGCAGACATTCGGATTCGGACGCGCTCCCCCTTTGGGCGCTGATTCGATAGGGAGCGGCCTGGGCCCCGCTCCCGCAATTTTCTCAGAGCCCTACAGACCCACAAATCATTCATCGGAGGCCCAGATGCCCACTGACCCGCAAGTCCGCGAACGCCTGGATGCTGGCGACGTTCACGGTGCAGTAAAACTAATTCTGAAAAAGACGGTTAGCGAAGTGAAATCGGGGATACCGGCACCGGATACGAATTCGCTTGCAGCAAGACAAGAAAAGGCCGCGAACGAGTTTTTCGCGAGGCATCCCGAAATCGAACTACAGGTAACAGCCGACCAGCAAGCTGCGTTTGACTTCGGAAACAGAATGGCTGTCGCCGTTAAATCGCTGGGCCTCGACGGTACACAGGTTTCTCATTGGGAAGCCGGATTCAAAGTCGAGCAGGCCAATCGCCCTGCTCCTCGCACTCGCCAGGAAACCGCTATTCCGGCTGCACGCCCTCTGCAACCCGCGACTTCGGTGGACGAACTGACGGACGCGGCGCAAGAGTTGATTGAGAGCTACGGCGGCACACGTGGCTTCAAGGAATTCTTCGACAGTCTCACCGCAAAACAAATGGAAAACGAGATGCGGTCGCTCAAGTTTCAACGCGCGGTCGAGCTTTGCTTTCCCCAAACGGAAGCGAGCCTTCTCACTCGCGGCGACCATGTGAGCGCCGCTCAGGCTGTTCGCATGGCAGAGATTTCCGGAACAGACGCCCGCGAACTCGAAAAAGCCATCGCGGTCTCGCGGGACTTGCACGCGCAAGCCTATGCCCGCTATGAAGAGCGACCTGCAGGCCCGCAAGGAGGCCGTACCGCACTGGGGACCTTCATTCGCAAACCGACAAAACGCGCAGTCCGGCAGACGGACCATGACGGCCGCGGAAGCGAAGGCCAATGAAATGGCGAACGCCGCGCGAAGCCGACAACCCGAAAAATCGCGAGCCGATGCTGTGCGAGAACAGCAGGAAATAGAAGCGAAAGCAAAGCAGGACCGCTGGAGCCGGTAAAGGGAAAAAACGATGGAAAACTACGCCGAAGCCGAAAAGGAACTTAATAGAATCGAAAGTAACTTTCGCCTGTCGAATGCTCACACCGCTCCAGCCGAGCTACAACGCCTCGTTAATGAAGAACTGCGCGCGCAAGGTATAAACCCAGCCTCTCTCCGGGCACAGATTGCTGCGCGTAAAGAAGCGAACGAGGAAGCGATGACAGCCAAAATCTTTGCTGCTGCCGCGAAATTCAAGGCGAGCCGTCCGGAAACGGACGCCGTGAACGGATTTCTGCCGTGCGAAGCCAATGAGAGCTTGATGCTCGAATATCTCCAACGACACGGCTTAGACTTCACATCCCCGCACTCCTATGAGGAGGCTTTTTTGGCCATGCGCGACCGATTGATTCCCCCGAGACAAAAGCGCCGCGCTCCGCAGGTTCGCAAAGTGAACGGAGTAGAGATTTCGCATGAATCGCTCGACCGTCTGACCGCAAAAGACATGGAACGACTTTTGCAAAATCCCTCTGCTTTGAATGCAATAAACGCCTTGCCGCCCCGAACGCGCTGAACTTCCCCTAACAGTAGGCCGTAGTCTATGAGCCATCGCGTCGTTTGGTGCCCGCCGGTCGGCGATTCGCCGAGTTTCGACCCCCATCAATTCGCGAACCGCAGGCATAAAAGCTCGCAGCTTACTTTTAATGACTTGGCGCGCACACACATTCTGCGCGTCGGCGACAAGAAGCCAGCCCGGCGAACAGAAACACCGCAATGGGCAATGAGCGACGAGTCTCTTCGGGAAGTTCTAGTGTTTTACCTCGAAGGCCGTCTGTACGTCCGGAACCAGAGCGGCACCCCGCACGAACGGCTGGCCCGATGCCGCGCAGCAGCAGAATCGCAGGTCCCCCGCAAGCGCGCACAACTTCAGGCGATGGTTGACGGATACCGGGAGCTTTCTCGTTTGCCTGGCACAAAGTCCAGCGACTTGCAGCGGCTCGAACAGCAAATCGGAAATACTGACACCGACATTTTTGTGGCGACGAAACTCCCCGAGATCGTGTGCACCGCCGCATATTTGTATCACCGACTTTGCTGGAACTCGTGTTCCGTGGCCGAACATTTGGGGATAAGCGCCTGTCACGTTCGGCAAATTCTTTACCGGCTCGGAAAAGCTGCAGAGCGCATGAAACGTCTTTCCGCGAATAGCGGAGTCTCAAAGAGGGAAGTGTGAAATGTCAAAACCGATTATTCTCCAGCCTGGCCAACATTCCGCGGTAGGTTCCAGTCTGGCACTGGCGCGCGTTCAGTGGAGTGAGCCACCCGTCAGCGGTACAGCCACGGTGCGGGGCGGGGATGGTACTGTGCTCTGCACAATCATCCGTCAAAAAGGGGCTCCCGAACCGGGTGCAGTCGTCTTCAATCCACCGCTCACAGTCACGAGCGGCGCGATTCATTGCGCTGCGCCTTCAGGATGGCTTGTGGCCTACCTGCAGGGTTCGAGTTCGTCCGGGGGCTAGCGCACGTTGGCGCGCCTAGACTGCTTGAAGCATTTCAAGGAACAGCCTGTCTCTTTCGTTTCGTCTAGAAGAGTCCGTGGTTTGCTTCTTTGACTCTTCCTCGAAGTTCCTCACCGTATTTCGCAAGGGCTTTTTAGCGGCCGTTTTGCCATCAAGAATGTTACCGATGCTGGCCAGTTTTTCTTGGAGTTCACTTTCGTCACTTCGCGGAACTAGGTCGTTCCGAATCAGAGTAGAAATCATCGTGTAGAAATATGTCTGGTCAGTGGCGAGCCTAGATTTTCCCAGCGTCGTGTTGCTATAGGCATTCTTGAGAAAGCGAAATATCTCTCGCAGACTTCCAATCTCCTTCGCATTTAGCTTTGGGGTGGTTGCACCCGCCCCACCAATAAAGGATTTAAGAATATCAACTGGCTTGCGGTGCGTTTTGTTGCGTAGAAGCATCGCGATTTCTAGAAGGCGTTCCCACATTCGGTCGACCTTAGAATTGGCTGTCGCGGCGCTCTCGACGACCTTCAGCACCTTTAAGACGTTCGTGAATTCGTTCCGGACCATCTTATAGTAAACATCTTGGCCGCGCCGCTGCTCAACCGAAAGCAATTTGAAAACGCTTCTCAGTAGTGCATCCGTACGATTCATTGCCTTAACGATATCGAATCGATTGACGGGCATGCCCTGCTGGTTGATGTCCACAAATAAGGAAATCACTTCGTCAAGCGAACTCTCGTCACCCAGGCTAATCTCGATAGACGGAATCGTATATTCACGAAATTCGCGAACGGCTTCCTCCGATAGTTCGGCGAACGCTCGCTTTCCTTCTGGCAATTCCACTTTGAAGTCCACATGCTTCTTGTAGGTTTCACCGAACAGGTATTTATCCCAGCGAGGAATGGCCAACTCCCTGCTCTTGCTGCCAATGAAAAGGATGATGCTCTCCAACCGCTGCTTCCCATCGAGGATGTTGTAGGAATACTTTGCGCCCGAGGCTTCCTTATATAAAAACACCGCGGGAATCGGCTTGCCCTGAATTATGTTTTTGAGGAGCTTCTTTCGGGTACCGGGTGTCCAAACGTGACCACGCTGAAACGCCGGTGATAGATTTATCTTTTCTTCGTTCAAGTATCCTACGAACTGGTCGATTTTCATCTCGGAATTCTTGTATTCCATAGTCCGTCCCGCGTTTAGCTTTGTCGTGGCGTGTGAGTGTAACACGAGTAACCCGGTCTACATCCGTGAGCCGAGTTTGTCCGGCTTTCAGACCAACATTGCACTACAAACGTCGCAGTAGGTCGCGCCGGGCTGTAATCCTAGGACTTTGCGGAATTCTTTCGGCAGTTCGGAATGGTCCTCGCCAAGCAACCAAACGGTTTCAGCGGATAAGTCCTTGGGCGAGCCGCCCGCCGCTTTCTGCCTGAGCCATGTGTTGAACCGCACTCTCGCCTGTTCCGGCGTGACTTCCTCGCGCTGACCCCGCTGCAACATAAGCCCAGCTTCTTTCCAGAGTTCGTCCGCCGTCATGCTGCCTCCCTTTCGGCGATGGCGCGGCCGATGTTCGTTTCGCGGACAGCCCTGACACTGTGCGAGATAAAAAACCGGTCGAGTGCCTGGACACTTTCCTCGTCGATTGCTTGATTGAACGCCGCTGCGTTTGCTTTCAACTTCTCCCGCACGATTTGCCTCGCCCGTTCGCGTGGCTCGTGCAGCGTGCCGACCGGCACGGCCAGTGTTGAGCCGCACGTGCCGCTAAAGAGAATCATGTCCGGTCGGATACCGAAGCCCTTCTGGAACCCGACGAACTTGATTTGCAAAAAGTCCTCAATGAAGTCGATGAACAACTGCTTCGCTGAAATGCTGATATTCTGCTTAGTAGCTTGCATTCTAGTTACCCTAGAGTGTGGAGTTAGGGGCGACCGGCTGTTACAAGCAGTCGTTCGTCCCGCTGTCAATTTTCCGCCGTTGCCTTTCTGTGACAATGGAACTTCCAGTGTCGAAGACCAGCCGAGATTTAACCTATTTTTTTTAGTACTGACTTGACAATTAGTCTAGGAAGTTTCCCTGAGACAACTCATGCAACGGAACTTCTCGACCCACTTGCCATTTGCGTCCTGAGCTTGTTGCTGTCCTGTCCGCTTTCCGCAGTGCTCGCAGTCGCGCTTACGGATATTTCCGTGTGTCTTGCTCACACGAAACGTGTAAGGCGCTTCCTTCGCCGTGTTTGTCATAGTTCCCGCGCATTTGATAGTCGGTTGTGAATGGTGCCCGCGGAAACGTTCAGAGCCTTGGCTACCTCCGCCATCGAAGCACCGTTCTCGCGCATGCGTGTGACTGCAACCATGTCCAGCGCTTTCGCCGTGCGCCCACCAAACTTTTTGCCCAGAGCCTTTCGGTGGGCGATACCGGCCTTCACGCGTTCGCAGATTAGTGACCGCTCGAACTCGGCCATTGCTCCAATGATTTGAAACATAAGCCTGCCTTGCGGCGTGCTCAGGTCCAGGTTGTCGGAAAATGAAACCAGAGCGACGCCAACGGCTTCGAGTTCGGCGAGCAGATTTACCAGGTGCTTCAGGGACCGGCCGATGCGGTCCAGCTTCCAGCAGAGAACGGCATCGAAGCGCCGACGTTTCGCCGCCTTGAGCATTTCGTCGAGTGCGGGGCGACTTTCCTTTGCGCCGCTGAATCCATTGTCAGTGAATTCCTGGACGACCTCGAAGCCACGCCGCGCGGCATACTCGCGTAACTCTCGCGCCTGGACCTCGGTGTCCTGTCCTTTGCCGGTCGTACTCACACGGCAGTAGAGCGCAACTCTCATCGTTTGCCATCCTTTCGCGGTCTCCCGCCCTTCGCGCCGTTCTTGCGCGCGGCCGCTGCCTTAGCGGCGGACTTTGCCTGCCCGCCTTTCGCGCCAATTTTCGAGAGATACCGCCGCACCGCGCTATCCATTTCGCGGCCAGAATACCCAAGCGGCTTAGGTTTGTCGATGGTACTTCGGGTTCATTTTTTCCGTGTGCCCCACGTGTGCCCACGAAGGACCTTTCGACAGGTTTTATCGGTTTTAGTACTTCTGAGTTTTCAGTAACTTACGTGTTTTCAAGCAGCCCGAATAGTTCGACTCCCCCCGCCTCCACCATTACTATAAGATTAACTACCGGAAGAGTTAAATAGAATCAGGCATCCGCTACTTAGCTCAATCAGCCGCTCGGGCTCAAGAGTTGTGAGCCGAGATGGAGCGCAAAAACATCGTCAGGCGATGAAGGGATACTCTTCTTCACGCTACGAATCGGTGTAACTAGCTGCCTTGTTCTCTACCGGTCTACATTGTCCCGAACCCAAATGCTGCCGGACCGCTTTTCCATGGTCAGCACAAGTTTATCCTGGGTGAGCGAGAGCTCGACAGGATAAATGTACTTGGGAACCATCAAGGCGGGGCTCTCAAAAGACGTGACCCGAAAGGGGTCCCCAATTGCCTTTCCCTTGGATGGATCGAAGCGTATTCCGAAAACATTAAAGAAACCGCCACGGCCGGAAACGAAATAAAGCGTTTTCCCATCCGGAGCCCAGCGAGGCTTGTCGTCCCAATACCGGCCATTGGTGATTCGAACCCACGGCCCACCAGCCGCCTCTGTCACGTAGAGTATGGACTCGGTGCGAGTAGGCAGGCTTCTGATGGCTGCAAAGACAATCCATCGCCCGTTGGGAGAGAAGTGCGGCTGGTAGAGATCGTACTCCGGGTTGGAAATAAGCTGTCGGGCGCCGCGCTCCGAATTGGCCGCAGGGGATGCCGATCGCAGCCAGATCTCGCCGGGTCCGCGTGCGTTTTGCGTCGGTGACAGTACAAGGCTAGAGACCACTCGCCCAGAACCATCGGATGCCAATGCACCGATGACCTGGGAAATCTGGCTCGCCCCCCACACCTGACAGGGATCAGTCACTCTGTCGAATCAGATGCAGGTTCGGCCCGGTGATCAACCATCATCTTGCGGTCTCCTTCAGGCCGGCCGCCTGCAGCCTAGTTTGCGTTCGGGTTTGGGCTTCTGCTTGAATGAGGCGCGCCTGTTCGGGCGTGAACAGCAGAGCGCCCGTCATTGCCTGCCGGATCTGTTTACGTTCCCACCGCGCCCGCATGACGCCGGAACCGGAGTGACCGTTCGAGCCCAGCAGCAGATGTCCAATTTCATGGGCGATCGCACAACCGAGAAGGAACTGAGCTTCAAACTCGGCATCATCGCTTATCGCACGCTTCAGCATGCGGTCGTAGAAAACACTGGCAAGATGTGGATAGACCGCGAAACCAAAGACGCTGTCTTGAAACTTAGTGCGCGCCGGCGCGGAGAGTACTCGCAGAATGATGTCCGTAGGCTCGGGTGCCTCGTGACAGGAATCCGGCTGGACAGGGTTGGAATGACCAGGCGGGCAATTTAGCCAGTCAACCGCGAGTCCAGCCCGACCGAAAATTCGGTTCGCCTCGTGTTCCGCCGACGCTAGGACCCGGTCTGATGCACGCGAGTAATTGTTGACGCGAACCCTGATGGTGGAACTAGGGCTTGGCTGCTCGGCTAAGACGGCTTCCGGCAAAACTAGGCCCGCTGCACCGCTGAAGCCTACCACGAGCCCAAGCTTCAGCCCGAGCCAACGCAACCGTCGCGCTCGGATCGTTATTTTCATGTCGCCCCCCAGCCCGCCGGTTGGCGCGGCGAGGGCGACGTTGAGCTTCGCGTGCTGCTACCTCAATGCACGGGAGCTCAATTAAGGTAAGAGAAATATCGAATAAAGGTCAGGAGCCTAGCTCGGTTCAATTTATGCAGTTGTAGGACTGGATCAGTCGTTGAAGGACTGGCCGCCAGCTTGGTCAAGCGCAATTTAGTGCTAGACTGGCGGCACTTGAGGCGAACCTCCGTGGAAGCTGTCCACTCCCCTCGGTTAGTCCGGTTCGGAACCTTTGAAGTTGACCTTCCGGCGGGAGAAGTGCGCAACCGCGGACTGAAGTTGAAACTATCGGGCCAGCCTTTTCAGGTGCTCGCCATCCTGCTCGAACACCCTGGTCAGGTAGTGACTCGGGATGAATTGCAGAAGCGGCTTTGGCCGGATACGTTTGTCGATGTCGATCACAACCTAAACACCGCAATCAACAAGATTCGTGAGGCGTTGGGGGATTCATCGGAGAGTCCGCGGTTTGTGGAGACGCTGCCACGGCGGGGGTACCGGTTTATCGGTCCTGTAGAAAAGCAAGATCCGCCGGAGATGCAAGTCGGGCCGAGTGACACAACGAAAGCGGTTCCGTCCAGCCGTTGGCCACGGCGCTTCTTGATGCTCGGCGGGGCATGCTTACTGCTGATCGCAGCCTTGGCATTGATCAACAAACTAAAACGGCCACCGGTGCTTGTAAAACAGCGAACGTTGACGCGCCTGACGTTTGACGACGGCCTTCAATTTGGCCCGACGTGGTCACCGGATGGACACTACCTCGCCTACAGTTCGGATCGCGGCGGAAAACTGGACATTTGGGTGCAGCAGGTGAGCGGCGGCGATGCGGTTCAAGTCACCAAGGGGCCCGGGCACAACTGGCAGCCAGACTGGTCGCCGGACGGAAAATACATCGCTTACCGGTCCGAGCGGG